>Ga0137383_10003411_pt1 | contig 9989 bp, 7 predicted proteins | sample SagtaG_19_FD_104817 | JGI IMG/M metagenome (GOLD analysis project Ga0137383, IMG submission 104817) | Vadose zone soil microbial communities from Sagehorn Ranch, Mendocino, California, USA - Sage2_R_40_16 metaG | ecosystem: Environmental > Terrestrial > Soil > Vadose zone | place: USA: California... | reverse complement strand
TCGCTGCGCACCCTTTTGGCCGGGCGGGGCGTGAGCGTTCATGCCGTCCTGACCGGCTTCGTGGACACCGACATGACCCGGGGCATCGACATGCCGAAGGCCTCCCCGGAGTCCGTCGCGCGAGCCATCTTCGACGGGGTGGAGGCAGGGGACGAGGACATGTTCCCCGATCCCATGTCACAGTCCATGGCCGACAGCTGGCGCAGCGGCGCGGCCAAGGCGCTCGAGCGCCAGTACGCGGCGATCGCAGAACAATACGCGGCCATCGCAAAAGCAGAGCCCATAGCGTCATAAGCAAAGGCAGACCGGTGCAACTTCGGCACGCCGCGCTGACGGCGACGCTCGGGACGAGCGCGGCTGGACGTGCTCCGGCGCATGTACCACTGGCTCGACCGCGCGCCGCTCGCTCTCAACGAGCCGGCTTCTGGTGCCACCGCCACGACGAGTACGACAGCCAGTGAAGCGTGCGGAAGGCTACGTCACCGACCTCGCCGCTGCGTGCGTCGGCCCGCTCGGGCCGGTCGTCGCGCGGTGATCCCGCACGCCAGCATCACCAGACCGCGGAACCATGGACACGCAATGGAAGAGGACGATTATGAGTGACTTGTCGGGCAGGACCACTGTCGTCGTTGGCGCTAGCCGGGGCTTGGGGCGTGGGATTACTCGCGCGTTCGCCGAGGCTGGTGCTCCGGTGGTCGCGGTCGCCCGGACCGGCCCGGCACTTGCCGAGCTGGCCACCACCAGCGCAAATATCCGGACCGAAGTCGCGGATGCGGCCGACCCGGCGGTGGCGTGGAGCCTGCTGGACCGGTACGAGCCGGGGGTTCTCATCCTGGCCGCCGGCGCCAACCCGGTGATGCATCCGCTCCAGTACCAGACGTGGGAGACGTTCTCCGCCAACTGGCATACCGACGTCAAGATCGCGTTCACCTGGCTGCGTGAGGCACTGCTCAAGCCGCTGCCACGTGGCAGCAGGGTGGTAGTGGTGAGCAGCGGAGCTGCCATCAACGGATCACCGGCCAGCGGAGGGTACGCCGGGTCCAAGGCCACTCAGCGGTTCATCGCGGGATACGCCCAGGATGAGTCGCGCCGTGCCGGGCTGGACATTACCGTCACGGCGGTGATGCCCAGGATGACTCCGTTCGGAGACGTGGGCAGGCGGGGGATCCGGGCGTACGCGGCCCGCAGCGGCCAGACCGAGGAGGAATACCTGAAGCAGCTGGGGGAACTGTTGACCCCCGAGATGGCCGGGTCCGCCCTGGTGGACCTGGTACGGGCAGACCCGGCGACCACTGCCCCCGGGTACCTGCTTACCGCCGCCGGGCTGCAGAAGCCGTCGTGAGAGGTCCGGGCGGCCAGTGGGGCAGGCCGTGGTGACCAGATCCAATCGCTGCAAGTGCTCGTTGAGGTGCATCATCAGTCTCCAAGATGTGCTAATGCCATTCAGTTCGGGACCCACCGAACCCGTTCCTGGCCCGGCAGCGAATGCGTCGCCTTGACGCATGGCGTGTCGGCGATGCCTCAGACGTTCAGCGGACGGGCCAACCGTCTGAAGGCTGTTGAGGGCTCGGCGGGTCAGAGTCAGGCGCCGTGGTTGCTGCAGGCCTGCTTCGGCCGGGCGGTCGGTCCGGAATCTAGATCGTGTGTCATTGCTGCGCCCCGTCTCGGGCGTCGTCGGCGTCCAGTCGGCGCACCGAGATCAGGGACAGCCCGAGGTCACGGACCTTCGCCAGCAGCCCGTGCAGTGCGGGCTGATCGGGGAGCAGGCCGGCTATGACCGTCTGCCTGCCATCGGTGGTCATCCGGAGGCCGCCGAACCAATCCGCCCACCCGTCATCGAGCACGCCGTCGATGCGGATCTCGTAATGGGCAGGCCGTCCTAGGCTGGTCATGGCCGCCCGCCCCCTCGCTGGATAGCCGACGGCACGACGACGGCGGCGTGCCTGCGGGCATCTCCCCCGTGCCGACAGGGTCAACCGTGAAGCGGTCATGCCTGAGCACAGCCATTGCTATCTCTCTGGTCGGTGCAGGTTTCGTTTCTCCCGGAACACTACGATCGGCCCCCAGCCTGGGCGTCACCCGAGGTGCCGATGCCGGTGGAATCTTCCGAACGATGCACCTGAACACGACGGTGCCCTTCGGCGCCGGCGCGGATCTGCCTGGCAGTGCGGGAGAGTCCACTGTGTGGCGGGCTTCTTCGGTGACCGCGTCCACCCCGCGGTTACCAATCGCTGGCCAGCCGGCGGCCACATCTGGCCGGAATGCGATCTCCAGAACGCCTGCGGGGGAACGCGCCTGCGATGGGCATCTCAGGGGCCTCGCCACACGCCAGCAGCCACGAGGCCCTCAAGTCCCCTTATAATGTTGCACCCAGCGATGACGCTGGCCATAGCTGGACGGGCTGATATGTGGGTCGCCGATGGGTGAGCAGCCTGCGGCGGCCCCGGTGGGGGTTGCCGCTTCCGAGCGCGATGTCCTGCTGGCCACCAAACTGCATGTGCCCCAGCCGCAGCCGGGGTTCGTAGGTCGTGCGCGCCTGGTGGCGGCGCTTGAGGAGGGGCTGACGGAGCGGCTGGTCATGGTCTGCGCTCCGGCGGGGACAGGGAAGACGGCGCTGCTTGCCGACTGGGCCCGGAGCGGTCGCCGTCCGGTGGCGTGGCTGTCGCTGGACGAAGCCGACAACGACCCGGCGCGGTTTTGGCGACACACGATTGCTGCGCTGGACCGAGCCCGCCCGGGAGTCGCCGAGCGGATAGCGCCGCTGCTTGGCCCGCCGGCACCGCCGTCGTTCGACGGGCTGGTGACGGCGCTGATCAATGAGTTGGCCACCCTGGCAAAAGACGACGAAGAGGTACTGCTGGTCCTCGACGATTATCACCTGATCGACGCCCAACCGGTGCACGCGTCGTTTGCGTTCTTGCTTGACCACCTGCCGCCAGGGCTGCATCTGGTGCTGGCCAGCCGCAGCGACCCGCCGTTGCCGCTGGCGCGGCTTCGGGCCGCCCGGCAGCTGGCCGAGCTGCGCGCACCCGAGCTGCGTTTCACCGCGGATGAGGCGGCGGCTCTGCTGCGCGAAGCGGTCGGCGCTGACCTGCCCGGCGCTGAGGTGGCGACATTGACGGCCCGCACCGAGGGCTGGGCCGCCGGGTTGCAGCTGGCTGCCCTTTCCTTGCGGGGACAAGCCGACACTGCCGGGTTCGTCGCGGCATTCAGCGGCGGCCACCGCTTTGTTCTGGATTATCTGACGCAGGAAGTGCTCGAGCAGCAGAGCGAGCCGGTGCGCAAGTTCCTGCTGGAAACCTCGGTGCTGGACCGGCTGAGCGGGGGGCTGTGCGATGCGGTCACCGGCCGCGCCGGCAGCCAGGCGATGCTGGAGGCGATCGAGCGGGCAAACCTGTTCCTGGTGCCGCTGGATGAGGTGCGCGGCTGGTGGCGCTACCACCAGCTGTTCGCCGACCTGCTGCGCGCCCGCCTGCGGCAGCAACAGCCTGAACGGGCACTACAGCTGCACCACAACGCGGCGGCCTGGCATGACGAGCATGGCCTCGCCGATGAGGCCGTGCGGCACGCCCTGGCCGCAAACGACTCCGCTTGGGCGGCCCGGCTGGTCGAGCGGCACGTCGACGCGCTCCACCTACGCAGCGAGCGGGCGACCTTGCAGCGGTGGCGCGCGGCATTGCCGGCTGAGCTGGTCGCCTCCCGGTCACGGCTGTTGCTGGCGGAGGGGCGGATGGCCCTGCTCAGCGGCCGGATTGAGGAAGTCGAGGCGCCGCTGACGGCAGCCGAGCGGGCGTGGGCAGGTGCTTCGGACGCGGCCGAGGAGCCATTCGAGCCGTCGGTGGGCCGGTCCGCGAGCGTGTTCACGAACGTCCCCGCGACGATCGCGCTTGAGCGCGCCTTCCTGGCCGAGTTCCGCGGCGATGCGGAGGGTACGGCCATGTTCGCGTCGCGGGCGCTGGGTGCGCTCGCCGAGGACGAATGGATGCTGGCATCCGTCGCCCGGGAGCGGCTGGCCGTGGCCGACTGGCTGGGCGGCCGGCTGCCTGCGGCCGAGCAGGCGATGGCCAGGAGGGTTGCCGGGTTCCGGGCAGCCGGGGAGGCCACTCTGGCCGCCTGGGGTGGTTACTACCTCGGGCTGGTCCAGCGAGCGCAGGGACGCCTGGACGCGGCGCTGCGGACCTACCAGGAGGGGCTGGAGATCACTGCGCCGCCCGGCCATCCGGTGCTGCCCGCGGCAGGCGTTGCCTTCGTGGGCCTGGCGGAGGTGGCCTACCAGCGTGATCAGCTTGATGCTGCCCGGCAGCACGTGAGCGATGGCCTTACGCCTTGCCGGCAGCTCACCTATGCCCAGCCGCTGGCCACCGGACTGGCGACGCTGGCGTGGATCCGGCACGCCCAAGGTGATCTTGCCGGGGCGCTCAAGGCGATGGATGAGGCCGAGCGAGCCGCGCCGAGCCAGGCTGTCACCAGCCTGCTGAACCCGGTCCCGGCGGAGCGGGCACGGCTGCTGCTGGCCCAGGGCGACGTCGCGGCCGCGGCCCGCTGGACGGAGGAACGCAGCCTGGGCCCGGATGACGAGCTCGACTACGCGCACGAGCGGGAGCATCTGGTGCTGGCGCGGGTGCTGCTCGCCCAAGACCGCACTAGCGCGGCGCTTGGGCTGCTGGAGCGGCTGCGCGCGGCCGCGGCCGCCCAGGGCCGGACCGGCAGCGTCATCGAGATCCAGGCGCTGCGGGCGCTCGCGCTCGCAGCTGCGGGCGACGAGGACACCGCGGTGGACGCCCTGGCCCAAGCGCTTATGCTTGGCTGCCCGCGGGGCTATGTCCGGGCGTTCGCCGACGAGGGGCCGCCGATGGCCGCGCTGGTTGCCCGGCTGCTCGCGGCCCAGAAGGCAGGCCAGGCCCCCGCCCGGGATGTCCCGCTCGGCTGCCTGGCCCGGCTTCTGCGCGCTTTTGGCCAGCCTCCCGCCGCGCCGGGCGCCGGGCGCAGCGCCGCCGCGGCGGTGCCGGGCCTGGTCGAGCAGCTGACCGCCCGCGAGCTGGAAATCCTGGCGCTGCTGGCCGCGGGCACCCCGAACCCGCGGATCGCCGCGGACCTGGTGGTCAGCCTCGACACGGTCAAAAAGCACGTCAGCCACCTGCTGGGCAAGCTGGGGGCGGCCAACCGCACCGAGGCCGTCACCCGGGCCCGCCAGCTCGGCCTGATCCCCTAGCCCGGCACCGCAGCCAATCTCCTGGGCGGCACCGTCGGGCCCCCCAGCGGACTCGGCGGCACTGTCGTGCCGGGCGCGGCCCGCAGAAGATTCCACCGCCATGCCCACCTTCGGGTGACGCCTCCCGCGGCGCTGGTTCATATCGTCCCTCGAAGTATCAGTCCCGGCACGGCCGGGCTCCTTGCCGGCTGCTCGTACGCATCGGAGGCGGCATGACCACGACCTTTGCCAGATCCATGGCTGTCGGGCGGCGCCAGGAAGCAGATCCGGCCATGGAGACGCCCGGGCAGCGCGCCGCGCGGTTTGAACGCGACGCGCTGCCATACCTAGCGCAGCTGTATCCCACCGCGCTGCGCATGACCCACAACCCCGCCGACGCCGACGATCTGGTCCAGGAAACCTTCACCCGGGCATACGCCTCATTCGGGCGGTTCGAGCCCGGCACCAACCTGAAGGCCTGGCTGTACCGCATCCTCACCAACACCTTCATCACCAGCTACCGGAAACGGCAACGCGACCCCGTGCCCACTGCCGAGATCCAGGACTGGCAGCTTGCCCACGCTACGTGTCATCCCTCCTCGGGGCTGGGGCCCGCCGACACCGAGGTCCTGGAACACCTGCCCGACGCTCGCGTCACACGCGCGCTCCGCCAGCTTCCCGAAGGCTTCCGCACCGCGGTGTACCTGGCCGACGTCGAAGGCTACGCCTACCGCGAGATCGCCACCATCACGGGAACACCGATCGGGACCGTGACCTCACGGCTGCACCGCGGCCGCCGCCAGCTGCGCGACCTGCTTCACGACCACGCGGCCACGCACCATCGGGCCACGATGGCGCCACGCCGCGAAGCCTTCCCGGTGACGGTGCACCCGTGGAGGTCGCGGTGATCCGCGCCCTCAAGGCCCAACCCGGTGCCCTGGGGCCGCCGGGCCGCAGGCAGGACTAGTCATGGCAGCACGCCTGGAGACATCGCGGGCAGGCGTCCGGCCTGTGACCGTTAAGGCTGCGGGACGCCGGGCTGGGCTGGCCTGGCCGCGGCTGTCCGCGGCAGCCGAGCTGGCCACCATCGGCGCCGGTTACGGCGCGTATTCCCTGGTGCGCCTGGCCATCCGCGCCGGCCGCGGGGTGGCGTTCGCGCACGCGGCCCAGCTGTGGCAGGCCGAGCGGTGGCTGCACCTGGCCGTCGAGCCTTACCTTAACCACCTCGCCGCGGCTCATCTTCTGCTCGCCGAGGCAGCCGGGTACTACTACGGGCTGGCCCATTTCCTGATCACGCCGCTGGTGCTGGCCTGGCTGTACCTGCGCAGGCCCGCGGCGTTTCCGCGGCTGCGGTCGGCGCTGGTGCTGGCCACCGCCGTCGCGAACCTGGTGTTCTGGGCCTGGCCGGCCGCTCCGCCGCGGTTCTCAGTGCCGGGGATGACTGACATCCTGGTCAGCCGCGACATCCTCGGCGCGGCCCACCCGCGCGGCGCCACCAGCCTGGTGAACCTGTACGCCGCCATGCCCAGCCTGCACGTCGCCTGGGCCGCCTGGTGCGCCCTTGCCGTTGTCACCGCTTCTCACGGCCGGTGGCGTCACCTGGCCTGGCTCTACCCGGCCGCCACCACGCTGGTGGTGCTGGCCTCGGCCAACCACTTCGTGCTGGATGCGGCCGGCGGGCTTGCCGTCGCGGGCCTGGGCATGCTCGCCACCAGCCAGCCCAGCAAGCTGCTGACGCGCCGCCGTGCCCGGCCGGCGGTCACCTTCAGGCGCGGGCTGCGCTGCCAGGTCCAGCCGGCCACGGCGGGAGGGCTGTGGACGGCTGTTGATGGGCTGTGGGCCGCCGCCGCCATCGGGCTCTACACGGTGGCCTGGTGCTCGGCGGGTTCCCCCGCGCGGGCGCAGCGCCTGATACCGGTGACGACACCGGGGGAACCGTGACCTGCGGCGCGCGGCCGGAAACCGGCGTGCCCGCCGCGAACCGGCTTGAGGCGGCGCGGCGCTGGGGTACGGCGCACCGCTGGGTTCCGGTGCTCACCAGCGGCCGGGCGCGACCGGCCTCCCGCCGTGGCCGGCCCTGGGCTTGGGTGCTGGCAGCGGGGGTGGTGGCGGTGGCTGCGGTCCATCTCCCAAGCGCGGCCGGTGATCTGCGGGCCATGGCCGCCCACCTGGGCGGGCTGCGGCTGGCCTGGCTGGGTGCGGCCGTTGCCGCGCAGATGGTGTCGCTGGCCGGCGGCACGGCAGCGCAACGCTGGCTGCTGGCTGCTGGCGGCGCGCGGTTGCGGTGGCCGACCCTGTTCGGCCTGGTGTTTGCCTCCACCGGGCTGGCCAGGGTGATGCCGGCCGGGCCGGTCACCGGCGGCGCGTGGCAGGTGCGGGAGTACCGCCGCCGCGGCGCTGGCGCCGCGGCCGGGGTGTGGGCGGTGCTGGCCGGCGGGTTCACCTCCACGATGGTCAGCCTGGCCCTACTGCTGACCGGGGCCGCGGTAGCCGGCACCAGTGGCCTCCTCCTGCTCGCCGGCGCGGCCGCGGTGCTGGCAGCCGGGATGGCCGCGCTCACCGCCGCGCCACGCCGCGCCCGCGGGCTCAGCCGCTACCTCAGCCGGCATCACCGCACGCCCGCGATCACCCGGGTCGCGGTGGCCGTGGCCGGGATGTCCCGCCAGCGCGCCGGGTCCGGCTGGGCCGCAGGGGTGCTGGCGTGCACTGGCGTCGGCTTGCTCGCCGACGCCGACGTGCTCACCGCGTGTTTCGGGGTGGCCGGGCTGCCGGTTCCCTGGCGCGGGCTGCTGTTCGCCTACGCCGCCGGGCAGCTGGCCGGCCGGCTCGTCCCGCTGCCCGGCGGCCTCGGCGGCGTCGAAGGCGGCATGCTCGGCGCGCTCACCCTCACCGGCATCCCGCCGGCTGCGGCGGCAGCCGCGGTCATCGTCTACCGGGTAGCCGGGTACTGGGCCGTCGGCGCCATCGGTACCGCGCTGGCAGCCGCCTTCGCCCGCCGGGAACCCGGAGGGGTGAAGCTCGGCGCCGCAACGCCGCGCCTGGGCCGGGACCGCAAGCCCGGCGTGCAAAGACCCCGGCCCGCCGGAGTGATCGGCCCCGAGCGCTGAGGGGAAGAATCTTGGAAACCACGCGGTCGCCGCGACTGCCTTCAACGCAACCCGGACGGCTCGGCGCTGACGAGCACGGGAACGGTCACCGTCATACCGGCTCGAAGCGGGGCCACAGGCCAGGACTGGCCGGCTTCGGTGGTCTCAGCGCCCGCGAGAAGTGGGGCTATGGCGTCTGGCTCTTCGTCGGCCTGGTGTTCGGGGTGCCCGAGAGCTGGGCCGGGATCACCAACCCTCCATGGCCGGCGCTGTCAGACACCATCGCCCATCTGGAGTCACTATGGGCTCCCACGGCCGTCATCGTTGTCGCCCTGATCGTGTTCATCGTTTTCGCAGTGACCGGGCATCCGCTGGCACAGGCCACCGACCTCGCCACGCCACAAGGTGAGCCGGGACAACGACGAACCGCGAACGGGCGGCTCACCAGATGCCAGGCCGAGGCCATCAGCCACGTGCCAGTACTGGTCTATTTCCCGTGCGCTGTGTGCGCGGTGGCCGGCGGCAGCCTGCTAGCCGCTACTGCCAGCAGCGACATGTACGTGCTCGGCTACGTCATCTACGGCCTGTTCGCGATCTTCTTGGTGATCATCCCGAATGTGATGGCGTTCTGGTTCGCCAGGGAGGTGCCGTTTCCCACGCTGGCCTGCACGGTCGCCGACCTTGAGCGCCGGTGGCGCCCGGCCGCGATGATCATTGTGGCCGGTCTCGTCATCTTGATGATCCACTTGGCGTTCGCTCCGTGGCCAGACATCTTCCGCCACATTGAAGTAGCGCCAGCCCATCGCTGAGTGCGAGGTACGCCAGCTTGCGTTTCTCAAGATCGCGTACAGCATCCCCGGCACATTGCCGCCGCCATGATCGGCGCGTCCAGCCCTCGGTGGCCGCACGCCGTGAGGACCGGATCACCGAGCCGCTCCGAAGGCAGCGACCACTGGGGTATCGGCCCGGCGGCACTGTAGTGCCCTGTGCTGTCGCGGAAAGGTTCCACCCCCAACTGCACCTTCGGGTGACGCCTTCACGAGGACTCCGTTCATAACGTGCCGAGTGACCGCACCTCACACCGACAGGTTGGAAGAGATCAGATGCCACCCACGGTCCGCCATCGCGGTCTCTGCCTGGTCTTCGTGCACCGGGTGAGACCAAAGCAACCCGTAGCGAGGCACGTTAGGCGGCGCAACCTGCTCACCGGTCCCCGGACCCATTCGAACGGCCTGCCCGCGACGTCCTCACCTGACAGGTGCCATACAAGCAGCGCCTGCGGTGAGGGCCTAACGCCGGACGAACACCAGTAGGGAGAAACCCTCATGTCCCAAACACGACCCACCACGAGGCGGAGGCCCGCGCCCGCCGCGGTGGCTGGCCCCGCCAGCCCCCGGCTTGGCCTGGCCCTGCTCGTCATCGCCACCGCGCAGCTGATGGTGCTGCTGGACGCGACGATCGTCAACGTCGCGCTGCCGCACATCCAGCGGGCGCTCAGCTTTTCCGGCTCCGGCCTGGAGTGGGTGGTCAACGCCTACGCGCTTACCTTCGGCGGGCTGCTGCTGCTGGCCGGACGGGCCGGGGACCTGCTCGGCCGCCGCCAGGTGTTCATCGGCGGGCTGCTGCTGTTTTCCGCCGCGTCACTGGCCGGCGGGTTCGCCACCTCCCAGGCGTGGCTGCTCACGGCCCGCGCTGTCCAGGGAGCAGGCGCC
>Ga0137383_10003402_pt1 | contig 9995 bp, 8 predicted proteins | sample SagtaG_19_FD_104817 | JGI IMG/M metagenome (GOLD analysis project Ga0137383, IMG submission 104817) | Vadose zone soil microbial communities from Sagehorn Ranch, Mendocino, California, USA - Sage2_R_40_16 metaG | ecosystem: Environmental > Terrestrial > Soil > Vadose zone | place: USA: California... | reverse complement strand
CGGATTCATCGGGTTAATATGGAATCCGTTCCTGATCTTTATCGCGCTTTTCGTTTACATCGGCGCATCGCAAGAGGCAGCGCTTGCTCAAATGAAAGATGTCTCGCGCCGTTTTCCGGTTTCCAGCGCCATGGTGCGCGAATTCCGCACGCTTCCGGAAAACGCCACGCTGCAAGAAGCCGTGGACGCGTTGCTCGCGACTTCGCAGCATGATTTTCCGGTCGTGGATGAAGCCGGAAATGTGGCGGGTGTGCTTACGCGGCACGATCTGATCGCCGCGTTACGCAAAAACGATCCGGCGCTTCGCGTCGGGGACGTGATGAAGCGCGACATTCCCACGGTTACGACAGGAACCCGTTTCGAAGAAGCGTTCCGCATCATGCAGGAATGCAACTGCCCAGCTGTGCCAGTGCTCGACAGCATGAAACGCCTGGTCGGTTTGCTCACGCCCGAGAACGTCACCGAGTTAATGATGATTCAATCGGCGATGCCACGTCGCCGCGTTTTGTAACTGTAGTAACTGTGTTGAGTTCAAGCGAGGATTGGTTGGGGTTTGAGAGGTGTTGAGAGCGAGGAGGAGTTTGCGCATGGTGGCGGAGAGGGCAAGTTTGGGTGGTTTACCAGCAGCGCGTAGTCGTCGATAAAAAGCGGCTAGGATCGGATTGTGGCGAGTGGCCACTAGCGCTGCCATGTAGAGGCCGGTGCGCACGGCCCGACGGCCGCCAAAGATGGTGCGTCTGCCACGCAGCTTGCCACTGTCGCGATTGAAGGGAGCCAGTCCCGCCAGTGCCGCCGCTTCACGGCGATTGAGTTGTCCGAGTTCAGGCATCTGCGCCAGGAGCAACGCAGCGGTACGTGGGCCAACCCAGGTTAGGGCCATGAGTTTTTGCGCTTTAGACGAGAGCCCCGGCGATCCCTCGATCAATTCCTTGATGAGCAGATCGATTCGCTCGATCTGCTTTTGAATTTGGCCGACAAGCCTCTCGGTCAATGCCAGCACTGTAGGATCAGTGAGCTGTGCTCGGCCATTTTGTTCCGCCACCAGCAACCGACTTAAATGCCGGCGATGACTTTCCATTTCGCGTAAGCGCTCCTGCTGTGGATTACTCGGAGCAGTCACTTGCGGCTGCATCGCTTTGCCAAAGGCACAGAGCACCGCTGCATCAATGCAATCGGTCTTGGCCAGGATGCCGATCGCGCGAGCAAACTGTCGCACCCGACTGGCCTGTACCACGCTCGCTTTTATACCGCCACGCTGCAGAGTTTGCATGACACTTCGTTCGTATCCTCCGCTGGCTTCCCAAATCACCTGCACCTGCCCAGCGATTGCTTTAAGCAGACAGAGGAGCTGTTTTGTTCCGGCCACATCATTAGGCAGACGATGGAACTGTTTTTCCCACGCCACATCCAAATGCGCTTTAGCCACATCAATTCCAACATAGACAATTTCTTGCTTCATGGGTTTAATTACTCCTGCTTGTAAATGCGAGCTGACCAGGCCCGGACCTGCCCTTGGGTGGGCCGACCTGGTCGCTCCAGTAACTGTTCGAGTTTCAAATAACCAAGGACAGGTGCGGATCGAACTACAGAGCGGTCTTGATTTTGCTTCAGCACCTGCCGCTTAGTGGATCTCGCACCTGCCCCTTTTTGCATGCAAAGCAGCAAAGATTAAAGATACAAGCCGCTTCGCACAGCGAAGCGCTGCACTGACATGCGAAGGTCCTACGCGTCACGTCGCCCAAAGGCCGGCGGCTACAGGTTTTCGCTCGCGCGATTCTCGCGTAAATTCCCGCCCGACGATGGCTCCATCAACAAAAGAAAGACCGGATCTTCAAAAGAGAGTGCACGAAGTACCGCACAAACCGGGTGTGTACTTAATGCGCGATCGCTTTAACCGCGTAATCTACGTGGGCAAAGCGCGCGATCTGCGCAAACGAGTCGGTTCATACTTTCTCCCCTCAAAACTGGCACAAGCCGATTTGAAAACGCGCGCCATGCTCGACGCGGTCTGGGATTTTGAGACCCACGTAGTGCGTAGCGAAGCCGAATCGGTTTTGCTCGAAGGCAAATTGATCAAGGAATATCGGCCGCGTTACAACATTTCCTTCCGCGACGATAAACGGTTTCTTCTGGTCAAGGCCGACATGTCGGAAGAGTGGCCGCGTTTCCGGCTGGCGCGTTTCAAGAAAAACGACACTGCGCGTTACTTCGGACCATACGCGGACGCAGGCGCGTTACGGCAGACACTCAATTTGATGCGCAAAAAATTTGGCGTGCTCACTTTTGGCCGCGGCTCGCCCACCGAGCGCGAATTGAAATCCTCGACTTATCAAGTGCCCGTTCGTTTGAGCGAAACCAGCGCCGAGCAATACCGCGAGCGCGTCATCCAGGCGTGCGAGTTCCTCGAGGGACATTCGCGGGAAATGATCGCAACGCTGGAAGAAGAAATGCAAAAAGCAGCGAAAAAAATGGATTTCGAGAAAGCGGCCGAGCTACGCAACATGATCGAGGACGTGCGTGAAACGACCAAGCCGGTGCGGCGTTTTACACGCGGCAGTTTGCCGAGCGCAATCGATCCGATGGCAGACGTTCAGGCGTTGGCGGATGCATTGCAACTTCCCCGCGCGCCGAGCGTGATGGAATGCTTCGATATCTCGAACATTTCCACGACGCACGTAGTGGCGTCGATGGTCTGCTTCCGAAACGGCGTCCCAGACAAGGATAATTACAGGCGATATCGCGTCCGCACGGTGGAAGGACAGGACGATTTTGCTAGCATGGCCGAGGTGGTGCGGCGGCGTTATTCGCGGGTGCTGCTTATGATTTCGGAAACCGGAAATCGGAAACCGGAAAGTGATGTCGCCGATACCGCGGAATATTCACAGGAAAACGCGTTCGAGATTGCACAACGCATTGCTGAGTCTCCGCAATCGGCAATCCGCAATCCGCAATCTTACGTCCGCCTGCCAGATTTAATCATTGTCGATGGAGGAAAAGGTCAACTTTCGGCAGCGTGTCGTGAGCTACAGCGATTGGGCCTGCACGATCTTCCCATCATCGGCCTGGCCAAAGAACACGAAGAGATCTACCGGCCGGGCCGGGCGTTGCCACTGCAACTTCCAATAGATTCCAATGCTTTACGCTTGCTTCAGCGCATCCGCGACGAAGCACATCGTTTTGCCAATGCTTATCACCAACTACTCATGAAAAAGCGCATCGGCGAGAGCATTCTCGATGATTGCCCCGGCGTAAGCCAGAACCGGAAGAATTTGTTGCTGCGCAAGTTCGGGTCCGTGAATCGGCTGCGCAAAGCGACTGTGGAGAAAATTGCGTCCACGGAAGGGATCGGTCGAAAATTGGCTGAAGAAGTGCATCGCTTCTTGCAGCGACATTAGTTATTCGCAGATTCGGCAGATGCGACGGATTTTTTGGAGTGCGGCGACGCGTCGCCGCTTTTTTTCGAGGCGACATGTCGCGTCGTTCCGCAAGCGCGGACGTGTCCGCGCACTCCAAAATCCGCTTCACGCCTTTTTGTTGTCGATCCTGGCAATACCGGTTGCGGCGTCTGCCCAAACGCTCACGCCGTCTGCGGTCCCGAGCGCGACTCCGACAAGCGAAGAAGAGACAATCGTCCCTACGTTCGAGACGCAAAAACTGGCGCGCACGTATATTCTTGATGTTCCGGCGCCGCGCGGCCAAATCACGGACCGCAACGGCGTGCCGCTCGCGCAAAATCGAATCAGCTACAATCTGGCGATCAACTTCCCCACCCCGCTGGATTTTTCGGACGCGCAGGCTCTCAGCTTCGCCCGGGAAAAGATCGACAAGGCCGGGAAACTAATCGGCCGTACGCTTCCGATTTCAGACCAGGCGATCCTTCGGCACTATCACAATCGTGGAATCATGCCTTTGGAGATCGCACAGAATCTCAGCCACTCGGAGTATGAAGAGGTTAAGGACAATTTGCCGTCTGGCATGATCGTGCGGCCAATTTATGTGCGTGTTTATCCAAATGGAAAACTCGCCGGCCAGGTCGTTGGGTACACCGGAAAAACCGGACGCAATCCTGATGGCATCGTCGATAACCACGAAACCCTCTGGCCTGAAACCGAGGGACGCGAGGGACTCGAGCAAACGTTCAACGAAATGCTCGCAGGCAAGCACGGCGAATACAAACTCACCTTCGATAAAGACGGCCGGAAAACTTCTGAGAAATTGATCACGCCGCCCGAGCCTGGTTACAACGTTGTGACGACTCTGGATCTTCACCTTCAAGAACTGGCGGAAAAGGCCCTGGAAGCGAAAGCAAAACGTGGCGCGCTCGTGATTGTCGATCCAAACAAGGGTGACATTCTCGCGCTAGCCTCGTGGCCGACCTACGACCCGAATCTGTTCGTTCCTTCGATCTCGGCTGAAAAATTTAAGGTGTTGCAGGATGACCCTGACATTCCGCTGTTGCCACGCGCATATCGTTCGTCTTACCCGCCAGGGTCGACGTTTAAAGTCGCAGTCGGCATCGCCGCGCTCGAAAGCGCCGCTGTGAGTCCAGATGATCGATTTGATTGTGTCCCGGCAATTCAGGTTGGCAACGTTACCTTCCACAATTGGAAAAAGGGCGATCACGGCGCATTGAATTTTGTCCAGGCGCTGACTGAATCGTGCGACACATGGTTTTACCAGGTTGGAATCAAAACCGGTGCGGAACCGATCGTTGATTGGGCGTTGAAACTGGGCTTTGGCGCGAAATGTGGCATCCCGCTGCGCGGCGAGGCGGAAGGCCGCGTCCCGAATGATGAATACATGAAAGCAACGCACGGTCGCCGATTGCTAAATGGCGATATCGCAAATCTGTCTATTGGGCAGGGGGACGTCCAGGTCACTCCGCTGCAAATGGCGCAAGCCATGGCCATCGTCGCAAACGGCGGCACGTTTTATCAAACCCGGCTCGTTCAGCAAGTGCAGACATTCGATAACGAAATTGTGACCGCGTATCAGGTGCGCGCCAAAAAAACACTCAATCTCTCATCCCAGACGCTGGATGAATTGCACACCGGAATGATCGACGTCGTGAATGGCCCTGGCGGCACAGCACACCAGGCGAGTCTCGATAACGTTGAAGTCGCCGGAAAAACCGGGACAGCGCAATGGGGACCAAAAAACAAAGAGCGCACAGCCGCATGGTTTGGAGGATTTTTGCCGGCCGACCAGCCCCAATATGCGTTCGCTGCGCTCTACGAGGGTGATGTCGGCAGCAAAGTACACGGCGGCTCTACTGCCGCGCCGATGATCGCCGACATTTTCAAGGAAATCTACAAGGGGCAGCAAACTACTGGACGCCCGCGACGCGAGCGAGAGCCCGAAGTGCGCCGTGCTGAACCGGTGGAAGAAGACGAATCGGATTAGGGAGCGCACTGCCCGCCCTGAGCGAAGTCGAATGGGCGTCTCGCGTGTCCGCCAGTCGGACAGACTCGTCGCGTGGCGGCGATGGCGCCCTCGCCATCGCAAACTTTTTCTGAAATTTGCGCGGTCTAAGAAGTCCGTTGCAGCGACGGCGCCGCAACCAGCACGCGAGGCGCGTGCGCTCCCCGATCACGCAGCGGCCGTTTCTTTTGGTAGCTCCATTGTACCTTTGAACTTTGGTTCTTCCGGTTCGAGGCCGAAGTTGTCAGAATAAAGATCATCGATCTTGCCCATGTCGTCGCTCGTGAGCGGCGGACACTCCGGCGCTTTCGCGAATTCGATGAGTTGTTCCTCGTTATAAATGTTCGGCAAAGTCGAGGCGACCCGATCATCAGCGAGCAACCATTGCAACGCCGCTTGCCCTAACGTGCGCTCGGCATTTTCGAGGAAGCGCAATTTGTCGATCTTCTTAATTCCGTTGAGCAACCAACTGCGCGGACGATGGCTGCGGTGATCGGTTGGTGGGAACTTTGTTTCCTCGGTGTATTTCCCCTCGAGCAATCCAGACGAATGCGTGACCCGAGTCAAAAACATCGTGTCCTTCGCCGCTTCGGTCGCGGCATCATGCATGGCGCGCCCGGGATGTTGCTCGAGCATGTTGTAAATGTGTTGTAGGCTCGTGATGTCGCGCTCACGAATGCAGTTCACTCCCTCGTAAAGCCAGCCAATCGCCGGACCTAGCGCAATCCCGTAATACCGAATCTTCCCGTAGGATTTTAATTTCTCGAGCGTGGTCCAGAGTGCGTCATCGTAAACCTGCTCCATCCGGATGTTGTGCAGTTGGAGGACATCAATCCGGTCCGTCTTTAAGCGCTTGAGCGCTGCATCGGTCGCACGCGTGATTGCATCCGGCGAAAAATCTTGCGGGATTTCCCGCTGCCCGCGGCCGCGCGCTTCACCGTAGTTCATAAAATCGTAGCCGACTTTTGTCGCGATCACGATTTCATCGCGCTGTTTCGGAAACGCTTTGGCGATCAATTCTTCGCTCAATCCATTTCCGTAAGTATCGGCCGCATCGAACAACGTGATGCCGAGATCGATTGCCTTGTGCATGAGAGCGATCGCTTCGCCCTCAGTGAAATTCCCCCACCACCCGGTGGAAATAGTCCAAAGCCCGAAGCCGACTTCGCTCACTGTCAGATCAGCATCTTTGTAAGTGCGAAAGCGCATGGCTCGTCAATTTAACGAATCGAAGACCAAACGTCCAACCCACCTTCGCAGGACTGCGCGTGGCTCCGAATGTGAGGTCCCTCGCCGTCTCGCGCGGCTCGGGATGACAGCGCTGTAAGTCGGTTGTTAAGTATAGTTTTCCCGATGAACGCACGAAGTGGCGCTGCGCTCCTCATCGTTGGTCACGGATCGACGGTGAATCCGGACTCGAGCGCGCCGACGCTGGCGCATGCAGCTGAGATTCGGCGTCGAAAACTTTTTGCTGAGGTTAGCTGCGCCTTTTGGAAAGAGGAACCGAGCTTGCGCGATGCACTGTTCTTGTTCGACCCAGAATCGATTCGCGAGGTTTACGTCGTGCCGAATTTTATCAGCGAAGGGTATTTCACCCAGACGGTGATTCCGCGCGAGCTTGAACTGAATGGCCGCACCACGAAACGGCCGAGCGGTCAAATGTGGAAATATTGCGAGCCGGTAGGGAATCATCCAATGATGACCGATTTGCTGCTCCAGCGCGCTCGCCAAGTCGCGCGTGATGTCGATCCCCGCAAGACTAGTTTGCTGATCGTCGCGCACGGAACGGATTTGAATGAAAACAGCGCCGTCGCGGCGAAACGCGAGGCGGACAAGATCCGTGCGCTCGGAAAGTATGCGGCTGTGCTCAACGTTTACATGGAAGAACCACCGCTGGTCTCCGATTGGCGGAAATTGACGAAAACATCGAACGTGATCGTGGTTCCGTTTTTCATTTCCGACGGACTTCACAGTTACGAAGACATTCCCAAGCTCATCGGCATATCGATGACTAAATCTGGCAGTGCGGCAGGCGAAGTTTTCAAACGGAATCCGTACAACGTAGATGGCCGCTTGTTATTCTACGCACCGTCCATCGGCACCGACGCGGGTTTCGCCGATATCATTATCGAACAGGTTCATCGGGTGCAGACGGTCCAGGCATGGAATCCCGGAGGGATGCGCGGAAATTAGCCGATGGTGCAAACCACCGGTTATCGTGTAAACAACCCCCAAGCCCCGGCAGGGGCGAGGCAAACAATCAGTCCATTATGCCATCAACACACCTGAGCCTGCATTATCACGTCGTTTTTGGAACAAAAAATCACGAGCCGATGATCCAACCGATGTGGCGCGGCAAATTGCACGCGTACCTTGGCGGGATTATCCGCACGGCGGATGGAATTCCTGAGAGCATCGGCGACGTTTCCGATCATGTGCATCTTCTTGTGGGTCTTCGCGCGACGCATCGCCTAGCTGATGTGCTTCGAGAGGTAAAGGCCATTTCGTCCGGCTGGGTGCACAATGAGATGGGTCTGCGCGGTTTCGCGTGGCAGGAAGGTTATGGTGCGTTTACCGTGAGCGCTTCTCAGCGTGAAGCGGTTCGTCATTACATCGAGCAACAAGCAGAGCACCATCGCGCGCGCACGTTTCGTGAGGAGTATATGGAATTATTGCGCCGCAGTGGCGTGGAATTTGATGAACGTTATCTCTGATTCCGCCGCCCCTGCTGGGGCTAATCGTCTTTTCGGTCATCGCGCTCCGGTGGTTTGCACCACCGGCTAATCCCCTATGCTCCTTCGGAGGCATGCTGGAGGAAAATTAATGGCAAAAACTTGAAATCCCGCTCGCGCTTGTTTTCTTTTGCACGAGATTGCTCTCCCGCGAATGAAAGAAGCGACCTGCAAAAAGCTGCAAGAGATCGGAGCATTCGCGCTCGCCGGCGGGTGCACGCCAAAGCGGATGAGGCAACTCGTGGAGATGATTCGCGCGGCCCGCAATTATCGCTGGGTCGGCGTTTACAAGATCGTGAAACAAGATTTCGTGATTCTCGCCGAAACGGGCAACGAGCCACCGGCGTATCCGCGTTTTCCAATAACGCAAGGCTTGTGCGGCGCTGCGCTCGAATCCGGGAAACCCGTCATCGTCGGTGACGTGCATCACGATCCGCGTTATCTGCCTACCTTTCACACCACACGGTCGGAGATCATTGTGCCGATGACGAACGAGCACCGGCACATCCTTGGAATGCTGGATGCCGAGAGCGAAAAGTTGAACGCGTTCGGCGAGGAAGATCGGCAATTTCTGGAGCGCGCGGGCGGTCTGATTGCGCACTGTTTGCATTAGGGGATGTGTGCCGGGCAGACTGGCGTATCGTCTGCCAAGCGACTACGGCCCAGTTGAGAGGCATGCCAAGTTCCATCGAGCGCGCTTTGCAAGCTGCGCTGACTGATCGCTTCTACTTCGGCCAGATTCTGGTCCGGAAAACAAACGGCAGTTTTGTTCTTTCACATCGCGATGACGAAGTTCGTACTGACTTGCAAACGTTTCGAAACGCGGAAGACGCAGTCGAGGTCGCGAAATATGATGAGGCCGGAAATTATCGGTCGCTCAAAACGGCCCCGAATCTGCGTCGTGGCTGGCGATTGGAGCTGGCGAAACTCCCGGAATTAAAGCGGGCGCTCGATTATCTTTATCCGGGCAGGCTCGCCGTCTTCGTCGCCTGGAAAGCCAATCAACTGCAAACCACACCGTTGCGCGAAACTTTAGAGCGACAATCAGGAATGTATCGTGTCGCCGCAAAAATTTCCGACGAACAGATCCGGAATGTCGTGGGAGATTTTTGCCGGTCTAACGGCGGGTGTTTGCGAACGATTTTATGGAAACGCGATCACCGCGGCACAATCCCATCGACAAAGTTGCCCCCGGAAAAATTTGATCCCGCGTTCGATCAGGGCGAAGCGGCTGGCCGGCCGGGGTCAGCGACCCCGGCTACAACATCGATCCCGGCTACAGATGCAATTCCGCTGCTTTGCCAGGAGCCGTGCAATCTGCTCGTCGCGGAATGCCGCAAAGTGGTGAAAGGCGAGAGCGTCTTCAACCTGTAGCCACCGCCCTGCGGGCGGTTCAATCGTCGAATGCTGACATAGCGCAATACACATGACAGCGCACAGCGCCCTGGCTACAGTTCCGTCGATATTTGCGACAGTCATAGACCGCCGCTACAGCTGAAAAATGATTCTTCGGGCACGCGTCGTCGTCACGATGGATGGCGCGCCAATTGAGAACGGCGGCGTCGCGATTTCCGGAAATCGAATTATCGACGTTGGAAAATTTCCTGAGGTGTCTGCGCGACACTCGGGGCAGGAAATTGTCGATCTTGGTGAGCAGGCGCTGCTGCCCGGGCTGATCAACGCGCATTGTCATCTCGACTACACTTGTTTGCGGGGCAAAATCCCGTCGCGAAAATCCTTTGCCGATTGGATTCGAGCAATCAACGCGGAAAAGGCGAAGCTCTCCGAGCGAGATTATCTCGCGTCAATCACGGAAGGTTTTGCAGAGGCAAAAAGATGCGG
>Ga0137383_10003401_pt1 | contig 9996 bp, 10 predicted proteins | sample SagtaG_19_FD_104817 | JGI IMG/M metagenome (GOLD analysis project Ga0137383, IMG submission 104817) | Vadose zone soil microbial communities from Sagehorn Ranch, Mendocino, California, USA - Sage2_R_40_16 metaG | ecosystem: Environmental > Terrestrial > Soil > Vadose zone | place: USA... | reverse complement strand
TGGTCTTCACGAGACGCACCCCTTCGTCCCCCCAATCTTTCAGTAGCTGCTCCGAGACATCCTTGTCGATTCCCTTCACGGCGTCCATGACCACGAACAGGCGCGTATGGGGACGGCGCTCGAGCAGCCCTTCGACCGCCGCTTTATCGCACACGTCGGTCGCCACCCCGTACAGCACGATGTCGTCGGGTGCGAGCACGTCGAGCACGGTCGGCACGTTCTCGTTGGTGAACACGTCGAAGCGGTGCTTGTGGAACAGGACATCCCCCTGATGCGCCCGCAGCCGGTCGGCTAGCGCCTTGGCAGCGGTTCTCTCCGGCTCGATCACCAGCGGATCCCGGAGCGCGGTTTCGGGAATCTTCTTCTGGCCGGGAGTGCCACGCAAGCAGTGTGCCGGGAAAGTACCCTGCCAGTCGGGCTTGTCGGAGATCTCAGGATGGCTCATCACGTGGTCGTCCGCGCTCGCCACGATGCGGATGCCGTGCGCGTGCGCGTAGTCCGTCAGGCGCTGCAGGTTAGCGATGATGCGCTCCGCCTCCGGCACGTATAGCTTGCCGTCGGCGTGCATGAAGTCGTATTGGGTATCGACATCCCAGAAGATGACGCGAGCCATGGCGATGAATCTCTCCGACTACACAGGAGCATGTCAACAGGAAGGAGGACAGGCAAAGTCCTTGCCTGCTCTAGAGTTTGAGGGTTACCGCAACCTCATCACAGCACATGTTGCGCGGGCACCTCACGCAGTCCGCCCACACCTTGAGCGGGAAGTGCTCACGTTCGGCGGGTGCGAAGCCGACCTTCAGAAAGAACGCCGGTTTCCGGGTCAGAGCGAGCACCTCGGCGAGGCCTTGTGCGCGCGCCTCGGCGATCAGCGCCGCCAGCAGCGCGCCGCCCACGCCTGCCCGCTGCCAATCCTCGCGCACGGCGAGCGCAGCCAGCTCGGCCAGATCGCGCGAGTACACCTTGAGCGATCCGCACCCGATGACCTCGCCCGTCGGCCCCTCCGCGATGACGTACTCCTTGATGTGCCGGCAGAGATCGTAGTTCGAGCGCGGCAGCAGATCGCCGGTTGCGACGTAGGGCGCCATCAGGAGCTCGAGCTGAGGGACGTCGGAAAGCACCGCACCCCGCACGACCGCCCCAGAGAGGGCGCAGGGAGCGGGGAGCAGGGAGCCCTGCTCCCCGTAAACCGGCAGCGCGCTCACGCGAGGATCTCCTCCAGAATCGCGACCCCCCGCTCCAGCTCCTCCACGGTGATCACGAGCGGTGGAAGCAGGCGGACCACCTGCGGCCCGGCCGTCACCACCAGCAGACCCTGCTCGCGTGCCGCCGCGACGATCGGGGCGGCCGGCTCGGCCAGCTCGAGCCCCCACATGAGCCCCCGACCGCGCACTTCGCGCACTCGCGGCGCCCCGGCGGCGAGGCGGGCGAGGCGCGCACCCAGCCACTCGGCCTTGCGCCGCACGTCGGCGAGGAACGCGGGATCGGCGAGCGTGCGCACCACCTCGAGGGCCACGCCGGCGACGAGCGGCCCGCCGCCGAACGTGGTGGCGTGGTCGCCCGGCTTCAAGGCCGCGGCGACGGCGCTCGTCACGAGCACGGCCCCCATGGGCAGACCGCCGGCGAGCGGCTTCGCCAGCGTGAGGATGTCGGGCACCACGCCGGCCTGCTCGTAGGCGAACAGCGTCCCCGTGCGGCCCAGACCGCACTGCACCTCGTCGAAGATGACCGCCACGCCTCGGGAGTCGCACAGCTCGCGCACGAATCCCAGCCACTCCGCATCCACGGGCCGGACGCCGCCCTCCCCCTGCACCGGCTCGACGATCACGGCAGCGGTGCGGGACGCCGATACGGCGTGATCCACGGCCGCCCAGTCCTCGCGCCCGACGATGCGGATGCCCGGCACGAGCGGCTCGAACGGCTTGCGATAGTCGGCACGGTCGGTGGCCGCGAGCGTCGCGAACAGTCGCCCGTGAAACGAGCCCGAAAACGCGACGATCTCGCTCTTGCCCGACCATTTGCGGGCGAACTTGAACGCGGCCTCGTTCGCCTCGGCGCCCGAGTTGCAGAAGAAGGCGCGGTCCGCGAATGAACGAGCGACCAGCTCCTCCGCGAGCCGCTCGCCAGCCTCGCTGCGGTAAAGATTGGAGACGTGGATGAGCCCCGAGCCGAGGGCGCGCTCGAGGGCCGCGCGGATGACGGGATGATTGTAGCCGAGCGCGTTCACGCCGATCCCCGCCACGAAGTCGAGATACCGCATCCCGTCGTCGGCGATGAGCTCGGCGCCTTCCCCTCTCACGAACAGGGGGCCGACGCGGGCGTAGACGTCGAGCAGCGCTGGGGCGGTCGGCATGGCCGACGCGCCCGAGGGGAGAGCCGTCACGCCGGCTGGACGGCGGGGGCGAGGATCCGCGTGCCCGCTCGGGCGTCGTCGAAGAGATGCAGATCGCCGATGCGGACGGCGCGGGCGCCGCCACGGAGCGCGGCGGTCGCCGCGCGGAGCTTGGCCGCCATACCGTTGGCCGCCACGCCCAGCTCGATGAGCGTCTCGACGTCGCCCGCCTCGAGTGCGGGACTCACCGCCCCGTCCACCTCCACGCCCGGCACGTCCGAGACCAACAGCAGCTCGGCAGCCCCGAGCGCACCGGCGATCGCCGCCGCCGCGTCGTCCGCATTCACGTTGAGCGGTGGCCCCTCCCCACCGGAGGCGTCCGGCGCCATGGGGGCGATCACCGGTGTGAGCCCGGCGAGCAGGAAGCTCTCGAGCAGCGCGACGCGCACCGCGGCGATCTCGCCGACGTGCCCCAGCCCGCCCGGGGCGGGCCGGGCGGTGAGCAAGCCGCCGTCCACGCCCGACAGCCCGACGGCGTCGAGTCCGGCGGCGCGCAGCGCCGTCACCACGTGCCGGTTCACCGGACCGCCCATGACCAGCTCGACCACTTCCGCCACTTCCGGGCTCGTGACCCGCCGCCCGCCCCGCTTCTCGACCGGCAGGCCGAGCCGGCGCGACAGCGCGCTCACGGCCCGCCCCCCACCGTGCACCACAACGACGGGGTCGAGCCGCACGAGCGCCCGGGCGCACGCCGCCAGCCAGCCGGCGCGCTCGAGCTCGTTGCCGCCCAGCTTGACGACTCGGGTGCTCAGCACGTGAGCCCCGCCGTCTCGGGCAGCCCGAGCATGACGTTCATGTTCTGAATCGCCTGCCCCGCCGCGCCTTTCACCAGGTTGTCGATCGCGGCGATCACCGTGAGGCGCGGCCGACGGACGTTCGCCACGACCGCGACGCCGATGGCCACGCGATTGCGATACACGACGTCCTTGAGCGACGGCAGCGCGTCGTGCAGCACCGCTACGCACGGCTCGTTGGCGTACACCGTCTCGTAGATCGCCTCCGCGGTCGCGCGATCGAGGCCCCTCGTGAGCGGGACGTGAATCGTCTCGAGGATGCCCCGCTTGACGGGGAGCAAATGGGGCGTGAAGACGAGGTCGCCGGTGAATCCGCCCTCGCGCGCGAGGGTCGCCCTGAGCTCCGGGAGATGGCGGTGCTCGTTTCCGGCCGCATAGGCGCGGAAGTCTTCGGCCACCTCCCCGAACAAGAGGTCCCGCTTGAGCGTGCGCCCCGCGCCGGTGACACCCGACGCGGCGTCGATGACCACCTCCCGGGACTGGTCGATCAAGCCGCCCCGCGCCAGGGGGAGCAGGGCGAGCAGCGCCGCGGTGGGGTAACAGCCGGGGTTCGCCACGAGGTCTGCGGACGCGACGTCGGGGCGCGTGACCTCGGTCAGCCCGTACACGGCGTCGGGGGACAGGCGGAAGTCGGCGGACAGATCCACCGCGCGTTTGCCGAGGCCCCTGGCGGCCTGCACGTAGCGCGCCGATACACCGTGTGGCAGGGCGGACAGCACGATTTCGGCCCGCGCCATCGGGGCGTCCTCGATCCGGACGAACTCGACGCCCTCGCGTCGCTGGCCCGCGGCCGACTCGGCCGTTGCGAACGCCACCGACGCGCTCGGATGGCCGGCGAGGAGCCGCAACAGCTCTTGCCCCACATAGCCGGAAGCCCCGAGCACGCCTACCGGCACCTGTGCATGAATATTCATCGTTACGGAAAAATATTCACTCTGGCACGAAGTGCAAGAGCCGGGTTAGGCTCTCGCATGTGCCAGAAGCTCCTCCCGGCGCTCGCCGCGCTGGCGCTCGTGCCGGCACTCGGCGCGCAAGCGCCCGCAGCCCCGGGGCGCTCCGCGCCACCGCGGCCCTTCTCGCTGGACGACGTGCTTCGCGTGCGGGACGTGCGCGAGCCCCAGATCTCACCGGACGGCGCCTGGGTGGCCTACACCGTCTCGACCTCCGACACCGCCGAAGACCGGAACAGAAGCGCGGTCTGGATGGCGAGCTGGGACGGTACGCGCAACGTCCGCCTCACCACATCGAAACAGGGCGAAGACACGCCGCGCTGGAGCCCGGACGGACGGTGGCTCGCGTTCCTCTCGAGCCGTGAAGACGAACACACTCAGCTCTGGCTGCTGGACCGGCTGGGCGGCGAGGCGCGCAAGGCCACCACCCTGCCCAGCGATGTGGACGACTATGTGTGGGCGCCCGACGGCAATCGGATCGCATTGGTTGCCGAGGACGCGGATACGGCCAAGGCCAAGACCCCTCCTCCGATCGTGATCGACCGATTCCAGTTCAAGCAGGACGAGGGCGGCTACCTCGGCAAGCGGCGCCGGCACCTCTACGTACTCGGCGTGGAGTCGGGGAAGACGACGATGCTGACGTCGGGGGACTACGACGAGCTCCTGCCCGCCTGGTCGCCCGACGGCAAGGCGCTCGTGTTCGTGAGCAAGCGGCGTCCCGACTTCGACCGTGACAGCAATTGGGACCTGTACGTGATCGACGCGGGCGGAGGGGGCGCGGCGCCACGGCAGCTCACGACGTTCGACGGCCCGGACAACGATCCCGACACCGAGAGCCGCCCAACCTGGAGCCCCGACGGCCGCTCGATCGCCTACCTCCAGGGCGGCCCGCTCAAGCTCATCTACTACGCTGTTCAGAAGCTCGCCGTCGTGCCCGCCGCCGGGGGCGCGCCCCGGATCCTCACGGCGGCGCTCGATCGCAACGTCGCAAGCCCCGTGTGGTCGGCCGACGGGTCGTCCATCACCTTCCTGCTCGAAGACGACCGGGCCATCGGGCTCGCGCGCGTGCCGGCGGCGGGCGGAGCGATCGATCGGCTGGTATCGGGCCCCCGGGTCGTGAGCGCGTTCGCCGCAGGGGCAAATGGCAAGCTCGCCGTGCTCGCGTCCACGCCGCTCGCGCCCGCCGAAGTGTTCGCCCTGGACGGCACGACGCTTCGGCCGCTGTCGCGTCAGAACGACGAGTGGCTCTCCCGGGTCAACCTCGGCGGCGTGGAGCCGATCAGCTTCAAGAGCCGCGACGGCACGGCGATCAACGGCTTCGCGGTGAAGCCGCCCGACTTCGTGTCGGGAAAGCGTTACCCGACGATCCTGCGCATTCACGGCGGGCCCGTGTCGCAGTACCAGAACGAGTTCGACTTCCAGCTCCAGACCCTCGCGGGTCACGGCTATCTCGTGCTCGTCGCGAACCCACGCGGCAGCTCCGGCCGGGGCGAGCGGTTTTCCGCGGCGATCTTCGCGGACTGGGGGAACAAGGATGCCCAGGACGTGCTCGCCGCGGTCGACTACGCGGTGGCGCAGGGGCTGGCCGATCCCGCGCGCCTGGGGGTGGGCGGGTGGAGCTACGGCGGGATCCTCACGAACTACGTGATCGCCCAGGACCGCCGCTTCAAGGCGGCGGTGAGCGGGGCGAGCATCTCCAATGTGCTCGCCGGCTACGGCACCGATCAGTATGTGCGGGAATACGAAGTCGAGCTGGGCGTACCCTGGAAAGCCGCCGACACCTGGGTCAGGCTGTCTTCCCCGTTCCTGCACGCCGACCGCATCACCACGCCGACGCTGTTCCTGTGCGGCGACAAGGACTTCAACGTCCCGCTCCTCAACTCGGAGCAGATGTACCAGGCGCTCCGAAGCCTCGGCGTGGAAACCCAGCTGGTGATCTATCCGGGTCAGCACCACGGCATCAACAAGCCGAGTTACCGACGCGACCGGCTGGAGCGATACCTGGCGTGGTACGACAAGCACCTCAAACCGTAAGGGCGCAGCATGCTGCGCCCCTACATCATTCGACGCGTTCCAGGCGCGGGTTGGGCCGGTAGCTCCGGCCCACCTTCGCGAGCGGTTTCCCCTCGACCCGCACCACGTCCGCGGTGAAGTCGAAGCGGCCCTGGAACAGGCTCGACCCCACGCCGTACATGTCGACCGGCACCTCCTGCTCTTCGAACTGCCGGATCTTTTCGACGGTGAACCCTCCCGACACGACGATCCGGACGTGCTGAAACCCCTCCCGATCGAGCGCCTGGCGCACGTTCCAGACGAGTTGCGGGTTGACCCCCGTCGGCTTGAAGGTGCCCATCTGCGGAATCACCGACTTGTCCACCAGGGTCTCCGAGGTGTCGATCCGTACGCCATAGAGCCGCTCGCCCAGCGCGCGCGCCACCTTGAGCGCCGTCCCGACGCAGTCGTTCTCGAAGTCGACGAGGGTGATGAGACGCATGCCGCCGTCCATGAGCTCAGCGAACTTTTTCGAGGCGAGCACGGTGTCGCCGCCGTAGGCGGCGATGAGCGCGTGGGGCACCGTGCCGACCCCTTCGGAGCCCCACCACGAAGCCTGCGCGTCGGTCGACACGCCGATCGCGCCGGCGATGTGCGCCGCGTACCCGTCCCCGGTCTGTACCAGCCAGTGGTCGTGCCGGGCGGGGAAAAACATCACTTGCTTGGGCTTGGCCGCTTCGACCACACGGCGGGTGTTGGTCCCGACCTTGGTGCGGCGGGCGAGGACACCCAGGTACAGGGTCTCGAGGTGGGCGAAAGCGTCGTACGGGCCCTCGATGAGCAGCACCGTCTCCCACGGCGCGATCTCGTCGCCGTCGTACAGCGCCGAGACTTCGAGCTCCGGCCACTCCATGCTGCAGAGCTTGAGAATCGCGATCGCCTCATCGATGCCGCCGAGGAAGGCGTGCGCCTTGCCGAACACCTGCATCGTCACGCACGGGCGTTGGTCGTCCTTGAGCAGCAGCTCACGCGTGCGGACGAAGTACTTATCCGAGTAGTAGCCCTCCCGCATCTTCTCGATGGGGAGGTGGAAGATCGCAGGGTCGAGCCGCGGCTTCCGGACCATCCGTGGATAATACCGTGCTCAGCGCGCCGCCGGCCAGCGGAACGTCGCCATGAGGGTGTCGCCGCCGGTCAGCGCCACGCGCCGCGCGATGTTGTCGAGCCGGCCGCAACGGACTCGGGGCCCCCCAGCCGACTCCGGCACGACGACCCGCAGGCAGACGACGTCCACGGACACGGCGAGCGCGCTGTCGCGGCCGGTCCGGGGCGGCTCGGGTCGCTCCAGGGCGACATCGAGATCCAGAGTCTCGCGGCCCAGCCTGAACCTGACCCGGCGGCCGTCGGTCTCGGGAACGAGGTCCACGACCTGCGGGCTCGACGCCGTATCGCCCCGCACGAGCAGCATGCGAACGGTCACGCGGCGAGGCGGGATCACCGCCTGGGCCGTGAAGGCGATGGCGCTGTCGATGATCGTCACCTCCTCGCTCGCTCGGGTCTCGCCGGCGGCGAACTCGCGGCTCATGGTGATCTCCACCCAGACCACGCGCCGCTGGCCCACGCCCGGCGGCCCGAAGGGGTACAGCAGGGTGGTTCCGCCCCACGGGACCCGAGACCAGCGACGGTAGCTGTCTTCCTCCCACAACGGCAACCCGCGACGTGACCGGCCGACCTGGCGCCGGCTGAAGAACAGCCCCGCCAGGTTCACGGTGTCCGGCTCGGGGAGCGTGCCGAGCAAGCCTTGGAGCTCGCTCGTGCGGGCCTCGAGCCCGAGCCGCAGGTCCGTCTCCGGCGGGCCGCTCACCGCGGCGCTGGCGAGCAGGCGCGTCTCGCCTGCGGCGCGCTCGACCAACCGCAGATGGTACGTCACCCGGTAATTCGGAGCCTGTGGCGCGGCCGTGACTCCAACCCACGCCCCCACCCCCAGCGCTGCGACAATCAGGCTAGCGCGCCAGGAAGGTCGCACGAGTGGCCTCGATCGATTCCGACCCCGGCCCGCCCCAACGGCCGTGCCCCAGCCAGCCGGCCGCCGCGCCGGCGACGAGGCTCGCCGTCATCCACAGCGCTAGCGTGCGCCCGCGGATCCGCGGACGCGGGACCGTGCGCGCGTGCGGCTCGCCGGCGGACCGGGCGAACGCGACCCGCAGCTCGAGATGGCTCACGCGCGCTTCGGCGCAGTGCCGGCACCCGGCGAGATGCCGCGCCAGCGCGGCACGCTCGGGGAGACTCAGCTCGCCGTCCAGCTCGAGGTCGATCTGCTGCACCCATTCATCGTGGTTCATGGCAGCTCCTCCCGCACCCGATAGCGCAAGGTCCGGCGCTGCATCCAGCGCACGGCGAGCGCGTCCAGCAACGCGCGGAATACACGGTTCCACATCCCGTACTTCGTCTTTCCAAAGCGGCGGGTCCGGTGGTGCACCGGCACCTCGGTCACCCGACCCCCTTGCATCCTGACGAGCGTCGGTAGGAAGCGGTGCATCCCGTTGAACAGCGGCAGCCGGTGCAGCGCCTCGGCGCGAAACGCCTTGAGGGAGCAGCCGGTATCGCGGATCGTCTCGCGATTGAGCCGGTTGCGTATGTCGTTGGCGATACGGCTCTGCAGCCGCTTCCAGCCCGAGTCCCGCCGGTCCACGCGGTACCCGACGACCGCCGCAGCCCCGCTCCGCTCGAGCTCGGCGACGAGGGCGGGAATGTCGCCCGGGTCGTTCTGCAAATCCGCGTCGAGCGTGACGATGACGCGCCCGAGGGCTGCGCCGAAGCCCGCGGCGAAAGCGGCGGTCTGACCCGCGTTGGCGGCGAACGCCACGATGTGGATCTCGGGGTGGTCGCGCTTCAGCGCCTTGAGCACCTCGAGCGAGCCGTCGGTCGAGCCGTCGTCCACGGCCACGATCTCGTAGCGTCCTCCCGCCACGCGGCCGGCCAGCGCTCGGCCGATCTCCTCGACCAGGACCGGTAGATTCTCGCGCTCATTGTACACCGGGATGACCAGCGAGAGCTCAAGCGGGGCGGACATACTTGAGCTCGGGCGCGTCGGGATACCGGCCGATCAGCCGGGCGATGACGGCCTCCGCTTTGGCGGCATCGTGCTCGTGCGTGCGGTAGATCTCGGCGAGGCGGATGCCGGCAAGCACGACGCGGTGGGGCGGCGGCGGCGGATCGGCGGCGACCAGGTGCTCGAGCATCGCCGTTTCGTCCTGAATGGTGATCGTGCTGTCGCCCGGCATCGACCCGCCGGTCAGTGCGTCGCCCACGAACCGGCCGAGCGGCTCGAGCACCCATCCGAACAACGAGTCGAAGAACCCCCACGCGCCCCACAGCGCGAGCACCAGGGCGACGAGCCGCCATTCGATGTGCCCCGCACCGATCGATACCACGACCAGCGCGAGGCTGACCAGCGCCATGGCCACGCTCAGGATCCCGCGTATCACCCCGCGCAGGCTCGGCGGATCTGCGAAGTCCACGGGGAGCAAGTTGACAGCGCCCGCTCGGCGGCGCAACCTACGCTCGCGCATTTCACAGGGAGTCGCTCCGTGTCCGACCTGCTGTCGCGCCGTGAATTCCTCACCTCCGCTGCCGTTGGCGTCGCGGCCACACGGGCGCGCGATATTCCGTTTCCGATGCGGCCGCCCCGGCCGCTCCCGCCCCGGAGCCGATGGGCGGCGAAACCCGTCGCCGTTGCGAGCGCCAACGGCCTGCGGGCTGTGCAAAAGACGTTCGACCTGCTGCTGCAGGGGGTGGACACGCTCGATGCGGTGATCGAGGGTGTGAAGATCCAGGAGCTCGACCCGACCGACGACTCGGTAGGCTA
>Ga0137383_10003400_pt1 | contig 9996 bp, 10 predicted proteins | sample SagtaG_19_FD_104817 | JGI IMG/M metagenome (GOLD analysis project Ga0137383, IMG submission 104817) | Vadose zone soil microbial communities from Sagehorn Ranch, Mendocino, California, USA - Sage2_R_40_16 metaG | ecosystem: Environmental > Terrestrial > Soil > Vadose zone | place: USA... | reverse complement strand
CCTTGAAGCAGTAAGAAACGCTTAGCCTGTCTCAGCTAAGCGTCCCATTGACCCCGCGTAAAGCTGTTGCGTGCCGTGTATCAGTCGCCAAACTCCCCACAGCGCCAACAGGAATTACCTATCCCATATTCCGTTGTTATACAGCAGCATCCCCGTGTCGAAAGGTGCGTGCTGCCAGGACAGGCTCAAGGTCTAGTGGTAGTATGTCACGATTCCACGAGGCTGTCAATGTTTGCATGACGTGAATAGAAAGGCAAACATGTATGATACGCTTGGACCACCCCCTCATCACCCTGACGGATGCACCGTCTCCCGCTCGCATCCCTGATCTGGCTACTCAGCTGCAGCGTGAACTGAGTACCTACTGGATGCCGCTATGCGAACCGATCTACAAGTGGACCGCCTTTGCTCAGCACACCGAGTATGCCCCTGCCCTCACTGCCGTCGGGGACGCCTTTTTCGCCCTCTCCCTTGAGACCAAAGCCCTGCGCTACTTCACCCTGGCGTGCGAACAGCAGCAAGGCCGCATGCCCATAGACAGTGGCTACTGGTACAAACAGGCGGTCCGCGCGCTCCTGGACGCCAGCCATCATTGGAGCCGGGCAGCCTATGCCCTGGACACGCTCACCCCCGATGAACTGACCGCAGACGACCTGCACGAGGCGCGCAGCATGTCACGTGCGGCCCGCGCCCAACAAGAACGCCTGTGGAAGCTCACCGATGAAGTGCGCGCCGCCCGCGCCGACTGGCGCCAGTCCAGCCAGCCAGCCGTGCCGCGGGAGGTGCAGGCATGAAACAAGACAGCCGTGCCGCAACCCCTCCAACCGTCACCATCAAAAGAGAGGTGCAACATGGGGAAACACTATCCTCCACCCTTTGAGCCGGTAGCCACCCGTAAAAGCGCAGCAGCTGCAGCCCATACGACTCAACCACACTTCCCCGGACTCCGTACCGTTAAGGGGGGAAACGAGGGGTTCGGTCAATCCGTTCCCCCGATGCGCCACCTTGCCCGGGATGACGAAGACGATGAGCCGAGTTATGCGTACGCCGAGTCGCCTGGACGGGGCAGAGCAACACAACGTATCTACATGGAAGCAAAGCCAACCCGACGACTAGAACGAACCGGCTTTCACTGGTTGGTGTGGGTGGGTCTAGCCATGTTCATTATGCTACTGGGCTGGTTGTGTTTGAGCGCGTTGTCATCCTGGTGGAGTGTGAAGCTAGACGACTGGCATTATGGGATGCCCAGGACGTACCAGACCGACGCCGTTGTCGGTCATGGGGATAGCGCGGAACACCCAAGCCACTTCATCGCGGTCAACCTCAAGGGGCAAATTCTGGTGATGGAAGTACCTGGGGCAGACCCCTCGAAATCTCAAATCTACATCGGCCCCCGTTTGTTTGGGGCGGGAGAAGACTTAGCACCTGTCACCTTGAGTTTTGAAGATTGCAATGGGGATGGCAAACCAGACCTGAACATTCATATAGAAGGCAGTGAGAAGATCATCTGTTTCGTGAATAATGGGAAGACGTTTACCACCACACAGCAGCAACCGTAACCGCATGAGAGAGGCGGCATGGCTGCCGCCTCTCGAATAGGGAGAGGCAACCATGCAAGTAGAAGAGAAAGGATCCAGGCCGCCTATCACCGCCTCGGAGCAAGCAAGCGAACCGTTGACGCCGCTTCCTCCTGATGCAGGGCAGCAGGCAGGCGACGAAGACAGCCCCGACGCGATTTTTCTGCGGGCCGTGTCCGAGATACCCACGCAACCACTTCCCGCATACAGACCAAGAGAGGAGGAGGTAGTAGAGCGGTACTTTATTTTCACCGTGTTTCTTGTTGTCTGTTGCTTACTGGTAAGCAGCATTGCAGCCATTATCAACCAGCCAGTTGTTACCGTTACCCTCTTCCCCATTCACAAATCTGTGCAGTTGACAACCACGATCGCCCTTGTTACCCGAACCTTCACACCTGTTACCCTCACCAGGACCTTGACCGCACCGACTACAGGCAAAGGCCACCAGGACGCGAGAACGGCAGCAGGAACCTTAACCTTTTACAATGGCCTCGCCACTTCCCAAAGGATCCAAGCTGGAACCGTGTTCACCGGCAACGACGGCGTGAAAATAGCAAGCGTTGCACCAGTCACGATACCCGCAGCCAACGCGCCATCATGGGGAGTAGCTACCGTATCAGCCAGTGCCATAAGCGCAGGAAGGAGAGGCAACATCCCACTACTTGACATTAACACCACCGTTACTAGCTCTCTCTTTGTCAAAAATCTGGCGGCGTTCACAGGTGGACAGGATGCGCGCGACTTTCGGGCAGTAGCAAAGCATGACCTGGACACCTTGACCGCGCAGTTACAAGAGCAGCTGACACGGGCCATGCCCCAGGCTTTTACTAGACGCCCAGGTGAGGCAGTTCAAACAACCGACTGTATGTTCAAGTCATCCCCAGACTATCAGCCAGGAGACGAAGCACAAACCGTTACCACCAAAGCATCTCAGACGTGCGGAGCAATCGCCTACAACCAGGACGAGCTAGCCAGGAGAGCAACAGTAGCATTTAGTGCCACACGACCAGGACGCGAGTTTGAGGTAGTCAGCAGTGTGCAGACAACGGTAGTTCGTATCACCCCGTTTATCGTTCGCGTGAGCGGTCAATGGGAGTATGCCATAACCCCCGACGACGAGCAAGATCTCGCACAGCACATTCAAGAAGAGACACCAGCACGTGCAAGAGCGTATCTTCTCAAAACGGGCTTCGTGTCTCGTGTCACCATAAGGCAGACACAAACCCTCCCGGACTGCTATCACATCAAGTTTCTCATCCTCATAGGAGTATAGATCATGAACAAAAGAAGGAGGTGAAAAGCGTGCAGTTAGTTGAGCAGCATTGCATCGATAAAGGTGATCCGCGCTATGCGGCTATCGATGCGGCGGCATTTGCAGCAAAGAACCTATATAACCTTGCTTTGTATGAGATGCGACAGTCCTACATCAAAGCACTCCGAGGCGTATCGGGCGTTACCGCGCAAAGTCTCCAATGACATTTTACGGCAGCTTGACAAGGCGTGGCGTTCGTTAAGAGCGGCAATGAAAGCATGGCGTGAGCATCCCGAAAAGTTCTCAGGCAGGCCACAGCTTCCCAAGTACAAGCACAAGACAAAGGGCCGCTTCTTGCTCACCTACGACAAGCAAGCCATTTCAAAGACGGCCTTAAAACGGGGAATGCTTGCTCCATCAGGACTTGGCATCGAAGTTCCCACAAAACAAGGCACGGTGAAACAGGCTCGCATCGCTCCACGCATTGGGTTCTACGTGATTGAAGTCGTCTACGAAAAAGCCGTGAAACAGGCACCTGTGAACCCTGCGTACTACGCTGGCATAGACATTGGCATGCATAATTTGGCGGCGCTAACTTCAAACAAACCGAATTTCAAAGCGGTCATTGTTAACGGGCGTCCAGTAAAAAGCATCAACCAATTCTACAACAAGCGGAGAGCAGAGTTACAGAAGAAGCTTGGCAAGACGGGTACAACAAAGCGCATGGAACGCATGACGAACAAGCGAAACAGGCGCATCGATCACTACCTGCATACAGCAAGCCGGTACGTCATTGACCTGCTGGTGAAAGAGGGAATAGGCGTGTTAGTGATTGGGAAGAACGACGGGTGGAAGAACGAGGTCGAGATGGGCAGGCGCAATAACCAGAACTTTGTGCAAATCCCGCATGCCCGTTTCATTGCGATGCTCACCTACAAGGCGGAACTGGTAGGCATTCGCGTTCTGGTCACGGAAGAGTCCTACACATCAAAAGCCAGTTTCCTCGATCGCGACCCGCTTCCTGTCCGTAGGCCGAATGATGACATGACATACACGTTTAGCGGCAAGCGCGCCAAGCGTGGGTTGTATCGTGCATCAAACGGGCGATACATTAATGCCGATAGTAACGGCTCATACAATATTATTCGCAAAGTAGCACCTGATGCCTTCGGGTCGGAGGGTGTAGAGGATTTTGCAGTGCATCCTGTCAGGATTACCCTGGCGAAATAAACAGGAAATATGCGATGCAATAGTTCGCTATATTTTTGGGTACTGTAACATAGTAACGTATCTATACATGAAGTAGTAGAACAGCAGGAGCTCATCATGCTGTCGACTCCTCCTATGCTCAGTGATGGTTGATCCGATGGATGCGGCACAGACTCGATCAACCATCACACGCAGTTTTATTATGCTATGATTATAACTGCCTCGAACTGCTTCTCAATGTAACTCAGGAGAAAGGGCTATGATTCACAGAAAACACGCATTGCTCTTATCAATCGGTCTCGTAATTGCACTCTTTATCGCGGCGTGCGGCTCTAATACCGGCAGTGGCAACGGCGGACGTTATGGAGCAGGTGCCAGCACCGGAGCGAACCAGACGGCTACGGCTACCGCCACAGTGGCTAACAATACCCCGGCACCTACTGCAACCAGTGGCTCTAGCGGCACCTGTTACCGTTACTGCTCATCAGGCTCTCCGACCCCCTCGAGCAGCGGCCCCACTACGATAAAAACCGCCTCACTGACTATCAATGGCAAAAGCGTAACAATACTTACAAACTCCCAGGGCCTAACGCTCTACTACCGTACCTCCGACACTGCCAGCTCGGTTTGCAGCGGCGGCTGCGCCTCTGCCTGGCCCCCGGTCCTCAGTGCGAGCATCCCTGCAACTTCAACCACGCTTCCGGGGAAACTCACGGTTGTTGCTAACGCCAACGGCAGCCAGGTCGAGTACAACGGGCATCCGCTGTATACCTTTTCGGGGGATAGCGCTCCTGGCCAGGCAAACGGCGAGGGCGTCGCCGGGGTCTGGTTTGTCGTCCCAACAAATGTAGGCGCGTAGACCAGCATATCCTCAATGTTTCGCCAATTGTGACATCTGAAAACCTCTTTCCTTGCGGAAAAACAGAACGATCGCAACAATATGTAGAGGAAACAATGGTGCGGAAAGGGGTTATGGAGAGATCACGGAATCGCCTGCATCATGGTCTGACTTTATTTTCAGATAAGGCGAATGGCAGCATAAACCTGCCGAAGGTAGAGTAAAACGCATAGATGAGTCTGTCAATAGAATGTCTCATAATTGCTCGTGGGAAAGTGAACTTGACCCATTTCGCCTACTTTCTCTCTCTTGTTTTGTGCATGCTCCTCTTCTGCGCTATACTCGGCAGCAAGCAACAAGTTCCGACTCCACCTATTTTGGGGACTGGCAAAGTCGAGTAGACCCGCATACAGGAACGTCCGACCGTTTTACCAGTGGTGGAGAAGAAGAGGTGGGTAGATGGGAAACGGGCAATCTTGCTTATCCCCCGATGAGGTGAACAGTATGCAGTTAGTCGAGCAACACGTAATTGACCGCAAGGACCCGCGTTACAGCGTGATTGACGAAGCAGCATTCAAGTCCAAGAACCTATACAATGCTGCTTTGTACGAGATACGTCAAGCCTTCATTCATGAGGGCAAGTACCTCAACTACAATGAGATGGACAAGCTGATGCAGCAGCATGAGGCGTACAAGGCCTTGCCTCGCAAAGTCTCACAATGGGTACTCAAGGGGCTGGACAAGAATTGGAAGAGTTTCTTCGAGTCGCTGAAAGCGTACGCGGAAGACCCCTCGAAGTTCACCGGACGCCCACGACTCCCCAAGTACAAGCACAAGACCGAGGGACGCAACCTTCTAGTCTACACCGATCAAGCGATGAGCAAACCAGAACTGGCAAAAGGCATTATCAAACCCTCACAGCTTGCCATTGCCATCAAGACCGGACAAGACCCGGCAACTATCAAGCAGGTACGCATCGTGCCAAGAAACGGCTTTTATGTTGTAGAAGTTGTCTACGAAAAAGAGTCTGCTCAAGCAAATGTAGACCTCTCTTTCTGCGTCGGCATTGATCTAGGAGTCACGAATTTAGCGGCGATAGCTTCAAACCATGAGGGTTTTGTCCCTCGACTGGTTAACGGTCGTCCGATCAAAGCGTGGAACCAGTGGTATAATAAACGCATGAAAGAACTCAAAAAGCGACTTCCAAAAGATGACCGGGAGCGCGTGACGGGCCAGATGGAACGCATCACTAACACGCGCAACCGGCGTATTGACCAGTACCTGCACACGGCTAGCAAGCGCATCATTGACTTCCTGGTCGAAAATGGGATAGGAACGGTCATTATCGGGAAGAACCCTTTGTGGAAGCAGGAAAGCAGGATGGGGAAGCGCAACAACCAGAACTTTGTCTCAATTCCCCATACACGTTTCATTGACATGCTCGCGTACAAAGCAGCATTAGTCGGTATCCAGGTTGAAGGCCAGGAAGAGAGCTATACCAGCAAAGCCAGCTTTGTTGATCTTGACCCTATTCCTGACTACAAACCCAATGATGATACAGAGCACATCTTTAGCGGGAAGAGGATCGGGCGCAGAAACCGACTGTACCGCACAAAAGATGGACGCAAGATCTGTGCAGATGTGAACGGTGCATACAACATTTTGCGCAAAAGTAGACCTGATGCCTTCTCGGAGGCAAAGGGAGTAGCGGCCTATGTAGTTCAGCCCGTACGGCTTGCCGTATAGATCAAACAAGAAATATGGCGGTGCAATCATACGCTCTATTTCTTGGAACTATTGTACCTCGTTTTTCTGTCGGGGGATACAGAAGAAAATACAGTACGGTACCCATTATTGAAAGAAAGGATGTGTAGCATGTCCATCGATCTCAATGCCATGAAGTCGCGACTTGAAGCAAAACGCGATGAACTACAGAGAAATATTTCGGGGTTGACAGAGGCGCACCCGCAGCCGGTCGACCCCCTTGAGGCGAGCGAGGGTCCACAGGATTTCGAAGAGGTGGCGGTAGACTTCCTTGAGACCCAGCAAGAACAATCCATCCTGGTGAATGAGCAAGCGTTACTCACAGAAGTACAGAGGGCGCTCGAGCGTATCGACCAGGGAACATACGGACTATGCCTCAATTGCGGGCAACCCATCCCTGAAAAGCGTTTAGAAGCCATTCCCTGGGCCGCGTACGATGTCAAGTGCCAGGCTCAATTAGAGCAAAAGAACCTCGAGGAGGCATAACAAACAGGTGTACGAGGTATCTCGGCGGTCATTGAATCTGAGGTTGGTAGATTACATATCCATCCTTAACCCTTGAACGGTAGGGGTGACGCGTCGCAAACGCGTGGGCCTGCTGAGAACCTAGAGGAAACACCCAGGCTGCGCGCGGATCGGCTTTTACAATGGGTGTGTAGGGTGTATAACGATTTCTGCCATACTGCAGTCGTTCATCTACTACGCTGCAAATGATGCGCTCGGTGCTCTCAAATGCAACACGATCACATGTCCAATAGTCGGTGTAGATGTGGGTGACACCCATCTTGAGCAGGTCTTGCACCAGGGCCGTATCGTGCCGATTCTCACGCTGTGCGACCGGTATGAGGTCGAGCGTTTGCACCCAGCCAAGCACAAAAGACAGTGCAATTATGAGCAGCAATGCATACCTCGATATCTTTGTACTCAGAGCGAGGAGGGCTGGCTTGAAGAGCTGCCTCGTCCTCCAGAGGGGCCAGAGAATAACTGGCATAGCAATGGATAAACCATTGAGGTAGCGGGCAGCGCCTTCGGAGTCAAGTCCTGCCGCTGAACCGTTGGCATAGACGGGGTCAAGTCCTGCCGCTGAACTATTGGCATAGGCGATGAGAGTAAGTACAACGCTGCCGACAACCATCAATTGGGCAAAGGCGTCTACAGTCTCGCGCCGCTGCACACCCGTCCAGAGATGAAGCTGAGCCGCTTGCTTCATTGCATGATATGTTCTCCATGCCAGAACAGCGGCGATGGTCATCAAGCACAAGTATCCTCCACCCCAAAGACCATTGAACACGGTGCAGGGAGCGGCATGCTGGATTGCGAAGAGCGGCCAGGCGTAGGCATCCGGGACGTTGCAGAGCACGTTCCCTCCGGTGGCACGCGGGAGCGTAACAAACAGCGTGCCGAAAATTCTGGACAGCGGCGAGGCAACTTCAAGTTTGCCTCCATTTACCCAGATGGCGCTGCCTATAACAGCAAATGTACTCTGGTCGAGTGGCACACGAAGGTTATAGATAATGACCGGCACGATGGGCAGAGCGAAGCCGAGCACCGAGAAGAGTATAACGGGCCGACGCAGTTCGTAGCGGCAAAAACGCAGCAAGAGCCATCCCGACATCACGATATACGGGATTAGCAGGGGATCGGTCCACAACGCCAGCCCGGCGACCAGTCCCCAACCCGCATAGGCCAGCACGCGCCGGCGTCGTTCTCGCGTTAACGGTATTTCACCGGCTGTGCGGGCCAACACGAGCGTGTAGAGTATCAAAAGCGAGCCAAAGAAAGGCGTGTCCGGGTGGCCTCCTGTCGCCGAGAGTTGAAGGGAGAGCAACTGAGCAGACCCGAAGCTCAGCAAGAATAGAGTGAAGAGCGCAAACCCTTTCGTATAGAGCGTCCTGGTGAGCAGGTACATATTGACCAGGAAGAGCGGGTACAGCAAGAGCAGACCAAGGCGGAGCATAAATGCCGAGGGGCCAAAGAGTTGAAACAGGGGCGCGGCAAGGTAGGCCTCCAGCGATCCCATGTAGCCCTGCCCGTAGAAGAAGACAGGCATTTCTCCATGATAGGCAACATGCAGCGCCATGAGACCCATGGTCCCCTCATCACTATTGAGATACGGCCAGCCCTGCGCAATCAGAATGACGCGCAAGGCGACGGCAAGCGTGATGAGAAAAAGCGCGTACACACCATGCTGTTCTATACGCAGATGTTTGAAATATGGCAAGGGTTTGTGAACGTGGAAAACTTCGTCGTTTTGCAGGCGTTTCTTCCCCTCGTTGTAGTATATCTGCTTATGCTTTTGCCTCGGCGTTGGGCCGCTACTGCAATCATTCATATCTTATCTTAAAGCATCTTTTCAACAGTCGCCAGATCAGGTACAATAGACATGCTTACAAACGAAGCAAGAAAGAAGAGAGTAACGTGACAAATAGACGCGCTCGCATCTACGACGTATCGGCACTACTTACGGCCATCCTGGTGGTCGTACTCGATCAATGGACCAAGGCGCTGGTGGTCGAACACCTGGGGCCGCCAGAATTTGGCCCCCAGATCCAACTGATCGGCCAGTACTTGATTCTCTACTATATCCGCAATAATGGGGCGGCATTTAGCCTCTTCGCCAACAGCATCGTCCTGGTAGTACTGATTGTCGCCGCGATCGCCGTCATCTCCTACCTCTACTTGCGCATGCTCAATTCTGGCCCGTTGGCAATGAAACTCATTTTTGGCATGATTATCGGCGGCGCGGTGGGAAACCTGATCGATAGAGCGCGGCACGGTGGAAACGTCGTTGACTTCATTTCGTTCCGCATCCCGCAAATCGGCTTCTACTTCGCCATCTTCAACATCGCTGACGCTGCCATTTCGGTAGGTATCTTCCTGCTTTTCGTCTCCATACTCTTTGGCGGCATGCGCCGCTCTCGTCCCACGAGCAAAGCCCCAGATACTCAGAAAGCGCCTGCGGATGGCCAGGGGAGCTCTCTTGAAAACCAGCAGCGGAGTACCCCTTTCTCATGAGCATCCAACCCTCTCAGCCCGGCGACAGAACTGTCTCGCCTGTTCCATCAGATGAAGCCGGTTGGCGCCTTGATCGTTACCTGGCAAGCGTGCTGAGCGATATGTCGCGCACCAGTATCCAACAATTGATTGCCGATGGCGCGATCCTTGTGAATGGCCAGGCGAGCAAAGCAGGGTACATGCTGAGAACAGGAGACGAGATACAGCTTGTTTCCCTTGCTCCTAAAGCTGCGACGAGCAAGGTCCGGCCACAGTTGCTACCGCTCGACATTGTCTACGAGGACGAGGATGTGCTGGTGGTGAATAAAGCGGCGGGAATGGTCGTGCATCCGGCTCCTGGG
>Ga0137383_10003397_pt1 | contig 9998 bp, 8 predicted proteins | sample SagtaG_19_FD_104817 | JGI IMG/M metagenome (GOLD analysis project Ga0137383, IMG submission 104817) | Vadose zone soil microbial communities from Sagehorn Ranch, Mendocino, California, USA - Sage2_R_40_16 metaG | ecosystem: Environmental > Terrestrial > Soil > Vadose zone | place: USA: California... | reverse complement strand
GCCTGACGTGACTGGCTTGCCGAGCACCTCATCTCAGACCACGACGTTCAAGTTCTCCGCCGTCCCGACGCTTGCGGCCACCGGCCCCAGGTGACCGATGCCTGCCATCCCCGCCAGCGGCATACCGAGTTCCTCGACTTCCTCAGCCTGGTCGCCGGCGCCTACCCGCGACGCCGGCTGCATGTCGTGCTGGACAACTTCGCCACCCCACAAGTACCAGCGGGTCCAGGTCTGGCAGGGCAGGCATCCACGGGTCCGCCTGCACTTCACCCCGACCTACGTCTCCTGGCTCCACCTGGTCGAGGTGTTCCACCTGTCTACGGCCACGACGAGCGGCTGCGGCTGCTCGCCACCGTCACCCAAACGCCGCCTGATCCAGCCTGCCATCCCGCCAGCGCCCGGCCGTGTTGCCCGTCAAGAACACGAGTACGTCCGCCACGGCACAGGCTGGCGCTTGTGTCGCCGCCCTCCAAGACCCTGTAGCAGTCCCGCGTGGGCGGAGCCGCGTCCAGCACGGCGAACGTCGTGTACCTGTGCAGTGACGGCCATGGTGAGATCCGCGCCGGCTGCGCCATCAACGACAGCCGCCCCATCCCCTCACGCGGGCCGCTGTCCCAGGGCCCCGACCGTTGCGCCTGGCAGCGGCAGCCGCGGCGGGGATCACTCCGGGCCTCCGGGTAGTGAGTTCGATCGTGAGCTCTCAGCCTCAGAGGGGTTGCAAAAGGGTTGCGGTCAGCAGTCCCTGGAAAGGCGGGAGCCCAGTGCGAGCCCGCCGTCGCCCGGGCTCGCGCCACGCCGGCGTGGTTGTAACGCGGCAGATTGCAGAGGGGGGCCCATGCGGCAGACCGAACAGGAGCGCCTCGCCGACCTGGAGGCCAAGCACACCTTCCAGCACCGAACCCTACGGGCGATCAGGGTCGTCGCCGAGAACGCGCCACCCAAGGAGGCACGGGTGGCGCTACGAGCGATCGTCGCACTCGCAAAGGAGGCCCTCGCCGAGGCCGAGCCGGAAGCCCACAAGCACCACACGAGCGACTAGCCGTGCATGTCGGACAGAACGACCGACCCCGCGCCAGCGCCCGCAGGCGTGTTCCGCCGCGAGTGCGGCGATCTCCGCCTGCGGCAGCGGCGGGAAGGGCATCAGCGAGGCAGGCCGGCCCGCACCCGCTCGATCAGGATCGGCAGGTCGCGGACGCGCAGGCCGGTCGCGTGGTAGACGGCGTTGGCGATGGCCGCGGCGGTGCCGACGATGCCGAGCTCCCCGACGCCCTTGACGCCGGCCGGGTTGAGCTGGTCGTCGTCCTCGTCGATGACGTACGCCTCGACCTGCCGGATGTCGGCATTGGCGGGGATGTGGTAGGTGGCGAAGTCGTGGTTGGCGAAGTCGCCGAACTGGGGATCGACTTCCAGCACCTCGTGCAGTGCCATCGAGATGCCCCAGATCATCCCGGCGACGAGCTGTGAGTGGGCGGTCCGCCGGTTGACGATCCGGCCGGCGGCGAACACTCCGAGAAGCCGCTCGACGCGCAGCTCCCCGGTCTCGATGTCGACCTGGACCTCGGCGAACTGTGCCCCGAACGCGTATCTGGCTCGCGACGCCATCGCGGCGACGTCGCTGGTGGTGTCCACCCGAACCTCGATGCCCTCGGCCGGGATCTCGCCGGCTCGCTTCTCGACCTCCACCACCAGCGCCCGGCAGGCGTTGATGACGGCCCAGCTCCAGGAGGCGGTGCCCATCGAGCCGCCGGCGGGCGGCGCCGGAGCGAAGCTCTCACCGATCCGGACCGTCACCTGGTCGAGCGGTATGCCCAGCTCGTCCGCCGCGAGCTGGCTGAGTGCCGTCCGCGCTCCGGTCCCGATGTCGACGCCGGCGACCTTGACGACGTACCTGCCGTCAGGCTCGACCCGGGCGATCGCGGTCGTCGGCTGCGTGTAGGCGGGATAGGCGCCCGCCGCGACGCCGGTGCCGGTGAGCCAGCGGCCCCCGCGACGGACGCCAGGCGCCGGGTCGCGCTCGCGCCAGCCGAACCGTTCGGCGCCCTCGCGCAGGCACGCGACCAGGTTCCGGCTGCTGAACGGCAGCCCGGACTCCGGCTCGGCCGCCGGTTCGTTGCGGAGCCGCAGCTCGATCGGGTCGACGCCGAGTTCGCATGCCAGCTCGTCCATGGCCGATTCGAGCGCGAACGAGCCGGGAGCCCGGCCGGGTGCCCGCATCCAGGTCGGGGTGGGGACGTTCAGCCTGGCCACCCGGTGGGTCGTGCGCAGGTTCGGGGTCGCGTACATCAGCCGGGAGGGGACCGCGGCCTGCTCGACGAACTCGTGGATGGTCGAGCTGTGCACGACCGCGTCGTGCCACACTGCCTCCAGACGCCCGTCGGCGTCGGCGCCGAGCCGGACCCGCTGGACCGTCGGCGTTCTGTGACCGGTGAGCGAGAAGGTCTGCTGCCGCGTGAGCGCGACCTTGACTGGCCGGTCGACGGCGCGCGCCGCCATTGCGGCGAGCACGGACGCCGAGCGTGGCATCAACTTGGACCCGAACCCGCCGCCGACGTACTCGGCGACGACGTGGACGGCCTCGATCGGCAGGTCGAACAGTCCGGCGAACCTGCTGGCGACCCGGTACGGCCCCTGGGTGGAGTCGTACAGCGTGAGCGTGTCGCCGTCCCAGGCGGCGATGGTGGCAGGCGGCTCCATCGGGCTGCCGTGCTCCGGCGGCGTGGTATAGGTGGCATCGACCCGGAGCGCGGCGTCCGCGAAGGCGGCCTCGACGGCGCCCTTGTCGGTCGTGCCGACATATCCGGCGTTCACAACGTACGGCAGGTAGATCTGGGGGTCGTCCGGGTCGAGGATGGCGTCGAAGGACTCCTCCTCGTAGGTGACCTCGACCGCGCCCGCCGCCTCGCGCGCCGTCTCCAGCGAGGTCGCCACGACCAGCGCCACGACCTGACCGCGAAACGCGATCTCGGCGGTCTGCAGCACGGACATGTCCGCCTCGTCGGACGGCCGCAGGCGCGGCGCGTTGGTGTAGTCGAGCACGGCGAGCACGCCAGGCTGGGCCAGCGCCGGCGCCCGGTCGACGGTCCGCACCCGGCCCCGCGCGATCGTCGCCTGAACCGGCCAGGCGTAGGCGGCACCGGCGACGGGACGCTCGTAGGAGTACTTGGCAGTGCCGGTCACCTTCGCGAGGCCGTCGAGCCTGGCGATCGGCATGCCGGCGAGCCGCTCGCGCTGCTTCGTCATGCTGAGCCCTTTTCCGGCAGGTCCTGACCACCGTCCGACAGATCGCGTCCGGTGATGTCGGCGACGACGGCGGCGATGAGGTCGGTGGCGAGGTCGATCTTGAAGGCGTTGTGTGGCAGTGGCCGCGCCGTGGCGAACTCCGCCCGGGCCGCCGCCCGCACCAGAGCGGATGTTGGCCGGTGGCCCTCCAGGACGTGCTCGGCGCGGCGGGCGCGCCACGGCATCGGGGCGACACCACCGAGCGCCAGCCGGATCTCGCGCAGCGAGCCGTCCGCCGCCACGCTCGCCACAGCGGCAACGGACACCAGGGCGAACGCGTACGACCAGCGGTCCCTGACCTTGCGGTAGCGCATGACGGCGCCGGCGGGCGGTGGCGGCAACTCGACGGCGGTGATCAGCTCTCCCGGTTCGAGGACCGTCTCGACCTGGGGCGCGTCCCCTGGGAGCAGGTAGAGCTCGACGAGCGGCACGGTCCGGGTTCCGCCGTCGGGGCGGCGCAGGTGCACGAGCGCGTCGAGCGCGGCGAGCGCGACCGCCATGTCGGATGGGTGGGTCGCGATGCACGCGTCGGACGTGCCGATCACCCCGAGGTCGCGGTGGCTGCCATTGATGGCGGAGCAGCCGGCGCCGGGTTCGCGCTTGTTGCACGGCTTCGTGACATCCTGGAAGTACACGCAGCGGGTGCGCTGGAGCAGGTTGCCTCCGGTGGTGGCCAAGGCCCTGACCTGGCCGGACGCCCCGGCGAGGATGCCCTGGGCCAGGACCGGGAAGCGCCGCCGGATGCCGAGGTCGCCGGCGAGGTCCGCGTTGCGTATCGTCGCGCCGACCAGCGCGCCGCCGTCCGGCCGATGCTCGATGCGGTCGTACGGCAGCTGGGTGATGTCGACGAGCAGCCCGGGCCTGGCGACGCCCAGCTTCATGAGGTCGACGAGGTTGGTCCCGCCGGCCAGGTATGCCGCGTCGACGCTGGCACCGGCCGCCAGGGCCGCCACCGCGCCGCTCGCGTCGGTGGCGCGCTCGTAGGCGAACGGCCTCATGGCAGGTCTCCACTGGCGGACGTCCCGTCGCGCTGGTGACCGTGGGCGACCTCGAGCACCGCGTCGACGATGCCGACGTAGGCGGAACAGCGGCAGAGGTTGCCGCTCAGGCGCTCACGCACCTCGTCCGCGTCGAGGCCTGACGGTCCGGGGACACCGGCGACGAGGTCGTCGGTAACCCAGCTCGGCCACCCGCGCGCCGCCTCGGCGAGGGCACCGATCGCCGAGCAGATCTGACCGGGGTGCAATACCCGCACTGCAAGCCATCATGGTCGATGAACGCCCGCTGCATCGGGTGCAGGTCCCGCATGGGCTCCCCCGTGGGCTGCCCCAAGGGCTGCCCCAAGGACACGAGGTCGGCGACGCCCTCGATGGTCACGACCTCCCGACCGGCGGCGGCGACGGCGAACACCAGGCAACTGTTGACCCGATGGCCGTCGAGCAGCACCGTGCAGGCACCACATTGCCCGTGGTCGCAGCCCTTCTTGGCGCCCGTGAGCCCGAGATGCTCGCGCAGCATGTCCAGGAGCGTGACCCGGTTGTCCAGCGTGACGCGATGATCCGCACCGTTGACCCGTAACGTCATGTCGCTGCTGAGCGCATCGACCGTCGTGGTCGTCATCCATCCTCCTCGTGGACGGTCGCCATCGGCGTCGGGATGCCGGCACGCCGAAAGGGCGCCGTACATACCCTATCGGCTCGCCTCGGCAGAACCGCCGATCCGCTGAACAATCCGGCCGGGAGAGCGCGCGGCGACACCATCGGCGAGCCGGCTCGTCAGCCCAGCGAGGTCCGCTGCGTCCCCGGCCTTCCCGCTCGCTGAACTCCGCCAGCGCCGATGCCGATTCCGCCCACCTGGCTGGTACACCCGCCGGCGCTGGGCCGGCTCCGAGCTACCAGCCCAAACGGGAGCCGAGATCATGCAGCTGTCAGTCCGCATATATGAGTGCACTGTAGTTGACACATCTCGATCAGCGGTCAGGCGGCCAGGATCATCGCGGCCGACCCGAACCGACTCCATGTGATGCTGGTGCTCTACCACTTCCGCCGGGCGCGAGGCGACGAGCGCCAGCAGCTCAAGTGGTTCACCTTCGCGGCCGCCCTGCTCGTCGCCCTCATCCCGACCCTCGGCCCAGTTGTCGAGCGGGTCCGCTCGCCTCTGGTTGGGCCGGCGTTCTTCGCGCTCAGCGTCTCGATGATCCCGACCGCGATCGGCGTGGCGGTCCTGAAATACCGGCTGTACGACATCGACCAGCTCATCAACCGCACGCTCGTCTATGGTCTGCTCACCGCCCTGCTGGGCGCGATCTACGGCGGCGTCGTGCTGCTGCTGGGCAGCTGTTTGGCGGGATCGGCGCGCAGCCGCCGAGCTGGGCAGTGGCCACCACGACCCTGGCCGTCGCCGCGCTTTTCCAGCCAGCCCGCCGCCGCATCCAACAGGCGGTGGACCGGCGCTTCAACCGGCGCCGCTACAACGCCGCCAGGACCATTGACGCCTTCAGCGCGCGGCTACGCGAGCAGATCGACCTGGACACCCTCTCAGCCGAGCTGCTCGGGGTCGTGGACCAGACGATGCAGCCGACCCGGGTGTCGCTGTGGCTGCGGCCCTCCGTCAGTGTGTCCCAGGACCAGAGCAGGAGGGCCGCGTCCCGTGCAGCTTGGTAGCCGACGCCAATTTCCCAGATCGCTCGCACGCTTTGTACAAACTCATCAGTCCCGTCAGAGACGCGGTGTTTGGTGATCATCGAGGTTTGAGGTGGCCGAGCCCTTGCTGCCTGTTCAGCTTGGGTTCGCGTCGCTCCCGCTCGCCGCCTCCTCGGACTCCAGCGGCTCAGGCCCGACGTTCGGCGAGACGGCGCCGTCCTGGCGCTCAGGCGGCAGAGCGGTGGCCGCCGCAGCGGCAGGCGGGTCGGGTAGCAGCACCCGAAATGACGAGCCGCCGCCGGGCCGGTCCTCGACCCAGGCCCGGCCGGCGTGCAGCTCAGCGAAGCGGGCCACCAGTGTGAGGCCGATGCCGACCCCGGGTGCGTGGGTCGGGGTCTCCGGTCCCTGGCGGAACGGCTCGAACAGCGCTGCCCGCAGCTCGGGCGGCACCCCGCTGCCGGCGTCCTCGACCGCGATCAGCACGCCCTGGTCCTGGCGGGCGAGCTTGACCCAGACCGGCGTGTCCGGCGTGGTGTGCCGGTCGGCGTTGGCCAGCAGGTTCTCCACGATCCGCTCGACCTTGGCGGGGTCCACCTGGGAGACCATGGGCTCCACCGCCAGCTCCAGCGGCCGCCCTGTCTCCTGCCATTCTGTGGCGATGCGGGTCACCAGCGCGGCCAGATCGGTGCGGCGCAGCTGGGGCGTCACGATCCCCCGGTTGAGCCGGTCCAAGTCCAGCAGGTCGCTCAGTAGCCGGTCCAGCTTGCCGGCGTTGGCCGCTAGCCGGTCGAGCAGGTCGGCGCCATCCTCCTCGGCGAGGCTCGACCCGGCCCGCTTCAGCGTGAGGGCGATGCCGATAATCGCCGCAAGCGGGGTACGCAGTTCGTGAGAGACGGCGTTGAGGAAGACGTTCTTTGTCTCGTCGAGCGCCCGCAGCTGCCTGGTGGCCTGCCGCTCGCGCTCAAGGGCCTGCCGCATCGCCTGCTCGGCCAGCTTCTGCTCGGTGATATCGATGACGAACCCATGCCAGTAGCTCGGCTCGCTGGGTTCGCCGCGCACCAGCACGGCATGGTCACGGAGCCATACCACGCGGCCGTCCCTGGCGATGCTCCGATACTCCATGCGCCACGGGTCACCGGTGAGCTCGACCCGCCGGTCTTCGGCCAGCACCCGCTCACGGTCGTCGGGGTGCAGAATCGTCTTCCAGAACCCCGGCTGCCCACACTCCTCCGGCGTGTAGCCCATGAGGTCTTTGACCCCTGGGCTCTCGTACAGCCAGGAGCCGCCGATGGCATGGACCTCGGTGTAGACAAGCGCGGGGAGCTCCTCGAACGCCGACCGGTAGCGCGCTTCGGACTGGGCCAGCTCGGCCAGCTCCCGCCGGGCAGCGGCAAGCTGCACAGCGTTGTCGATAGCCGCCCCGGCCAGCTCCCCGAAGCGGCACAGCAGCTCAATCTCGGCCTCGCCGAAGACCCGGCCCGGCTCACTTGAGGCCACGCCAAGCACCCCTACCACCGCGCCGTGCGAACACACCGGCACGGCGAGTGCGCCGCAGACCTCGTCCGCTCCGCGATCCCCCCGCAACCGGCGAGGCCAGGTCTGGGACTCGTCCACGGCCAGCGGCTCGCCGGTCCGCCACACCTCGCCCGCCAGCCCCTGGCCCTTGCCGACGCTACTGCCCACGCTGGTCGCAAAGCACCCAGCCCCACACCGGACCACGAGCCGCCGGCCACCGTGCTCGACGAGATAGAGCAGTGCGTCCGGCGCGTCCACGAGCCGCCCCGCCGAGGTCACGACCTGTTCGAGCAGGTCAGCGAACTGTGGCTGCCAGGCGGGCTCGGGCGGGGATTCTCGCGCTCCACCCAGCCATCCGAACCACACATCGGCCCCTATGGCAGGCATATCCCCTCCCGCTCGATCGATGCCGCCGCCCATCCATTCGGCGGCCCCGGCTCTGAGCCGTTGGCAGCAGAGCGTTCAAAACTGGAACACACTACTGCGTGACCGGGCTTGAAGCGACCTGCGAACGGCGAACTATCCCGCCAAGCCGCACCATCGCCGTGCTATCTCCTGATCGCCACCTGCGCCAGCCCGCTGGGAGACTGCCTCGACCTCGCTGAGCTGGGATAACGGTTTGTGCAACAGCCCGGTTAGGTGTCAATTGCCGGTAGCCCTGGGAGCGTTCCACCGCCGGTCGCAGCCATAGCGAGGCCATCGTCGGCTGCATGGTCTGATCGACCACGGCGAGCAATTCGGCGGAAAGTGTGTCGATGTCAATCTCGTCGCGCAGTCGACCGCTGAACGCCTCGATCGTCTTGCCTACGTTGTAGCGGCGCCGGTTGAAGCGCCGGTCGACGATCGCTTGGATGCGACGCCGGGCTGGCTGGAACAGCGCGGCCACGGCCAGCGTGGCGCCGGCAACCGCCCAACTCAGCGGATTGCCCGTCACGGCGCCGAACAACTGCCCGGGCACCAAGACCACGCCGGCGTAGCCAAGACCAAGGACCACGGTGAGCGAGGCATAGACCAACGTGCGGCTGATGAGGCGGTCGATCTCGTACAGCCGGTAGCGCAGGACGGCGATGCCGACAGCGACAGGAACGCAGACCAGCGAACCGGTCAAGGTGCCGTTCGACACGTTTGTGGCCCACCCGGTCTCGCCCCAGACGGCGTCCACAAGCAGCCCGAAGAGCACCGTCATGCCAACCAGCACCGCCGCGGAGCTGAGCCACTTGAGCTGCTGGCGCTCCACCAGTCGCGCGCGCCGGAAGCGGACGATCAACGACACCACCGAGCCAAAGATCGCAACGCAGAAGGCCACGTAGCCGATCGTCCCGACGATACTCAGAACCAGCCCGCCACCTGGAATCCCAATCGGGTTGATTGGCGCGCCGGGGTTACCGCCGACCGGGCCGGGCGCCAACGTGGACCGGAACGAGTACGCCATCCGAGCGGCCGGAGCCTCTCAGCCACGGCTGCTAAGCCCCAAGGGCATCTTCATGCTGCTTTACACGGAGCTCGAGGGTGAAAGCTGACCCGACAACATCAGCCGACAGCGTGGTGACGCCACCCTCCGGACCTGCCCCAACACCGCGCACACGCTCCGCCTAGCCTTTCCCATTCGCCCGAGCCTATGGCGTCCTGGCCCGAGCTTGTATCACGACTCGCCGTTTACGTATCGCTTTGCGCCGTAGGTCGAATTCAGGCGAGCCCGGGAATCAATACTGGGTCGCATCCGGTTTAGCTTCTAGTTCCTGTGGACTGTGGCCCGGTACCAACTGCCACCGCCTCCAGGTGTTGTCGCTAGTGGGTAGACGAGGATTCCGGCTGGACGACCTCGGGGGGTTCGCCGTGATGACACGAGCCCGCCGGCGCGGGATCGTCGGAATGAAGGTCGACTCGTCGCGATAGCCGCCAAGACATGGTGGAAACGTGGGGACGTGGCCGGCCTCCAGGCGAAGGGGGAACGTACGTGAGCGTCTGGTTCGGCATCAAAGGCCTGCATCGCAACCGTGCCGTTGTGAAGCCCGGGGAGCCCGCTGGGCAATCAGCCGGCCCGCGGCGCGGTTCTTCGGAACGGCCCGAGTCGCCGGTGCGTCCCAGGAGGTTGGGATCCAAGCACCATCCACTCGTGGCGCTCATCGCGCTCGCGGCGGTGGGCGCGCTCGCGGCCGGGTGCGGCAGCAACAACTCAGGTTCTGGGGGATCGAGCCCGGGAGCAACGAGTTCGGGGGGATCGAGTTCCGGAGGATCGAGTTCCGGGGGAGGCGCGTACGGCGGCGGCCCTGCCAGCACGTCTCCGACGGGCTCGGCGACGGTCACGGCCACCAGCACCAAGGTCGGGATGATTCTGGTCGACGGCAAGGGGCGGACGCTGTACCTGTTCCAGAAGGACCAGCCCAACCAGTCGGCCTGCAGCGGCGCGTGCGCTTCCGCGTGGCCGGTCGACCAGACCAGCGGCACCCCCAAGGCGGGGAGCGGCGTCAAGGCCTCGCTGCTCGGCACGATCAAGCGCACCGACGGCACCACGCAGGTGACCTACAACAAGCACCCGCTGTACTACTACTCCGGCGACAG
>Ga0137383_10003395_pt1 | contig 9999 bp, 9 predicted proteins | sample SagtaG_19_FD_104817 | JGI IMG/M metagenome (GOLD analysis project Ga0137383, IMG submission 104817) | Vadose zone soil microbial communities from Sagehorn Ranch, Mendocino, California, USA - Sage2_R_40_16 metaG | ecosystem: Environmental > Terrestrial > Soil > Vadose zone | place: USA: California... | reverse complement strand
GTGATCAGCACGAGCCGAGAGCCGCTCCAAGTGCCAGGCGAGCAGGTCATTCCCATTCCGCCCCTGCAAGTGCCTCCGGAAGACGGAACGGAACAGCTCGATCGCCTGCGACAGAACGAAGCCGTCACCCTGTTTAGTGAGCGGGCGGCAGCGGCATCGGGCACGTGGGAGCTCACGGGCTCGAACCAGGCAGTGGTCGTCGCGCTGTGCCGCCGGCTCGACGGATTGCCGCTGGCGCTTGAGCTCGCGGCCGTCAGAACCCGAGTCCTCAGTGCGGAGCAGATCCTCGATCGCTTGACTGACCGATTTGCGCTGCTCACCGGTGGCGGCCGCGCCGCACTCCCACGTCATCAAACGCTTCGAACGACCATTGACTGGAGTTACGAGCTGTTGACGGCGGCCGAGCAAATTCTGTTCAGGCGCTTATGCGTATTCGCGGGTCGATTCACCCTGGAGGATGTCGAGTCGGTTTGCACGTCGAATGAGGTGCCTGTCACTGGGGCGTTGGACGTCCTGTCAGCACTGGTCGACAAATCGCTGGTAAGCAAAGAGGACGTTAGGGGACTTGCCTGTTATCGACTACACGAGACCCTGCGCGAATACGCCAGCCTCAAGCTGCGGGATGCACAAGAGGAGGAACTTCTCGGGGAGCGTTGCCTCGAGCACTACCGGACGACGTGTCTGCGATCGGCGGACCAGGCTCGGTACCGGCTTCTCGAGTGGCTCCGGTGGGCCGAGCTCGAAATCGACAATATCCGAGCGGTCCTTCACCAATGCGTGGCGCGCGGCGACTTTGCCCGCGGGCTCGATATCGCCGCCTCGATGAAGTACTACTGGATTACGCATGGGACCACGGAGAGCGTGCGCTGGCTCGACCAACTGCTCGCATTTGGCGATGGGACTCCGCATACGCTGGTACGGGCGTATTACCTTCGTGGTTGGTTGAGCCTGCTGCAGGGGGACCCCGCAGCCGCCCGGCCATGGATCGCGCGAGCTATCGCGACCGCTCGAGAGGCGGGGCAACCAGCGCTGTTGTCCGAGTCACTCTCGATAGCCGCGACCGCCGAGAACCTGGCTGGCGAGCATGAAGCGGCGAGACGCTATCTCAAGGAGGCCGAAGCGATCACTCTGGATCTGGATGACTTCCCCGCGACAATCGAATTGATGGAGTCTCGGGCCATTCAGGCGATCTTCGAAGGCGACCTCGAGACTTCCAGAGCTGCGTCTCTGGAGGGCGTGCGCCTCAGTCGAGAAGCCGGTGACTTGTACCAACTGGAAGCGATGCTTCGCAACCTCGGTATGGTGGGGATGATGTCCGGCGACATTCATGCGGCAAAGTCACGATTCGTCGAAGCGTTGCACGTCGCTCGGACCATCGATAACCGGCTGGCGCAGTATTACGGACTTGCGGCGGCCGGCTGGTATGCGGCCAACACTGGCCAGACGCGAGCAGCGGCACAGCTGCTCGGGGCAGCAGACGCCGTGGGAACGCAGACCGGCGCAGACATCATGGGACCGCTCGTCCCCCTGTTAGCGCAGGCCAAAGAGATGGCGAAGGGAGCGCTGGGGTCGTCGAGGTTCGAGGCCGAAGTTCAGGCGGGCCGTCGCTTGAGTCGCATGGCGGCATTGCGCCTCGCGCTGGGCGAATCCGATCAAGCCGAGGTCGCTGCTTCTGATGGCGCCGAAAGCGCGGCCCTCGGGAAGCGCGAGCTGGAGGTCGCGCGGTTAGTCGCCGACGGACTGAGCAACAAGCAGATCGCAGCCCGCCTATTCATTTCCGATCGTACAGCCGCCACTCACGTCGGCAATATCCTGAACAAGCTCGGGTTCAACTCGCGCGCCCAGGTGGCAACCTGGGTGGCATCGTCGATTCGATGAAGCCGCGGTGCACGGATTGAAGTACGAAATTACAGCCGAGGCTGTGCTGGCGCCTCAGTCGACCGTGGCGCACGGGGTCGGATGGGGGTTCATCTCGCTGTACACGTTGGCATTCATGAGCACCAACCTGCTCTTCCTCGCGCCGATCCTGGTCACGTTGCCACTGAGGGTCAACTCGCTGGTGGGGATCCAACAGGCACCGAAGAGCTTAGGGCTTGTCGCCGGGATCGGCGCCCTGGTGTCAATGTTCGGCAATCCGTTCTTCGGGAGGATGAGCGACCGCACCTGGTCGCGACTGGGCATGCGACGGCCATGGATGGTCATCGGCCTGGTGGGCGGCACCCTCGGCATCCTCGTTGTGGCGTTGGCACCCAACATCCCGGTCGTCCTCGTGGGATGGTGCCTGGCGCAGCTGTTTTTCAACGCTCTGCTCGCGGCTTTGATAGCAGTACTGCCCGACCAGGTCCCGCGGGCGCAACGCGGTCTCGTGTCCGGCGTCCTAGGTGTGTGTCTGCCGATCGCGGCGGTTAGTGGCACCCTTCTCGTCAAACTTTTCACCGGCCACCCGGTCGCGACGTTCCTGGTCCCTTGCGCGATTGGCGGGTTCTTCATCCTGCTCTTCGTGGTCGCGCTGAAGGACCGTCGGCTGGCCAGAGCGGCCAGGCCGGCTTGGTCGCTGCGGGAATTCGCCAGCACGTTCTACGTCAGACCGCGGACAAGCCCAGACTTCGCCTGGGCCTTCGCGAGCCGCTTCATGTTCCTTCTGGCCTACGCTCTCCTGACCACCTACGAGGCCTACTTCCTGCTGAGCAAAATCGGCACCGCCGCCGCCGAGGTGCCACAACAGATATTCCTCGGCACACTCGCTCAGTCCGTTCTAATCGTCGCCGCTTCGCTCAGCGCTGGCAAGCTCTCTGACTGGACGGGCCGTAGGAAGATCTTCGTTTTCATCGCGTCGATCGTGTACGGCCTGGCGATGTTCGCGGTCGCGATCGCCAGCAACTTCAACGGATTCGTCGTAGGCATGGCCATCAGCGGACTCGGCTTCGGCATCTATACGGCCGTCGACCTCGCGCTGGTCGCCGACGTGCTACCGAGCAAAGACAACGTCGCGAAAGATCTCGGCGTCTTCAACATCGCCGGCGCTCTACCCTTCTCCCTCGCGCCGGCGGGCGCTCCGGTCATCCTGGCGATCGGCGGTGGCAACTACGGCGTGCTTTACGCTGCCGCCGGGATCTTTGCCATCGTCGGGGCCGTCGCCATTCTGCCCGTGAGGGGCGTCCGATAAGTTACAGGGTCCCCTAGCCGGCGTTATCGGTACTTGTCGGCACGAACGTCTTTTCGTGCTTATCATTCGAAGCCATGAACGCCACGGTCACCTTGAACAATGGCGTCGTAGTGCCGAGCCTCGGCTTTGGTGTCTTCCAGATCCGCAATGAACAGACGGAAGCCGCCGTCGAGAGCGCCTTGGCGACAGGTTACCGCCTCATCGATACCGCCGCTGCTTACTTCAATGAGCGCGAGGTCGGTGCGGCGATTCGCCGCTCTGGCATCGACCGCTCGGACATCTTCATCGAGACGAAGGTGTGGATCAGCGATTACGGTTACGACCAGACCCTCCACGCTTGCGACAAGAGCACGCGCAAGCTCGGCATCGACCAGCTCGACCTGCTCAGCCTTCATCAACCGCTGCCCAGCCAGTTTGATCTCACGATCGACGCCTACCGCGCGCTCGAGACGCTTCTCGCCGACGGCCGTGTCCGGGCGATCGGAGTAAGCAACTTCATGCCAGAGCATCTAGAGCAGCTGCTAGCGGAGACCAAGGTCGTACCGGCTGTGAACCAGATCGAGCTGCATCCCTACTTCAGCCAGCCGGAGCTTCAGGCGCTGAATGCCGCACATGGCATCGTGACCCAGGCGTGGTCACCGCTCGGCGGCATTACCTTCTACCGAAGCGGACAGGGAGGCAGCACGCTGCAGGACGCGACGATCGGTGAGATTGCGCAGGGGCACCGGAAGACTCCAGCCCAGGTGATGCTGCGCTGGCACCTGCAGGAGGGCCGGTCGGCGATCCCAAAGTCGACCAAGCCCGAGCGCATCGCCGAGAACTTCGACGTCTTTGACTTTGAGCTCAGCGAGGCCGAGCTCGCCCGGATCGACCGCCTCAATAAGGGTGTCCGACGGGGACCCGAGCCCGCCGGCATCACGGTGGAGGCCACGGGCGGACGTCAGATCCCGGAGGCGTAGCTCCACGCCCCTTCAGTCGCCCCCATTCTTTTGCGTTCAACGTAGGCGTAACCCGGCGAGCTCGGTCGAAAGGCTCCCTCCTCCGTACCACCGAAATAAAACGGCAGACCTCAGCAGATCAGCCCATGGAGCGCGAGCCGGACGGCGATGACGTAGCGGAGGACCATAGCGTCAGCCCTATTAGGTCCCGCTGTGGCTAGCTGCAGCTACGGCGTGACGTGGGGTCCGCAGCGTTTGCCGACCCGCCGCAAGAACCCCTGCTTTCCAGCCGGGAGCGCGTCCACCAGCTGGCGGCTTGATCGAGTCTGCGTCAAGTCCAATGCGGGCGATCATCCACGAGATAATCGAGTTCGAGTTCCACATTTCACCCGCCTTCAGTTCGTCGCGCCCCCACACCAGGATTGGCACCTCAGGAACAACTTCTAGCAGTCGTTCGGCTTGGCCCAGATCGTCACTCAATTGGCGTGGACTGTCGACCGCGTCATTGAGATCAGGAATTACACCGTCGAGCCATCGGTGCACTTCGTAGCGAAAGATGCGGAAGCGGCCGGCCCAACGGGCACCAACCGGCCCTTCGGCGACGACGCCCCGTTCAGAGCCGTGCGCATCAGTGACAGGCGTCTGCTCAATCACGTAGTGCCCCTCAGGCACGACCACCTGAAGGGCGGAGTGGTAGAGCTCACAAGGCGGGCGTTGCTTGACTTTCGCCGCGACAGCTTCATAGATCTTTCCGTTCAAGCGCACGAAGTTCCCGCCCGCCCCCAGCGGGAGCCAGTACAGGTAGATTCCGTTGGCCGACACGGAAGATCCCCGCTCTGCTCGGTCAGCCGCCCGCTCTGGCGGCCTACGCAAATCGAATCGCCCGTCCAGGTTCTTAGGCATCAGCCGGCACCAGACTCGTTACAGGCCGCCATTCCGCATTCATGAAGCCCGGTGAGGAGCTTTCGACGGCGACGCCAAGCGGGACCGGCCTGAAGCTCGGGTGGCAGTCGCACATTAGTTGAGTGGCAGCGTCCTCCGCCCGCGCCGCGAGTTCGAAGATAGCCCACGCGAAAGCGGCGGGATCGATTCCATCGAAGGTGATCGGGTCGAAACCCATTGCACGCAGGTGATCGAGCCGCGGTGCCCGGTCGAGGAGAATGATGGCTCTTCCCTCCTGGGGCCGCGGCAGCCATCTGTGGTTGGCCCGCCCTAGCTGTTCCTCGAAAGCTTCGGGCGGCAGCAGGTTGACGACCACGCCATGTGGACCGAGCAGAGTATCGATGACACCGCAGCCGGCCGCTGCGGCAAACAAACTGGAAGACCAGGGATCGCGACGAAAATCGTCGCTGCGAACAGCCCGTCCCTGGAGGTAGAAGTGTCGGGTTTGGAGGTCTCCTTCGTGAAGCCTTCCGCTGCTCGCCTGGGCAACCCCGTCTGCATGGCGTAGCGCAGCGAACACGGCGAGGCGGTCGATTCCGCGACCGGCCAGTTGTTCGGCCATCCGAAAGACACGCTCCTGCGTATCCAGTGAGTGCTCAACGGCGCCAAAGCCCTCAGCCCACCAGTCGGCTTCGGCATGCTTTTGCCGGTAAGAGGCGACCCACGCAGTCCGCAAGTCATCGAGCTCGCTGATCTCTCGAGCGTCTTCGGTTGCTTGGTTCCTGATGGTCGGATACGTCGTTACCATGTGCGCGCCTCCTTCAGCATCGACTTCACACTCAAGAGCAACGATTCCAGACCAGGATTGGGACTGAGGACCCTGACCTGCTCCGGACGAAATGTTCGGTCCTTTCGGTAGTGGTCGGCGATTACCACCACCGGCTTACCGCGTCCGAGGTAATAGCGCAGAAGGCGCCAGGCGGGAAGGCCTCGCTTCGAAAGGCCAGGCAGCTGGCGGGTATCGAGCACCGCGAGGTCAGCGACCTTCGCCAGCGGACAGGGCCGTCCGCAAGTGCCGAGGCAGCTAAGTCCAGGCATCTTGGGGCCGGGGCAATTGATCGGGGTCATCCCAGCGTCCTCGAGCCAGGCCCCGTAGAGTTCGCGATCGCGCTCGTTCGGCTCGACCAGGAGAACCACCGGACTGACTTCCTTGTTATTCATCGTTTTCATCGTTCAAAGCATCGCCGAAGGACATCAGCGGCACCAGGGACCAAGGTCCCGACTGAGACCGGACCTCCTACCCTGAATCCGGTCCTCGCCGGCTTCAGCTCGGAAGAACGGCTTAGCTCAGGCCGCTCCTGGAGGAGTGGTGTGCCGAGTCAAGTAGGCCGCCGCTTCAGCCCGACGAGCTACCTCGAGTTTTGCGAGGATGCTCGACACATAGTTCTTCACCGTCTTTTCGGCGAGGTGGAGCTCGTCGCCGATCTGCCTATTGGTCTTGCCCTCAGCGATGAATCCGAGGATTCGCTCCTCTTGCCCAGAGAGTCGGGCCAAACGCTCATCCTTTAGCAGATGCTTTCCTTTCCGGAGCCGGTCGAGGAGACCCTTGGTGACCGCGGGGTCGAGGAGGTTCTCTCCGGCGCCGACTGCTCGAATGGCTCGGATCAGGTCGCCACCCTTGATCTGCTTCAAGACGTAACCGGCGGCACCGGCCATGATCGACGCGAAGAGGGCCTCATCGTCCGCAAACGTGGTCAGCATCAGGACCTGCGTTTTCGGTAGCTTGGCACGGATCTCGCGCGTGGCTTCGATGCCGCTTCCATCGGCCAGCCGCACGTCCATCACCACGACATCCGGACGGGCCCATTCCGCCCGTTCGATGGCCTCCCTGACCGTGGCCGCCTCGCCGGCAACCGACATCCCGCCCGCTTCCTCGAGCAGCGCTTTGACGCCGTTGCGGACCACCTCATGGTCGTCGACGATCATGACCCGCAGCGGCAGGGTACTCACGACGGCCATGTTCTCATCTTCACGAGGCAAGTCTCAACTCCAGCGGTCAAAGCGGGAGTCGGATGCGCACCGTTGTCCCCTCGGCAGGGGAAGACTCCACGGAAAATGTGCCGCCAATTGCTTCAATGCGCTCACGCATGTTGCGCAGGCCCTGGCCGCGGGAACCGCCACGACCCGGCTTGAACCCGCGGCCGTCGTCGTCGATCTCGAGAACGGCGCTCTCGTCGCGCTGCAGGAGGCTGACTCGGCACGTGGTCGCCTGAGCGTGCCGCGCCACGTTAGAAAGCGCTTCCCGCGTCACCTGTACGAGCTGCGTCGCCGTGTTTCCAAATTGCGCCGCGACTCGCTCGTCGATCTGCACGGCCGTCACGACCCCGCTCTTCTCCTGGAACTCCGCGACCAGTAGGTGGAGTGCCTGGTCGAGCTGTCGGTCGGCCAGGATACCCGGGCGCAGGCCGAAGATGTAGTTGCGCAGGTCCCTGATCGCCACGTCGATGCTGTCGACGGCGCCGCTGAGCCGGGCACGCACCGCTTGAGGATCGCCGGCCTTAGCCTCGGTAGCCTGCAGGTTCATGCCGACCGCGAACAACGCCTGGATCACCCCATCGTGCAGCTCCTTGGCGATCCGCTCTCGATCCTCGAGCACGGCCAGTCGGTGCAATCGCGTCTGGGCCTCTTTTCGCTCGGTCGCGTCCCGCAGAGCGGCGACGACCACCATGCCGGTGTGGGTCTGCAACGGACTGAGCGCGATGTCCGCCGGAAATTCCGTGCCGTCTTTGCGTCGCAAATAGATGTCGAGGTTGACGCCCATCGGCCGTGCCCGTGGGTTGGCCACGTAGCCGCGCCGGTGTTTCGTGTGAAGCTCGCGGAAGCGCTCAGGGACGAGGAACTCGATCAGCTGCCCGAAGAGCTCTCCACGAGAATAACCGGAGAGCGTTTCGAGCTGGCCGTTCGCGTACGCGATCTGCCCGCGCGCATCCACAAGCACCACGGCGTCGGGCAATGCCTCAAGAAGATGCTCAATGGGCACCGCGGGAGCCCGCTGCTGCGGCGACGGTTTTCGAGCGTCGACCCGTTGATGCGCGCTTCGCGGTGGACGCTTGGCAGTGGGGCCGGGCTTCGCCATCGGGGTAGACGATATCTCAGCGCCTATCGCCTCCGGGGCGCCGGCCTCGATGGTCCCGAACACCGCGGGACTATCGACTCTGCGATCGCTCGAGTGCCGGCCGTAATGTCTGAGCAGCATGTTCCTCCGTGCCTACGTCGAACTCCACCTTCCGATCACCAAGGTCGAGGAGGCCCTGCTCCGCACTCCGGCGGAGTGGATTCCAGGGCTTGCCTCATCGGCGGAGGAACATGGTGATCAGCTGCTCGCGGAGGTCGGTTTCCCTGTAGGCGCGCTTCAGCTTGGCAAGCGGGTGGAGATCGAGCTGGGCGCACCCGTTCGCACGCTCGGCCGCACATGGCTGCCTGTTACCTGGCGGGCCACCGGGCCGCGCGGAATCTTCCCAGCACTCGAGGGCGAGTTGGAGGTCGCCGCGCTCGGACCGCACCTCAGCCAACTCGGGCTGAGCGCGCGCTACAAGCCTCCGTTCGGTCTTGTTGGCGAATCCCTCGATCGTGCGCTCCTCCACCGGGTGGCAGAAGCCACCGTTCGTGACTTCGTCGAGCGCGTGGCCGGCGTACTGCGGCAGCGGCGCGTCGCCGCGTAACCGACCGTTCGCGCCGGGAATCAGCTCGACTCCCACCGATTGAGGCCGAAGGTCCCGTCCCCGAGCCAGCAGGTCACCACGAGGTCAGGACCATCGGTCCTGAACGGCTCGGCGGGAGCCCGTCAGGATGGAATCGAAGCAAATTTTCAAAGAGGTGAGTGACATGACAACGGCAATGCGGTGGCGAGTGGTGGTTCTCCAGGTGGGCCTCATCGGCATCCTGGCGTTCTGCGCGGGATTCCTTTTTTGGGGAAATTCCTTTATTCACAACCAGATTTCGACGGAGCTGACGTCACAACAGATCTACTTCCCGCCGTCTGACAGCAAGGCGATCACGTCGCTTCCGGGCGCTGACGCGGCGGCGATGACCGTATACGCTGGCCAGCATCTGACAACCGGCGAGCAGGCCCAGGTCTATGCGAACCACTTCATCGGCGTCCATCTACAGGAAATCGCCGGCGGCCAGACCTACTCTCAGGTGAGCACCAAGGCGCAGGCAAATCCGACGGATGCGAAGCTGGCCGGCCAGGTGCAGACGCTCTTCCGCGGTGAGACGCTTCGCGGCCTTTTGCTGAACGCCTATGGGTGGTGGACCATCGGCACGTACGCGCTCTATGCAGCGATCGGGCTGGCCGTGGCCGCCTTCGCCGTCCTGGTTGCCCTGGCGTTCGAGGTCTTCCTCTGGCTGCGCGAACGGCGGAAGGTCGCCGTCCCCTTCGTCGCCGCTAAGGCACAGCGCGCGCTTGCCTAACGGTTAACCTGCGACCGAGCCGACCATGAGCCCCTTCAACTGAGGGGCTCTTTTCTTTTTGCCTGCGGGCACGCGAGGCATCTAAGGGACCAAGGTCCTGATGAACAAGGGCCGTTGGTCAATAGCTGCTTGCCGACTGACGTCGTAGCGTGGCAGTCATGGATCAACCTGCTGGCTACCTGCACTGGAGCTTCATTCTCATCTCGTACCCGAACCTGATTTTGATCGGGATCATGATCGTGCTCTTCGCTGCGGCGCTCTTGCTCCCCTTTCCGGGACATGCATCGGGCGACAAGGGAAGGAAATCATGAGCACCCAGGTATCCGACGAATCGGGGCACAGTTGGACGGCGGCCACCCGCCGGCAGCTCGAACGAAGATTGCCGTGGGAAAACCTCCTTCCGGATCGGCAGCCATTCTGGGTCGGCTCCTGGGTTTATGTCTTTGGCGTCGTCACGATTGCGGCGCTGGTCTGGGTGATCCTGAGCGGAACCATCCTGGCGCTCTTCGGTCCCCAGTGGTGGCACCTCTCGAGCGCCGG
>Ga0137383_10003389_pt1 | contig 10002 bp, 9 predicted proteins | sample SagtaG_19_FD_104817 | JGI IMG/M metagenome (GOLD analysis project Ga0137383, IMG submission 104817) | Vadose zone soil microbial communities from Sagehorn Ranch, Mendocino, California, USA - Sage2_R_40_16 metaG | ecosystem: Environmental > Terrestrial > Soil > Vadose zone | place: USA... | reverse complement strand
GGCCAGGCCGAGATCGACATCAGGTTCGGCCCGCTGCTCGAGATGGCCGACAAGCTGATGCTCTACAAGTACGTGATCAAGAACACCGCCCGGGCGGCAGGCAAGACCGTGACGTTCATGCCCAAGCCGCTGTTCGGTGACAACGGCAACGGGATGCACTGCCACCAGTCGATCTGGAAGGACGGCTCGCCGCTGTTCTACGACGAGGTCGGCTACGCCGGCCTGTCCGACACCGGCCGGTACTACATCGGCGGGCTGCTCAAGCACGCTCCCTCGCTGCTGGCATTCACCAACCCGACGGCGAACTCCTACCACCGGCTGGTTCCCGGTTTCGAGGCCCCGGTCAACCTGGTCTACTCGCAGCGCAACCGTTCGGCCTGCGCCCGGATCCCGATCACCGGCACCAACCCGAAGGCCAAGCGGGTCGAGTTTCGCGTCCCCGACCCGTCCTGCAACCCGTACCTCGCCTTCGCCGCCATGTTGATGGCGGGCCTGGACGGGATCAAGAACAAGATCGAGCCGGCGGAGCCGGTGGACAAGGACCTGTACGATCTGCCGCCGGACGAGGCGGCCGCCATCCCGCAGGTACCCGGGTCGCTCGACGTGGTGCTCGACACCCTGGAGGCCGACCACGCCTTCCTCACCGAGGGCGGCGTGTTCACCGAGGACCTGATCGAGACCTGGCTGGACTACAAGCGGACCGCCGAGCTCGACGAGCTCCGGCTGCGCCCGCACCCGCACGAGTTCGAGCTCTACTACGACGTGTAACCATCTTTAGGCCGCTGAGCTGGGGGCGCGTCACGGCGCGCCCCTCTCAGTCTGCACAGAGTCCGCAACATCGCTGAACTTCGAGTCCACGACAGCATCAATGATTGCCTTTGTGGACTCGTCCTTGTCCGGCCATAGGTGACCGTACGTGTCCAAGGTGGTTTTCGCTGACCCGTGCCGCAGCCTGGCTTGCACGGTCTTTACGTCAGCCCCGTGAGCGATGAGCAGCGAGGCGAAATAGTGCTTTAGGTCGTGATAGCGGAAGCCTGCGGGAAGGCCCTTCACCTTCTTGCGTGCCGTTCGTACGGCGCGTTCGAGTTGCCCAAGGGCTGAGTTGGCCGCCGTCGGCGCCGGTCAGCAATGTCTCACCCGGCCACTTCTTCAGGTGCGCGGACAGCTGCAACGCTAGGGACCGGCCGACGGGGATAGCCGGGGAATCCTGATAAGTCTCGCATGCTGACAGGTAGGCGAACCGGGCATCGGACAAGCGGCGCTGCGCCAGGTCGCGGATGGTCAGGCGGCCGTTGGTGAGCTGAAGGCCGCCGCCAACCGGAGTGTGGCCGTCGGTGACGCCGTGGACGGCGAAGTGGAACCAGCAGTGCGAGCCCATTTCGGCCAGCACAGCGTCACGCGTGGCGGCAGCCTCTGAGAGATGAACCGCCGTCGGGAATAGGCTCAGCAGTTCGTCGGCCTCGGCCTTGGCATAGAGAAGGGGCATCTCGAAATCACTGGCTTCGGGGTCGGGCATGGCAATGCCATCGAGAGCACTCCGGAGTTCCCGGAACTGGGCGGCAAGTGCTGGGTTGATCTCGTTCAGCCGGGCGAGGTCAGCGCTGTCGTCGAGGAGCCGGTCGAGCAGGACACCGCGGCCTCGTTCGAGGCACTCCACGGCGGTCTCTGGTCGCCCGGCGGCGGTCTCTGGTCGCCCGGCGGCGATCGCCATCGCGGCAGCGTCTGACGGCAGTCCCGCGTATCGTGCGAGCAGCCGCTCCTGGTCGCGGCGGTCGATACCCCGCCACGCCGCGTAGTCCAGAAGGTCGATCGCGAGCGCGTACAGCTCCAGGCCGGGACCGGTCTCGCCGCAGCGGACAGCAAGCTTCGCGCCGGCGTGCGCAGCGTCCAGGCGGCGGAAGGCGCTCAGTCCAGTGTCCGCAGCCCCGCGCTGGTAAGTCTCGATGGCCGCCGTGGCCGCATCAGGATCCCCTGAAAGTTCATATCGGCAGGCCAGGGCGCTGGCGTAGCCCACTCCGACTAGCGTGTCCCATGGGTCCGCGCCGGGCGGGTCCAGAACGGCCTGGCACATTCGCAGCGCGTCATCAAGGACGGGCCGGATCATGGTTGAGCCGTGCCAGGGTTGTCGAGGCGACCACGAAGTTGAGCAAGCGAACCAGGTAATAGCGGTGCTGCGGCGAGGTGGCGTCAAGGGACTGCCGGGTCAGCCGGAAAGCTTCCATTCGCCGGTGGCGCAGGCACCCTCTAGCGCCTTCTGGGCGCGCTCCGTCATGGCCGCAAGGCCCGCCAGTTCGCGGTGCGCGCCCTGGTTCACGCTGACAACCTATGGGAAGCGACGCCTAGTAGCCCTCAGTACCCGCCGGTAGCTCACCTGCGCTGACCCGATCGCGCCCCGGTGCCAGATCTGCGGAACCTCGGCGCTGCCTACGGGCCAGGTCGGGCAAGTCGACGGCCTCAAGAACCGCGATGGCCTGCGGCTATTTCGGGGTAACCGAGACAGCGATTCGTGACGCCGCGGCGACCCGGAGGTCCGCCTCCACCTCGTCCAGGTGCCTGGCCTCGTCCAGGTGCCGGACGGTCTGGACGGAGAGGTGCAGCCGCTCTGCCGCCTCGGCATAGGCCAGCAGGCGATCATCTTCAGCCGCCATCGCGCACCTTTGTCTCGTCATCAAGGTATCTCCTGATCGCTCCCACCTGAGGAAGTGGTCGGATGAGATACTTCCTGCCGCTCCCGATACCTTCCGGCCGGGCTATCAGAGAAAACACGCGGGAGTCATATCCTGCCTGGGCCGCCGCCGCTGTGATCTTCGGCAGTAAGTGGCGGGAGAACTTTGCCGCTATTTGGCCAAGCAAACCAAGGAGGATCCTGCTCTGCTGTTCCACTTATACACTGTATTGTGTAATAGTGGAGTCATGACGGAGACGACGACCTCGCCCGAACAGGCGCCGGCGGTGTGTGCCGCGGCCCGGTCGGTGACCGCCGGAGCGGAGAAGCCTGCGCTGGCGGAACGGCCGTTGATCACCCCGGGGCAGGCGGGTGAGGTGGCCGACCTGTTCAAGGTGCTGGCCAACGACAGCAGGCTGCGGCTGCTGCACGCGCTGGAGCGGGCCGGGGAGCTGTGCGTGGGCGACCTGGCCGAGCAGGCGGGGATGCGGCCGCAGGCGGTGTCGAACCAGCTGCAGCGGCTTGCCGACCGCCGGATTCTGGTGTCTCGCCGGGACGGTAACAACGTGTTCTACCGGATCGCCGATCCCTGTGTGACGAGCTTGCTCGACCTCGGATTGTGCCTGATCGAGGAGACGAGCCGATGACCGGCCCGTCGGCCGGGCGGTCGGCTATGACGCCGCGGGCGGCGCTGGCGAAGCGGCGCGTCCGCGTGGGTGCGGCCACGGTCGCCTATCTGGACGAGGGTCCTGCGTGTCCGGCGGGAGACGGAGCGCCGCCGCTGCTGTTGCTGCACGGCTGCCCGTTCTCGTCCTTTGTGTGGCGGAAGGTCATCGCCGAGCTTCGTGACCGGTTCCGCTGCGTCGCCCCGGACCTGCTCGGGCTGGGCGACACCGAGACCCCTCCCGGCGCGGACTGGTCGCTGCCGGCGCAGGCCGCCACGGTGGTCGGGGTGCTGGACGCGCTGGGCATCGAGCAGGCCGACGTGGTGGCCCATGACCACGGCGCCGCCACCGCGCAGCTGATCGCCGCTGAGCAGCCGCGGCGCATCGGCCGGCTGGTGCTCACCAACGCCGAGGACTACGACAACTGGCCGTCCCGGGATGAGCTGCCGTTCGTCCGCGCCACCCAGCTGCCGGTCCTGGGCCGGCTGGTGTTGTGGGCGTGGGCGCGGCCCGGCCTGTTCCGGTACGCGCTGCGCAGCGGCAAGGCGGTGCACGACCCGTCCGTCCTGACCGCCGAGCGGCTGGACGGGTACATCGCCGCCAACCTCGCCGACGCCCGCCGCCGCGCGAAGACCCGCCGGTTCCTGGCCGGGCAGCTCGACCCCGCCAACCACCGGGCCACCACCGACGCGCTGGCCGGGCTGCGGGCTTTCGACCACCCGACCCTGATCGTGTGGGGCGCGGACGACCCGCACTTCGGGCCGGAGTGGGGCCGGCGGCTGCGCGAGGACATCCCCGGTGCGCGGCGCCTGGAGCTGCTACCGCACACGGGGCACCTGCTGATGGAGGAACGGCCCGGCGAGCTCGCCCGCCTGGTGGCCGGCTTCCTCGCCCGCCCGCCCGGCGCTGACTCCGGCGCCGGAGCTGCCGGCAGCTCCGGCAGCTGCTCGTGGCCGGCCGCGGCCGGCCACGAGGAGGGAGCCCACCGCCATGGCTGACCAGCACGCGGGCACGCGGATCCGGGAACAGGTCCGCACGCACTACGCCGCCGCGGCCACCGCCGTCACCGCCGGTACCGGAACCGCCTGCGGCCCGGGCGCCGGGACCTCCTGCTGCGCGACGCACCTGGCTGAACAGCCGGGACTCGGTGCGGCCCTCTACACCGTCGCCGAGCGCGACCAGCTGCCCCCCGACGCGGTGGCGGCCAGCCTGGGCTGCGGTAACCCGGTGGCGGTGGCCGACCTGCACGCAGGAGAGACGGTGCTCGACCTGGGCTCCGGCGGCGGCATCGACGTGTTGCTGTCCGCGCGCCGGGTCGGCCCGGCCGGCAAGGCCTACGGGCTGGACATGACCGGGGAGATGCTCGCCCTCGCCGAGCGCAACGCGGCCGGGGCGGGCGTGACCAATGTCGAGTTCCTGAAGGGATACCTGGAGACGATCCCGCTGCCCGCCGCCGCTGTGGATGTGGTGATCTCCAACTGCGTGATCAACCTGTCGGCCGATAAGCCGGCGGTGTTCGCCGAGACCCACCGGGTGCTGCGGCCCGGGGGCCGTTTCGGGGTGAGCGACGTCGTCGCCGAGGACCGGCTGAGCCCGGCCGACCGGGCCGAACGCGGCGACCATGCCGGCTGCATCGCCGGGGCGCTGTCGACCAGCGAGTACCGGGACGGGCTGGCCGCCGCCGGGTTCACCGGCATCGACATCATCTTGACCCGTCAGCTCGCCGACGGCATCCACTCGGCGATCATCCGCGCCGTCAAACCCGCTGGGTAGCGGCAACACGACCCCGCTCAGAACAGCGACGAGGACAGCGATCCAGGGATGGAGGCCCACATGGGCGAGCAGCCGGCGATCCGGGCCGAGGGCCTGCACAAGCGGTTCGGCGCCGTGCCCGCGCTCGCCGGGGCGGACCTGCAGGTGCCGGCCGGGGGCGTAGTGGCTGTGCTGGGCCCGAACGGGGCGGGCAAAACCACCCTGGTGCGGATCCTGTCCACGCTGCTGCCCCCGGACGCCGGGCGCGCGTGGGTGGCCGGGCTGGACGTGGTCCGGCAGGCCGCCGCGGTGCGGCAGCTGATCGGCCTGTCCGGCCAGTACGCCGCCGTGGACGGCTACCTGACCGGCCGGGAGAACCTGCGCATGATCGGCCGCCTGTCCGGGCTGCGCCGCGCCGCGGCCCGGCGCCGGGCCGATGAGCTGCTGGAGCTGTTCGACCTGACCGGCGCGGCACGGCGGACGGCACGCACCTACTCGGGCGGGATGCGCCGCCGGCTGGACGTGGCGGCCAGCCTGGTCGCGGCGCCGCCGGTGTTGTTCCTGGACGAGCCGACCACCGGCCTGGACCCACGCGGACGATTCGGCCTGTGGACGCTGCTGGGTGAGCTGGCCGCCGAGGGCACCAGCCTGCTGCTGACCACCCAGTACCTGGAGGAGGCCGACCGGCTCGCCGACACGATCGTAGTCATCGACGCCGGGCGGGTCATCGCGGCCGGCACCGCCGAAGCGCTGAAAACGCGGATCGGCGGCGACCGGCTGGAACTGCAGGCACGGCCGGGCGACGACCCGAGGCCGCTGGCCGCCGCGCTGGCCGGCCTGGGCTCCGGCCCTGCCGCGGTCCATGCCGAGACCGGCCGCGTGATCCTCCCGGTCACGGACGGGCCGGGGATCTTGCCCGCCGTGGCGACCCGGCTCGCCGCGAACAACCTGCGGGTGGCCGACCTCGCGCTGCGCCGCCCGACCCTCGACGACGTGTTCCTCACTCTCACCGGCCAGGCCGCTGCATCACCCGCACAAGCAGACCCGGCAGGTGAGCAGCGTCACGACCGGGATGCGGCAGCGGCGAGGACGGCATGACCGCGGCCGCCGCCACCGCCGTGGCGCCGGTGACCGCCCGGGCCGACGGCCTGGGCTGGGTGCTGGCCAACATCGCCACGGTGACCGGCCGGAACCTGCATCGTCTGGTGCGGGTGCCCACACTGGCCGCGTTCGCCACCGCGCAGCCGGTCATGTTCGTGCTGCTGTTCACCTACGCCTTCGGCGGCGCCATCCACCCGCCCGGCGTTGAGCATTACGTCGACTACCTGCTGCCTGGCCTGTACGTGCTCACCATCGCCTTCGGCGCCTCCCAGACCGGCGTGGCCGTCGCCGAAGACCTCACCACCGGCATGATCGACCGGTTCCGGGCGCTGCCGATGGCCCGCTCTGCCGTCCTGGCCGGCCGCGCCGCCGCCGACACGGTCCGGAACCTGTTCGTGCTCGCCCTGATGACCGCCGTCGGCACCGCGGTCGGGTTCCGCTTCCACGCCGGACCGGCCGCAGCGGCGGGCGCGATCGGCCTGGCCCTGCTCGTCGGGCTCGCCTTCTCCTGGATCAACGCCCTGATCGGGCTGCTGGTGCGCGACCCCGAAGCGGCCGGCCTGGCCGGGCTGCTCCCCGTGATCGCCCTCGTCTTCACCAGCTCCACCTTCGTCCCGGTAGCCACCATGCCCGGCTGGCTGCAGGCCCTCGCCAACGTCAACCCGGTCACGGTCACCGTCGACGCACTACGCGCCCTGTGCCTGGGCGGACCCACCGCCGCACCGGTCTGGCAAGCCCTCGCCTGGATCGGCGGCCTGCTCGCCGTCACCGTCCCGGCGGCCGTTCTCCGGTACCAGCGCACCACCGCGAGCTGAGCCGCCGCCATGACGACCGACCGCCAGGCGCCGGACGACGGACCCGAGCCGCAGCCCGACGTCCTGGTGGTAGGTGCCGGCCCGGCCGGACTCACCCTCGCCGCCCAGCTGCACTCCTTCGGCGCCCGGGTCCGGCTGGTCGACCGGCAGCTCGATCGGGTGCACGAGTCACGGGCCCTGGCCATCCAGCCGCGCACGCTGGAAGTCCTCGCCGGCCTCGGCGTCACCCAGACCCTGGTCGGCCTGGGCAACACCGCCGTGCAGGTACGCCTGCACGCCGGCCACCGCGTGGTGTCAATACCCCTGTACGACACCGGCGTCGCCGACACCGCATACCAGTTCCTGCTGTTCCTGTCGCAGGCCGAGACCGAGCGCGTCCTCGGCAAGCAGCTCCAGCGGCGCGGCGTGCCGGTCGAGCGCGGCGTGGAGCTGGCCGGCATCGACCAGCCCGGTCCCGCCCAGACGTCCCTCACCTGCCGGCTGCGCCACCGGGACGGCCAGGACGAGACCATCCGGGTCCGGTACCTGGCCGGCTGCGACGGCGCGAACAGCACCGTGCGGCGGCTGGCCGGCATCCCGTTCGAGGGCCGCGCCTACCCGCAGACCTTCCTGCTCGCGGACCTGGAGGTCGACGGGCTGGACGCCGGCGCCGCGCACACCTACCTGGCCGATCCCGGGATGCTGTTCTTCTTTCCGCTCGGCACACCGGCGACCTGGCGGATGCTCACCCTGCGCCCACCGGTTGGCTCCGGCGGGGAGAGCCCCGTGACGCTGGCGCAACTGCAGGCCATCGCCGATCAGTACACCGGCGGCCGGCTGCGGCTACGGGACCCGGTATGGATCAGCGACTTCCGGGTCCACAACCGTGGCGCTGCCCGGTACCGGACCGGCGCGGTATTCCTGGCCGGCGACGCCGCCCACGTGCACAGCCCGGCGGGCGCCCAGGGCATGAACACCGGCATCCAGGACGCCGTCAACCTCGGCTGGAAGCTCGCGCTGACCACTCGCGGGCTCGCCGCGCCGACACTGCTGGACACCTACGAGCCCGAAAGGGCCCCGGTCGGGCAGAAGGTGCGGCGCTTCACCGACCGCCCCTTCACCATCGCCACCAGCCACCACCCGCTGCCGCGGCTCGCCCGCACCCAGCTCGCCCCGCGGCTGGCTCCGCTCGCCGCCCGCCTCACACCCGCCCGCGCGGCGGTGTTCCGCACCATCTCCGAGCTGGGCATCCGCTACCGGCACAGCCCCGCCAGCACCGAAGGCCCCCGCCACCCGCGGCGCGGCCCGAAGGCTGGCGACCGGCTCCCCGACGCGCCGCTAGTCCGCGACAGCCAACCCACCACGCTGCACGCCGAGCTGGCCGCGCCAAGTTATCACCTGCTGCTGTGCGGCCCGGCTCGCTGCTGGCCGGCCCCGACGCTCGCCGCCCTCACGGAGCGCTGGCCAAGCCAGCTCGCCGTCCGCCTGCTGACCCGGGACGCCACACCCGGCGGGCTGCACGACCCCGCCGGGACCGCGCTGGCGCGGCTGGGCTGCCGCCCGGACCGGGCCGCCCACTACCTGATCCGCCCCGACGGCCACATCGGCTACCGCGCTCTAGGCGCCGATCTGGCCGGCCTGCACCACTACCTCACCCGCTGGCTCACCCCAGCGTCCGCCGGCTGAGACGGCCCGGGGTGACGCGCATTCACGCACCCACGCACGCTGGGCTGTGCGGACGGAGAGCGGCGGGTCTGGGCGGCCGCTTCTCAGCCATCGTTCGGGTTGAGTCGCGCTTGGAGGCAGGCGGTCCAGTCGTGGCGGCGGTTCGGCTCCAGAGGACGGCGGTCGTGGGGTGCAGGCCGAGATGGCCAGTCCCGAGGGCCGAGATGTCGGGCGACCGCCCACATGCGGGGCGGATTGAGCTCTGCTTAGCGTTGCGTGATAACTTCTGTTATCTGGCAAGATATGCGACAGCGGCACGGTGTGAGCTGGGCGGCGGCCGTCCGGCGTGTCACTTTCAGAGCTTTATGTCGCCGATTCTTGGACATTACGTGGCGCATTGCCGACGTGATGTCCCGTCTCCGTCCCGGTCTGGGGCAGCAGAGCCTCGTGTGAACCTGGCCAGCAGTCTCAGGTTAGGGCTGGGTTTGGCGGATCGGCTGGCGGGGTGCCTGGCGGTTCCTTGCGCCTTCTTGGCGGGCTGCGCCGGGGATGCCGGCTGGCTGGGTGCCGGTGGGGGGCAGGTCGAGGTTGTCGAAGTCGGCTTCGGGCATGGGCCGGTCGAAGCCGACCGCCTTGTGGGTCATCGACAGCGACAGGGCCACGGCGTGGTCGGCCTGGATGAGGCCGAGTTTGCGGGCGGCGGCCGCGACGCGGGTCTGGCACCGGCAGTCGATGGAGTGGATGGCGGCGGTTTTGGCTGCTGAGCCGACCGCGATGCCGAGGTCGATGTCGCGCAGGTTGCAGACCGGGCCGGTGAATTCGAGGCCGGCAGACTGGCTGCGCAGGGTGTTGGTGTGGTGGAGGAATTCGGCGCAGGTGGCGTAGCCGCAGGCGCCGCAGTCGTAGCTGGGCGGATACCAGCCCGGGAGCAGGCCGACGAACAAGATGGCGTCGACGGCTTCGGCGGCGTCGGCGTCCCGGAACCAGATCCGCTCGCGGCGTTCCTTGCCGCGGGCCCGCATCCAGGCGGCGAGGTCCCGGCGGGTGCCGGGGTCGTCGGCGATCACGATTTCCATGAAGTTCGGCTTTCCGGCCAGGAACAGCTGCCCGCCGGATTTGGGGGCGGTGATCGCGGCGGCGGCCATGAGCTGGGCGACCTGGCGGATGGTGCCGGCCCGGAGTTCGTCGTAGCCGATGGTGCCGCTCATGCCGGCGCGGGGACCTGGCGCTGGCACCAGGCGTAGAGGGCGTCGTAGACGAACCGGCCTTTGTCCAGCAGCTGGTGGTCGTCGGCTTCGACGTCCAGCCCGCCCAGGCCGATCGCCAGCAGTCCCGGCCCGGCCGGGTCGGTGCCTAGGTC
>Ga0137383_10003387_pt1 | contig 10004 bp, 9 predicted proteins | sample SagtaG_19_FD_104817 | JGI IMG/M metagenome (GOLD analysis project Ga0137383, IMG submission 104817) | Vadose zone soil microbial communities from Sagehorn Ranch, Mendocino, California, USA - Sage2_R_40_16 metaG | ecosystem: Environmental > Terrestrial > Soil > Vadose zone | place: USA... | reverse complement strand
GAAGGGCTGGTGGGATGGTGCGCTTGTGGACGAATGGGAAGCCATGCTGCAAAGGTCTGTGCTCTCTAATTGATATTCGGCAGGACTGATGCAGTTCGAACGCGGACGCGCAGTCCGTTATCACTTCGGAGCAATAGCCGAAGTGACCGATAGGACATCACAAGAGAGCTTGGTAGAACTGACCCGCCATCTGAGTTTCCGCCGCGTAAAGTCGGACTATAAGCCGCGGCTGTTTACAGATCCTGCCTCGAACACGATGCCCAGCGTCACCCGAAAATTATTCTGCATGAGCCCTCCAAAGCGGCTCAGGACGTAATCGGCTGATGTGCGCAGGGCCAGTTGGCGGGAGATGTTCCACTGCACGCCCCCGCCGCCGGTCCCGGCAAGAACGGTATCTGAGTAGCTGGGGGTCGTTGTACAGGACGAGGCGTTCGGGGAATAAAAAATCGCGCTACACGGCAGGTGGTCTATGCCGACCAGGGCATGAAAAAATGCTTTACGGATATTGAAACGCGGCCCGGCCATCGCTGTATAGTCATGAAAAGCGAAGGTCCCCGTGGGAATAATGACGAGGGTCTTGTAATAGCCGCCGAAATTCGCTTCGCCGGCGAGCCACCTGTTTACGTGCATCGCCACAGACGCCTCGAAGCCGACAACATTCTGGCGAGAGGACAATCCACCGGTGCCGGCATTCAGATACGAAAATCCACCGAAAGCCTCCAGGCGCGGCACGTTCTCTCCATAGCCTAAAGTGGAAAACGGTGTAAACGCTGTTGCAGCAGGCTGTGGTTCCGGCTGTAGTTGTGGTTGTTGCCGTGGTTGTGGTTGCGATCGCGGTTCTGGCTGTGACTGCGGCTGCGGTTCTGGCTGTGGCTGTGTACGCGGCTGTGGTTGCGCCTGTGGCTGTGGTTCTGGTTGCGATTGCGGTTGTAGTTGTGGTTGTAATGGTTGCAGTTGAGACTGTGGCTGCGATTGTGGCTCTGGTTGCGGCTGTGGCTGTGATTCCGTCTGGCGTTGTGGCGGAGTTTGTGCCTGCGGCTGAGTTTTTGCCTGCGGTTTTAGCTGTTCGCTGCTGGAGTTCGGGGGCGCTGCGGGAGCCGTGGGCGCCGCGGGTGGCCGTTGCCCCGCAGGTGCAGGGGCAGTAAGGGAAGGCTTCGGTACATAGCCCTCTTTCCCATCCGCGGTCCGCACCCTGGTTCTGGCGTTATCTCGCGCATCCAGAACCGTGACCCTTTGCCCGCATTTCAGGTTGGCTAACACCTGGAAGCCGGTCACCGTGTCATAGAGAAATACATATCCTTCTCCCGACGGGCAAGATGCATAGGCGACGTCGTCTGCTTTAGCCTTAGCAGTCGATAGCAAGCACAGCATTCCTAGCATAATGAGCACTTTACGGGACATGGCGCTTTGCCTCCCTTACCCAGGTTAGCCCGGCGCCGCCATCGGAGTAATTGCCAATTTCGCGACATACGACGCAACCGATATTGCCTAACGGGCAACAGCGCGTACTACGGTCCCAGTCTTGCCTGCGTTCTCCGGATCATTCTTTCGGGCAGGCGGCGACGCGCCCTCGAAATCCTAGTTCTCTTCTTCCCGGGCTTGCCAAAGGAGTAAAATACGGGGCAGAATCGCGCGAGATAAGCCATTCCGCGCCTGAGGTCCTCATGAGCCGCACATTGTTAAAAGTAAATGGTCAATCCCGCACCGTCGACGTCGAGCCGGATTGTCCGCTGCTTTACGTGCTGCGTGACCATCTGGCTTTGAATAATCCCCGATTCGGCTGCGGCCTGGGACAATGCGGCGCCTGCACCGTGCTGATCGATAATCGCGCGGTGCGTTCTTGTACCCTGCCCGTATCCGCCGCTGCGGGAAAAGAGATCGTCACACTCGAAGGGCTGGCGACCGACGGCAATCCCCACCCCGTGCAGAAAGCTTTTATCCAGGAGCAGGCCTTCCAGTGCGGTTACTGTCTGAACGGCTGGGTGCTGACGGCCAAAGCCCTGCTCGACAAAAATCCGCATCCCAGCGATGAGGAGATGCGAACCGCTTTTGAGAACCTGATCTGTCGCTGCGGCAGCCACGTGCGCATTTTTGCCGCCGTTCGGCAAGCCGCGGATGAAACCAAGAGGAGCGCATAGCCATGGCCGCGAAGAACGTGCTCTCCAGAAGAGAATTCGTGAAGGATACGGGCGGGCTCTTGATCGGCTTCAGCCTGGCCGATAGCGCGGTTCTGCCGCAGGTTTTAGCGGCAGGGGCCGAGGTCACCCCGACGCCTTCCCCGAACCGCCTGGATGCCTGGCTGCGCATCGATCGCGATGGAACCGTGCACGTTTTTACTGGCAAGGCGGAAATTGGCATGGGCGTGGAGACCGGCTTCGCCCAGATCGTCGCCGAGGAGCTGGACGTGCCGCTCGCTCGCGTCGTTTTCGTGATGGGCGATACTTCCAGCACCGCCGATCAGGGCGGCGTGGGTGGCAGCACCTCCATCGCACTCGGCTCGAAGCCGCTGCGCAACGCGTCGGCCACCGCGCGTGCACTTTTGCTGCGTTTGGCCGCAAAGAATCTAGGCGCCTCTCCCGGCGAGCTCCAGGTTCGCGAAGGCGTCGTGAGCGTGAAGGCCGATCCCGCCCGAAAAATCTCTTATGCTGATCTCGCGGCTTCCGGCGATCTCGATGATGCGCTGAAGGTTTCCGGCGAAGGCTTCGCGCTGAATGTGGAAGGCCTCGGCAAACCCAAAGATCCTTCGACCTACACAGTCGTCGGCCAGCCCGTCCCGCGCGTCGATCTCGCGCCCAAAATTCTCGGCAAGTGGCCATACGTCACGGATGTGCGCGTGCCCGGAATGCTGCACGGCCGCGTCGTTCGTCCGGCCGGGGTGGGCGCCAAGCTGATGGGCGTGGACGACTCCGCAGCCAAGAAAATTCCCGGTTACCTGCAGACTGTGACCAAGGGCAATTTTCTCGGCGTCGTCGCGGAAAACGAATGGGCCGCCATTCGCGCCGCCAAAGCCCTGCGGGTTAGCTGGAGTGCGCCCGAAAGGGCCTTCCCCGAGCAGAAAGATCTGTATCAACACATGCGTTCGGTCGCTCCCAAGGCGACAAAAGAAACGCTCAAGAAAGGCGATGCTGCCGGGGTGCTGGCGTCCACAACGAAAAAAGTGCAGGCCAGCTACGAAGTACCCTTTCAATCGCACGCGACGATGGGGCCGGGATGCGCTGTGGCCGACATTCATACCGATGGCCTATCCACGATTTGGTCGGGCGGTCAGAAACCCCATGCCCTTCAGAAAGGTTTCGCCGAATTGCTGCGCGTGCCCCTCGACAAAGTCCGCGTGATTTGGGTGGAAGATGCCGGCTCCTACGGCCGTCCCGGTTTCGAGGACACCGCAGCCGACGCCGTTCTGCTCTCTCAGGCCGTCGGCAAGCCCGTGCGCGTGCAGTGGTCCCGCGCGGATATGACGGCATGGGGAACCAAAGGCCCCGCCGTAGTCTGCGACCTCGCCGCCGCGATTGATGAGCGGGGAGAAATCGGCGCCGTCGACTTCACCTCGCGTGCTTTTTCAGGCGGCGAGATCATGTTCGTGCCCGCCACGGCGGACAATTATCTCGGCGCGCAACTCACCGGCATTCCCAATACGAGCGGCGTGGACGAATTCGCCCAGTGGGGCGTGCAGGCGCCGGCGTACGTTTTTCCCAATGTCCACGCTGTTTCGCACGTCCTCTCCGGCTTCTACAGCGGGGCCTCGCCACTGCGCTCCACGCATCTGCGCGATCCCGAAGGGCCGCAGACCAGCTTCGCCGTGGAATCATTTATGGATGAACTCGCCGCCGCCACCGGAGCTGATCCCATCGAATTCCGCCTGCGCCATCTCGATAATGCGCGGGCCAAAGCAGTATTAACGGCAGCGGCGGAAAAGGCGGGTTGGGAGCGGCGGCCGTCGCCAAAATCAAACCAAGGCTCGGGCGACATCGTGACCGGGCGCGGCGTGGGTTTGAGCACGCGCGGCGGCACTTACGTGGGCACCATCGCGGAAGTGGAAGTGAATCGGCGCACCGGCGCCGCGCGCGTTACGCGCTTCGTCTGCGCCCACGACTGCGGGCTGATCATCAACCCCGAAGCCCTGCGCGGTACCATCGCCGCGAACCTGATTCAATCCATGAGCCGCGGAATGAAGGAAGAGGTCACCTTCGACCGCAGCAACGTCACCAGCGTGGACTGGACCACTTACCCGATCGCTCGCGCTCGAGACATTCCCGCGCAAGTCGATATCGTGCTGATTGATCATCCCGAACTTCCGCCGAGCGGCGCGGGGGAACCTTCCAGCCGCGCCACGGCCGCGGCCATCGCCAATGCTATCTTCGACGCCACAGGCGCTCGCGTGCGCCAGACGCCGCTTACCCCGGCGCGCGTCAAAGCCGCGCTTTCGGGATCACACTCAGCCTGATCGATTGACCGTTATCGGATAGCCTGGTCGCGGGAAGCTGCTTGCTACTCGGCGGGCGGTTCGCTTTCGGAGACCACATCGGAATGCTTGTCCGGCGTGCCGTCGCTCGAAGGCACAGCAGTTTTCTCTGGAGCAACGGATTCGGATGCAGGTGCGGCGATGTCCGGCGGCTCCGAGGAAGCATTCGCGGGCGCAGAGATCGCTTCCGCTGCCGGCTCAACATTTCCGCTCACATTCGCAGGAGCTTCCTCTGTGGTCGCGGCGCTTTCCGTTGCGGTGGCACTTTCGGTTGCTTCGACTGGCGGCGCCTGCAACCGGGGCGCTAACACATCCACCAGCAAATCGACGACGATCTTCACCCCGCTTCCATCAGCATCGCGTGTGGGATTGTAACCGGCAAGAACCAGTGCGGCGAGGTTGGGCTGCCGCGCGAAAACGGCCAATGCCTGCCGCACTTCGTCCAGACTCAATCCGCCCGACCCCGGATAATTCGTCGCCGCAAAATCCTCAGAAGCGACGACATCCAGATCGAGAAGCAGCACAAATTCGTGCCGAGAGCCATGCATGGTTTCCAGCGCTTCCTGTGCCGCCACAGCGGGGCCCCGTTTTTTCAGATCGACAGCCAGATAACGGTGCAGAGGCGAGCGCACCAGCCATCTCTGTTCAGGCTCGTCTATGCGGTCGATCCCAAACACAGCCACGTCCGGCTCGCGCACCAGCGGGGGCTCGCCCCAGAAGCGCAGCAATTCCGGCGCTCCCCGGCCGGTGACGTGGGATATGACCATGCCATCCACGCACCCCGAGGGCGTCATGGCGGGCACGTTCAGCCCGGCGTCGCGATCGACGGAGATCAGGCTGACGTGGCGATAGTACCGGCGGGCTCCGGCAATCGCGGCAAGGACCACCGAATCATCGCCGGACAATATCACTGGCAGCGCGCCCGATTTCACGGCGATCTCCACTTTGGGCCGCAATTCTTCGAGAATCGCCAGCACTTCGTTTACGTTGCGGGCCCTGGGATGTTCGTCATCCGCCTTGTAAACGCGCGGCGCACAGTCGCCGTAATCGGTGACTTGGAATCCCGCGCTGGTGAGGCGGTCGAGAAGACCGGCCGAGCGCAGGGCTGCGGGAGCGCCCTCCTGACCGCTGGCTAATCCGGCCGCACTGGTTGGCGCGCCCAAGAGCGCAATGCTCTTCACCTGACGGACAATCTTGACCGCCAAGATTTCTCCTTGACTATCTTTTGGGGAGCGGCTGATCCCCCCCAGCCGCTTCTGACTGCTAGTACCGTTCCAACTTGTTGCTACGAACTCCAGCTAGCCCGTTATTCGAAATAGTTGGAACGGCACTAGTTGCTCTTGGCCGCTGGCGCGATAACGGCAAGTTCGGGCGGCAATGTAAATCGCACATCCTCGCGAATCAGGTCGAGATCGCTCTGGTCGGTAAAGCCATACTGGGCCAGGCGTTCGCTCACCTGTTCGACCAATACTTCCGGAGCCGAAGCGCCTGCCGTCAGCCCGACGCTTTCAATTCCTTCAAACCAATCTGCGCTAATGGCCGAAGCGTCATCGATCAGCCGTGCCTTTACGCCGCAGCGTTGCGCTACTTCCACCAGGCGATTGGAGTTCGAGCTGTTCGGCGATCCAACAACGAGCATAAGCTGCACTTCGCGCGCCACCTGCTCAACTGCCTCCTGCCGGTTCTGAGTGGCGTAGCAAATATCGTCGGATGCGGGCCCGGCGATCTGGGGAAAGCGTTCCCGCAGCCTGGTCACAATTTCGTTGGTGTCGTAGAGGCTGAGCGTGGTTTGCGTCAAGTAAGCGAGCCGCGTGGGGTCCTCCACCACCAGCCGGTTCACTGCTTCCACGCTGTCCACCACCACGGTCTGCTCCGGAGCCTCACCCGAAGTCCCCACGATCTCCTGGTGATCCTTGTGACCGATCAAAATGATCGTGCGCCCTTCGCGTGCAAAGCGCAGGGCCTCGAGGTGCACTTTGGTCACCAGCGGACAAGTCGCGTCGATCACGCGAAGTTTGCGCAGATGCGCCTCTTCGCGCACGGTTGGGGGGACGCCATGAGCGCTGAAGATGAGCACCGCCCCGATCGGCACGTCCTCGACCGATTCGACAAAGATCGCTCCCCGGCGCCGCAGCTGCTCGACCACGTAACGGTTGTGAACGATCTCATGGTGCACATAAACCGGCGGACCATAGGCTTCCACGGCCAGCTGCACGATATCCACCGCCCGAACCACGCCAGCGCAAAATCCGCGGGGGCGGATTCGCAACAGCTTCTTTCCCTTCGGCAGGACACTATTTGGCAAAGCTACACCTCGCCCGGAGTCCATGAAAACGCACATCATACCTCATTCCAGCTTCGCCCGCCTACGCGACTTTTTGGCCCCGCTCCGCATCACAACGATGCGCGAGAAGCCTTCTTCCCGCGTGGGAGGTTCGATCCGCCGTGCCATCCGGCGCAAAACGTCTTCCGGCACAACGCGCGCGTCCCGGCCTGGGCCGGCTCGTAGGTTCTCCCGCTTGCGGTTTCGTTTCAGGCAAATCTCCAACGGCACATGGAAATAGAGTGCCTCGGCAGCGCAGCCAAATTCCCGTGCGATTTGCAAGAAGGGACGCCGAAAGAATCGGGTGAGATTCGTGGCATCGATGTACGTTGTCTGGGCGCCCGCGGCTAAGCGGCGCCGCAAGAGCTCCCGAAGAGCAGCAAACACCCATTCCGGGTGGCGTTGATCGGCGGCATTGTCATAAAGCAGCTCGCGAATCAAATCGCTCGAGAGCGGCACGATTCCCTTGCGCACAAAGTAGGTGGATTTCCCTGCTCCAGGAAGACCGATCGCCAGCACAATTTTCCTTCGCGCCGCCATACAGTCAGTTTATCGCACGATTTTGCGTCGCGTTGCGCTCGCCCACGGTTTCGAGACGGCTCTGTGCAATGCTATGCTCCTTGCTCGCGAGCTCATCAGCAAGATCCATGCTTCTCGACGGCAAAGTTGCGGTGGTAACCGGCGGCGGGCGGGGAATCGGCCGCGCGATCGCCAAGCGATTCGCTGCCGAGGGTGCAGCCGTGTTGGTTGCGTCGCGCACGGAAGCGGAACTCCGCAACGTCGCCGGGGAAATCGAACAGGCTCGCGGCAAAGCCGCGTGGATTGCAGCGGATGTTTCGCGCGAAGCGGATTGCGCTCGCATCGTCGCAGCCGCCGAGGATCGGCTGGGAGCCGTGAACCTTCTCGTTAACAATGCCGGTGATTACGGGCCGGTGAAACCTGTCGAGGAGATTTCCCCGGAAGAATGGGATCGCGTGATCGCGGTGCATCTGCGCGGCGCGTTTCTCCTCACGCGGCTCGTCTTGCCGGGTATGTATCAGCGCCGGTCAGGCGCGATTGTGAATATCTCCAGTCTTTCCGCGAAAGCTGCGTTTGCATGGGGAGCGCCGTATGCGGCGGCAAAAGCGGGCATGCTTGGGCTCACACGCGTGACCGCGGCGGAAGCCGCCCGTCGCGGCGTGCGTGTGAACGCGATCTGTCCGGGGCCAGTTACGGAAACCAAGATGTCTCAGGATCTCGGGAATGCGCTGGCGGCTCGCCTGGAAATCAGTCCGGAGGTTCAACTGCGGCAGTTTCTGGAGGGAATTCTGCAAGGCCGGGGACAAACGGCGGATGAAGTCGCCGCCGCGGCCGTGTTTCTCGCTTCCGATCAAGCCAGTGCCATCACCGGGCAATCCCTAAACGTGGATGGCGGAGCTGCGTTCTATTGAGGGAGAGCTGTGCGTTCGTGCGGCTGCCGTCTCGCCGTCAGCGTGGCCACGAAATTCATGCCGCGGCGCGGAGTGCGCAGGATAGCCAGCACGCACAGTTCGGCCCGGGTCAGGGTTCGTGCGCTGGCCCGATCGACCAAGAAGACCAGAAGGCCTGCTCCCGCGACGAGAGCAAACAGCACGCCCAGAACCACGAAAGCCGCGATCACCTCCTGCACGTAATAGAATTGCAGCGCCGCGACAATTGCCAGACCTATCCACATCCACTTGCGAGCTTTCTGCTCTGGAACCGACCAAGGGGAAAACACGGGAATCCTTTCGGGGCCTGAATTCGGACCTGTAAATCTGAGATTGTCCTCGCCCTTCTCGCTATTTTAGATGCGGGACCGGCAAAGAGGGGTTTAAGTGTGGAAAAATCGGAGTGGGCACGTGCCTAATCCAAAAATACAGGAAAGACTGGAGACATCGACAAATTGTTTCCGCGGCTATTTGCGCGCGGCGCGCCTCTTGGATGAGGGATGGGAGAATGCGGTGATCTCGCTGGGCAGCCGGCGCACCAGCGCGCTGCGCACCAGCCAAGCCAGTGTTTCGATGGCGAAATTTCGGGCGTAGTGTTCGGTTCGGCTGGCCGGCCATTGCTGCGTGGGAACATGACGGACCAGCGCGGCCTTTTCTTCGGTGAATAGCTCGAAGCGCGGCGGGTGGTGCGTCAACCAGCGTATATATTCGGCGGTGCGATGCATCAGGCTGTCTGGCTCGCTGACGAGCCGCCGATGCAAGCGGCCGCCAAGCGGCTCCACAAAACAGAAGACCAGAAATTCCGGCGGCGTGGACTTGAGAAAAGGCAGCCCGCGATGGTCCAGCAGATAGCCGATAAAAAATCCCGCTGACGCTTTTTCCGAGGCGGCGGATCGCACTTTTTTGCCGGATGGCGGCGATACAGCGGAACGCTGCGCCAGGAAGTGACAGCCTAAAAGAGAGTTGCCGCTTTCAAAGGTCGACGCGTAGCCGCGAAGGTATGGTTCCGCCAGCGAAGGAATCCAGGCGCAACTCCACTGGGACGACCGAACATCCGAATTTACGTCTGCAGGAGCTTCCGAGCCAGTGAGAGACCGCCCGCGCTGAGCATTATCTTTTGCAAGTTGCGGCTTCAATGGACTTAGCGTCCCTCGAAGGGATAACCATTCGCATTTATCACCGCATCGGCAACCGTGCGGCGCAGCCCGATTGTGTCCGCCGGTTCGCGCTTGATCATCCGGCGCAGCACCGCCAATTGGGTGCGCAGCATATCGCCCTCGACCGAAGCCGCGAGCGCCGTGCGGGCGCCGGCTTCGATTCGCGCTGCACCATCCTGCAGCAGGACTCGCGCCGCGGCCGCAATGGCGCCGGAGGAATCTTTGCCGCGCGCCGCGACGGCTTTCTGGGCGCGCACGAGCGCAGATTCCATGGGGTAGATCTCCAGGACGATATCGGCCAGCGCGCCGATGATCTCCTGCTGATCGGCGAGACGATCCCGATATTTCTGCATGGCCGCGCCGGCGGCGAGCAAAAATACCTTCTTGGCTCCTCGAACGATGCGGCTTTCTTCCGCCCACGGCCCGTCGGGCGAATCTTCCACCGGCGAACCGCTGAGAATTTCCTCCTGAAGTTTTGCGCCGGCTGCCATAAGGGGCAGAGTGCCGGCGAGCGCACGCTTCATCAGCATCTGAATGATGAGCATGCGGTTGATTTCGTTGGTGCCCTCGAAGATGCGGTTCACGCGCGAATCGCGGTAACCCCGCGCGACGGG
>Ga0137383_10003382_pt1 | contig 10009 bp, 10 predicted proteins | sample SagtaG_19_FD_104817 | JGI IMG/M metagenome (GOLD analysis project Ga0137383, IMG submission 104817) | Vadose zone soil microbial communities from Sagehorn Ranch, Mendocino, California, USA - Sage2_R_40_16 metaG | ecosystem: Environmental > Terrestrial > Soil > Vadose zone | place: USA... | reverse complement strand
GCAACCACCGGCAGGTAAATCCGCAGGTGAGACGCGGTTTGAGGGCTGCGCCGCAGGTTAGCGCGGGGTCGCGATCACAACTTGGTGAAGTGGTGGAAGCACTCGTAGTAGGGGTCGGTGGAGTGGGAGAAGTGGGTCGCTTCTGAGCGCTTCACCGCCAGGTAGGCGGTGCTGCGCAGCGGTCCGAGCAGGTCCATCAGCAGCTCGTCGGCGGCCAGGGCGTCCAGGGCCGCGTTGAGCGAGGCGGGCAGCCGGTGGGTGTTGCTCGCGGCCCGCTCGCCGTCGGTGAGGGTGGCCGGGTCGACGTTCACCGCCTCGCCCGGGTCGAGCTTGCCGCGGATGCCGTCCAGGCCGGCGTAGATGAACGCGCCGAGGGCCAGGTACGGGTTGGCGCTGGAGTCGGACGGCTTCAGCTCCAGGTTGACCGAACTCGCCGGGTCGCCGCGCAGCGGGGAGCAGATCCTGATCGCCGCTTCCCGGTTGTCCATCCCGTAGCAGGTGTACGCGCTGGCCCACATCTGCGGCGCGAGCCGGCGGTAGCTGTTCACGCTGGCGCAGCTCAGCGCGACCAGGGCGGGCAGGTGGGCGAGCAGGCCGCCGATGAAGTGATAGCCCACCTGGGATAGGCCGTTCCGGTCGGTGGCGTCGGCGAACGCGTTGCGCCCGCCGTCCGGCCCCAGGTCGATCAGCGAGGCGTGCAGGTGGGTGCCGTTGCCCGCCTGGTCGGGGATCGGCTTGGGGGCCAGGCTGGCCCACAGGCCGTGGCGGAAGGCCACGCCGCGGACCGTCTCCCGGTACAGCACGTGATTGTCGGCGGCACGCAGCGCTTCGGCGTGCCGGATGGAGAGCTCATGCTGACCGTGGCCGAGTTCGGGGTAGTAATGCTCGACCTCGAGGCCCTGCGCCTCCATCGCCGCGACGAGTTCCATGGCGAAGTCGTGCCCCTGGTGGAAGCCGGTGGCGGAGTAGCACAGGCTGTCGTCGATCGGGATGAGCCGGTCCGGGATGGAAGGCCCGGCGGGCGAGCTCTCCCGGTGGCCGACGGTGAATTCGGGCTCGAACGCGGCCTGCATGGCGTAGCCCTCGCCGGCCAGCTCCACGATGGCCTGCTTGAGGAACGTCCGCGGGCACGCCTCCCACGGCGCCCCGTCCGGCTTGACCAGGTCCGCGAGCATCGCGCCCGCCCCCGGCGCGTAGGGGAGCGTGACGAACGTGTCCGGGTCGGGAACGATCCGGACCTCGCCAACCGGGCCCATTCCGGCCACCGGCTGCAGTTGGTCCAGCATGGACATCGCCATCATCGCCACCGTGTGCCCGATGCCGCTGGCCATGCGTTCCCGCAGCCGCGTCGTGCCCGCGGCCTTTCCGCGGATGATCCCGCCGTGGTCGGCGTACAGGAAGCGGACCAGGCGAATCTCCTCCTGGCTAGTCCGCTCCATCACGGCATCGATTGCTCCGTCTGTCATGGACCATGGGTAGCACGTTCCACCCTGTCGCGTACAGCCGATGCCGAACATGCCCTACCGGCCAGGACGCGGTAGTTTCAGGCCATGAGCCCACGGTCGTCACCTCGTGACTTGCGCGCATCCGACGCAGATCGGGACCGCGTGCTGGCCCTGCTCGGCGAGGCGATGAGCGACGGGCGGCTCACCGCGGACGAGCACGCCGAACGGGTTCAGCGTGCTTTCTCCGCCCGCACGCTCGGCGAGCTCGCGGAGCTGACCGCGGACCTGGCCGTGCCGTCCGCCCAGCCGGTGCGGCTGGACGGCGGCCGGGTGATCTCCGGGATCTTCGGCCCGGCCCGCCGGGACGGCCGCTGGGTGGTGCCGGAGAACCTCACCGTGACCGCCATGTTCGGTGAGGTCGAAGTCGACTTCACCCAGGCGATACTGCAGGCCAGCCGGGTGCAGCTGTACGCGACGGTGTTCGGCGGCCGGCTCCGGCTGATCGTCCCCGACGGGGTGTCGGTGATCGTGAGCGGGCACATGGTCCTGGGCCGCAGGCGCGGCGGCACGGCGCCGCCGGCCGGGCCGGGCACGCCGGTGATCGAGGTGAAGGCGCTGGTGCTCGGCGGCGAGCTGGCGGTGCGCACGCCACAGAAGGGTCGTCGTTTCCGTGTCCGCCGTTGGAGCCGTAGCTGACGTGGCTCAGTCGAAGTTGACGGACGAGTACGCGCGGAGCTTCCACAGCTGGTGCTCGCTCTTGATGCTCCGGATCGTCCCGGAGCGGGAGCGCATGACCAGGGAGTGAGTGGTCGCGTGACCGCGCAGGTACCGCACGCCGTCGACCAGCTCACCGTCGGTGATGCCGGTGGCCGCGAAGAACACGTCGTCCGACGTGACCAGATCGTCCGTGGTGAGCACGCGATTCAGGTCGTGGCCCGCGTCCAGCGCGCGCCTGCGTTCTGCGTCGTCCGTGGGCGCAAGCTTGCCGAGGATGACCCCGCCGAGGCATTTCAGCGCGCACGCGGCGATGATGCCTTCCGGCGTTCCCCCGATGCCGAGCATCAGGTCGATCCCGGTTCCCTCGCGCGCGGCCATGATGGCGCCGGCCACGTCGCCGTCGGTGATCAGGTGGATCCGGGCGCCGCTGGTGCGGACCTCGGAGATCAAGTCGGCATGCCGCGGCCGGTCGAGGATGACCACGGTGACGTCCTGGGGCAAGCAGCCCTTGCCTTTGGCCACCGCGGCGACGTTGGCGGCGGGCGGCGCGTCGATGTCGACCATGCCTGCTGCCTCGGGGCCGGTGGCCAGCTTGGACATGTAGAACACCGCGGACGGGTCGTACATCGAGCCGCGGCCCGCTACCGCCAGGACCGAGATCGCGTTCGGCATGCCGTTGGCGCACAGCCGGGTGCCGTCGATCGGATCGACCGCGACGTCGCAGGCCGCACCGGTGCCGTCGCCGACCTCCTCGCCGTTGAACAGCATCGGCGCGCGATCCTTCTCACCTTCGCCGATGACCACCACGCCGCGCATCGACACGGAGTTGATCAGCATCCGCATCGCGTTCACGGCGGCCCCGTCCGCCCCGTTCTTGTCGCCCCGGCCCACCCACCGGGCGGCGGCCATCGACGCGGCCTCGGTCACCCGGGCCAGCTCGAGGGCCAGGTTACGGTCCGGGGCCTGGCTGGCTGGCGCGTGGGCTTGCTGCTCCGCGGTCATAGCTCTGTGTCCTTCCGCTGGCCCCGTGTGGGTGGCCCAGTGTTGGTGGCACTGTGCTGATCTTATGCAGCTACCGCGAAGCCCTCCGTGTCCACCCCGCGAGCCGGGCTAGCCTGAGCTGTTGTGAACAGGGTGCTGCGCGGCGGTCTTTCCGCGCTGGGCTGCCTGCTGGCCGCCGCGGTCGTCGTCGTGGCGATCCCGGCGCCGCACGCCGCCGAACCCGTCACCGTCAGCTATCGCGGTGACCTGGTCAAGCTGGCCCGGCTGGCGCCCTACCCGGCGGTGGCCCCCGTCGGCCTGCCTGCATCCTGGCAGCCGGTCAGCTCCGGGCTGACCGTGGGCGGCGCCAACGGCGCGGGCACGGTCACCTGGCAGCTCGGCTACACAACCCCGGACGGCTCGCTGGCCTCGCTCGAGGAGACCAACGCCAGCGCGGGGGCGTTCGTCAAGCGGATGACCAACGACGGGACGGCGCTGGCCCCATCCCAGCTGGCCCCGTCCCAGCTGGCCCCGTCCCAGCTGGCCCCGGCCCGCCTGGACGGGCGGACCTGGAATCTCAGCGCCACCCCCGCCCGGGGGCAGCGGTCGATGTACGTCACCAGCCCGGCCGGGTTCACCGTCGTGGTCACCGGCAACGCCACCTGGGCCGAACTGCGTGAACTCGCCGCCTCACTGCGCGAGGTCGCCGGCTGAGCTGGGGTCAGCCGCGCCCCGCGGCTCAGGAACCCGGGCATCCGCGGGCGGTGCAACCTCATCGGGCGTCTGCGGCGTTCCAGCCGGTGTCTCCGCATCGGGCTCGCGGTCGTCGAAGGTCACCGCGACATGCTGCTCGGGGCGCCGCTGGTTCTGCAGGGCCTGCAGCGCCATGCTGGCCCGGTCGGCCTCGGTGAGCGGCGGCTGGACGATGGACCGCGGCCAGAGCCGCCGCGCCAGCACCACGTTGATCTCGGCCGAGTACACGGTGACCTCGACCGCCAGGGTGATCCAGGCCAGCAACCCGAGCACGGTGCCGAACACGCCGTAGACGGAGTCGCTGTGCAGGAAGTGGTGGACGAGATAGGTGCCGAGGACTTGCAGCACCGTCCAGCCGATGCCGCCGGTGATCGCTCCGGGCAGCAGCTTGCGGGTCGGTACGCCCTTCGGGGTCAGCGCGCGGAAGGCACCGAGGTACATGCCCGCGTTGAAGGCCGCGGTGACCACCTCGATCGGGGCCTTGAACGCGAGCCCGTTGTGCAAGTAGGTCGTGAGGCTGGCCAGCCCGGTGGTGACGATCACGCCGCCGCCGAGCAGGCAGAGGAACAGCCCCGCCCGGCCGAGCCGCTGTACGAAGCCGGGCCTGGCCGGCCCGGGCAGGTTCCACAGCTGCTCCATGGTGAACAGGCCGGCCTGGGCCAGCCCGGAGGCGCCCCAGATCAGGCCGATCACGCCCACGATCAGCCCGATGACGCTGGAGCGCTGGAGCTGCTGCACGTTAGTCGTGAGCTGATGGCCGATCAGCGGGACCTGGCCGGCCACCGCGTTCAGGACCTGAGTCCGGAACGACGGGTTAACCGACGCGATCAGGCCCAGGATCGTCACCAGGACCAGCAGCAACGGGAACAGCGAGAGGAAGGCCGAGTACGCCAGGTTGGAGACCAGGACGCCGCCGTTGTCGTCTCCGTACTTCTTCACTACCCCGAAGGCGAACGCCGTGGGCGTGTGCCGCTGCTGTGTGGCGTCTACCCGCCGGATCGCACGCTCGACTGGGTTCATCGCGCCCACCTTGCAGTTGCCTGCTCATCTGCTGCCCAGCACAGAGATAAGCAAACTCGCCAGTGGAGCAGGTCAGAAAGGCGCAGTGTCCCCGGCTTCGGCTTGTGCGGGGTCCGCGTCGCGGGTGGCCATGGCCGCGGCGAGCCTGGCCCGCGCGCCGTCCAGCCACTCACCGCACACCGTGGCCAGCCTTTCGCCGCGTTCCCACAGCTCGAGTGACTGCTCCAGGGTCAGTCCGCCGGCCTCGAGGCGCTTGACCACCGCGGCCAGCTTGTCCCTGGCCTGCTCGTAGGTGAGCGTCTCCCGAGGGGTCCTGTCTGCCCCCTTGGGGACCGTGTCCGCGCTGCCTGTCACGATCCCAACCCTATCCGTCGTCACCGTCATCAGCTGACGCCGCATCGCTCGCCCGCACCGTGAGCTGATCTTCCGCGAACCGGACGGTCAGCGTCTCGCCCGGCTTCACCTCGGCCGCGCTGCGGACCACGCCGTCGTTGCGGTGCTGCACGATCGCGTAACCGCGACGCAGCGTGGACGCGGGCGACAGGGCGAGCAGACGGGCCTGAGTGTGCGCCACGTCGTCGCTGGCCCGGGCCAGGCTGGCGGTCAGCGACATCCTGGTCCGCTGCAGCAGCGCGTCCACCCGCTCGGCCTGGCGCTCGACCTCCCGCACCGGGTCGGCCAGCGCGGGCCTGGACCTGATCCCCTCCAGCCACGCCGTCTCGCGGTCGAGCCAGCCGGTGACGCACCGGCGGGCCCGGTCGCGCAGCTGGGTGATGAGCGCGGCCTGCTCGGCGACGTCTGGGACCACCCGCTTGGCCGCGTCCGTCGGCGTGGACGCGCGCAGGTCGGCCACGTAGTCGAGCAGCGGCGTGTCCTGCTCGTGCCCGATCGCGCTCACCACCGGCGTCCGGCACGCCGCCACCGCCCGGACCAGCGCCTCGTCGGAGAACGGGAGCAGGTCCTCGAGCGAGCCGCCGCCCCGGGCGATCACGATCACGTCCACCTCAGGGTCCTCGTCGAGGCGCCGCAGCGCGTCGATGATCTCCTCGGTCGCGTACGGTCCCTGCACCGCCGTCTGCTCGACGCGGAACCGGACGGCCGGCCAGCGCCGCCCGGCGTTCTGCTGAACGTCGCGCTGCGCCGCGGAGTCGCGTCCGCATATCAGGCCGATGACGCCGGGGAGGAAGGGAATCGCCCGCTTTCGTTCGGGAGAAAATAGCCCTTCCGAGGCCAGCTGACGGCGCAGCCTGTCCAGCCGGGCGAGCAGCTCGCCCACGCCGACGGCCCGGATCTCCAGCGCGGTGAGGGCGAACGAGCCCCGGTTGGCGTTGAAATCCGGCCGGGCCAGGATGACCACCCTGGCCCCGTCGGCGGGCGGCGGCTCGGCCGCGTCGAACACCTGCCGTGAACAGATGACCCGCACCGATACGGCCGCGACCGGGTCGCGCAGGGTCAGGAACACCGCGCCGCCGCGCACGGCGAGCTCGGCGATCTGCCCCTCTACCCAGACCCGGCCGAGCCGGCTGATCCACCCGCCGACCAGCTGCAGCACCGTGCGGACGGGAACCGGCGAATCAGCCGACGTATCCAGCGGCACTAAGCCTCTGCCTCCAGCTTGGCGATCCGGCGCTCGAACATGCCCAGCACATCGGCGCGGGCGGCGTGGGCCTGCTCGTACTCCGCGAGCCGCCTGACCTGCGCGACGTCGAGGTTGCGCAGCCGGGCGCGCAGCGACGCCACGGACAGCTCGTCGTAGTTGGGCAGCGGCGGTGCGGCCGCCACCGGGCTCGCCGCCGGCTCGGCCACGCTGACCGGCTCGGCTACGCTGACCGGCTCGGCTACGCTGACCGGCTCGGCTACGCTGACCGGCTCGGCCACGCTGACCGGCTCGGGAGCGGCCGCCGGCTCGGTGGCGCTGAGCGGAGAGCTGTCCGCCTCGTCGCCGAGCAGCCGGACGTTGCCGGTCTTGTCGAAGTCCCTGCTGCTCTGCCGCTTGGGCGGCTTCGGTGGCGCTTCGGCCGCGGGCACCGCCGGAGCCGCCTTGGCCGCCGCTCGCCTGGCCGGAGCCGCCTTGGCCGCGGGCTTGGCCGTGGCGGGCTTGGCGGCGGTGCGCCTGGCCGTGGCCGGCTTGGCCGTGGCCGACTCGGCGGGAACCGGCTCGGCGGGAACCGGCTCGGCGGGGGCTGGTTCCGTCGCGACCGTCTCGCCGGCCGCGACCGCCTCGGCCGGGGCCGCCGCGGTTTCGGCGCGCTGATCGCCCGGGCTGGTGACGGGCACGTCAGTGACCGTTTCTGATGCTTCGGGGGTCCGGGCCTGCGGGACATCGGAGTCCGTGGAGGCCTTGTGCCTGAGCTTGTCGGTTATCAGCAGCAGCTGGCCGATGCCGGCGAAGACGCCGCGCAGAGCTTGGGCCGGCGCTTCCTTAATGCGTTCGCTGACCTGCGGAACGCGCATTTCACACTCTCCCTCGAGGACGGGATTTCACTTGGCGCCGAGGCAGGTTCCCAGCATCTGCTGGCGCCGTGCATCGCTGACAGTCGGCGCGTATTCCCTGACGGGTTATCTTCGCGCTTCCGCCTGTGTGTCGCAATACCTGCACCGTGGCGGGGGTACGGTTACCTTGTTCCAGGACATACTCACCTACCATGGGGTTATGTCTTCGAGCCAGCGACGGGTCCTGCTCGCCAAACCTCGCGGCTACTGCGCCGGGGTCGACCGGGCTGTGCAAGCAGTCGAGATGGCACTGGAGAAGTTCGGGCCCCCGGTCTACGTACGCAGGCAGATCGTACACAACACCTACGTCGTCGGCACGCTGGAGAAGCGCGGCGCCATCTTCGTGGCGGAGGTGGACGAGGTACCGCCCGGCGCGGTCGTGGTGTTCTCCGCGCACGGCATCGCTCCCGAGGTCCGTCTCGACGCCGAACGCCGTGGGCTGCGCGCCATCGACGCGACCTGCCCGCTGGTGACCAAGGTGCACAACGAGGCGCGGCGGTTCGCGGCCAGGGACTACGACATCTTGCTGGTCGGCCATGCGGGACACGAAGAGGTGGTGGGGACGGCTGGCGAGGCCCCGGCCCGGGTCCGCCTGGTGGACGGCGCGGACGGCGCCGCCGACGTCGAGGTCAGGGATCCGTCGAAGGTGGTGTGGCTGTCGCAGACGACGCTGTCGGTGGACGAGACCGAACAGACCGTCAACGCCCTGCGCGAGCGTTTCCCGGCCCTGCTCGACCCGCCGAGCGATGACATCTGCTACGCCACGCAGAACCGGCAGGCCGCGGTCAAGGCCATCGCCACCCAGGCCGACCTGGTGATCGTGGTCGGCTCGCCGAACTCCTCGAACTCGGTCCGGCTGGTCGAGGTGGCCAAGGACTACGGCGCCCCGGCCGCCTACCTGGTCGACGACGCCGGCGAGGTCGACGAGCGCTGGCTGGACGGCGTGACCACGGTCGGCGTGACCAGCGGGGCCTCGGTGCCGGAGGAACTGGTGAGCGCGGTGCTGGATACGCTCGCCGGGCACGGGTTCGGCAGCGTGGAGGAAGTCGAGGCGGTGGAGGAGCACATGACGTTCGCGCTCCCGCGCGAGCTGCGCCCCGCCGGAGCCGCCGGATCCGGGTTCCGCCGGGACGGCTAGCGCCGCCGGATCCATTGCGGTATCGCGGGCAACTCCGGCCGGTACCCACGGCCGAGCGCGATCGCCACGGTGAGCCCCGTGCCGGTGAACAGCCAGGGAGCCGAGCTGCCCAGCGTGACCAGGATCCCTTCCGCGGCCGAGAACGTGTCGGGCGCGGTGAGGACCTGGGCCAGCACGCTCCCGGCCAAGAAGGCCAGCGGCGGGCACAGCACCACTGCGCGCAGCCCGCTGACCCGGGTGTAGCAGGCGACCAGGCCGCAGGTCATGACGAACATCACATCGGCGACCGCGCTCCAGCCGGTCCAGGCCGTGATCAGCAGGCCGAGGAAGCAGATCGCGAACAGCGCGACGACCGCGCCGCGTCCGGTCAGCGTGATAGACCCCGAAGCACGACGGCGCGGAGGTCCCTGCGTCCGGGCTTTCTGGCCCGGGGCCCGCGTTTGCGTCATCGAGCGGCACGCACCAGGCTGATCTCTGCCGGGTCAAGCTGGGCCGGGTCAAGCTGGGCCGGGTCAAGCTGGGCCGGGTCAAGCTGGGCCGGGTCAAGCTGGGCCGGGTCAAGCTCAGCCGGGTCAAGCTGGGCGGGCTCGCCGGCGGCGATGAGTTCGGGCGCGGACAGCGCCTTGGGCGTTTCCTCCACCGGGGCCGGCGCGGTGAGCTCCCCGTCGACGAGGCCGAGTTCGCTGAGCCGCCTGGCGCTGGGCAGCACCCGGCTCTCCAGCGAGCCGACGGCCTGGTTGTAGGTCGACACCGCCTTGGCCAGCGCGCGGCCCAGCCGGTCTACGTGGCCGCCGAGGCCGGCGATCCGTTCGTAGAGCTGCCGGCCGAGGTCGAACACGGCGCGGGCGTTCTCGGCCAGCGCCGCCTGCTGCCAGGCGTACTGCGCGGTGCGCAGCATCGTGACCAGCGTGGTGGGAGTGGCGATGTGTACCCGGCGGCTGAGCGCGTACTCCAGCAGCCCGGGATCCCGTTCCAGCGCCGGGGCCAGGAAGGCCTCGCCCGGGATGAACAGGATCACGAACTCAGGCGACGGGCTCAGCGCCGTCCAGTAGGCCTTGGCTGCCAGCCGGTCCACGTGCTCGCGGACGTGCCGGGCGTGCGCGTCGATCCGCGCCGCGCGCACATCGTCGTCGTCGGTTTCGGCGGCCTCCAGGTACGCGGCCAGCGAGACCTTGGAGTCCACCACGATGTTCTTGCCGCCCGCCAGGCGCACCACCATGTCCGGGCGCATCGCGCCGTCCGGCGTGGCCACGGCGACCTGCTCGTCGAAGTCGCAGCGGGCGCTCATCCCGGCCAGCTCGACCACCCGGCGCAGCTGCAGCTCACCCCAGCGGCCCCTGGCCTCCGGCCGCCGCAGCGCGGTGACCAGCGCCTGCGTCTGCGCCCGGAGCTGGTCCGAGCTCTGCCGCGCGATGCTGACCTGCTCGGCCAGCGCGGCGTGCGACCGGGTCCTGGCCGCGTC
>Ga0137383_10003378_pt1 | contig 10013 bp, 8 predicted proteins | sample SagtaG_19_FD_104817 | JGI IMG/M metagenome (GOLD analysis project Ga0137383, IMG submission 104817) | Vadose zone soil microbial communities from Sagehorn Ranch, Mendocino, California, USA - Sage2_R_40_16 metaG | ecosystem: Environmental > Terrestrial > Soil > Vadose zone | place: USA... | reverse complement strand
TTCCGCCGGCACGAACCCGGCAAACCATGCGGCGGTGCGTTCCTTGTTTTTCGGCCCCCACTGCGCAGTTCCGGTTTTTCCCGCAACTTCGACGCCATCCAACTGCGCTTCGTGTCCGGTGCCGTTCGGACCGTTGACCACTTCGATCATTCCCGTTCGAATCTGCTCCATCGTCGCCGCAGAAACATTGAGCGAACGTTTTTCACGCAACTCGTAGGCAGTCACGATTTCGTGATCGACCGACTGGACCTGACGGACGAGTCGCGTTTGATAAAATCTGCCGCCATTGGCGATAATCGCCATCGCCTGCGCCATTTGCAGCGGTGTCGTCTGCGTGTCCCCCTGACCGATCGACAAATTTGCAATGTCGCCGTTGAGCAATTTCCGGCCGTGAGTTGCTTTCATGTATTCGTCGTTCGGGACGCGCCCTTCCGCTTCGCCGCGCAACGGGATCCCGCACTTCGCGCCGAAACCGAGCTTGAGCGCCCACTCGATGATCGGCTCCGCGCCGGTCTTAATGCCGACCTGATAAAACCACGTGTCGCATGACTGAGTAAGCGCCTGGACAAAATTGAGCGCGCCTTGATCGCCTTTTTTCCAATTGTGAAAGGTGAGGTTGCCAATCTGAATTCCAGGGACGCATTGATAAAGATCGTCCGGACGAACGGCGCTGGTCTCGAGCGCCGCGATTCCGACTGCGACCTTGAAGGTCGAGCCCGGCGGATAGGCGGAACGGAAAGCACGCGCCAGAAGTGGAATATCCGGATCGTCCTGCAATTGTTTGAATTTTTCCGCCGAGATGGACGGAACAAAAAGGTTCGGATCGTAGGTTGGCCACGAGGCCATTGCCAGAATGTCGCCGTCGGTTGGATCGACAATCACGATGGCGCCGCGTTTGGCTTTCGATTCGAGCGCCTTTTCAGCGAGTTGCTGCAATCGCAAATCCAACGTCGTGATGATGTTGTTTCCGGGCACCGCCGATTTGATCAGCTTCTCGGAAGTTTTGCGGCCGTCCTTGTCGAACGTGATTTTGTATTCGCCGTGCTTGCCGGTGAGCATTTCGTTGAATGTTTGTTCGAGTCCGTCGCGGCCTTCCGTTTCCGGCCAAAGCGTTTCATGGTTGTCGATGATGCCGTCGAGATTGCGGCCGGTCTTTCCGGTGTAACCAATGATTTGGCCCGCTACTTTTCCGTTCGGATAAGTCCGCACGTAAATCGGACGCACCACTAGAAAATCCTTCGCTTGATCCTTGACCGCCTCGTAATCGGACTTGCTCAGGTTCTGCGCGATCTCCAACGGTAGGATTCCACGATTGTGATAATGCCGCAGAATCGCGTCGTCGGAAATCTTGATCGAGCGGCCGATTAACTTCGCCGCCTTGTCGATCTTTTCCCGGGCAAAGGCGACCGCTTTCGTGTCCGTAAAATCGAGCGGCGTCGGAAAACTGATCGCCAGATTGTAGCTGACTTTGTTCTGGGCAAGGGGTAACCCGGTCCGGTCCGTGATTTGGCCGCGCGGCGCCGGAATATCCAGAATGTAAGTCCGCGCAAGCTTCTGGGTCTCAAACGTCGGAATAATTGTTTCCTCATCACTCGTTGGCGGCGGGCTCGGCGACGCAGCTGGCGGCAAGCCCTGGGCAAAAACCGAAGCCGGCAGCAACACGGAAATGACAAGTGCGCGCGCTGGCTTCATGGCGAGATCGACATCTTCCGTTGCGACACGCCTGCGTCAATGCCGTTGCAGAAAGCGATGCACTTCTTCAGCCAGTTTCGGCCCGATTCCCTCGGTCGCCGCAATTTGCTCGACGCTTGCTTTGCGCAAGCGATTGACCGAACCGAATTTTCGCAGAAGCAGGCTTTTCCGGTTCTGACTCACGCCCGGACAATCATCGAGAATACTTTCGTCGATCCGCTTCTTGAGCAGCAGTTGGTGATAAGCATTCGCGAAGCGATGCGCTTCGTCGCGGATTCGCTGAAGCAGGTGGAGTGCTCCTGAATCCACCGGCAGTTGCAACGGCATTGCCCGGCCAGGCCGGTAAATCTCCTCATGCTCTTTCGCCAAACCGATGATTGGCAAATCATGCAGGCCCAATCTCTGCAACTCGCGACACGCCGACGAGAGTTGTCCTTTGCCACCGTCGACGATGATTAAGTCCGGCAAACGAACGGCCACGAACTCGCGCTCGTTTTTATCCGACACGCGATCTATTGCGTCTGCCGGATTCTCTTGTGAAAACTCCGCAACATCCGGATTTCTTTCGCGCGCTTCGAGAAGCACGCGCGAATAACGCCGCCTGACGACTTCGGCCATGCTGGCGAAATCGTCCTGGCCTTGGACGGTCCGCACTCGATATCGGCGGTAACAATCCTTATCCGGCACGCCATCGCGGAAACACACCATCGAGGCGACCACGTGGGTGGTGGAAATGTTAGAGATGTCGAAACACTCCATTACCCGCGGCAATCGCGGAAGCTGCAACGCATCGCCGAGCGCCTGAACATCGGCCAGCGGATCGATCGCGCTCGGAAGTGTTCCGCGGGTGAAGCGCCGCACCTGTTTGGTCGTTTGGCGCACGTCGTCAATCATGTTGCGAAGCTCGGCCGCTTTTTCGAATTCCATTTTCTCAGCCGCTTTGCGCATCTGCTCATCCAAGGCGTCGATCATTTCGCGCGAATGACCCTCCAGAAATTCGCAGGCTCGCGCGGCACGTTCGCGATATTGCTCCGCCGTAATTTCGCTCAAGCGCACCGGCACCTGATAAGTCGAAGATTTCAGTTCGCGTTCGGTCGGTGCTCCCCGGCCAAACGTGAGCACGCCAAATTTCTTCCGCATCAAGTTCAGAGTCTGGCGTAACGCGCCGGCATCCGCGTAGGGGCCGAAGTAGCGCGCATTATCGTTTTTCTTGAGACGGGTCAGTCGGAAACGCGGCCATTCTTCCGACACGTCGATCTTCACCAGCAAAAACCGTTTGTCGTCGCGAAACGAGATGTTGTAACGCGGGCGGTATTCTTTGATCAGTTTGCCCTCGAGTAACACGGATTCCGCTTCGCTCCGGACGACGTGCGTTTCGAAATCCCATGTCGCCTCCAGCATCGCGCGCGTTTTCAAATCGGCCTGCGCCAGCTTTGATGGCAAAAAATAAGAGCTGACCCGCTTCCGCAGATCGCGCGCTTTGCCAACGTAGATGACGCGATTGAACCGGTCGCGCATCAGGTACACACCCGGCTTATGCGGCACTTCGTGCACCTTCTTTTGCAGATCCGGTTTTTCCTTGGTTGAGACCGCCATCGAAGATCGACAATCGCGCTTTGAGAATTGTAGGGCAAGCGCACCGCTTGCCGCTCTCAAAATGGCAGGCGATGCGCCTGCCCTACAAAAGACGCAGACTTACGCGGGTCGACGCCGCGGCAGCGCGGACTGGACCATCATGAGCTCGCTCACGTTTTCCGGGGTGAGCAGACCGACCAATCGTTTCATGCTGTCGAGCACCGGCACTGCCGGGCAATTGCATTCCTGCATGATCCGAAACGCTTCTTCGAACCGCGTCCCTGTCGTCACGGTCGGAATGTCGCGGCGCATGACATCGCCTACCCGAATGGCTGGATCATTCTTGCGCAAAGCGGCGATCAAATCGTGGCGCGTCAGGATTCCCGCAACCTTCCCGGCTTCATCGAGCACCGGAAAATCGTGTTGCGACGTGGCGAGCAATGCGTCGACTGCCTCCTCCAACGTCGCGCTCTCCGGAAGCGAGCGAAATTCGCGCACCATTGCGCTCGAAACCGGAAACCGCCGCGACACATCGCGCATTTGCGCGAGCGCCGCCTCCTGCGAAGCGCCGATGTAAACGAAGAAAGCGATAAAAATTAAGAATGGATTCGGATTGTATATTCCGGGCACGCCGAAAAGGCCGATAATTCCAAAAAAGAAAGCGAACGCCTGCCCAACTGTCGCTGCGACTTGGGTTGCTCGCGCATAGCTCAAGCGCGTCGCAAGCAACGCACGCAAGACCCGGCCGCCATCCATCGGAAAGGCCGGAATCAAATTAAACAAAAGCAGCCAGACGTTGATCTTGAAGAGATTCACGACCAAATCGCCGCTTTGGAGGGAAGCACCGAATTCGGTGCCGCCGCGCGATGCGATGACGACGAAGAGAGAGAGCGCGATAATAGCGGTCACCGCTGGTCCAGCCGCAGCAATGACCAGCTCTTGTTTTGGTTCTTCCGGTATTCGCTCCAGCCGCGCGACACCGCCGATTGGTAGGAGCGTGATGTCGGGGGTGTTGATCCCATAACCTTTCGCCGCGAGAGCATGCCCGAATTCGTGCAGCACTACGCACAAGAACAAGAGTAGCACAAAAACCACGGCACCGGCGGAACCAAGGGCGAGCCAGCCAATCAGCAAAAGAAAGGTAATATGAATGCGTAACTGAATGCCGGCGATGCGAAGAATCGGAATGGACCAGCTCATAAATTGAATCTCGTCCCGTTTTAAATCGCGCGCTAGCGATGTTGAAGATGCTCCGATGACAATTCAGACTGAAACGAAATGGAGGTTCTCGATGTGGCGATTGTCGGCGGCGGGCCGGCCGGTTCGACCTGCGCGGCTTTTTGCGCGGCCGCCGGATTGCGAACGTTAGTCCTGGAGCGGGAAAAATTTCCCCGCGAAAAAGTCTGTGGCGATTGTATCAATCCGGCCAGCTGGCCCGTGCTGGAGCGACTCGAACTCGAGGAGGAAATTCGGAACTGTCCGCACGCTTCCCTCGACGCAGTGGAATTTATTGCCATCGGCGGCCAAAAGCTGCGCATCGATCTTCCGCGCGGCGATAACAGCGAGATCGCGATCAAGCGGAGTCTTTTCGACCATCTTCTTCTTAATCGGGCGCGCACACTCGGGGCCGAAATTCGCGAGGAAACAACGCTGATCGCGCTCGATCGGACCGCCGCCAAAAATTGGAGGATCGACATCGTGAGGGAGACGTTCGCCGCGCGTGTGGTAGTCGGAGCGGACGGACGCAATTCCACCGTGGCTCGGTTGCGCAACCTCCTGCCGCGCCCCGAGCGCGAGCGCGTTGCATTGCAAGCGCACATTCCGCTCCCGCGCGACTTCGGAAATCGCATTGTGCTGCAGTTTCTGCCCGAAGGATATTCCGGCCAGGCGCCGGTAAACGATCGCGAACTGAATTTGTGCCTGGTTGGCGCGCCACCAACGATTTCGTCACTGCGGGCGTGGGCCGAACAGGAATTCAAGCTCACGGCCGATCAGACGTGGCGCACGATCACTCCGCTGACACGCGCGCCAGTTTCAGTCGCGCACGAAAATTTGTTCTTCATTGGAGATGCGGCGCGCGTGGTCGAACCATTTACCGGCGAAGGAATTTATTACGCGGTGCGCTCAGGCGAGCTCGCCGCGAATGCAATTGTAAAAATCCTCCGTGGCGAACAACCGGCGCTCCGCCAATTTGTTCGCGCCCATCGCGCGATGTATCGCGGGCGACTTTGGGTCAATCGACTCGCCCGGACGGCGGTATTGTCACCAAAAACGGCCTCACGTTTTGTCCAGGTCGCGCGATTCAGCCCGACGATCATGCGACTGCTAACGACAAAGATCGTCAGGCCGAACTAAACATCCGCGCCGCCTTGACCGTGTTCGACATCAACATTGCGATTGTCATCGGCCCCGCTCCGCCTGGCACTGGCGTGATCGCTTTCGCTTTGGGCGCAACTTCATCGAAGGCGACATCGCCCACGAGCCGATAGCCGCGTTCGTGGGTTTTGTCGTCCATGCGATTGATTCCAACATCGATAACAACTGCGCCAGCGCGAACGTGATCCGCTTTGACGAAGTGCGCGCGTCCGATGGCTGCGATCAAAATGTCAGCCGAGCGCGTAATCTCTTCGAGATTTTTGCTCCGCGAATGTGCCACCGTCACGGTCGCATCGCCGCCTTTTGCTTTTTGCATGAGCAAAAGCGCGACGGGTTTCCCAACGATCATGCTTCTCCCGAGAACCACCACGTGCGCGCCGGCGATGTCGATCTTGCTTTCGATCAGGAGGCGTTGCACCCCAAGCGGCGTGCACGGCACGAAGCCAGTCGGATCGCCCATCGCCAGCTTGGCCACATTGAGTGGATGAAAACCGTCCACGTCTTTGCGCGGATCGAGCGCGCGCACGATCGCGCCTTCATCGATCTGTTTCGGCGGCGGCGATTGAACAAGAATTCCATGGACCTTGGGATCGCGATTCAATTCTTCCACCTGCGCGAGTAACTCGCTCTGCGTCGTCGAAGCCGGGAGCTCGAGCTTGACCGAATGCAAGCCAAGCTCACGACTCATTTTGTCTTTTGAGCGAACGTAGGTCCGCGACGCTGGATTATCGCCGACAAGAACGACGGCAAGCCCCGGTGTGACCCCTTTCGATTTCAGGTCGGCAATCTCGTGCCGAAGATCGACATAAACCTTTTCGGCAATCGAGCGGCCGTCGATCAGATTTCCCATGCGGCGAACTTAAATGAGTCAGCGGCGCTCAACCAGCGACATCATCGCATTTTGGAGATGCAGCCGCTCGTTTTCGAATTCTTCGGGCGTAGATGTCGATCTTACCCGGTGTGGTTGGCCGATGATGACGCGCACTTTAGCAAATGGTCGCGGAATGATGAACCTGTCCCAACTTTTCACCCGCCAGCAACTCGAATACTCCATGGTGATCGGAACGATCGGAGCTCCGGTTTTTTGCGCGAGAAAGATAATGCCCGGTCCGAGCTCATAAACGGGACCACGCGGGCCGTCGGGCGTAATCAAGACATCGTGTCCGGAATTGAGAACGTTGCTCAACTCGAGGAGGGCGGCGGCACCCATTCGTGAGCTCGACCCGCGCACGACATCAAATCCAAAACGTTGAGTCACGTCCGCGATGAGATCTCCGTCCCGGCTCGCACTGATTAGTCCGGCGCCTGGTCGATCCGGGAAAAATTTCTTGAGAATAAATGAAATCAGCAGGAGGCGATTATGCCAGAGCGCGGCAATGTAATTTCCCGACACTGGTTTTCCCAAAACATTCGCGCGGTCCTCAATTTCGTAACGGAGGGTGCGCGCCAAAACCTGGAGCAAATAAAATCCAAACGCGATCAGCCATCGCGCGCGCCACCCTTCGATTTTCAAGGCTTATTTTTGCGGGCGCCGCGGCGCGAAGTTTGATCGGCCCAGCGATAGGCGCGCGGGTTCGGCAAGCCGATTTGATCCAGAATCCGCCAGACCACCGTGTCGACCAGATCGACAAGTGAAGTCGGGCGGCTGTAAAAAGACGGAATTGCCGGCAATACGATCGCGCCTGCTTCCAGCAGTGTGACGATGTTGCGCGCGTGGATCAAATTCCAAGGCGTTTCGCGCGGCACAACGATCAATTTGCGTCGCTCCTTTAAAAAAACATCGGCCGCGCGCAAAAGAGCGGTGTCGCTCGAGCCGGAGGCGATTCGGCCGAGAGTCGCCATCGAACAGGGCACGATCACCATGGCGTCAAATCGGGCCGAGCCGCTGACGAACGGAACATTGAGATCGCTCTCGCCATGCTGGACAATCCCTTTCGGAATCTTGAAGGCACCCAGTTCCTGTTTGGCGACTTGTTTCGCGTGACCGCTCAGAACCAGATGAATCTCGTGCGCGACGGTGTCGATCTGCTCTAGTAGTCGTTGCAAATAGATCGAACCGCTGGCGCCAGTGGCGGCGATGACAAGTTTCATCGGCGAAGAGTTTGAATTTAATCGGTTAACGGGGCAATAAGATACACGATGGTTAAGAAACTGTTACACACGCGCTACCGGGTGAACGATTTGGAGAAGACGGTGGCGTTTTACAAAGACGTACTCGGGTTGCAAGAGACCCGGCGTCATACATCCGGACGGGGATCGCAGCTCGTTTTTTTCAAAGCCCCCGAAAGCGAAGAAGAAATCGAGATCTGCAAATTCGACGAGAGCGGCCCGGTGGTGGTAGGTCCGGATCTGACTCATCTCGCGTTTGAAGTGGACGATCTGGAGAAATTCGCAGGCGAAGCAGCGGCGAAAGGTTATCCGCTCTCTGATGGTCCTCATAAAACTTCAGGCGGCAGCGCGATCGCCTTTATCGATGCGCCGGAAGGCTACGAAATTGAACTAATCCAGCGCGGCAAGGATTTGTAACGACCGCTTGCGCGCGTTGAATCTTTATCGCTAATTTGCCGCCCATGAAGCGCTGGTATCGAGCGGGTTTTGTCTTCTGCGCGGTTGGACTCGCCGCCCTTTGTCTCGCGGCCGAGCCAGCCGCGATTACGTCAGACGAGGAAAATCCAAACGAGGTTCGGCCGACAGGAGTGCCGCATCGGCAGCATTCGAAATCGAAATCTGCAGCGACTGCAAAGTCGGATGCGGACGCGACATCAAGCGCAACACCGCGACCGCGACGAACACATCGCAGCACCGCGAAATCGCGCGAATCTGAGGAGCCGATTCCAACACAGACCGTGCCGGGCTCTGTTCCGAAGACCGGCGCGAGCTCAGTCATCGTGATCAATGTTAGTAATGGACAAGTGCTCTACGAAAAAAATCCGGACCAAATCCGAGCGCCGGCAAGTACGACCAAGTTGTTAACCGGATTGATCGTGGCTGAAAGCGGCTCCTTGGATCGGCCGGTGACGGTCGCGCAGGTCGACACTTTCGCGGAGCCGGTAAAACTAAATATTAAACCCGGGGATATTTATCAACGGATCGATCTCCTGCGCGCGTTGCTGGTAAAAAGCCCGAATGACGTTGCGCGTTGTTTGGCGCGAGACAATGCCGGCAGCATCGAAGCGTTCGCCGAGAAAATGAACCAGCGCGCAACGGCCCTAGGGGCGACGCATTCACACTTCGTGAACCCGAACGGATTGCCGGACGCAAGGCAATATTCGACCGCGCGCGACTTGTCGACGATCGCGCGGGTGGCGTATGCGAATTCGACAATTCGTTCGATCGTCTGCCTGCCGCAGCTTGTTTTCCGCTATGCGAACGGCCGCACGCGCGAACTGGAAAACACCAACAAACTTTTGAAGCGATTGTCCTACTGCAACGGGATGAAGACTGGTTACACCGAGGCCGCCGGGAAATGTTTGATCGCGAGCGGTTCGCGGCCAGGCAAAGACATCATCGTCGTTGTGCTCGGTGATAGTCACTCCGGAGTCTGGCGGGATGCAGGCAATTTGCTCGCATGGGCGCTTTGGAGTCCGTCGACCGGATGAGCGACATTTACGCGCGGCAACTTGAAGCTTTGCGCGCGCGCTCGTTAGATCGACATCTACGCGAAATATCCAGCCCGTCGGGAACGATTGCCGATCTCGAGGGCAAACGGCTGATCAACTTTTCCTCAAACGATTACCTCGGGCTGGCGAATGATCCGCAGTTGCGCGAGGCAGCTACCAAAGCGATTGCGGAATTTGGTATAGGCGCGGGCGCGTCTCGATTGATCAGCGGGACGCAATCGCCGCATGTTCGCCTCGAAACCGCGCTCGCGAAATGGAAGGAAACGGAAGCGGCGCTCTGTTTCAGCAGCGGTTACGCGGCAGCGCTCGGAACAATTCCGGCGCTGGTCGACAAAAACGACGTCATCATTCTCGACAAATTGTGTCACGCATCGCTGATCGACGGCGCGAAATTGAGCGGAGCGGCCCTGCGCGTTTTTCCCCACAATCATCTCGGCAAACTGAAGAGCCATCTTGAATGGGCGCGCCAAAAAAACTCTGCGGCGCGCATTGTGATTATCACTGAATCTGTCTTTTCAATGGATGGCGATCGGGCGCCGTTGGCGGAAATCGTTAAGCTGAAGATGGACTTCGGCGCCCAGTTATTTCTCGATGAAGCGCACGCTGTCGGCGTGATCGGGCGAAATGGGCGGGGCCTGGCTTTCGAAGAGAACCTGAGCCAGGAAGTCGATGTTCAGATGGGAACGCTGAGCAAAGCGCTCGGCGTGAGCGGCGGCTACATTTGCGGATCGCGAAACATGACTGAGTGGC
>Ga0137383_10003377_pt1 | contig 10013 bp, 8 predicted proteins | sample SagtaG_19_FD_104817 | JGI IMG/M metagenome (GOLD analysis project Ga0137383, IMG submission 104817) | Vadose zone soil microbial communities from Sagehorn Ranch, Mendocino, California, USA - Sage2_R_40_16 metaG | ecosystem: Environmental > Terrestrial > Soil > Vadose zone | place: USA... | reverse complement strand
GGTTGGACGCCTGCCCCGCCGGGCAAGGCAGTCTGGGCCACGGTGAGCTGACATGGCCGCCAGCCCCGAGAGCCCGGCCCGGCCCGCCAGGGCACCAGTTGACGGTGCGCCGGTTCAGCGTCGCCCATCGAGTTGCTGACGTAGCGGTGAACCGCCACCCCACGGCGGCGCACGGCCAGAGGCTGTCAACAGATTGTCGGAAGTCGCCATTTTGCTCGCCAACGGCGAGGGCGGTCGGCTTGCATGGAATCGTTGATGCGTCCGGCACCGCGACCTGCGTCCGGTGCCATGCGGAAGAGAGGACAGGGACCTGCGCTGCTCGGCATGGCCGGCTGCGGCTATTCAACCCGCCGATCTGGCGGTCAACGTTCTAGAAGAAGGCACCGCGAGCACCGCTGTCGTCATCAGCGTGATGGGGTGCCCTTACGCTCGCACCAGGTTCACGGATCAGGTAATCCGCTACCCGCTCGCGCGCACAAGCATCTCGCCCCGCAGGCCCGGCCATGGTAGCCGCGACCGCCGGCCACATGCGGGACCTGTTCGACGGGCTCGTCGCGCCCGACGTCATCGAGGCCTATGACCGGCTCCTGGCCACCGGCGGCTGCGCCAAAGACGAAGCCGAGACGGCGCTCGGCAGCACTGAACTGGTCCAGGCACTTACGAGCCAGGGCATGGCGCACGTCCTGCCGCACACCCCGGTCAATCCGGCCTGGTTGCGTCCAGCCTCACCGGACCTCGCGTTGCAAGGTGTGCTGGCCGGGCATCAAAGGAGACTCACCCAGGAGGCCGAACGCCTCCTCGCCGGTCACGGCCGCCTCGCCGAGGCCCAGGCCCGGTACAGCACCGCCATGAATGGCAAGCTTCCCGAGCACCTGGTCGCGGTCGTCTCCGACCGGACCCAGATCAGCCAGCTATCCGCCGCGCTGGTGAACACTGCGCGCCAAGACTGGATGACGCTGGACGATCTCGCTGCGGACATGCCGCTGAGCGAGGATTTCGCGGCCCCGCCGCTGCCTGCGGCCGCCGGACTGGTGCGCTGCCGGTCGATCTACCCCGTGGCCGCCATGGACGACCCGATCGCCCGCCGTATCATCCGTGCCTGCACCCAGGCCGGGGAGCAGGCCCGGTTGCTGCCCGAGGTGCCGATGAAGATGAAGCTCGCCGACCACACCACCGCGATGCTGCCGCTCACCCGCACAGGCTCCGCTGGCGCCCTGGTGGTCAGGGCGCCGGTCATCATCGCCGCGCTACGCGACTATTTCGAGCTGCTCTGGTACCGGGCAACCCCGGTCAACGCGCCGTCCCGGTCCGCGGCAGGCGAGGAGCGGCTGCCTCCTGCCCAGCAGCGGGTGCTGGCGCTGATGGCCGAGGGCCTGGCCGACGCCGCGATCGCCCGTCGCGCTGGGATCAGCATCACGACCGTCCGCCGTCACATCACCTCGATCATGAAACGGCTCGGTGTCACCAGCCGGTTCGCCGCCGGCGCCGCCGCCCAGCGCCGTGGCTGGATCGGCTGAGCCTTACGACACCGCGAGTGGCCTTCGTCGTGGCGGATTGGGAAGAGCCGGAATGCCAGGCAGGTGCGAAAGGTGCGCGCCCTAACTAATCAGTCCGGGGCATACTTCGGGTTGCTGGGAGCGGGCGAGGCCACTGCGACCGCCACGGCCTGCCGCCGGCTGGCGGGCTGCTGTGTCGGCGGCCATCAGGATCTGACCACTGGCGGCCACGAGGAAGGCACCGCTGGCCATCGTAGAGTATGACCGGTTTTCTGGGGTGCTGCGGCGGTTTTGGGGGCCTATAGTTACACCTTCCGACTGATCTTAATAACCGCCTCAACTCCCAAATCACGAGCCTTCCGCGCCCATGTCTCGATCTTCTGCTTGAGAATGATCGATCCAGTCGCTGTAATATTGTCGAGTGGCCTCTTGCTCTGGTAGCCCAGCCACAAGCAATAACTCGTAAAGTTCGGCACGGCCTTCACGCCCGCCTTGTTCCTCAGCAGTTCAAGCAGTCCCGTGGCCTGGTCGCACACGTAGCCGAGTTTCTGTGGCGTGCCGAACTTGACGGCATAGACCCGTGAGCCCTTGGTCAGATCCCACGCTTCGACTGGCGTCTTCGAACGGGTCTTGAAGATGCTGTAGTCCTTGTCCGTCACCATGTAACCGGCCCGGTTGACAGCAGCTGATTCGAAGAAGTTCGGCTCGGTGCCGGAGACCTCGGCGAACTCTGGCTCCAAGTCCTCGACCGCGATCTCCCGCAGGAAGTCGTCAAGGAAGTCCAGGTAGTCCTGGTTGAAGTGCATCCACCGGCCGTTGGTGAGCAGGACCCGGTCGTCGTCGGCGATGAAGTCCAGGGCTTCCTTGATGGTCTGCGTGTAGCCAGGCGCGTCTTCGGCTTCGTTCCGCACCTTGATACTGAGCAAGTCCTCACGTGCGATCCGGTTCTCGGCGATGTAGCCCTTGAGCATGCTCATGTCGAGTCGATTGAGCGTCGTCGATGGGTAACCGGGACAGCCGAGCGTGAAGTTGCCGTCGCTGGCGAACACGAAGTCGACGCCGTACAGGTCGTAGCTGTTGTGCGTGAACTCCGTCGTGCCGCTGTCTGACAAGAGTGCATCACGCAGCAGCTCGTCATAGCGCTTGACCTCGTCGGGTTCTGAGATCAAGGTCGTCCGCGGCAGGGCGAAGCGAGCTGGCTTGGCCAGCTGGTCACCAAGCGCGTCCAGGAACTGGCCCAGCTCCGATGGATCTATGTCCGGCGTCAGCTGCACCGACGTGCCGAACTTGCCCGTCTTGCCGAACCTCGCACGACAGTCGAGCATGACTGCGGCCTGGAGGTATTCGACAGACTCGCCGCTCTCGACATCGAGCCTGGTGTGGTAGGTAAAGCTTCGGATGTCCTTCTTCCGCCTGCCCTGAAATCGGCGGGATGCTGTCTGACGGATTTCCGATTCATCAGCGATCCGCTTGGCGATCTCAATGCCGAAGTCGTAGTCACAGTACGGTCGCACGTAGAAATGAGCTTTGCCGTAGCTGATGACGTAGCACTCGGTGCCGTTCGTAAACACGAACGCGGCGTAGTGGTTGCGGTTGGTGGGTATCTTGGTCCCGCTGAAGAAATCCTTGTAGGTCTTCGCCCAACTGACCGGCGTCGGAACTGGACGAGCGGCGAAGTGGAAGTTGCCGGTCCAGGTGCTTTGCTGGTCCGTCTTAATGATCTCCATCTGGCTCGCCTTGAGCTTGAGCGTCAGTGGCTCGATCTCTGATTCGGGTATGTGGAAAACATTGACTCTCATGTTGGGTTTCCTGGTGGTTGCTAGCGGTGCGTTGATGACTTTGGTTTCCTGCGGAAGGCCGAGGCTCATCCGACCCGGTCCTGGTCAGCGCTGACCTCGGAACGGAACGCTTCGGGTGAAAGCGCACCCGGCACCGGTCTGCCTGGTGGGAGGCATGCCGGACCATAGGTGGCTTCCAGTAAGTGAGGCACAAGATCGCGGCAAAAGCAAATCAGTGGGCGTGAACGGTACATGCTGTGGCAGACATGACCTGATTTGGCTATCGTTACCGGCCCACCGGCTAGGGAAGCTTGTGCACCTGTCATTCCGATCTGAATTGGATTGCTCCACCATATTCTCGGCCGAACAGGGTAAAGGGTGACGGTGCAGTCGGATTTGATGCTATTCCTGTCCAAGCTGCGTCGAACGGCGAGCGGCAGTCATCCTGGGTTGGCGGACACCAAGACGTGCGCACAGAAAGAGTCGAGCACGGAGGCCGGCGACCCGCTTAGCCCAAGCCGTAAGATCCTGCTGCTCCACGACGGACGCCGCCGATAGCGGCGATCCCGTCCCAACCACACCATCTCAGCGGCTTGCACCATGGCACTCTGGCTGCAGCCCCGCTCTATCCGTTGCCCCCCTTGCTGACCAGCCCGTGCGGCATGATCAGCGGTTCATCCGCCACACGGCAAGCGCCAGTTTGGTTCATTTGAGCGCACGACAGGGTGCGAACGTGTAGAGTCAGCGGCCGTGAGCGAACAAGATGATGCCGTCGAAGCCCTGCAAGCGAACGGTGTCCTGCCTGCACTGGCGTGGGCCTGCGGTAGCGCCCGGCACCAGACCTTGCAGTCGTACGATTCAGAGACCGGTCACAATCAGGCATGGATCGGCTACAACATGTTCACCATCCTCGAGGACCGGCTGAACCGAGTCTTCTCGCTCGGGCGCTTTGTGCTCGGCGCTGACGCCGACCCGGCCCATGGCGCTGACCTGGTCGCCCAAGGCTTGGCAACGGGTGAGTTCGAGCGCATGCCGCATCTATCACCCGGCCTGGTCATCCGAGATGATCTCAACAAGTCACCCGGTTGGCTCAGCCAAGGCTGGCGCATCCTGTTGCAGTCCTATGGCGGCATGGACATCGACGAGCTGAAGTGGGCACAGCGATCATGGACGAAGCGCCGGGTTGCCGGGCAGCCATCTCCTGACGAGCCAATGCTGGACCTGCCAGAATTTCATATGGCCGCGGATGTGCTCGCTGATCTGTCCACGCGGGAGCCATCGGACGATCCGATCGTGACGCTGGTGCTGGCTTACGCCATCGATGCCGTGACCGGAGTATCCGCTTTCTACCTGGGACACCCGCGGCTCAATCCTGGCGGCGGTAAGCCCTGGCACTGGCGGGCGTCAATCGAGGACAGCGGCCACGGCGGCACCGGCCGTGGGATCCGGCCCGGAAGTCCGACCGATCAGCCGTCGAGTCCCGTCGAGGACGCACCTGTACGCCTCCGCCCGCACGTCGTGGATCTTCCCGATGCTCAGGCGAGTGTATGAGCGCGGCTGCGCGTAAACCGAGCACCGACCATGTATCAAAGCTGTTTGCCGGTTCTCGGCTGACCCTGGCCCGGCACCTGGCCGGGCTCCGCAAGAGTGAACTGGCCGATCTCATCGGCAAGACACCGACAGCTGTAGGAGCCTACGAGTCGGAACGGAAACGTCCCGCGGCCGCCACGGTCGCTCAGCTGTGCGTGGCACTGGGAGTTGAGCCAGGGTTCTTCTTGCCGTCGTCTGTTACGGCATCTGTAGCGCACTCGCATGTCCCGAACTTCCGATCACTGCGGTCTACGTCGCAACTGGCTCGAGATCAGGCAACAGCTTACGGTGCAGTGGTGCACGAGATTGTGTCGGTCTTCGAGCGGCACGTTGAGATGCCAGCTATCGATGTGCCTTCTTATCCAGTAGATATTAAGGAAGATGCTTCCTTCCAGGACTCGATTCGGGCAGCTGTTGAGCTTCTACGGAAGGCGTGGGCTATAGACACAGGTCCGATCAACCATGTACTGCGTCTGGCCGAGAGCCACGGCATAGTCTGTGTATTCAGCCCGTTTCAGGTTGCCAGTGTCGATGCCTACTCTTTTCAGCCTCAGACTCGTCCGATAGTAGTCATGAATCCGCTTAAAGGTGACTACTACCGCCAGCGTTTCGACTTGGCTCATGAAATCGGTCACCTTGTAATGCATTGTGATGCTGAGCCAGGTAATCATGCGGTTGAGTTGCAAGCACATCGCTTTGCGGCTGAATTGCTTATGCCTCATGAGGTAATGGTAGACCAGCTACCTCGCCGACTGCTTTGGCCGAGGCTCCTGGCACTGAAAGAGCACTGGGGAGTCAGTCTCCAAGCCTTGCTCTATCGTGCCAGAGAACTTGGTATCTACAGTGATACAACCTACCGCAATGCCATGAAGCGGATATCCAAGGAAGGTTGGCGGAGGCAAGAGCCTGGTGCTCGTCCAAGCATTGAAGAACCTTCGCTTTTGCCGAAAGCGCTACAGCTACTTGAGGATGCGGGAGTTTCGGCACTGCGACTGGCCACGGAAACTCGGGTGCCGATGAGTCTCTTTAGCATTGCCACTGCCCGGAATCTTGAGTCGGTTGGTGGGTTCACGCCCCGAACAAGTGGAAACGATGATGCTCAGGCTGGTCGGCCGAGGTCGGTGTTGTGAGCGTTCTCCGGTGACTCATTTGGAGTCAGAACATGCAGTAATCGAGCCCTTCGCCTCTGGCACGCTGATCCTCGATTACTTTCTTCCAGGTTTTTCCGACCCCTAAAGATGCATATCATTGCTCGCTGCTAGCCGATCCATGATCCATGACGTCTACACTGAAAGCGGCTGGGGCTACTTTTCACAATTTCACAATACGCCAAGGCATCGGCCGAAAGCTCACGAACTTACTTGTTCTGATCGGAGATCGCACGGGCAGTATGGCGCCTGGGGCGGGACGGTTCTCCACGCTTACGTCCGTATGGCGACGACGCACGGCACCTACAGCCCAGAACGCCACGATACCTGAAAGCGCGGCTGAGGTACGTTTCCATACCTGGCCCGAGCGGCTCGGCGCCGCGTCCGCGCGTTGAGAACCCAGCATCCGGCGGATCCGGTCATTCCGCATCCAAGCCAAGCCGAGCAGATCTGATTCCACGTCGTCTACCGCATCCCGTGCGGCGAGCCTATCGACGCCGAGACCGTGCGGGCCGCGTAGACGAGCTGATTTCCAGGGCGGCAGACGCCCGGCCGCAGGATCATCAGCCCTTGCGAAACCGCTCCCCACAGGTCACGCACTCGATTCGCTCATCGGTACTGGACGCGGCGGCAGCGACCGCCGCGCCTACCACAGCCGTTCTGCCAGTTTGCCGCCGGCTACCTCGGCCGCAGCGCCGACCGGCGGGGCCGCCGCGTGGAGGAGCAGCCGCTATGGTCCCTCATGCAGATGCAGGACTTTCTCGACGAATGGCTCATATCGGTCTGGCAGAACAGGGCCCATGAAGGACTGCGGGACCCGATCCACCCGCAGCGGGCGTTCTCCCCGAACCAGAAGTACGCCGCGCTGATCGAGACGGCCGGGTACGTGCCGGTCCCGCTCAGCGCCGAGGACCACATCGAGCTGCTGCCCGCGATCTGGCAGGCCGTCAACGCCTACGGCATCAAGATCAGCCACCGGACCTACGACGCTGCGGAGCTGAACCCGATCAGGCAGCAGAAATCCGGCGTCGCCGCCCGGAAGGGACTGTGGGAGGTCCGCCGCGACCCTTATGACGTGTCGCGGGTGTTCGTCCGCGGGCCGGGCGGCTGGATCACCTGCCCGTGGAAGTACCTGGGGAAAGTCCCGTTCCCCTTCGGGGAACTGGCCTGGGACCACGTCTCAGGCCGGCTGGCCGGGCAGGGCCGCGGCGACGCCACCGAGCTGGAACGCGCCGAGGCCGTTGACGACCTGCTGCGCCGCGCCTACCACGGCCCGCCGGACAACCCCGGGACAGGAGCCGCGGGCACCGCCGGGGCACGGCGGCCGCCGGCTCGTGACCAGCGGGTCGCCGCCCGCACGCGCGCCGCCACGGCGGCAGCCGGCAGAGTGCCCGCCGGGCCGGTTCCTGCCGAGGCCGGGGACGCCCCGGAAACACCGCAGCGGGACAGCGGCGGGCCGGTCGCCAAGGTAATCCCGCTGGGAATCTTCAACGCCCACGAAGAAGCGAAGAAACGCTGGTGAGCTCGCCCGCCGTCAGCGCTGCGCCTCCTGGCACCACGGACGATGAGTCCCGGCACCGGCAGCTCACCGTCCTGGCCGGCTGGCGGCGGTTCGTCGATGAGGAGCCGGCCCCGCCGGAACTGCTGCCCGACCGGCAGTGGCGGCGGCTCAGCGACGCCGGGAGGCTGGCCTACGACGAGGACCGGCTCAACCACCACTCCCGGCTGCTGGTCGTCGCGACCCCGGTCATCCGCAAGGTCATCACCGAAGGACGCAGGCTGTCCTACCTCAACCGCAACGCCGACTCCGGCCGGTGCGGCCTGATCCTGTCCGGCCCGGCCCGCACCGGCAAGACCACCGCGCTCACCCAGCTCGGCAAGACCCTCGAAGTCATCCACCGCCAGCGCCACCCCCGCTCTGGCACCGACATCCCGGTCCTCTACATCACCGTCCCGCCGGCCGCGACCGCGAAGATGATCGCCGTCGGGTTCGCCCGGTTCCTCGGCCTGCCGGTCATCCGCCGGGCGAACCTGACCGACATCATCGAGTCCGTCTGCGGGGTCTGCACCGACACCCGCACCGGCCTGGTCGCGGTCGACGAGATGCACAACGTCAGCCTCGCCACCCGCCCGGGCGCCGAGGCGTCCGACATGCTCAAGTACTTCTCCGAGCGGATCCCCGCCACCTACCTGTCTACGCCGGCATCGATGTCGAGCGCAACGGACTGCTGTCCGGCACCCGCGGCGAGCAGATCGCCGGGCGCTTCGGCATGATCCGGACCAGCGCATTCCCCCGCGGGGAGTACTGGACCGCGCTGATCTCCGCCCTGGAAGACAGCCTGCGCCTGCACCGCCACCAGCCCGGCGCCCTGACCGGGCTCGAGGAGTACCTGCACCGCCGGACCGGCGGCATGATCGGCAGCCTGCTCCGCCTCATCCGAGGCGCCGCGATCCAGGCCGTCCTGGACGGCACCGAGCAGATCATCCGCACCGCCCTCGACTCCATCGGCGTCGACATCGCATCCGAGACCGCCGACCCGGGCCAGCGCCGCCGCCCCCAGCAACAGTGACACCTGACGACGGGCCGCTCCCGCCGCCGCTCCCCGTCCGCGTCCGGCCCGCCGCCGGGGAAACCGCCGAGTCCTTCATCCGGCGCCTGGCCCAGGCCAACCACCTCCGCCCGAGCCTGCTGCAGGTCTACGTCCGCAACCCCGACGTCCCCACCGCGGCGATCCGGCTGCGGCGGCTCGCCGCGGTCAGCGGCAGCACCCGCACCGCGCTCGCCTTCGCCCTCACCGGGCTCACCCCCGCCAGCCAGCGCCGGCTTCCTCCGCCGTCCCCAGCCGAATCCCAGGCGGCCCGCAAGGCCCGGCTGTTCGCCATCATCCGCGACGACGCCACCCGCGGCATGTCGATCCGGCAGATCGCCGGCCGCCGCCACGTTCACCGCCGCATGGTCCGCCAGGCACTCGCCGAACCCGCCGGGCCACCGCCGCGCAAACGGGGAACCCGCCCGGCACCAGCTATCGCCCCCATCCAAGATGTCCTGGACAGCCTGGCCGGCGAACCCCTCACCGTCTGGGAAATCTGGACTACCGTAACCGACGAGCACGACTCCGATGCCTCATATGCGGCGATCAGGGACTACATCCGGAGCCGCCGTCTCGCAGCGCGATCCGGATTGCCTCTCCAAGGAGACCAGGCCGCAGCAGCGGCGGCAGGCCTCACCTGATGGGCGAGGATACTGGTCACCGTGCTGGATGATGCCTTCCTTGCTGACTGGTGCGACCGCCATCTCGGTGCCCGGCCCGCCTGCGTGCTGTTCCGCTCCGGGCACCTGTCGGAGGTCGTTGCCGCCGAGCTCGCCGACGGCAGGCGGGTGGTAATCAAGGCCCGTCCGTCCGATCCGCGGATCGCCGGCTGCACCGCGGTCCAGGAGCACCTGGCCCGCGCCGGTTTCCCCTGCCCCGAGCCTCTGGCAGTTCCCGTGCAGGCCGGCCGGCTCACGGTCACCGCCGAGGCGTTCGTATCCGGCGGCAGCCAGCTTCCCGCAGATGGCGGCGCGGGGCCTTTCGCGGCGCTTCTGGCCCGCCTCATCAGCTCCGCGCCCAGCCCGGCCGACGTTCCCTTTCTTGCGCCGTCGCCGCCGTGGGCCGGCTGGGACCATCCGGGGTCACGGTTGTGGCCGGACCGCGACGACCGCGGCCGCGACCTCAACAGCACGCCCGGACCGGCGTGGGTCGATGAGGCCGCCCGGGGGGTCAGGGAACGGCTGCTCGCCTTCGCAGCTCCCGCGCGCATCGGCCACGGCGACTGGGAATCCCAGAACATCCGCTGGACAGGCGGCCGGCCGCTGGCCGTGCATGACTGGGACAGCGTCCTCGCCCAGCCCGAAGCGGCCGTCGTGGGCCTGGCAGCCGCCGTCTGGCCGGCCGCCGGGGCACCTGGCGAGGCCGCCAGCGTCAAGCAGACCGGGGATTTCATCGCCAGCTACCAGCGGG
>Ga0137383_10003367_pt1 | contig 10021 bp, 6 predicted proteins | sample SagtaG_19_FD_104817 | JGI IMG/M metagenome (GOLD analysis project Ga0137383, IMG submission 104817) | Vadose zone soil microbial communities from Sagehorn Ranch, Mendocino, California, USA - Sage2_R_40_16 metaG | ecosystem: Environmental > Terrestrial > Soil > Vadose zone | place: USA... | reverse complement strand
TAACGTGGAGAACCGCTCGTTGTCGGACTGCAGACGCGCGCTCGCGCCCAGCGGGACTCTCATCCTCAACAGCGGCACGGGGGCGCACGGCATCGGCATGCTGGTTCGCCTGGTCAAGCCGCTCGCGTTATCACCGTTCGTGCGCCAAAACCTGCGCCGGTATCTTTCGGTCCCGAATCATCGGGACCTTGTCATTCTCAAGCAGCTTGTCGAATCCGGGAAGCTGACACCGGTCATCGACAGGAAGTACCCGTTGCACGAGAGCGCTGCGGCCCTCGGCTACATCGCAGCCGGACACGCTCGGGGAAAAGTCGTCATCACTCTGTAACCCTGATTGTATCTCCCCTGATTGTATTGCTGAGCTTGGTGGAGCCAGGGGGAGTCGAACCCCGACCTCTTGAATGCCATTGCCATCCATCAAACATTCGATACCGAATTTTTCCGATTTATCAAGCGGCGGTTCTGAGCCTTTGAATTTCACTCAGATGCTCTTGCCGGATAACCCATTGCGAACACGTGTTCTTTCAATCGAGTGCGATTTGGTGCCTGTCGGGTGCCTAGGAACCGGCTCTACTCGCGTAATTGTCGACAGCCATAGCAGATGGCGACTGTCCTGTCTTCAGCTTGAGTGGTTGTGTCCGCTTCGCTCCTTTTGTGCCCGAATTGCTGCATCGCGTCAGTCCGCCGCTTTGATGGGGCCGTCTGGGTCAATTACGGGCTATAGCCAGCAATCGGTACCGGGGCTGTGGCTCCGACTCCCGCGCGAGCACCTGTGGCAATTCCAAAGCCTCGACTGCCAACTCGGTCGTTTGCGCTACTGCATGAACCATCCGTGGCTCACGACGATGGACTGCCCGGTGAGAGCGTTCGAGCCAAATCCGGCGAAGAGCAGAGCGATCTCGGCTACGTCGGCAACCGTGGTGAATTCGCCGTCCACGGTCTCCTTCAACATGATGCTCTTGACCACCTCTTCCTCGCTGATGCCGAGCTCGCGAGCCTGCTCCGGGATCTGCTTCTCGACGAGCGGCGTGCGCACGAACCCGGGGCAGATGACGTTGGCCCGGATGCCGTGTTTTCCGCCCTCCGTCGCCACTGTCTTGCACAAGCCGATCAGGCCGTGCTTCGCCGTCACATAGGCGGATTTCAGCACCGAGGCCTCCTTCGAGTGCACCGAGCCCATGTAGATGATGCTGCCGCCCCGACCCGAGGCTTGCATGTGCGGCAGACAGGCCCGCGTGGTCAGAAACGCGCCGTCGAGATGAATGGCCAGCATCTTCTTCCAGTCGGCGAATGGAAAGCTCTCGATGGGATGCACGATTTGAATGCCAGCGTTGCTGACGAGCACGTCCACTCCCGCATAAGTCCGGGCAACCTCGGCAATCGCGCTCTCGACCTGGCTCTCGTCGGTCACGTCCATGCCCACTGCAATCGCCCTTCCGCCGCCACCGGAAATCTCGTCGGCAACGGATTGCGCCGCGTTTTTGTTCAGATCGGCGATCGCCACCTTCCCGCCCTCACGGGCGAAAGTGAGCGCGATCTCTTTGCCGATACCGCTGGCCGCGCCGGTGACGATGCAGATCTTGTCTTTCAGGCGCGACCCCGCGCTGGTCATCAGAGTGACCTTGTCATCAAACCGCATAGTTCTCCTCCGTGCTCTGGACTGTTTGTTCGGCTCGCGAATAGTCATGCATAGCAGGCGGCGACGATTGGACCGGCTCCTGAATGCGAAACCACGCCACGTACAGGGCCGGCAGAAATAGCAGTGTCAGCACCGTACCGACGATGATGCCGCCCATCATCGCGTAGGCCATCGGCCCCCAGAAAATCTCCCGCGCAATGGGAACAAGGCCCAGGCTTGCGGCAGCTGCAGTCAGCATGATTGGCCGTATGCGATGCTCCGTCGCCTCGACGACCGCCTCCCATGCCTGACGTCCTTCCTTCTTCAGATCCTCGATCTGCACGATCAGGATCACCGAATTGCGGATCAGGATGCCGATCAGCGCCAGCACACCCAGAATTGCGACGAATCCGAGGGGTGCTCCGCTCGGCAGCAAAGCCAGCACGACACCGATCACCGCCAGCGGCGCGACCGAGAAGACCAGGAACAGCCGGCGGAAGCTTTGCAGCTGGATCATCAGGATCGTGGCCATCACAAAGAGCATCAGCGGAACGATCGCTTCGATCGGAGCCTGGCTCTTCGCGCTTTCCTCGACCGCGCCTCCCAGCGCAACGGAATAACCGGCCGGCAGCTGTTTTGTGAACTCCGCCACCTGGGACGCGAGTTGGTCGACGATGGTTTTCGGCTGCACGGTATCCAGAATGCTCGCTTTGAGCGTGATGGTCGGAATCCGCGAGCGGCGCCATATCGTCGGTTGTTCGATTTCATAGTGGACTGTGCTTATGGCACCGAGCGGCACCGATTGGCCCCCCAAGCCGACGAGTTGCAAGTCCCGGAGCGTATCGATCGACGCGCGCTCTGCCGTTGTGGCGCGGCCCACGACACTGACCAGGTAAATGCTGTCTCGCACCTGCGTGATCGACGTGCCATCGAGCACACTGTTCAATGTCGTGGCGATATCTTCCGAGCTCACGCCGAGCTGGCGCGCCTTGTCCTGTAGAACGTCCACCTTGACGACACGCGCGGGCTCCATCCAATCGAACACCACGTTGTCGAGGTGCGGATTTGTCCGCATGATGCCGGCCAGCCGCTGCGAGAGCTCCTTGACCTTGGCGATGTCGGGTCCGCTCAGACGGTACTGTACGGGACGCCCGACCGGCGGTCCGACCTCGAGCAGTTTGACGAACGTGTCGGTGCCCGGAAAGGTCTTCCGCAGATAGGTCTCGAATTGCGCCTTGAGGCGGTCACGCATCTCGATGCCGCCTTTGGTCACGACAACCATCTGGCCGAACCAGGCGTTGGCGGTCTGCAAGTCGAACGACAGGATGAAGCGCGGCGCGCCGGTTCCGACGTAGGTCGACCAAAGGTCGACACCGGCATTTCCTTGCAGCTGCTCACGCTCGAAGCGGGCGATCTGCGCATTGGTGTCGGCGATCGAGGCGTTGTGCGGCAGGTTCCAATCGATGACAAGCTCGCTGCGATCGGACGACGGGAAAAACTGCTGTTGCACGAATGTCATCCCGAACAGGGCAAGCAAAAAAGCCGCGGCAGTCGCTCCGATCGTGATCCACCTGTGGCGCAGGCAAACGATGAGCAGACGAGAGAACAGCTGCGCAAATCGTCCTTTTTTCTCATGATGTCCCTTTAGAGCGGCGGGCAGGATCGTCACGCCGAGCAAAGGAGTGAACAGCACCGCCACGATCCAGGACACGAGCAGCGACACCGCAATCACCACGAACAATGTGAAGGTGAATTCGCCGGCGTTGCTGCTATTCAGCCCAATCGGGATGAAGCCGGCGACGGTGACCAGCGTACCCGTCAGCATCGGGAAGGCAGTCGAGGTGTAGACATGAGTTGCCGCCTTCTCCAGGCGGTCCCCGACCTCCAGACGCGCCACCATCATTTCGACCGCAATCATAGCGTCGTCGACCAAAAGGCCGAGCGCGATGATCAGCGCGCCGAGCGAAATGCGCTGCAGCGAAATTCCGGCGTACGCCATCACCAGGAACGTGATCGCGAGCACCAGGGGAATTGCGATGGCGACAATGAGCCCGGCCCGAAGCCCGAGGCTGAGAAAGCTGATGCCGAGAACGATGATCACGGCTTCGAACAGCGCTTCCGTGAATCCCGACACCGCGTGCTCGACCACGACCGGCTGATCGGCGACGAGATGAACGCCCACGCCGATCGGCAGGTCGGCCACGATCTTCGACATTTCCTCCTTCAGCGCCTCGCCGAACTGCAGGAGATTGGCGCCGGTTTTCATCCCGATCGCGAGCGCGATTGCGGGTTGACCGTTGAACCGGAACAACGTCGCCGGAGGATCTACGTAACCGCGCGTGATGGTCGCCACGTCGGTCAGCGGAAAAAATCGATCATTGACCCGCAAATTGACCGCTTTGAGGTTTTCCTCCGACGCGAACTGACCGCTGACACGCACGCTTGTGCGCTCCGGCCCGGCCTGGAACACACCGGACGGCGCGACAGCATTCTGCGCCTGGAGCGAGGTCATGATCGAACGGGTGTCGAGGGCGAGTGCCGCGATTTTCCGGGTGGAAAATTCCAGGTAAATCACCTCGTCCTGCGCGCCAAGAATGTCGACTTTTCCGACGTTCGGCACGGTCAGTACTTTCGCGCGAATGTCCTCGACGCGATCACGCAGCTGGCGCTCGCTCAAGCCGTCGCTGGTGAAGGCGTAGATGTTCCCGAACACGTCGCCGAAGCGATCGTTGAAGAACGGTCCGATCACCCCTTGCGGGAAATCCTTCTTGACGTCCGCGATCATGTTTCGCACCCGAATCCAAGTCGGGGGGACGTCGCCTGCCTTGGTGTTGTCGCGCAGATACACGAACACCGTGGTCTGGCCGGCAACCGTAACGCTCTTGGTGTAATCGAGCGATTCCAGCTCTTCGAGCTTCTTTTCGATCCTGTCTGTCAGCTCGCGCGTGATCTCCCCGGGCGACGCGCCCGGCCATTGTGCCTGAATCACCATGGTCTTGATGGTGAAGTCCGGATCTTCCTGCCGCCCCAGCTGCAGATATGAGAATAGTCCCGCCGCCAGGAAGGCGAGCATGAAATACCAGACGAGCGAACGATGTCCGAGCGCCCAGTCGGAAAGATTGAAGGACTTCATGGCGTGGACTCCTGTTCGATGCGGACTCGCTGTCCTTGCTTCAGGCTGTGAATGCCGGCCGTCACGATGCGCGCGCCTGGGGCGAGGCCGCCGGTCACCCGGATGCCTGCCTCGTCCGCAGCGACATCGACCTTGTGGAGCGAAACCGTGGTGGCGGGGAGATCGACCACCCAAACGAAGCTCTCGCCATCTTTGGAGAGGATGGCCGACGCAGGCACCCGCAGGATCGAGCTTTGGTCATTGCTGAGCCTCGCCGTGACGGTCGATCCAAGTCGGAAAGTGGCAGGCGGATCGCTCAACGCAATGCGGACGCGGTACGTACGAGTGACGGCATCGGCCTGCGGCGCGATCTCGCGAATTCGGCCCTCAACGTGAACACTGGGAAGGAGCTGCAAGCCGACGCTGAACGGCAAACCGACCCGCAACGGCACCGGGAAATCTGTTCCGATATCGACCACCGCCTCTCTGACGTCGGGCCGCGCGATGGTGACCACACTCTGGCCCGGCGAGACCACTTGTCCGACATCGGCGCTCACCGCAGTGACAACACCGGCGAAATCGGCCTTGAGCTGCGCATAGCCAAGTTGCTCGAGCGCCTTCGTCAGGCTCGCCTGGGCGCGAGCGACCAATGCTTCGGCACCGGCCCGGACCTGCTCCGCGTCGTCCAGCGTCTGCTTGGTCGTGGCGTCGCTGACGATCAGCGTTCGCTTTCGCTGCTCGGCTGCGCTCGCGTTCGCAAGTTGAGCCTGCGCTTTCGAGAGCTCCGCTCGCGCGGCTTGCACTGCGAGTTCGAGCACCAACGGATCGATCGCGCCGACCATCTGGGCTTCGGCAACCGAATCTCCGACATTCACGGGACGTGCGACCAGGCGTCCGAGGACGCGGAACCCGAGGTCGGTCTTGAACCGAGGTTCGACAGTGCCGACGACGACAGCATTGGCTGATGGCGTGGGTTCGAGGACTGTCGAGAGCACCGGCCGAATGGGCTCGGCCGCCGGCGTCTCTTGCTTGCATCCGGCCGTCAGGAACACCGAAGCCAACAGCGGAGCGATGATGCTGATACGGCTCTTCATGACGGATCCTCCTCGTAGGCGACGGGCTGGCCGGAACTCAGCAGCTTGCCGCCATCCACGACGATGAGTTCGCCGGGTTCGAGCCCGCTTTCGATCGTGACCGCCCCCGTTTCGTAACCGGCGATCGTGACCGGCTTCAGTGACGCCGTGTTGGTCCCGGACTCGACGACCCACACCGCAGGGCACCGTGATCTTCGCGACGGGCTTCCATCTGGCAGTCCCCGCAACGGCGCTTCCAAGCATCATTGCTGCAGGGGGATTTTGGATCGCCACCTTGACGCGGACCGTCGCGCTCTTTGGGTTGACGGCAGGGGAAACCTCTCTGACGCGGCCGATCGCTGTCACATTCGGGTCCGCAACGAGCGTCAGCGATACCGGGCCGCCGTCGAAATCGCCGAAGAAAATCGACTCGTAAACATCGAATACAGCGTCTCGCTCGCCGTCCTGAGCCAGACTGAATACCGGTTGAGCCGCCTGCACCACCTGACCGGCTTCGAGATTTCGCGCCGTGATCACACCCGGTGCACCCGCGCGCAGCTCGGTGTAGCCAACGGCATCTTTCGCGGTGCCGAGCTGAGCCTTCGCCGCTTCGAGCGAACCTTCTGCGGTCTGCAATGCTTCCTGCGCGCGATCGAATGCCACGCGCGTCGTGAAGCCGTTGGAAATGAGAGCCTTCTGCCGCTCGAAGGTGGCTTTGGCGACGCGAAGCTGGGACTCGGCAGCGGTGACCGCCGCGCTCGCAGCATCGAGATCGGCCTGCTGTTCGGCTGGATCGAGGCGAGCCAAGACGTCGCCGGCTTCGACGTGGGCGCCGACATCGACCAAGCGTTCGAGCACGCGGCCACTGACCCGAAACGAGAGATCGGCGCGGAAGCGGGCCTGTACCTCGCCGGTCAGCGTGATAGAGGTTTGTCGATCCCGCGGCTGCACGATTGCGGTGAGCACGAACGCCGGAGGCTTGTCCGCGGGAGTGTCATTACAGGCGCTCAGTGGCGCGGCCATGAGCGCGACAGCAATCCCGGCACAGAGGTGCCGCAGATAAGGCGTGGCGGGCTTTCGGCCGGCAGCAGCGCAACGGGCAGAGTGGCTGTCCATGGAATTTCCCTGAGCGGTCTTTCTACACTATACAGTATAGTTTATTTCTCTTGCGCTTTACTCGGGGACGTGTCAAGTCCGTATGGGCATGAGAATGGTGTGTCTGCGGAGGTCGAAACCATCATGGCCAAGAGCAGAGCATTGAAACGACCCCGCGGGCGCCTCGGCAGGCCGCCCAAAGACCTGGCCGGCGACGTAAAAGCGCGAATCCTGGATGCGGCCGAGCGGCTCTTTCTGAAAAACGGCTTCCAGAGCGCGAGTATCGATGAAATCGCGGAGCTCGCCCCAGCAAGCAAACCGACGATTTACGCGCACTTTGCAGGGAAGGAGGCGCTCTTCGGCGCGGTCGTGGCTCGCCTCACGAACGGATTGGCCGAATTCGACGGCTACGAAGCCAAGGGACGTACGCTGCAGCACAAGCTCATAGCTCTCGGCACCGAGATCGCCGAAAAGACCATCAAGGATTTGGTCGGTGTAACCCGTGCAGTGATCGCCGAAGCGGACAGACTCCCCGAGTTGAGCCGTCATCTCCATGACGCCACGCGCGATCGGGCTCTAAATGCCGTCTCTCAGGTCTTGAGCGATGCTGCCCATAAGCTTCCCGATGCCCCCAAGCGGCCCTTCAGTACCAAAAGAAGTGCCGCCACGGCTCAGATCTTCATGGATCTGATTCTGCTCCCGATGCTCATACGATCGCTACTGGAGCATGAGTCGAAAGCCCTGAAAAAGGAGTTGCCGTCCTACGTTTGCGAACGCGTCAATTTTTTCCTGGCGGCCTGTGAAAGGGATTGGGCGTAGTGACGACGGGAACCTGCGGCGCATCGAGATTTCCTGCCAATCGGCACGTCTTGGAATCGCAGCCGCAGCTTTCCAGGATCTGCTGACGCGGCGTCGGGTCCCCCAGGATGAACTCCCACCGAGTTTCCGGAAATCGCTGAACCGGCTTTGAGCAATTTCTCCTCTCCACCCGGCCGGTACACTGTATAGTGTGCTTATAGGAGTCGGCCCTCCGCGCGCTTCTTGCGGGGATCGCACCAACCGCACCAACACGAAAATGTGAAGGCTTCGACTTTGACAGAACCGGTCGTCCGCGATATGTACTATACCGTATAGTTTAGTTAACGAGGACGAGGAAGAGGGCGCGCCATGAATTTTCAAGTTCGACCGCACCTTACGACGGCGGAACGACGCCTGCCGTTCGAATGCGTCGCCTTGGTTTTGCAAGGCGGCGGTGCACTGGGGGCCTACCAGGGCGGCGTGTACGAGGCCTTGGCGGAGGCAAACATCCATCCTGACTGGATCGCCGGCATATCGATCGGAGCGATTAACGCGGCCATCATCGCCGGCAACCCGCCCGGTGCTCGCGTAGACCGGCTGCGCGAGTTTTGGACGCAAACGACTTCGAACGCGTCATGGAGTTGGCCGGCGCTCGGCGACGACAGCCGCAATTTCCTCAACCAGATGAGCGCCAATTTCGCTCTCGCGTGTGGTGCAACGGGATTCTTCTCGGCGCGTCCGGTGACCCCCTGGATGCAGCCGGGTGGGACGCGCGAAGCAACCAGCTTTTACGACACCAATGCCCTCAAGCAAACACTGGAGCGTCTGGTGGATTTCGATCGACTCAACGCCGGGGTGACGCGCCTCAGCGCGGGCGCGGTCAACGTCAGAACCGGCAACTTCGTCTATTTCGACAACACCACTCACACCATCGGGCCGGAGCACATCATGGCCAGCGGCGCGCTGCCGCCCGGTTTTTCGACAGTCGAGATCGAAGGCGAGCAATATTGGGACGGCGGCCTCGTTTCCAATACGCCGTTGCAATGGGTGGTCGATGCCGAGCCGCGCCGCGATACCCTCGCCTTCCAAGTCGACCTCTAGAATGCACAGGGCGATTTCCCACGCAACATGTTCGACGTCATCACCCGGGAAAAGGAGATCCGCTATTCGAGCCGCACGCGCGCCAGCACCGATCAGTTCAAATATGTCCAGAGCCTTCGCCACACGCTTGCGGACCTGATGGAAAACATGCCGCAGGAGTTGAAGAACAGCCCCGAAGCGCGGCTGCTCGGCAAAGAGGCCGAGCGGAAGGTCTACAACATCGTCCAGCTGATCTATCGCGCGAAGGATTACGAAGGGCACGCGAAGGACTACGAGTTTTCGCGTTCGAGCATGCAGGAGCACTGGCGCGCCGGATATCACGACGCGCGGCGCACCTTGCGTCATCGCGAAGTCCTCGAGCGCCCCACGAATCACGAGGGCGTCTTCACCTTCGATCTCGAACGGGACGGCCGGGAATAAGCAACGGATCGGTCCAATCCGAACGTCAGGAGCAGAAAATGCGCGAGAAAGAATTGTTGGAGCGGGCGTTCGCAATGCCGCTGACGAATCCCGCCTATTCGCCCGGCCCATATCGGTTCGTCAACCGCGAATACCTGATCATCACCTATCGCACCGAGGCGGCGAAGCTGCGGGCGATCGTACCGGAGCCGCTCGAAATCGACGCGCGCGAGGCGCTGGTCAAATACGAGTTCATCCGCATGCCGGATTCGAATGGGTTCGGCGATTACACCGAGAGCGGGCAGGTGGTCCCCGTCTCCTTCCGCGGCAGACGGGGCAGCTACACCCACTGCATGTTTCTCAATGACGAGGGGCCGATCGCGGGCGGGCGCGAGCTCTGGGGCTTTCCGAAGAAGCTGGCGCAGCCGACGCTGCGAACTGAAACCGATACGCTCGTCGGGACCCTGGATTACGGGCCGGTTCGAGTCGCGACCGGCACGATGGGGTACAAGCACAGGGAAGCGGATCTTTCCGCCGTAAAGGCATCGCTCCGCGCGCCGAATTTTCTCCTGAAGATCATTCCGCACGTCGACGGCCGCCCGCGTATCTGCGAACTCGTGGAATACCATCTCGAGGACATCGTACTGAAGGGCGCCTGGACAGGACCCGCGGCACTGGCGCTGACCCCGCATGCGCTGGCGCCCGTCGCGGAGCTGCCGGTTCTGGAGGTCGTTTCGGCAGTTCACATCCTCGCCGATCTAACGCTCGGCCTCGGCAAGGTCGTGCACGATTATTTGCGACAACCGACCCGAGAGCCGCTCCGCG
>Ga0137383_10003359_pt1 | contig 10035 bp, 6 predicted proteins | sample SagtaG_19_FD_104817 | JGI IMG/M metagenome (GOLD analysis project Ga0137383, IMG submission 104817) | Vadose zone soil microbial communities from Sagehorn Ranch, Mendocino, California, USA - Sage2_R_40_16 metaG | ecosystem: Environmental > Terrestrial > Soil > Vadose zone | place: USA... | reverse complement strand
CGGGCGCCCCCCGACTTTGCATTCGGCCGTTACACAACCAGTCACGAAATCCTCATATTCCCCACGCGCTTTGCCCGTGGCATGATCGAATGGCACGCGCACGACTTTGTAGCCGGTGCGTTTCATCCGGTTCCATGAACCGTGGAAAGCGGCGAAGATGTCGCCTTTGTATTCAGACGGAAATTGGTCGCCGGTGTAAAAGCATAAGTTGAGCGTGGCCGAGTGCGCCTGGGCGAGCACATCCGGAACAATGACCTTGGCAGCAAGCTCAGGATGTTTTCCTTTGTGTCGCGGGTCAGGATGGTTGCCAATATAAAACCAGGGCCAACCATAGAAACCGCCGGGTCGCACACTGCTGATGTAATCGGGTGGCAAATCTTCGCCGATTTCGTCCCGCTCGTTTGTGCTCATCCAAAGCTCATGTGTACCGGGGCGAAACGCGATCCCAACAGCGTTGCGAATTCCCCAGGCATAAACTTTCCGGTCGGTGCCATCGGGGTTGATTTCGAAGATGCGCGCGCGATCGGCTTCAGCAGCGTTATCAGAAACATTCGAGCGCGAACCGATCGAGACGTACATCTTTTTGCCATCAGGTGAAAAGACGATGTCACGCGTCCAGTGTCCGCGGCCGGGCATGCGCGCCGCGCCACCCGATAAATGCGCACCTAATTCTTCGGCCGGCCCGCGGGCTTTAAGGTCGCCATCGCGATATGGAAAACGAATTATGCCATCGGTATTGGCCACGTATAAAAATTGTGGATCATTACCCGGCGGATAGAACGCGATCCCGAATGGTTTGTTCAGACCGCGTTCTGCAAAAACTTCGGTTACATCCGGCTTGCCATTGCCTTTCGCGTCGCGCAGTACCTTGATTTGGTTCGCACGACTCTCCGCGACGAAGACATCGCCATTCGGCGCTGTGAGTAGAAAACGCGGGTCGCGAAAACCACTGGCGTACAATCCGATCTTAAAACCGGGTGGAACCCGAGGCTGAGCGTTCGCAGGACGATCAACGACGCGCGCCCGGTTAATTGCTAGAACATTCGAACTCGGCGGAGGCAAGTCTTGGACAGTGATTTTGCGTCGCACGTCGGGCGCATCGTTTGTCCAATCGCCCATGGCGGCCTTGCCCGTGAGGAGCGTGCCGGTCCCTGCAGTTGTGCCAACGGGAAGAGCGAGGCCGAAAATGATTGCGGTAAAGATTGCGGCAGAAAAGGCAAAGAGGACGCGCCGATCTCCCATTGTTCCCTTAATCGGTTTCTGGAGCGCGATCGCGTGGATTGGTGCGTCTCGCTGTTTCTGGGGAGCACAGGCTACCAGCCTGTAGTTGCCGGCAGCCTGCCGGCAACGTCTTTGCGCACGCAATTCAGAGGCGACGTCGTTTCCCGGTCTCAGCAAGCTGCCGAGACGTACAGGCTAGCAGCCTGTGCTCCCCAGAAACGCGCGGAACGCAGGTCGAGCGCTTAGCGGGCGATTGTGCCCAGCTTTTCCGCGACCGCTTTACCTTTTTTCCGATCGTTGATCACGAACGTATTATTTTCGCCGTGAGTGGACCACGGACCGCGCGGCACTTCGCTGAAATCTACAAACTTCCAGTCGGTTACGTCTGTTTCCTTTAATCCGAGGTAATCGCGCACGGCAGGGGAGACATCGAGACCAGCGCCTTTGTTCAGATTCGGCTTTGGGCGCTCGTTGCCAAACACGTATTGCCAATGATCGGTGCGAAATGGGCCAGCGTCTTCCCATTGCGCGTAAACCGTTCGATTACCTCTGCGGATGGCGACCCATCGACCCTTGCAAGTTGAGACGGCGGGTCCTTGATACGCATCTTTGAACCACGGAACAACGCGCGATGCTTCCGGCCGATGACCGGTGCGCGCCTTGTCGTTATAGGGAAGCGCGCAGTAGAATGGGTTCTGTCCGGGAGTAAATTTTACCGGAATATAATTGCTGCGATGGGCAGGATTCGGATCATCAAAGCCGCCGTAGTTTTTTGTCCATTGTTTGTCCCAAGAACTCGTGCGATTGGGCACCAGATTATTTCCACTCGCTTGCTCGCCAATCCAAAAAACTGTTGTCACGATATTGCTTTTCCACGGGTAACGGTGTCCTGCGTCAGATCGTGTTTTAAATAATTGCCCCGGGATAAATGCGATTGAAGTCGCACCGCTTGAACGATCGTCTGCCGATTTGTCGGATTTTTTGCTGAACTTAGTTTTGGCAGGTTCAGGCTTTTCTCCCGTGCCGTGCGCAAAAAGAGATGAGATCGACGAAAGGATGACCGCAATCGTGTGAGTAAGTTTTCCTGGTTTCATTGTTGTGTTGTTAAGCAGTGCGAAAAAGGAAGAAGTGCATCTTTCTTTATTTTCGTTCACGAGGACGCGGATGCGCGTCAGTCGCGGCGAATTCGATGCGCCGTAAAATGCTCGCCGAATTTCGATGCGGATTCAGATTAGTCAATAAATTTTCCCGGATTTAAAATTCCGTTTGGATCGAGCGCTTGTTTGAGCCGGCGATGCAACTCGCGCGCGACGTCACTGGCCGCCTCCGGCCACCAGCGCTTCTTAGCCAAGCCGATCCCGTGTTCGCCTGTAATGACGCCACCCCACGCCAGCACCTGCGCGAAGAGATCGTCGAGCGCATGCTCGACTTTTTCACGCACAGCGCCGTCGCGTTTGTAACGGTCGGCCATGATGTTGACGTGGATGTTGCCGTCTCCGGCGTGACCAAAGCAGGCGATCGGAAATCCATACTTAGTCTGCAATGTCTCCGCGAATTCCATCAGATCGACCAGATGACTGCGTGGCACGACCACATCCTCATTCAATTTCGTCAGCCCGGTCGCGCGAAGTGAATTGCTGAATTGCCGGCGTAAAGCCCAGAGCTTTTCACAATCGGCCTCACCGATCGCCGTCTCCAGCGCATTTGGTTTTCTTTTCTCCAGCAATTTACGAATCGCCGCAGATTCGGCGCGTACACTTTCCTCTTGTCCATCGAGATCGACGAGCAGATGTGCGTTCCCCTCGGGCACAAGCATTTTGCCCAGGTCGCGTCGCGCCGCTTCCAGCGTGAAGTGATCAGCGATTTCGAGCGAACAAGGCAAAAACCCCGCCGCAAAAATTGCTTGCACCGCTTCGGCAGCTTTCGCCGCAGTTGCAAACGCAGCCGACAAAGTCGCACGCGCCGGTGGAAGCGGAAGCAAACGCAGGGTGATCTCGGTAACCACGCCCAGCATTCCTTCCGAGCCAACGAACGGGCCGATCAGATCGAATCCGGTCTTGTTCTTGTGCACGCGACCGCCTGTTCGCAGCACTTCGCCATTGGCCAGCACTACTTCGAGGCCGATTACGTAATTTCGCGTAACGCCGTATTTCAAACACCGCGGTCCGCCTGCGTTCGTGGCGACGTTTCCGCCGATCGTGCAATCCTTCATACTCGCAGGGTCTGGCGGATAGAATAATTTTTGTGCGCGCACCGCCGCTTTCAGGTCCGCGGTAAAGACTCCCGGTTCGACAATCGCAACTGCGTCAGAGAAGCTGATTTCCTTGATCCGGTTCATTTCTGCCAACGACAGTGCAATTCCGCCGCGTGCCGGCACGCATCCGCCCACGTAACCAAAGCCACCACCTCGCGCTGTGACCGGAATTTTTTCGCGCGATGCGAACTCAAGAAGTTTGCTGACGTCCCCTGTCGATCTTGCGAAAACGACGGCATCCGGTTCGTGAGCTGCAAACCATTTGTCACCACTGTGCGCTGAGACGGTTTCGGGATCGTCGGCGACTATGTCATCGCCTAAAAGTTCCCGAAGCTTCGAAGCGACTTCCATAGGGACTAACGTGGCGCGTCTGAGTTGTGGGGCAACCCCGAACGCTTTCGGGGCTGCTACAGGTGGATCGGCTTCTCCGACGACGATGGCGACTGAATGCGGCTTTGCCGCGTGGAATCTTTCAACGCGTTGAAGACAACGCGTTTCACCTCAGGTAGCCACCCGATAATGCCGCGCCAGCTCCATCCGTGTAAGGAGTTTTTCAACACCCGGAAAAATCACAGGCCTGATCTCGTCGGAGCCGGCGAATTCTTTCACGGCATCCATTGAATCGAATCGAAGCAGGGTGACGAATTCCATTTCATCGTCATCTTCGCGGACGAACAATTCTGCGCCGCGATAGCCTTTGATGTTTCGCGCAGCAATGCTCGGGAAGATTTCGTCCCGCAGCATGTCCTCGTACGTGTTTGCGTCCGCTCGTTTCGTCCAGCCGTGCCAGATTCGCGCAATCATATGTCATTATGCAGGCGCCGCGCCACGATTCGATTCAAGAGCAAGACCCCGGTTACATTCCCATTATTTGATACCCGCCATCGACATAGATGACCTGGCCGGTTATTGCCGCGGCTCCATCGCTGGCAAGAAAGACTCCGGTGGCGCCTAACTCGGCCGGATCACAGCTGCGTTTCAAAGGCGCGCGTTCCTGATAATGCTTCAACATTGACGTGAACCCGCTGATTCCACGAGCGGCCAGCGTTTGAACCGGTCCGGCGGAAATGCAGTTTATCCGGATTTTTTTCGGGCCGAGGTCGTAGGCAAGGTAGCGCGTGCTCGCTTCGAGGCTGGCCTTGGCTACGCCCATTACATTGTAGTGTGGCACGACCTTTTCCGATCCGTAGTAAGTCATGGCCACAATGCTGCCGCCATTTGTCATCAAGGGAGCCGCTTCGCGAGCCAGGGCCACGAGCGAGTAAGCGCTCACGTCCTGTGCCGTGCGGAACGCTTCGCGTGTTGTACTCACAAAATCGCCTTCCAACGCTTCCCGCGGCGCGAAAGCAAGCGAGTGAAGCATCAAATCTACGTGATCAGTCTCGCGTCGCACGTTTTCGAAAAACGATTGGATCTCATCGTCGCTGGAAACGTCACAGGGAAACAATGGGGTGTTCTCTCCAAACTCGCCCACCAGTTCCTCGACGTTTTCCTTTAGTCGTTCGCCTTGATAATTGAAAATCAAGCGCGCACCCGCTGCGGCCCATGCTTTTGCGATCGCCCACGCAATGCTGCGCTTGTTTGCCACGCCGAAGACCAGTCCGATTTTTCCTGCCAAAACTTGCTGTGTCATAAGAAAGTTAAAACAAGTTACAAGGTTACAACGATTCGGCGCATCGCAAACCGTCGGGCTTACGGTAAGCGATTGTAGGGCAGGCGCTTCGCCTGTCACTCATGGAATTGGCAAGCGAAGCGCTTGCCCTGCAGCCGTAGAACGCGATGGTAGCCTCCTCATGACTAATCGATTTTCATACTTGTGCGCTTTGCTTTTTTCGATTTGTGCGATTCCGAGCATGCCCGCACAAGAGGAGACGCAACCCGGGGGTTCGCCGGCCACCGTTGCGTCCCCCACCGCGACTGCGTCTTTGTCTTCATCTCCGACGCCGACTCTGTCGCCGACCCCGCCGCAGTTAACCGATGTCCTTTTTAAAAATCTGAAAGCGCGCTCGATTGGTCCGGCCGTGATGGGTGGGCGTGTTTCGGACATTGCAATTAGTCCGCATAATCCTTTTGTCTTCTACGTCGGTCTCGGACATGGCGGCGTTTTCAAAACGAACGACAACGGCATTACTTTTGAACCAATCTTCGACAAGCAACCGTTGCTCTCAATCGGCGCGGTCGCCGTTGCGCCGTCGGATTCAGATGTGATTTGGGTGGGGACCGGTGAAGCCAACGACCGGAATTCGTCTGACTGGGGCGATGGCGTTTATCGGTCGACCGATGGCGGAGAGAAGTGGCAGAACGTCGGATTGAAAAATAGTCGCACCATTGCGCGCATTGTCGTCGATCCCAAAAAACCGGACGTTGCCTACGTCGCCGCAATGGGCAACCTCTGGGGCGATGGCGGCGAACGGGGATTGTTCAAGACCGCTGATGCCGGAAAAACCTGGAAACTTGTTTTGAAAGCAGCTGCTCCACACGATGCCCGCACTGGATGTGGCGACGTGATGATCGATCCAACGAACCCGGAGACAGTTTACGCTGTGCTCTATGCACGACAGCGCACGCCGTGGAGTTTCACTTCCGGTCCCAGCGTGACTGGTGGTGAAGATGTCGGGGGAATTTTCAAAAGCACAGACGGTGCCACAACTTGGAAGAAGCTTGCCGGCGGTTTGCCCACTCAAATGGGTCGCATCGGTCTGGCGATCAGCGCAACTAACCCGAGGATCGTAATGGCAGTCGTGCAAAGTTACGAAGGAGGATTTGGCAGGCTGGATGATCTGCGCAGCAAGACTGGCGGCGTTTTTCGATCGGATGACGGAGGAGAAAAATGGACGCGCATGAGCGCCATGGACCCGCGTCCATTTTATTTCAGCCAGATCCGTATTGATCCCGCAAACGACCAGCGCGTTTATGTTCTGGGCTTTGCGCTGCTGGTGTCTGATGATGGCGGCAAGAATTTTCGCGAAGACCTAAGCGAGAAAGTTCACCCGGATTGTCACGCGCTAGCGATTCAACCGGGCACAGTGCCGCCGCCGAAGCCGCCCAAACCGGAAGACAAAAACAAGCCCCCGAAACCCCCAGTTTGCCAGCGTTTGCTGCTCGGGACGGATGGCGGCGTGTATCAAAGTTTCGCCGGGGGCAAAAACTGGGATCATCTGAATAGAATTCCTTCGGGAGAATATTATCGGATTTCGCTCGACGACACGAAACCGTATTTCCGAATTGCGGGTGGCCTTCAGGATAACGAAAACTGGGTGGGACCGAGCGGAGTCCAGAGCAAGGAAGGCATTCGCAACTGCGATTGGACCGCGCTTGCTGGTGGGGACGGCTTTTATGTCCTGTTCGATCCGACCGATCGCGACACCTTTTATGCGGAAAGTCAGCAGGGCGAAGTCCATCGGATCAATTTGCGAAATGGCGAGATACGCCGTTTGCGTCCCGAGCCAGCCGAAGGTCAGCCGCGCTATCGCTTCCATTGGAATTCACCAATGATCATAAGCCGGCATAAACCGGGCGTGATCTATCTGGGAGGCAACTGCGTCTTCAAGCTCACCGACCGGATGGAAAAATATTCTGTGATCAGTCCCGACCTCACATATAACGATCCGAGTAAAACAAACGCCACCGGAAGTGGCGCGGAAAATTACGGGGTTGTCTTTTCGCTTGCCGAGTCGCCGAGGCGCGCTGGTCTTTTGTGGGCGGGGACGGATGATGGGCGGCTCTGGATTACAGAGAATGACGGTGGCAAATGGACTGAATTGACGAGCAATTTGCCGGAGCCGGGGCACGGCCAATGGATCGTGCGAATTGAGCCATCCAATGTCGATGCGAATGTGGCCTACGTTGCGATCAACGCGTATCGCTCGGGTGATGATCGCACCTTGATTTTGCGTACCGCTGATCTGGGAAAAACATGGCAATCTGTCACAGGCGATCTTCCGCAGGGCGGTCCTGTTGAAGTGGTCTGCGAAGATCCGGTCAATTCGAAATTACTTTACGCGGGTACCCACTTCGGACTATTCGCGTTGTTCGATCAAGGCGCGCATTGGGTTCGCATTGGTGATGTTCCTTCGGTACGCGTGGACGATATCCAGGTTCATCCGCGCACATCAGACCTTGTGATCGCAACACACGGTCGCAGCATCGCCATTCTTGACGACATCGTCCCGTTTCGCGAATTCACACCCGAGATTGCGTCCAAGCCGGCCCAACTGTTTAGCGTGCGTTCGCTGACCGGCGCTTATCTTCAACCCGGATTTGTCGATTCGAACGGCAAGGGGATTTATCGCGGACAGAACCCACCCGAGGGGGCGCTGTTCACGGTATGGGTGCGAGAGTTTACCGGCGACGAAATTAAAATCGTCGTGACCAAATCGACCGGACAGCCAGTCGCGAATCTAAAGGCGCCCGGCGCGCCGGGTTTTACTCGATTGAACTGGGACCTGCGGTCGACGAAAGACGTGATTGCTGAATACGGCGGTGACGATCCCAAGCGGCTTCTTCCAGGCGGAGATTATACAGCGGAGTTAACTTTCGGCACAACGAAGATGAAACAGACGTTTCACGTTGATCTTGCCGAAGGCATCACACCGCGGTGAGGGTCACGCTATGCCTGCGATCGGAATCACGGGCGGAATCTCCACAGGCAAAAGCACGTTTTGCGACTGCCTGCGCGAGATTGTGCCGGCTGCGAAATTCTTTGATGCCGATCTGGCAGCTCATTCACTCGCCGAACTTCCGGAGGTGAAACAGGAAATCCTCGGTCAGTTTGGCGACGGGGTCTTTTCGGCAGATGGGGACTTGAATCGAACGAAACTTCGGGCGATAGTCTTTGTGGACGCGGCCAAGAGACGCGCGCTCGAACAAATTCTTCACCCTCGGATTCGTCGCCAGTGGATGGCGGAGGCGAAAAGGCATCGTAATTCTCCCGATTTTTTCTTTGCTGACATTCCACTTCTTTATGAAACCGGTGGCGAAACGTTGTGCGAGCGAGTGGTGGTGGTCGCCTGCTCGCGAAATGTCCAGTTAGACCGGTTGGCGAAGCGAAAATCTCTGAAAGGCTCGGAAGCCGAACAAATGATTAACTCACAAATGCCCCTGGAAGAGAAAATCAAACGTGCGAATCATGTTGTCTGGAATAACAGCGACCGTGTGACACTCATGGAGCAAGCGAAGGAGCTTGTCGCGCTTTGGCAAGAGCAATCATGGAAGAAAAGCTAAAGGGTTCGGCCTCGCACACAGAAACTATGGAAGCGGGCGTGCCGCCCGCCCACAGTCAAAGTGCAGCGGAGGCTCCCCAAACGTCGATGCGCCCCAACGAAGAGCGCAACTTAAAAGCCGACCTTGCGCTTGACCTCAACGAGCTCCAGGAGTCCTCAGGCGAAGAACTCGAGGCATTGGCGCGGGATTTGGATGTATATCTGCACCCCGCCCGCTCGCGTCATCAGCATATTCTCGATATCCTCCGCGCGGCACTAGCCAGCGGCGCTACTGTCACTGCGGAAGGTTTCCTCGACCAGGTGGGCGATTCGTTCGCCATGTTGCGCTGGCCGAAATTGAACTTTTTACCTGTCCCTGAGGATGTCTGTGTCTCTCGCGCGCTCGTTGAGCAAAATCATTTGCGGCCCGGCCAAAAGATTGCAGGGACGGTGCAATTGCCGGGCCAGCGCGGGAAATTCCTGTCTCTCGACAAAGTCACAAGAATTGAGGGCCAGGCGACTGAAGAATGGACGGAACCGACCGACTTTGACAAGCTAACGCCGCAGTTCCCGCAAGGCAGGATCATTCTGGAAAATCCAAAGACGGATTCCATAACTGCGCGCGCGGTGGATTTGCTGGCACCGCTGGGTCGCGGGCAGCGCGGCCTTATCGTCGCGCCGCCGCGAGTTGGCAAGACTATCCTGCTAAAGGAGATCGCCAAAGCGATTCGCGTAAATCATCCTGACGTTGTTCTCATATTACTTTTGGTGGACGAGCGGCCGGAAGAAGTGACGGACCTGGAGCGGGAAGTCGACTGCCAGATTTATCATTCCAACTTTGACGAAAGCGTGCAGCGACACGTGCAAGTGGCAGAGATGGTCATGGAGCGTGCCAAACGTCTCGTGGAAATGAAACAGGACGTGGTGCTTCTACTCGACAGTATCACACGGCTTTCGCGCGGGTACAACAATCTGCAGCCGGGCAGGGGACGAATCATGTCTGGCGGAGTCGAGGCGAAGGCGCTGATTAAGCCAAAAAAATTCTTCGGTTCGGCTCGCAACGTGGAAGAAGGGGGCAGCCTGACGGTGCTCGCGACCGCTTTGACCGAGACCGGCAGTCGAATGGATGAATTGATTTTCGAAGAATTCAAGGGCACCGGCAACATGGAGTTGCATCTTGATCGCGCTCTGCAGGAGAAACGGCTATATCCGGCTATCCACCCGATGCTCTCAGCGACCCGGCGCGAGGAGTTGTTGTATCATCCCGATGAATGGGAACGCGTACTGATGCTGCGAAAAACGATGGCAGCGCTTCCGCCTCTCGAAGCGATGGAAAAGCTGATTGATAATCTGCATGCG
>Ga0137383_10003354_pt1 | contig 10038 bp, 9 predicted proteins | sample SagtaG_19_FD_104817 | JGI IMG/M metagenome (GOLD analysis project Ga0137383, IMG submission 104817) | Vadose zone soil microbial communities from Sagehorn Ranch, Mendocino, California, USA - Sage2_R_40_16 metaG | ecosystem: Environmental > Terrestrial > Soil > Vadose zone | place: USA... | reverse complement strand
CGTGGCGAAGAGCCTGTCTTCGGCGAGGCCGTCCGCACCCGCCAGCCGGTTGAGTAGCGTCGACTTGCCCGCGTTGGTGTAGCCGACCAGCGAAACGACGGGTGCTCCCGCGCTCTTGCGCCGCTCGCGGTGGAGCTGGCGGTGGGTGCGTACATGCTCCAGTTCCTCGAGGAGCTGGTCCTTTTGCCGGCGCAGCAGTCGGCGGTCAACCTCGATCTGCTTCTCGCCCTCGCCGCGCTGCTGCACGCTGCCCTGCTGCCGGGAGAAGTGTCCCCATTGACGGGCCAGGCGCGGCAGGTCGTACTCGATTTGGGCCAGTTCGACCTGCAGGCGTCCCTCGCGCGTGCGGGCGCGCTGGGCGAAGATGATGAGAATCAAGGCGGTCCTGTCGAGGACCTGTGCCTCGAGTGCTCCCTCCAGCGTGCGGTGCTGGCCAGGGGTCAGCTCGAGGTCGAAGATGACGGCGTCGCAGTTGTGGTAGCGTGCCAGCTCGGCGATCTCCTCGACCTTCCCCGACCCTAGCAGCGTTCCGGGGTGCGGGCGCGCCAGGTGCTGGGTGACGCGGTCGGCGCACGCCACGCCCGCCGTCGCTGCCAGCAGCTCCAGCTCGTCGAGCGATTCCGCCACCGGCCAGTTGGCGCCTGGCATATCCACCCCGACCAGGATGGCATGCGCGGGGGCCTGGGCGAGCAGCCTGCTCCCCTGCTCCACTGTGCCATTGTTAGATCCGCGTTCTGCCATAGTGACCTCCTTCCTCTCCGCAGTGGCTTGTCAAGCGAGTGACCGTCCCGCTTCCTCCGGCGATTGCCCGGGCGTGGGCGATCGCCCGCCCTCTCAGGAGGGGCGTATGTACGGCAGGAGACGCCACGAGAATCAGAGCTGTACGATCAAGTACCTGTGTCTCTAATTCACCCTCCAGGTTGCGATGCTGCCCAGGCGTCAATTCGAGATCGAAAATGACGCCATCACAGTCGTGAAAGCGTATCAGGTCGGCAATTTCTTGTATTTTCCCTGAACCTAGCAGAGTTCGAGGATGAGGGCGTGCCAGGCGTTGGGTGACCCGATCCATATAGGTTACGCCTGCAGTCGTTGCCAGCCGTGCCAACTCGTCCAGCGATTCTTCCACAGGCCAGTCGATGCCGGGCATTTCAACGCCAACCAGGATCGCGTGCTTTGGTGCGCGCGAAAGTAACGCATGCGCTTGATTTTCTTCGACTGTTATAGGCATAGAGTGTTCCGGCACAGTAAACTCCTTTAACTAAAGTAATCGTGAATAAAGCTGATTTGCTTGACCCCGCATCAAAGATGCTCACTCCAGGCCGAGCAGTATTTCTCACATACCTCATGGTTGGGAACACGTCTGATGCGGCCTATTGTATGAGATGAGGTAAGTCTGGTGGCTGTTCACAGTTCGAGAAGCGACTTCAATGTTGCAGTGATATGGGAAAGAGTTGCAGGAGTAACTTTCCTAATCTACAGTCGGCAACAGTGAAAAGAGCCTTCTCCACCAGATACCATAGCGAAAACATCAGGCAAAACGCTGTTTCTAGAGCTGGCATATTCGTGCAGTCAGATGTATTCCGCGATCCAGGCTTAAGTTAGATGAAGGTTATCACTGTTTTCTCCTCTTGTTTGTCGTTTATAAAGTACCTGAGACCCGCAGAAAAGTCAAGCCCCAAGTCTTGGGAGTAGCGTATCCTTCGTTTCTTTCTGTAAGGAATGTAGAGATTTTTTCACAATACAGGCGTATTGACACCGTATCTATATCGACACTACTATCATCTCAACATATCGACCTAATACACTATAGGCAAGAGATCCATGATCGTTGTAGACAGTCAGAGCTATCTCCTCTTGGCCTTTTATGATCGGCGTAACGGACAAGTGGCAGAGCATCTTCGTAGACAGAGAGCTTAGCACTACAGATAGCTAGACAAGGGGCAGACTATGGATGCAATCATCGGAAGATACAAAGTGCGTATGGAGGAAACCGGGCTCGTCCTAAAACACCCATCGGGCCTCAGCTTTGATTTCCTGCCAAACGAGGTGTTAGCACTCTGGAATTTCATCGACTTTTACCGCGAACAGCTATCAGGCATGCAGATCGACACAAAGCCCCAAATCGAGGCAATTGACACCGAAGAGTTCATTGACCACAACAACCGGTGGAGAGACAAGTGATCTTGATGGGCTGTCATCATGGAGTACTGTGATATGAGAAAACCGCTCGGCATCACGAAGTCGAAAACATGCCGCCCCTTACTCTTCCAGTGCCCACTTCCCGACGCCCTCCCCTCACTTCTCTTCCTAGGCGCAACGGAGAATACTCCTCACGAGCTCGCTGTCTCTACTCTCCGGTAAGAGAAGCGTGGTGGTTCGTCATTGTCAGCATTGTATCACGGCGCTAACCCACACCTATGTTCTCTTTTCTTGCTACGAAAAAAGGACTCTCCCCTTGGTAACTGTTCACCTATGATGGGCATACAAGCCCGGTTTGAGCAATGGCCTGGTTGACTGGTGGTAAGCGTATTGCCTCATCAAGTGAGGATGGCACTCTACAGGTGTGGCAGGTAGTACAGGAGTGTAGGTCCTACGAAAGCGCTGTGGTAATGATATAATCTCCGTACGAGTTAGAAAGTAGTTCTATTCGATCTCTTCCTGGCTGGCGAGTTCTTGTTAACCTGCTCAGGCTATTCTTCAGAGGAGACCCGTTGAATGTCCCAGGTGCTCGATCTAAGTTCCTATCGTCGTTATTTCCCTTCACTCGCACAGGTTGTCGATGGTAAGCAAGCCATCTATTTAGACAACCCTGGCGGCACACAGGTTTCGCAACAGGTCATAGATGCCATGATATCCTACTTCCGCGAGTCCAACGCTAACACGCATGGGGCCTTTCTGACTAGCAAACGTACTGACCGGGTCATTGCTGCTGCGCGTAGCGCCATGGCTGATTTTCTACATGCCGCCAGCCCGGATGAGATTGTTTTCGGGCCCAATATGACCACCCTGACGTTTGCTTTCAGCCGTGCTATCGGCAAAACGCTGCAACCTGGCGATGAGATTGTGGTGACGGTTCTGGATCATGATGCTAACGTCGCGCCCTGGCTTGCGCTCCAGGAGCGTGGTGTTGTAATACGCACTGTTGATGTACACCCGGAAAACGTAACACTCGATATGCAGGATATGCGGGTAAAGATTACCGATCGCACCAGGCTGGTCGCCGTGGGCTATGCCTCTAATGCAGTAGGCACTATTAACGATGTGACGACGATCATTCGTTGGGCGCACGAAGTGGGCGCACTGGCGTGGATAGATGCCGTGCAGTTTGCACCACATGGTCCAATCGATGTACAACTGCTCGATGCAGACTTTCTGGTCTGCTCATCCTATAAGTTCTTCGGCCCGCATCTAGGTATTCTTTATGCGAAGACGGAACATTTGGAGACCTTTCCCGCGTATAAGGTGCGTCCTGCAAGCAATAAAGCTCCCGACCGCTGGGAGACGGGTACACAGAATCATGAGGGGTTAGCCGGGCTGGTTGGTGTGATTGACTACCTGGCACTTTTAGGTCGTGAACACAACACCCGCTATAGCAATATATTCCATGCAACTTCCTATACTGGCAGGCGGCACGAGCTCAAGATTGCCATGCATGCGGTCATGGATTATGAACGCGGGTTGTCAGCACAGTTATTGGCAGGCTTGCGCGAACTCAAAGGCGTCAAAGTCTATGGCATCGCTGACCCGCAGCAACTTTCCTGGCGAGTTCCCACTATTGCCTGTAACGTAGAGGGGCATTCAGCGCGTGAATTAGCCGAGTACCTGGCCTCTCACAGCATTTTTGCCTGGGACGGCAACTACTACGCGCTCGGTATCATGGAACGTTTAGGGCTTGAAGAAAGAGGTGGGGCATTGCGGCTTGGCATGGCCCACTATAACACACTCAACGAGATTGACCGGGTCCTGGAATGTTTGGAACAATTCAACTGACCGGCCACTTATCAGTTTGACTACTGAAGCAAATCTTCTTTGAAACTTTTTCTCTCTGGCGTACGTGTCACGTGGTGGTATAATTTGGTCATAAACGAAGTATTTAGGAGCATACCTATGCCTGATGCGCACCAACAGCCAAAAGGTGCAGGAGATACTTCTGTCAAAACTATTCTCGTCGTAGAGGATGACGAAGATATTGGTTCTTTCCTTGTTCAGGCTATTTCGCAGGAGACTACTCATCACGCGTTGCTAGTTTCTGATGGCTTTCAGGCATTAAAAACCATCCACGAGCTGAAGCCGAACCTGCTCATTATAGATTATCAACTACCACATATGAACGGTATTGAACTTTACGACCGGTTGGGCGCCGTAAAAGGTCTGGAAGCTCCTCCTACTATAATGATGAGTGCACGTTTACCGACACACGAGATCGCGAAGCGGAAGATAGTTGCCATGAAAAAACCGTTTGAGCTGCAAGAATTGCTCAACTCCATTGAAAAGTTATTAGCCTGAGTAACAGCACCGGTACATGCCGGATACAGCTCTACTTGTCTCGCATAGTGATCGTAAATGCGCTCCATGTGCCTGCTAAAACCTGGCCGTGAACTGAAACACTTTTACCTTGCTCGATCATTTTTTCGGTCATTAGACCAAGTGCAATAATCAAGCCATCGATTTTGACCGGTACTTCGTTGTAAACTCCAACCTCCTGTCCATCCACGAAATAGCGCACTTCATCCTTGCCTCTGTGATAGCTAATGCGATAACGATGCAGTTGCCCAGGTGCAGTCGTCATAGGCAATTCATTAAAGTCACAAAAATATTTCGGCTTTTCCGCATTCTCTACATCCGCTGGCTCGGGTACTCCTGGGAAAGGTAGAAGTGCATAGACGCTGGTAATCAGATCATTGCAGGCAAAAAAGTCGAGCGCAACTCCCGTGCTAAAATCGAGTAGGTTGACGGAGACAAACCCATCATAAAGGTCGTGAGGGGCTGTACCTGAACAGAGGGCTTTCATTTCCCACTCGAAGGAGATTTCGCCTTTCTCCGGTATCTCAAATCGCTTTGTCGAGAAGAACATGTTCTTTGCATTGTCGAGTATCTGTACTTGGTCGTTGGTGCGGCTCAGTTTAGCGGTTACACGCACTCGCTCTCCTTCAACCACAACTGTTGCATTCGGTTCTCGGTAACGCCAAAAGGTGCCATCGGGCAAGGGAAAGCCGCCGTATTGCCATGAGCGATTCACGCCCGTAATAATGCTATGATAGCCCGCGTACGTGTACGTTTCTTCCTGCTGCTTATCCGCAACAGAAGCTGTTTGTGTCTTGTCCATCTTGCTATTTTCCCTTGTTCCAAACATTCATCCAAAAGCGCTCAAACGCCTGGAGAGTCGTGTTTAAAATGCATCCATTGCTATTGTAGCAAATCTGCTAAACAAGACAAAAGCCAATTGCCATCTTGACGCATACGAATTTGTATTGCGCAGTTGCTGTTTATACGTGTACATAACAGAGCAACCTTAGAGAAGCCAGTTGCCCTTCCAGGCTAAAGATGGCTATAATGAGTATAATTACTGGATAGAGCCAACAACCTGGCTCTCATCTTGTCGCAACAGGAAGGAAACAGTGTGTGGCTACTAACGACCAAAAACAACCTATGACAGAAGAGCCATCCAGGAACAGCCTGATTCAACGCATGCTCCAAAGCGCATTTAGCAAAAGCAAGCGTCCGAAAAATCTGCGTGAATTGGGTATCAGCGCACTCACGAGTTTGCCCGCAAACATCGGGATGATGCGCAGATTCATGCAATCAGTGAACTGGAAAGAGGCACAGGGAGAGGTGCTGGCAGGCCTGAGAAACACAGTTGTAATTGTAGGGCAGCCCAATACTGGCAAGAGCACCCTCTTCAATCACATCAAAGGTCAGCAACTTTCTCCTGTATCACCAGAGGCTGGCACAACTCGTACCTTGGTGCGTACCGATTTTGGCCCTTTTACTTTAATTGACACACCCGGACACCTGCCGGATCTCATGGAAAGCGGCATGGATCAGGCGAGTGTAATCGTGTTTCTTATCGACGCCACAAAGGGCCTGCAGGAGAAAGACCGCGAACTGTATGAAACCATCAAAAAGTTGAACAAACCTACTATTCTCGCCGTCAATAAAATCGACGCATTGACCGGTGGAGAGTGGGGAGACAGGCTAGCGAACGAGGTAGCAGTGCAGCTCGGTGCCGCGGGCGTTATACCTATCTCGGCTCGCACGGGTGAGAATATAGCCGAGGAACTTATTCCTGCCATGATCGAGGCAAGCCCCGAAGCTGCTCTGATCATCGGGCGGGAGTTGCCAGCCTACCGTCGCACTGCCGCACACCGTATTATCCGTAACTCGACTTTGTTAAGCCTGGCAGCAGGTTTGGAGCCAATTCCATTGATAGATATACCTATTCTACTCGGAACTCAGATCCGCCTGGTGTTGCGCCTGGCGGCGTTGTATGGTGAACAGATAGATTCGGCGGATGTTATGAAACATGCTCGCAAGCTCGTCGTGACTATGGTAGGAGGACTGGGCTTGCGTTATCTAGCAGAACAAGCTGCTAAAACCGTACCATTTGGTGGGGATTTCGTTGCCGGTGCAATTGCCGGCGCTTCTACCTGGGCTATCGGCGAGGTAGCGCTTGAGTACTATGAGAGAGGAAGAGATATCAGCCCTCAACGTTTGCGTATGTTGTACAACGAATTTTATCATCGCTTCCGCAAGCAAAACACGGTGGATGAAGTTCGTCAATACGCACTCAATGGCAAGGAAACACCTCTAGAGTTGGAATCGCCAGGGTAAAAAACAGTTTTCAGTAGTGATAGTTAAGAGGTAGAATATGCCGTTTCCATACGAACAATATGAGATGCTGGCGGAGCCACTCACTTTCTATTATCCAACGGGTCAAGACTCTCTGGCCCGTTGGATATTTCAATCCATTAATAAAGCAGGTAAGTTGTTAACACAATTGCTCGATCGACCCCTGCCAGAAATGAAAATTATCCTGGCTGCGCCGACTGATTGGAGTTTTGCACCACGAGAAGACCCGGAAGAACCGCATGATGCGCTTCCTTATTGGACGAACGCTACCCAACCGCCTTCTATTGTCGTACCCTCCCAACTTGATCCAATCATAGGTATGCATACACAGGAAAAGCTGGCTTTCCTCCTGTATGCTGCGTTAACACAGGCCTTCCTGGAGGATGATCCGCGCCCTTGGCCCGATGAAAGTCCTTTATGGGCGGATGAGTGGCAGTTGCAATTCGCTGCACTCTGGCTTTTGCAACAGATAGATGGATGGCGCGGCGTTGTTTTGACAGATCTGCATGAGCAGTATGCAGAGATTTTCGAACCAGAACCAGATGGCAAGACCCCTGTAACAGTACGTGGCTTCGACTGGTATGATGATACATCTGCCGGGGAATACCTGGTTTATAATCTACTACTCGAGCAGTTTGCTGCTGACTTACTGGCAAACTACAGTCAGGAGACGCTGCCGCGCTTTCTGGAGCTCTATCGTAACGATTTTAGCGTGCTACTTAGCGATGATGTTACCGCTATGCTGGCAAGCTCATTGGGGCCTGGTGGAAGCGAGTGGCTCGAAGACCTCGTATATTTTTAGGATATAAGGGAGAGTCACTTGCAAGGAAACAGCTTTGTCTATCTTGCCTTTGCTTTTATTTGTGCTCCCTTTAGGGCTAGATACCCTCGGAGTCTCAATCAGCCTGGGTATTAAAAGTCAACGGAATGAGAGAAGCTGGAGGTTCCCTACCTGGTTGCAATCTGCTATTCTATTCTCACTGGCAGAGACGCTTATGCCATTGGCGGGCCTGGCAATTGGGTATGCTTCCTCGCTGCTGATTAGCGATATTATGCGTTTTGTAGGTCCGTTGCTTTTGATAAGTGTTGGTTTATGGGAACTTTTGGAGGAAGGGCGCGAGTATATCAGGAAGAAGAATGCGCCGAAATCCAATACATCTCGGTACAAAGCGCCTTTAAAAACACAGTTTCGGTGGAGCTACCAGCTCCTTCTCGCACTCAGCATTAGTCTGGATGAGCTAGCGGTTGGTTTCTCTCTGGGCACGATAACTGTTGGTCATTCAAGTGGAATAGCCTTTAATCCTGTCACGCTCTGTATTCTGGTGGGTATACAAGGATTCTTGATGACCTTAGCAGGTATCGCGTTAGGCCGCACATTACGTGCCCGCTTACGAGCAGTAAAAGAGTGGAGTGAACTTCTCAGCGCTTTTCTGCTCATCGGACTGGGCATTTGGTTGCTTGTAACATGAAAGGGATAGCTATGTTTAACCGGGTAGCAATCATTGGCTTAGGGCTGATTGGTGGATCAATTGGCCTAGCACTCCGCAATGCGAAATCAGCCCAGCAGATAACTGGCTACGATCTTGGTAAGGGCGTAACCGACCGTGCTCGCAGAATTGGAGCTATAGATCAACCCTATAATGCGTTAGCCGATGCAGTGCGCGGCGCTGAATTAATCATATTGGCTACACCGGTTGGAGCGATGCACTCACTATTGCAAAACATAGCTGCAGTGGCCTCACCTGGATCTATTGTGACTGATGTAGCCAGTACGAAAATGCAGGTAATCAGTTGGGCAGAAGAGTATCTTCCGACATCTGTATCGTTTGTTGGGGGACATCCCATGGCAGGAAGAGAAGTCAGCGGTGTTGACTCCGCGAGCGCTACACTTTTCAAAAATCGCATCTATTGCCTTACCCCTACAAAGCGCACTTCTCCAGTGGCAATTGATAAAGTGTCCAAGTTTGTTGAGATACTGGGAGCGCGTGTACGCTTTTTGGAGCCTGCAGAGCATGATGGACAGGTCGCTGGAGTAAGTCATTTGCCCTTCGTGGCCTCAGTCGTGCTCATGAATACTGTAGCTGAGGAGGCGGCATGGAGCGATGCTGCAATATTGGCTGCCAGCGGCTTTCGCGACATGACACGCCTGGCAGCTGGTAGCCCTGAGGTTTACCGCGATATTTGCTTGACCAACAGTGAGTCCCTGACTTACTGCCTGGATGAATACATCAAGGAATTAAGTGCATTTCGTGATCAGATTGCCACCCATGACAGTAACCTGATCCAGACCTTCACTAAGGCCCAGCAGCTACGTGAACAATGGCAAACATCATATGATACCGACCGGTAAACTTAACGGGTTGATCCGGCCACCGTGTATGCTAAAGTTCAAAATTCACCCAAAAACCACTTGACATTCTGCAAGGTGCATGCAATAATGTCTAAGCACCACAAGACAATCATCTGGTCAACTTTGATTAGGTGCTCCTGTCTATCAGGTAGTCAGCATTTGTATGTCACGTTAATGTGACCTCCTCATGGATCACTTTTCCTAGAGCGTTTAGTACTTACTAAGATTTATTGCGTCCTTAAGTGGTTGTAATGAACCTTGAGCAGAGTTGTTGTGGCTGAAATAGCAAACAGACGGTGTTTTTAGGCAAAAGTAATAGTGAATGGTCGATATCTTGACAACAAATTAAAGGTATGAAATAATACCCGTGTTGACGCAATTGAGCGAAATAATCGCTCAAACTGGCACCTTGACAATTGAAGAGTGGAAAACAGAACAGTAACTGTGAGGATCGTGTACATACGAGACACAGCAGTTCCTGTCAATCATGATGCTCTGCCTCTGTTGGGAGGTGGAGCGCACATTTGCGAACAGCCAAGTGCATGAGCACTACTCATGCTAGCTTGGCCTGGATCGCACTCAACCATCACGATCCACACGAGCAGTCGTGTGGGGAGATACAACACATGGATGGCGAGTTTGATCCTGGCTCAGGATAAACGCTGGCGGCGTGCCTAACACATGCAAGTCGAACGTCCTGGAGTGTTTCGGCACTCCAGGAAGTGGCGGACGGGTGAGTAACACATGGGTACCTGGCCTCAAGTGAGGGATACCGGCGAGAAATCGCCGACAAGCCCGCATAGGCTCTTTCTCGCAACAGAGGAAGAGCAAAGCCTGCT
>Ga0137383_10003327_pt1 | contig 10075 bp, 8 predicted proteins | sample SagtaG_19_FD_104817 | JGI IMG/M metagenome (GOLD analysis project Ga0137383, IMG submission 104817) | Vadose zone soil microbial communities from Sagehorn Ranch, Mendocino, California, USA - Sage2_R_40_16 metaG | ecosystem: Environmental > Terrestrial > Soil > Vadose zone | place: USA... | reverse complement strand
TAGTAAATACGAGCCGGAGTGTCCAGCGCCTTTTCCAACCGGCGCGCCCGGAAGAGTGGACTGGGGCGCCACTGTAAATATACCTGGCGTACTGGCTCCGGAATCTCAATGTAGCGCTCGGTGCTCACCTCTTGTAGAATCAGCGCCATTGGGAACAGTGGAGCCAAATCATCAGGGCCCACTGGCTGTTTCGTGCCTGGATGCAGGACGGGGTCTGGTGGCCTGGGTAGATCGGCCGCAATGTTGTACCAGGCGCGGGGCATTTCGTCTTCGCTCAAAAGATACTTGGTATGAACGTTGTCAGGCATGGTTCGCTCCTCTCTCGGCATCGATGAAATAGCTGAACGTAGCAATGTAGGCTCGATAGAGCATACTGATCTTCTGGGCAGAGCACCGGGCGACATTACTCAGCAGTGCATCGGCGCTCACCCATCCGCAGTACCACCACGCATACTATCGTGACACTCTCGTCCCCTAAAAGGGGACAAGCTTCTGAGCAACGCCAGCACGATAACCTGTCTCCGAGGAGACCGTATCCGCGATACGTGGGTGAGGTGCTGACTCACTCAGACAACCGGGGGGCGTGTCGGCCCTACTACTACTTTTCCTGGTTTGACCAGGACGTAGATACGTGAAGGAACGAGGAAACTTCACTTGTTCGCCAAAGGCGAGAGAATGCATATTTGTTGAGCCAACGAGGTCCCGATGTCCCTTGAATCTGCACTGTTTGCAGGACCATTGCCTGTTTTTCGGCTTATGTCTATGCCCACATCGGGGACACTGGCTGCTGGTTCCTCGTTCCGAGCCAGTGAAGCACGAGATGTGAGCCTGTTTTGCCTTGTGGGTGAGATAGTCGATATCTTTGCCATATTCCCATAAGGCCATGCGTTGATTATGATGCCGTCCGTTGTCCTTGTTGCGAACCCCATGAGGATTGCCAATAAAGAGAGAGCCGACCTGCTGTTCCACACAGAAGTCAATCACAGCCCTAGTGGCCTTATGACGCAGATCGCGAATACGATGCCAAGCCCTGCGACTTTGTTTGTTCTTGGCGCGTTGCAACTTCTTCCATCGCCGAGAGTATTTCTTACACCGTGCCTGCTTTCTTGCCAACTTCCCAAGTTGCTGCTGGCGTTGTCGCTTGAGAGACCGGATACCGCGTCCTGTTACCATGATCGCCTTGCCTGTATTGGTGGTGACCGTCGCCAGATGAATCTCACCCAGGTCGACCGTCGCGTGAACGGTCCCAAGGGCAGCTTCAGCTGGTGGCATCTCAACACAGACATGGAGTTCATAGCCATTGTTCCACACGAGTGTACAGGATGTGCTCTTTTCGGGCAGATCAAGGGGCAAGACAAGAGACGTGCGACCTTTGCCCATTGGCAAGACCACTCGCCTGGGTTCGCGTGAAACTGCCTGAGCAGGCCAAGACACGGGATAAAAGCGTTTCGTTTTGTAGGGGTACCGCATGTTCATCGTGGGATGGGTTTGACGGAGTTGGCGCGTAGTGTCCACGTTGGCAAGAAAAGCATGAACGACCATCTGCACCGACTGGCTATGGAGCGCGAAACGGCCCTTGGTAGCTTTCTGCAACTCATTGCGCTCAGGCCACTTCTCATGTGAGAGCCGCGCTGCCTTATGAGTTTCCATACAACTATTCCATACCTGCGCTGCTTCCATTTGGGCCTCACGCAAGCGACGGAATTGAGTGGATGAAAGGTTCTTGAGTTGGTAGATTTTTACCGTATTCATCTGCTCTGATGATAGCATGGAAACAGATGGGCCGCAAGTAGGGAAAACGAGGGATACCCACTCCTCAATTGCCTATCACATCGTATGCATCCCAAAGTACCGTCGCCGTGTCTTGACAGGTGAGGCAAGATAAGAGACGAAACGGCTCATTCATCCCAGCCCATGAATGAAGGACGGGACTTCCCGCACCGGATTATTAAGCTGTGCCAGTTAGCTTGTCAAATCCTCAGTATTACCGGGCCTGCTCTCGTTCCCTGAGTAGTCGCCGCAGGATCTTACCCGATGGCACCCTTGGCAACACGTCAATGAATTCGACTATACGAAGTCTTTTATAGTTTGCCAGCTTTCCATTTGCAAAAGTCAGCAGTTCTTCAGCGGTAACATTGTGACCTGGACGAGCAACGACGAAGCCCTTGGGCACTTCGCCTGCTTCATCGTTGGGAATGCCGATGACAGCGGCGTCCTGGATGGCGGGATGCTCCATGAGCAGGGCCTCCAGTTCGGCGGGAGCAATGCTAAAGCCCTTGTACTTAATCATATCTTTCTTGCGGTCAACGATGTAGATGTAGCCTTCCTCGTCCACATGTCCAATATCGCCGGTGAAAAGCCAGCCGTTACGCACAGCGCGAGCAGTTTCTTCCGGCGCCTTCCAGTAGCCCTGCATGATATGCGGGCCGCGGATGATAATCTCTCCATCTTCACCAGCTGCTAACTCGCGCTCGCCTGTTTCTAGATCTACAATCTTCTGCTGCGTATTATGAATTGGCATGCCTACGCTTGCCAGGCGGATCAGCGCGGGATCGGGCGGCAGCGCGAAAATAAGCGCCGTTGCCTCGGTGATGCCGCATAACTGCATGATCCGCGCCTGCGATTTTCCCCGCAGCTTTTCCTGTAACTTATGAGCTGGTTCAAGCGGCAGGGGCGCGGCAGCAGAGATAATGCGCTTTACAGTCTTCATCTTCCCAAGATCAACGGGCGCGTTGCCGAGGGCAAGCACGATTGGTGGGACCAGCGAATAGTCGGTCACACCGTGTTTCTCGCACAATTCCAACGACTGGAGCATGTCAAAGCGTTCCATCAAGACCTGCGTTCCCCCGCTGGCAAGGAGGCAACCTGAGAGCGATAACCCATACGTGTGGTACAGGGGTAAGAAGATTAGACCTACATTGGTAGGACCGAACTGGAAAGCTGTAGAGAACTGCAGATGATTGGTGACCAGGTTACTTTGACTCAACATTACTCCCTTTGGGAAACCGGTGGTACCAGAGGAATAGGGTAATGCAAGTAAATCGCTGCCGTCTATCGCAACAGGAAGCGGGCGTTTAGGCGATGACTCCCGCAGCAGTTTAGCAAAAGGGATAGCACTAGGCATTCCTTCCGGAACACGCTCACCAGTCACGATGAAATGTTGCAGGTGAGGTAGTGATTTTTGCTGCAACACGCTCTGAAGCAGTGGCGACAATTCGCGCTGTACCAGGACCGCCCTGGCCTCGCAGTTCTCGAGCTGGTAGCTGATCTCGCGCTCCTTGTATGAAGGGTTCATCGGGCTTACCACGGCACCGATCATCGCAGCTGCATTGAAGGTAATGATATACTCGGGACGATTGAACGTGAACAGGCAGATCACATCGCCCTTCCCTATTCCCAGGCCGAGCAGGCCATTAGCAATACTATTGACCATGGAGACGACCTCGCGATAGGTCAGGTTGAGGTCGTGGTAGATGATCGCCGGTCGATCAGGACTGCGCACGGCAGCTTCTCGCAGGAGATGGTCATAAGGCACAGCCGGGAAATCCATCGGTGGACGAAAGAGTTCAGGCGTGACCATCTTGTCTATCATAGGCAATGTCCTTTATGCATTATCGGCTCCCATCAAAAATCACTGCCCGGTCTCAGTGACTTCGTCGCTGCTGAGAGTAATCACCTCGTCTCCAGCATGCACGGTCGCATCCCAGGTCACCGTAATGGCATCCTTGACACTTGCGTGAGCAGGACAGCCCTGGGGATGAACTTGGATTGCGCGGATAGCAGCCTCGCGAGTCTCGGCTGGTATGGTGATGTCATAGTGAACAGCGATAGAGTGAATGCGGATGGTCTTTCCGGCACCGGCGATGCGTCCATCGACAGTGGCGGTATAGGTCTGGCGGTCATAGCGAATCTTGCGCCCTGACAGGGCACCGGCGAGCGTGCCGTACATTCAGCCAGCCACGGCCGCGACGATATGATCGAGGGTCGAAGCAACCGGGGGGCCTTCCTTCATCCCATAGTACTGGCGTAGTCTCCCCTGCATACCGTAGATGACGGGCTCTACTACCTCACCCAGGTAGGCGTACCGGTACCCTTCACGATAAACGAGATGGGCGTGGGAGATATATGCGAATTCTTCTGCCATTGCGTTTGTCTCCATGTTTTTACCAAACCAGTTCTCAAACTCTTACTGGCTTGTCCTCATTCTAGCATTATGACGACACTTATTTCCAGTACCGCATCGGCAAAACTGTAAGCGGCGAAAATATAATCTTATTGACAGTCTCTTCTCGCCGGTATTACTCTACAAGGGAACCGTTTTCAAGAAAGGAACATCTCATGACTACTTCCATCCCTCTCATTGGGGTGACTGGCTCCACAGGGCAACTCGGAGGTAGAGTGGCGGCCCGACTCGCCGCCCTCGGCAAGCATCAGCGCCTGCTCGTGAGAGACCTTGCACGTGCCCCGCAGCTTCCTGATGCCGAGGCTGTCCAGGCGTCCTATGAAGATGGGCCATCCATGCGGGCAGCCCTGGGCGGCATTCAGACACTATTCCTTGTGTCTGGCTGGGGGTCAAGCCGCCTGGAGCAACACTACAGTGCCATCGAAGCTGCGGTCACTGCTGAAGTCGAGCGCATCGTTTACACTTCCTTCCTGGCTGCCGCCCCACAGGCGACCTTCACCCATGCCCGCGAGCACTACCTCACCGAGCAACGTATCCGTGCAAGCGGGAGACGTTACACATTCCTGCGCCCGACCTTCTACCTTGACCGGGCTCTTCGTTGGTTCTCCTCCGAGGGCGTCATTCAGGGCCCTGCTGGCAACGGCACCCTCTCCTGGGTCTCGCGCGATGATCTGGCTGACGTGACCGTGGCTGTTCTGACTACTAACGGACATGATGGGGCCAGCTATGACATCACCGGGTCTCAGGCATTCACGCTTGCTGAGGCCGCCGAACAGTTCTCGCATGCTACGAGGCTGTCTGCTTCCTATCAGCCCGAAACCCTTGAGGAGGCCAGAGCGTCGCGGGCCAGGTTCAATCCTTCGGACTGGGAACTTGAAGCCTGGGTGAGCACTTACGTCGCTATCGCCATGGGGGAGATGTCCGTCATCAGTCACACAGTTCAGGCACTCACTGGTCATGCTCCCCAGACATTCGCTGACTACGTTCGCCAGCATCCAGAGAGCTATCAACACATCGCTGCGACCCGGCTGTGAGCCCACTTGAGCCGTTACCCACTTTATGCGATACTTTAAGCAGCTGTTCCTGAGGAAGAGCAGTTGTTTGTAAGCAAGCCTCAAACAAATTAGGGAGATTGCGTGTATGCAGGTCGGAGTTGGATTGCCGTCCGGCATTCCTGGCACAAGCAGCCGTCTCATTCTAGAATGGGCGCATAAGGCAGACGAGGGTCCTTTTTCGAGCCTGGGAGTGATCGATCGGCTCGTCTACGATAGCTACGAGCCATTGACCACGCTGGCGACTGCAGCCGCCGTTACTTCTCGCGTCAAATTAGTGACCACCATCATCATCGGACCTCTCCATGCCGATGTCATGCTGGCGAAAATGGCGGCAAGCATTGACGCGCTCTCTGGCGGTAGACTGGTGCTGGGCCTGGCTATTGGCGCTCGCAAGGAGGACTATGATGCCGCCGGTGTAGATTACCGGACCCGGGGAAAACGACTTTCGCAACAACTCTCCACCTTGCGTTCCCTGTGGGAAGAGAGCACGATAGGTCCACAAACAGCTCGTCCCGCCGGTCCTGCTTTACTGGTTGGTGGACTGAGCGAACAGGGATATGCACGCATGGCCCGTTACGCCGATGGCTACGTACACGGGGGTGGCCCCCCCAGGACGTTCGCCCGCACAGCTGACAAAGCCCGCGCAGCCTGGCTTGATGCCGGGCGACCAGGTCAACCACAACTGTGGGCTCAGGCCTACTTTGCGCTTGGTGATGATTCTACTATTGAGGCAGGTCGTCGCTACATGAAGACCTACTACGCCTTCACGGGGCCTTTCGCTGACAGGGTCGCGGCTGGCCTGCTTACCAATCCTCAAGCCATTGCTCAATTCCTGCGCGGTTACCAAGAAGCCGGGTGCGACGAATTAGTGCTTTTCCCGGCTCTACCCGGTATTTACCAGCTTGAGCGACTCGCTGCAATCCTCTCCGCGCTGGGTAGGAGCGCGCGATGAAAATCACTATCCTCGGCGGCGGGCCGGCCGGTCTCTACAGCGGCCTGCTCATTAAAAAAGCCAATCCCGCGCATGATATTACCATTATCGAGCGTAATGCGGCTGATGTAACCTATGGCTGGGGGGTCGTTTTTTCTGATCGCACGCTGGCTTCGTTTCAGAGAGCGGACTATAAATCCTATGAGCAGATTGCTAATCAGTTCGTGATCTGGGATACTATCGATGTCTATTTTCGCGGTGAGAGGCTGCACTGCGGCGGCCATGTGATCGCCGGTGTCTCACGCAAAGCCCTGCTCAACATCTTGCAAAAGCGCTGCCTGGAACTAGGAATCGGCTTGCAATTTAGCTGCGAGGTGAACGATCTTGCGGAGCTTCCTGCCTATGATCTGCTGATTGCCGCCGATGGCATTAATAGCCTTGTGCGCAGAACATATGCAGGGTATTTTGAGCCAGCCATAGAACTCGGGAAGGCCAAATACATCTGGCTGGGCGCGGATAAAGTGCTCGATGCCTTCACATTTATCTTCCGTGAGAACGAGCACGGCCTGTTTCAAGTGCATGCTTATCCCTTTAGCGGTACAGCCAGCACCTTTTTGCTCGAATGTGACGAAGCATCCTGGCTCAATGCCGGTCTAGATAAGGCCAGCGGGGCAGAAAGCCTTGCCTATTGCCAGAGCCTTCTCGCCGAAAACCTGGATGGCGCATCGCTCTTATCAAATAACTCAAAATGGATCAATTTTCCAACCCTGAAGACCCGGCTCTGGCATCATAAGAATATAGCGTTGCTTGGTGACAGCGCCCACACTGCACATTTCTCTATCGGCTCAGGCACAAAACTGGCGATGGAGGATGCTATTGCCCTTGCTAGTTCGCTTGAGCGCCACCAGGACCTCGAAACTGCTCTCAATGCCTATGAGTTAGAGCGTAAGCCTGTCGTTGAAGTCTTCCAGAAAGCAGCAGCGGAAAGCCAGGCTTATTTCGAGACTATCAAACGCTACCTTGGCCTCGAACCGATGCAGTTCGCATTCCAGTTGCTCACGCGTAGCGGCAGGATCACCTACGACGATCTCAAGTTCCGCGATGTTCGCTTTGGCGAAACCGTTGACCGCTGGTACATGCAGAAAGTTGATGGCACGGAAGCCATTATCGCCCCAGCTCCAGTGCTTGCACCCTTGCAACTACGTGGGCTTACCATACCCAGCCGTATAGCTCTCTTACAAAGAGCCAGCATAGCAAGATCCATACTTCCTGGCAGGTGCGAGGGCTGCCCTGAGTTGGTGCAGCTGCCCCTTGACAGTGTTGGTCTTGTCCTGACGGAACTGACTGCTGTGTCCGCGGAAGGGCGTATCACTCCGGACTGTCCCGGTATGTACCATGCGGAACAATTGGTAGCCTGGAAGCGCCTCGTCGGACATGTGCATAACAGCTCCGGGGCAAGAATTGCTCTCCAGCTGGGCCATGCCGGGCGGCGCGGCTCGACCCGGCCGAGGTCAGAAGGCCTGGATCGGCCGCTGCGCAAGGGCAACTGGCCACTCCTCTCTGCCTCGCCCATCCCATATGTGCAGCAGAGCCAGGTTCCCAGGGAGATGGACCGGGCAGCCATGAACCAGGTACGCGATGAGTTCGTTCGTGCAGCTCGGATGGGCGAAGAAGCCGGCTTCGACCTGCTGCACCTTCACTTCGCCCATGGTTACTTGCTGGCCAGCTTTCTCTCTCCGCTGGCCAACCTGCGCGATGATGAGTACGGTGGTGATCTGCAACAGCGCATGCGCTTTCCGCTGGAGGTATTTGACGCCGTGCGCACCGCCTGGCCGCAGGACAAGCCTGTCTCGGCCGCGCTCTCAGTTACTGATTGTGTGAAGGGAGGCTTCTCCATCGAGGATGCCGTGGCCGTAGCCCGGGTTCTGAAAGCGCATGGATGTGACATGCTTGAGGTACTGGCAGGCCAGACAACGATAGATGGTGAACCGGCCTACGGCCGTGGCTTCCTGACCGCCTTGAGCGATCGCCTGCGCAACGAAGCAGGCGTTCCCACCCTGGTCGGCGGCTACCTTACGACAAGTGATGAGATCAATACCATCCTGGCTGCTGGCCGCGCTGACCTGTGCATCATGGAAATTGCGCGTTTAGATACCTGAGAGGACACACCACGTCAATCAATCATGCCCTAAGCGCTGGTTCTTTTTATTTCCACTCAACTTGCCGATATATTGCACAATATCCTGGCGACCTTGCTGCTACATCCCTACCCTCGGCCTATATTGTATTGCCTCGGCCACGTGGTTGGCCGCGATCATATCGCACTCGGCCAGGTCGGCAATCGTTCGCGCCAACTTCAGTACACGGTGAAACGCCCGCGCCGACAGGTGCAATTGCTGCATTGCTGCCTTCAACAACTTCTCCCCCGACGCGTCTGTCTGACAAAACTCCCGCACCTCCGCTGGTCCCATCTCCGCGTTGCATTTCAACTTCGTACTCACAAAGCGTAGCAATTGCCGTTCCCGTGCCGCCTGCACCCTGGCGCGGACTGTTTGCGAATTTTCCACATTGCGCTTATCGGCCAGTTTTTCATAATCGACGCGAGGCACCTCAACATGGATATCGATACGGTCAAGCAGTGGGCCGCTAATACGCTTCTGGTAGCGAGCAATCGCCATGGCTGAACAACTGCACTCTTTTACGGGGTCCCCCCAGAATCCACAGGGGCATGGGTTCATTGCAGCCACAAGCATGAAATTCGCTGGGTAGGTAATCGTTCCTTGCGCACGTGAAATAGTCACTACCTTGTCTTCAAGCGGCTGGCGCAGCACTTCCAGCACATTCTGCCCAAATTCAGGTAACTCATCCAGGAAGAGCACGCCACGGTGTGCCAGGCTAATTTCTCCAGGGCGTGGCATGCGTCCGCCTCCAACCAGCCCTGCGTGACTGATAGTATGATGCGGTGAACGAAATGGCCGCTGGAGGACCAATGGCACGTCCGCCGGCAACATACCGCTGACACTATAGATCTTGGTCACCTCAAGCGCTTCCTCAATCACCATACGCGGCAGGATCGAGGGCGTAGCCCGTGCAAGCAGCGTCTTGCCTGATCCGGGTGGGCCGCTCATCAAAATATTGTGCCCTCCACTCGCTGCGACCTCTAGCGCCCGCTTGACGTGTTCCTGACCGCGCACTGCCGCCATGTCGTGGATATACATCATTTGCTCTGCATTGTCGAGGATGCGAGGGTCAGGAATATAAGGTTCGATTCCTTGTTCGCCGTTCAGGTGGGCCATCAGCTGGCCCAGCGTCTCAACGGGATAGATCGTCACCTCCTGGATAAGTGTCGCCTCGACTGCATCGACCGCAGGCACAAATACCGATCTGACATGTTTCTCGCTAGCTAACGCTACCATGGGCAGGATACCATTGGTATGGCGCAAGCTGCCATCCAGGGAGAGTTCCCCCAAGAAAAGATACTCGGCTATTTGTTCGTCGGCAGTTATCTGCCCCGATGCTAACAGTATTCCTATAGCTATAGGAAGGTCATATGCGGGGCCTTCCTTGCGCAAATCGGCGGGGGCGAGATTGACCGTAATGCGTTTGAAGGGAAAGAGAGTGCCGCTGTTCTTAATTGCCGCCCGTACCCTATCTTTAGCTTCATTAACGGCAGTATCGGGAAGTCCAACGATCATGAAGGCTGCCAGGCCATTTGCAAGGTCAACTTCGACCTCGATAATGGCTCCTTCCAGGCCAATAACTGCGCAGCTACGCACCTTTGCTAGCATAGACCACGTGCCTCCTCAACAATATTTTGTTGCACATTATGCATGAGTTGAGGCAAAAATGCAAGTTACTCAGGACCTAATGGATCAATGATGGAACCGTCCATGCCTATAATCCGCG
>Ga0137383_10003326_pt1 | contig 10075 bp, 9 predicted proteins | sample SagtaG_19_FD_104817 | JGI IMG/M metagenome (GOLD analysis project Ga0137383, IMG submission 104817) | Vadose zone soil microbial communities from Sagehorn Ranch, Mendocino, California, USA - Sage2_R_40_16 metaG | ecosystem: Environmental > Terrestrial > Soil > Vadose zone | place: USA... | reverse complement strand
TAAGAAATACCGACAACTTTCGGAAGAAGAAACTCGCGCGGCGCGATTGAAATACTCTTCGTTCTACGTTTTTGGCAGCGAAGAAAGTTACGGATATAGCGGCGCGGATTTTGTCCGCGACAAGGATGGCCACGCCGGCGCGATCATGTTTTGCGAAATGGCCGCCTACGCGAAGTCCCGCGGCCGGACGGTCGATCAATTGCTCGACGAAGCCTTCGCCGGTTTCGGCTACTTCGAAGAGAAGAATGCGTCGATTTACTTCGAAGGGGCCGAGGGCGCGGACAAGATTGCGCGCTTGCTCGAATCCTACGCGAACAATCCGCCGACAGAAATCGCCGGCTCGAAAGTCGTTGGCATCACGGATTTCGAAAAGCAAACCATCCGCGACGTGGAAGGCGACGTGATTCCGAAACAGAAGATGTCGATCTTCGAGCTGGAGGATAAAACACGGATCGCGGTTCGCGGCTCCGGAACCGAACCGAAGATCAAGTATTACAACTTTGCGCAGCGACGACCCGACAAAGGAAAATTTACCGAAGATGAATTGGCCAAAATCAAACGCGGAGTGAGCGAGCAACTGGAAAAAGTGTGGGGTTTTATCGAAAAGGATGCGCACGCTCGCCTGAAATGATAAGCTGCGCGACACTGGCAGCAGGCATCGACCGAAGTCTTCCCATGCATCGCGAAATAAATTTAAGCGGAGGCGAGATCGCACTCCTGAAAACGATGGGCCTTTCCGGCGCGCCGGTTTACGGCAAATTGCTGGTCGAACGCATTGGTGAAATGGAGTCGGCCGAGTTTCTCGATGAACTGAACGGCCTCATCTTGGTCGGCTACGTCCTGTCCGACAAAGTCACTCTCCGTACAATGGAAGATGTCGAACGCGCCGTGTTTCGCGTAAACGCTTCCTACACGCGCGATTTGCGAGACACGCTGACTCCCGGTCGTCGACGCCGCGGCTGAATTTGCGCGGTGATTAACAAAGCGCTTCGCCTTTGGCCATGGCTCGCCGCGATCGCGAGCGGTTTGTTTGGGGCCGCGTGCTTTCCTCCTTTCAATCAAAGCTGGCTCTGCTGGATCGCACTGACGCCCCTCATCGTGGCAATTTGGTTTTCGGGCGCAAACTCACGCCGGCGCTGGTTGCACAATCTCTTACTCGGTTACCTCGCCGGTGCTGTTTTTTTCACCGTCACGTTTGGCTGGCTCGGCGCACTCGGCGATTTGTATCAAAGCTTTTTTCTGCACGGACTCTCGTTGCTATTGTCGATCTATCTCGGACTCCACTTTGCATTTTGGGCTTCGTTCGTCGGGTTAATTAGGCCGCCAGCTTTCATCGCTTCCTGGCGAAATTTGCTGGTGGCGTTTCTAGCCGCGTCCGCGTGGGTCACACACGAATGGGCGCGCGGATGGCTCTTCAGCGGATTCGGCTGGAACGGCCTCGGGGTGGCGCTTCATGCGGAGTGGCCGATGATCCAAATCGCTGAATTCACTGGCGTCGTCGGATTATCGTTTGCGATCGCGTTCGCAAACATTATCGCCGTGACCACGCCGCTCCGCCTTTTCACTGAAGCACGCACACACCGGATGCGACCGCATTTCGATCTCACGCTCACGATGATCGGCATCATCGCGTTGCTGACATTCGGTTTGCATCGCGCCCAACGTCCTTCGCCAGCAAAACCGCTTCGCATCGGCGCCGTCCAGGCAAGCGTTCCGCAATTGCAAAAATTCGATCCGCGGTTCACCGGCGAAGTTTTCGAACGCTTCCGGCGGTTAAGTGAAATCGCGGTAAGCGCAAATCCCCCGCCAGATTTGTTGGTCTGGCCGGAAAGTTCGATGCCCGATCCGGTGCGCGATCCGAGCACCGAGAGCTATGGTTTCGTCCGCGATTTTTCAACGGCGACGAAAACGGATTTGATACTCGGCACGCTCGACGTTGAAGACGGCCACGATTACAACGCCGCGGTGCTCGTTTCGAATGCTGGCGAGCGGGTGCAAATTTATCGCAAGATGCATCTCGTCCCGTTCGGTGAATACATTCCGCTGCGACATTCGTTTCCGCTTTTCGCTGCCATCGCGAGCAAATGGGTGCCGGGCGATTTTACGGCGGGCACTGAGCACACCGTGTTCAGGCTGACTAACGGCGATGTCCGTGCCGCGCCGCTGATTTGTTTCGAAGACACGGTCGGCGACTTAGTCCGACGATTCGTTGTCAATGGCGCCAATCTTTTAGTCGATGTAACAAACGACGGTTGGTTTTTGCAGTCGTCCGGTTCGCGCCAACATCTCGCCAACGCGATCTTTCGGTGTGTCGAAAATCGGCGGCCGATGATTCGAGCAGCGAACACGGGGGTGACTTGCTTTGTGAATCCGTTCGGCCGCGTGACCCAGGTTTTGCAGGACGATACCAGCAACACTTTTGCGGAAGGGGTTCTGGTCGGCGACATTAGCGTGCCGCAAGATAGACAACTCACCTTTTATGCCCGCCATGGCGAGCTGTTTGCCCAATTGTGCGCGGCTGTGACGGCAATTGCAGTCATCTTCATTTTCGTTAGGCGAAAGCAAACCTGATATAAATCAGCGATGGCCGTTCAACTTCCACTTGATCGTTTGCGCGAATTGTGGCCGCAGGAATTGCGCGGCATGCGCGCCAGCGCGCTGCTGCATCCCGCGTCTGTTTCCTCAAAGCTCGAACACGCCTCGCGAGTCCTTGAGCGGCTAAACGGGGATTTATTTCAGCTCAGCGCCTTCTTCGGTCCGCAACATGGATTCCTCGGTCAGACCCAGGACAACATGGTCGAATGGACAAGTTACGAACACCCGCGCCTGCACATTCCTGTTTACAGCCTTTACGGAGAACATCGCGAGCCGACGCCAGAAATGCTCCAGGATATCAATGTTCTCGTCGTCGATCTTCAGGATGTCGGTTCGCGTTATTACACTTTTATTTGGACGCTCTATCTTTGCATGCGCGCGTGCGAGAAGCGCGACGTACACGTTGTCGTTCTCGACCGGCCGAATCCAATTAACGGCGTCACAATTGAAGGATCACCGATTGAGAAAGGTTACGAATCGTTCGTTGGCATGCATCCAATTCCGGTGCGTCACGGAAAAACGATTGGCGAACTCGCCAGCCAGTTTCGTGACGAGACGTTTCCGAAATGTCGATTGTCGATCTTGCCGATGAAAAATTGGGAGCGCGCGATGTGGTTCGATCAAACCGGACTGCCATGGGTGATGCCGTCACCGAACATGCCGACACTCGACACCGCGACGGTTTACCCTGGAATGTGTTTGCTCGAAGGGACGAATATTTCCGAGGGTCGTGGAACGACGCGGCCGTTCGAAATTTTCGGCGCCCCGTTCATCGACGCCGAATCGTTTTGTCGAGAGCTGAACAAATTGAAACTGCCAGGCGTGTTTTTTCGGGAAAATTATTTTCAGCCGACATTTAACAAATTCGCGGGTGAGCTTTGCGGCGGCACGCAAATTCATGTGCTCGACCGCAACGTTTTTCGTCCGTTTCAAACCGGCGTTGAAATCATTCGCTGCATTCGAAAATTATACCCTGAGTCATTCGCGTGGAAGCAACCGCCTTACGAATACGAGCACGACAAGCTGCCGATCCAGATTTTGCTCGGTGGACCGGCCGAGGATTTCTTCAGCGACTGAAAACAACAATCGCAATACCCTCACCTCAGTCCTCTCCCTGCCAGGGGGAGGAAGCCGCGAAGTGGCAGGTGAGGGTGAGTTTGCCGAGAATCCGCGAGTTTAACCGAGCAACGGCTCTACTTTTCTTAGCGTGCCTGTTTGCGATCTTGCCGGCAGCGCGCGCCGACATTCCCTGGCCGGAAGTTGTACAACGACTCGCTTACGAAAACGAAAAACTGGCGCGACGTCCCGGCGGCCATGCCGGGGAATACTTCATCGTCTGCACACTTTATTACACGCCGAAGGAATCCGGTTTCACGTTTGAGCGCGGCTTTGACGCGACTCGAGTAACGAAATCCGGATTGCACAGCCGAACTTATCCGCGCGATTTTCTTCGTTCGGTGAAGAAGGAAGGCTACGGTCGAATCGTCACGCCGGTTAACGGACATAACTACATTCGTTACAACGGGGGCGATTCGTATGGATACTCATCGGCGCCAAGTGGTGGCGGCGGAACATTGGTCGCGCGCTTTTCCGCAGCAGCGAAGCCGCAAGCGGACTTGCATCGTGGTCTTGTGCTCGAAACTCCTGCAGCCGAAGTCGAGCGCGTCTTCGGCAGCACGCGCTGGAAAATTATGGACACCGGCGGCGGTTTGCGACGCTGGCAGCTCGATTGTTACTACGGCGAAGACGAACCGCTCGGGCCGGGAAAATTCATGGCGCGCCCGCGCGCGACCACTTTTGAGTATGCTTACTCGATCGCGCGAGTGAGCAAATGAGTCCGTTCCCGATTCGGCTGACCTTTCACGGCGACCTTCCGTTTTTCCTGGGCTCAAAAGCTTCCACAGTAGAACGCCAGTTATCCGAGAAAACTTCGGTCAAGGACGTGATCGAAGCCTGTGGAGTCCCGCACACCGAAGTCGATCTGATTATCGTCAATGGTGTGCCAGTGGATTTTGCCTGCGTTGTTGACCGCGAATCGAGTATCGAGGTTTATCCAGTCGGCACACGCGGAATTACTTCTTTCGCAGAAAATCGGCTGCAACTCACAGAAATCAGAAGCTTTGTTGCCGATGGACATTTGGGGAAACTTGTCCGGGATCTTCGCCTTCTCGGCGTCGACGTCGTTTACGATCCCGCGGCCGAGGATCGACAATTGGTGACGATCGCCAGCAGCGAGAACCGTGCTCTGCTGACCCGCGACCGGCGTTTGCTGATGCATGCAATCGTCCGGCACGGCTACTACCTGCGTTCTCAGGAGCCGATGGAACAAACTCTCGAGATTTTGCACCGATTCGATCTGGGCTCCGCTTTGGCTCCATTTACTCGCTGCCTCCGCTGCAACACCCTGCTTAAACCTGCAAAGAAAGCCGAAGTCTTTGATCAGCTCGAGCCGTTGACCAAGATATATTATGAGCAATTCCGACGCTGCAGTGGTTGCGGGCAGGTTTATTGGTCGGGATCGCATTTCGCGAAGCTGCAAAAGCGGATCGAAACCATTCGATCGCGTCTGACCGGCGAAGACACAACGTAATCGCAGTCTTGTCACCGGCTGACGCCAACGGCAGACTCGCCGTTTTATGCAAAACGTAATCTCCCGGCGCTACGCGATCACAGCGATAATCATCGCGCTAACAGCAGGCGCACACGCGCAAGGTCCTGCACCGTCGCCGCTAATATCACTGCCTTCTCCGCCCCCGGCGAAAGTTCCAACGGTCGCGGCCCAGCCGAGTCCCGCCCCGCTATTCACGAGGCAGGACTTCGAAACTCTTCTGGACGCGCTGATTCCGTCGCAACTGCAAAACCGTGACATCGCCGGCGCTGTCGTCTCAGTTGTTAAGGACGGTCAGGTGCTTTTCGCAAAGGGTTACGGCTACGCCGATTTCGCCGCGAAGAAGCCGGTGCTGGCTGATCAAACATTGTTTCGTCCCGGCTCGATCTCGAAACTGTTTACCGCGACGGCGGTGATGCAATTGGTCGAGCAAGGCAAGCTCGATCTCGACCGCGACGTAAACGAGTACCTCGATTTCGCAATTCCAAAAACGCATCCCGAGCCGGTTACGCTTCGGCGATTGCTGACGCACACCGCGGGATTCGAGGAAACTTTGAAGAACCTATTCGTGGCGCATGAGAGCGACATGAAGGCGCTGCGCACATATCTCGTCAATCAAATGCCGCAGCGTATTTTTCCACCGGGGAAAATTCCTTCCTATTCCAATTACGGATTCAGCGTCGCCGGATACATCGTCGAGCGTGTGAGTGGCGAGAAATTCGAACGTTACATCGACAATCACATTTTGAAGCCGCTGCGAATGACCAACTCAACATTCGATCAGCCGCTTCTACCTGTGCTCACAGCGCAGATGTCGCAAGGCTATCTCACCGCCGCTAAGAAACCGCGCGATTTCGAATTCGTGCAAGCCTCGCCCGCGGGTGCGCTCAGCACCACGGCCGTGGACATGACGCGTTTCATCCTAGCGTTTCTTCAGGACGGAGCCGTCGACGGCGTGGCCATCTTGAAACCGGAGACGGTCCGACAAATGGAAACCCGGCAGTTTGAACTTCATCCAATGTTGAATGGATTGGGCGTGACCTTCATGGAATATTCAATGAACGGCCAACGCATCATCGGTCACGGCGGCGACACAATTTATTTTCACAGCGACATGGTCCTCGTGCCGGAGGCGCACGTTGGCTATTTCATTTCCTACAACAGCGCTGGAAAAAATGTTGGCGGCGGCCGGGGCGAAGTCCTGCGCGCTTTCGCGAATCGCTATTTTCCAAATCCGGGCGAACCGAAGGTCGATGTCGATCCAAATACGGCGAAAACGGACGGACGCGCGGTCAGCGGTGTTTATGAAGGGACGCGCCGTGGAGAAACAACGTTCCTAAGATTACTGGCGTTGCTCGGTCAATTCAGCGTGAGCAGCGATAAGGACGGCATTCTGACGGTCGAAGGAATGAAGAACCAGCGCGGCGAGTTAAAGAAATGGCGGGAGATTGCTCCGCTTGTTTATAGCGAAATCGACGGGCCGGACAAAATTGCGTTCCGCCGCGATGCGTCCGGCTCCGTGCGCGAGATGCTCCCGTTTCCCGCGATTTACGAGGGCCAGCGCGTTTCGTGGTACGCGAACAAGCGTTTCATTAACCCGATCGTCGGCGGAAATCTGGCGCTGGCGCTTTTAACTGTTTTGCTTTGGCCAGTCGCGGTCGTTGTTCGCAAACGATATCAGCGTCCGTTGTTCACCGCGAAAGGCGACCGCGTTTTATATTTTTTCTCGCGCGTGATCTGCCTTTGTGAAGTGTTGTTCATTTTGATCCCCGCGATTGTATTCAGTCGCGGTGTGCAAAATATCGTGATCTTCGGCGATGCCATCGATCCGTGGTTGCGCGCACTTCACATCTTCGGCTGGGCATTAATGGCAGGCCTCGTCCTTTTAGTAATCACTGCCATTCGCTTTGCCAGACTCCCAGGCCACGGACTTTGGCTTCGCGCTCATGCAATTCTGCTGGCTATCGGCGGGATCGCATTCGGATTATTTTGCTGGCAATATCATTTGCTGGAAACCTCGGTAAAATTCTAACCGGCGCGCCGCAATCATGACCGAAATGCGCCGGGGAATTCTAATTGCAATTAGCATCGCCGCGGTTCCTGCAGCGCTTCTCGCTTACGGACCGACCGGTCACGAAATCGTTGGTGGAATTGCAGACAAACTGGTCGTGAACACGCCGGCAGGCGAAAAAATCTACACGCTGACCGACGGCATCACCTTGGAACGCGCATCGGTCATCGCCGACGAGATCAAGGCCTGGGACAAGAACGGTGTCGACGATCCAAACGCATTTCCGCATTACCCCGAGCACGCGAAGATCGATAAGCAGCTCCGCGATTTCTGGCGAGGGAATCCCCCGACGCAGGATTCGAAGTCTCATGCTCCATCTCATCATTGGTTTCACTACACCGATGTGCCTATTCTTAATCTCGAAAAATATTCCGACGGCAAAACCGGCCGCAGTCAATGGGACATCGTCCACATGATTTCCTATTGCGTCGATGTTTTGCGCGGCGAAATCCCGGAAGATAATCCGCGCAAGATCACTAGGCCGGTCGCGGTTATTCTGCTCGCGCACTATGTTGGTGACATTCATCAGCCGCTCCACGTCGGCGCAGAATATTTCAATCAAGCAGGGCAAGCAGTCGATCCGGATAGAAATCAGCCCGGCATCGAAGACGAGGGCGGCAACACATTCATGCTTCGCTTGACTCGCGGGACGCCGGAAGGAATGACGCACAGCGGATTAAAAATGCACAGCTTTTGGAACTACGACGCAGTCATGGCCAACCTGCCGCCGCTATCACCCACGCTCTGGAAAGAAGAGCGCCACCAAAAAACCGAACAAGCGAAGCGAAAATTGATGGATCGCCTGACGAAAGAGCAGCCGACGAACTGGCGGGCGCCGGCAAACATAGCTCTAAAAAACTATGGAGAATTCTGGGCCGACGAAATTTTGCCGGTCGCGCGCGAGGCGCATGAACGCCTCCAGTTCATCCATGTCCATGAGACTATCGATCAGGACCGCAACGTCATGGCTGGCGACGCGCGAGAAAAGAATGCACCCGACCGCGTCGGGTATGCCGATTGGTCGGCCAAAATTGTTCGCGAAGAATTACACAAGGCCGGCTGGCGTCTCGCTGATCTGCTTCAGCAAGCGCTAACATCGACATCTATCAGCGCGCCATCGGCGTCTCATTAACAACGCCGGCTTCTAAGAAAATCGCGTTCGCCGTGAAGCGAACGCGATTTTCAACAAACAAACTCTGCTGGACGATTAGGTCTCTGTTTTAGCTTTGTCGCCCTTGCAGCATTCCGCTTTGAACTTGGCGTATTGCTCCTTCGTCAGGATGCCTTCCGCCTCTTTCATGTACTTGGCCTCGGTCGCCTCCGAACAACCCGCTTTCATGTGTTCGGCCATCGCCGCGTCCATCTTCGTCTTTTGATCAGGCGTCAGGTTGAGACTTGCCAACGAAACCGTGCAGGCCGGCTTCGCTGCGTTTCCGACTTTCTTGGTGCAGTCGCCATGTTCTCCCGCGAACATCGTGCCCGCTGCAAACATTCCCGCCACTACTAACGCAATGAATTTGGTCATAAGTGCAATGTGAGACACTCGCTTACGCAGTGTCGTTCAAAGATTTAGCGACGCAATTCACTGAACCAACCCTCACCTGTCACTGCGCCACTTCCACTCCCTACCAGCGAGAGGAGAAAGCCTGATGCAGCAAATCTTTTTTGCCTCCTCTCCCTACCAGGGAGAGGATTGAGGTGAGGGTGATTAGGCTTCGGTTTTCCTAGCCGATTTATTGCACTCGGCTTTCAACTTCGCGTATTGATCAGCCGAAAGAATGCCTTGGGCTTTCTTAAGAAACGCCTGCCTGCTCTCTTTCGTGCAACCCGCTTTCACGCACTCCGATTGCCACGCTTCGATCTTGCTCTTCTGATCCGCAGTCAGATTGAGGCTCGCGAGATTGGCGCACGATTGCTGATTCGACGCATTTTTGGCGCAACACGCCATGTCCCCAGCTTTGTCTTTCGCAAACGCGGACGACGCCATCAACATCGCGGCCGCTGCAACTGCTGTTCCAATAATTTTAACCATGGTGACTGATCAGACAGGCGCCGTCTTGGAATTGTTCAATCGTTAATCACCCGAAATCCGACATTGATTGGGATAAATAAATAGGCACGTCAATCGCCGCGGACGCTGCGCTCGGCCGAATAATCGATCGGACTTTGATTAAAATAACGCTGTAGCTCCGCGTAAAATTTTGGATGACGGGAACACAGCGCGGATGGTCGCTCAAAAAACGCTTCGACTGACACCGCGAAAAACTCAGCCGGATTTGTCGCCCCATAAGTGTCGAGCAGAGTCGGAATTCCAGTGTCATCAGCCGCGCGAAGCGATGCAAACTCGGTCCTCATCACTTCGCGCCACGACATCTGCTGTTCACGTGTTGCCAGTGCCGGCGCGCCGTCGGCGGCGAAATTCTCGTAATCGAGTTGGTGAGCAAATTCGTGCAAGACAACGTTTTTGCCGTCGGAAGGGTCGGCTGCGCCGGATTTCACCGCGTCCCATGCGAGCACCATCGATCCCATCGTGCGGCCAGTCTCGCCGAGTCGAGACATTTTTCCTTCTCCCCAAACCGGACCTTCGACGGGCCGATTCTCTTCCACCAGATATGTCGACGGATAAACAAGAATCGTGAGCAGCCACGGAAAGTAATCAGTCCGGCGATGCAACAGAAGAAGACAGGCCTGCGCCGCGATCGTCACTCGGATCTCGTCTGTTATTTCCAATCCGGCACAACCTTCGAAACCTTTTTCGGCGAGAAACACCTGAATGTGATCGAGAAGTTCAGCCTGGTCCG
>Ga0137383_10003324_pt1 | contig 10076 bp, 11 predicted proteins | sample SagtaG_19_FD_104817 | JGI IMG/M metagenome (GOLD analysis project Ga0137383, IMG submission 104817) | Vadose zone soil microbial communities from Sagehorn Ranch, Mendocino, California, USA - Sage2_R_40_16 metaG | ecosystem: Environmental > Terrestrial > Soil > Vadose zone | place: USA... | reverse complement strand
GGATTCACCCGCGCACGTGATTTTTTGCGCGTCACGTCTTGCGGAGAGTCTTCCCACCACAGCATCCAACACTTGATGTAGTCTAGTGCCGCTCCAACTATTTGGGCCGACCGCTAGATTGGCGTTAGTGGGCCGAATCCGAGAGGACGCGCTCATAATACTTGGTCAAAAGATTGGAGCGGCACTAGGAAATCGCCGCCCAGCCTGAACGCTGCATTCCTTCAAGGAGGGCATGGCCATGAACATTGGCTTACTGGGACTCGGCCGGATGGGAACCGGCATCGCGCGCAGCCTGCTTCGCGCAGGCCACCGCGTCACCGTTTACAACCGCACGCGCGAGCGCGCTTACGCGCTGCAGCCGGAGGGCGCCATCGTTGCGAAGTCAATTGCGGACGCCTGCAAAGCCGAAGCTGTACTGACCATGCTCGCAGACGACGCCGCTCTCGAAGCGGTTGTCTTCGCCGAAGAAGGTTTGCTCGCCTCACTGCCGCGCGGCGTGCCGCACATTTCCGTCAGCACGATTAGCGTGGCTCTCTCCGAAAAGCTCGCGGCCGCGCACGCCACAGCGCAGCAAGAATATGTCGCCGCGCCGGTCTTCGGCCGGCCCGAAGCCGCCGAAGCAGGGCGTTTGGCCATTGTTATTGCCGGCTTGAGTGACGTCGTTGAGCGTTGCCAGCCTCTCTTCCAGGCTCTGGGGCCAAAACAGTGGATCGTTGGCGAAGTCCCGGCGCTCGCCAACGTCGTGAAGTTGAGCGGAAACTTCCTCCTCGCCAGCGTCATCGAATCGCTCGCGGAGGCCATGGCGCTGATTCGCAAGTCGGAAGTAGACCCGGCAGCCTATCTCGAATTTCTCACCAGCACGCTTTTTCCCGCGCCGGTTTATAAGAATTACGGCGAGCTCATTCTGCGCGACAAGTACGAGCCGGCGGGTTTCGCCGCGCCGCTCGGCTTGAAGGACATGCGCTTTGTTATGGCCGCGGCCGAAGCTCAAACCGTGCCGATGCCTTTTGCCAGCGTCCTGCGCGACCGTTTCTTGGCGGCCATCGCCCGCGGCAACGAAGCGAGCGACTGGGCTGTACTGGGGCGCCTGGCGGCGGAGGATGCGGGACTCGCCACGCGCGCCCCTGCCGCGGCGAGACGCACCGCCGGAGGGCAACATGGTTGACCGCACCGCGATCACACATGAAATTGATCGCTGGCGCGGCAAGTGGGCTCTCGTGACCGGCGCAAGCGCCGGGATCGGCAAGGCATTCGCCGAGGAGCTCGCCGCCGGGGGCGCAAATCTCGTTCTCACCGCTCGGCGCGGCGACCGCCTGGAGGAACTCGCTCGCTCACTCTCTGCTCGGAATCGCGTTCAAACGGAAATCACCACAGCCGACCTCGCCAATTCCCGCGCCCCGGAGGCGATCTTCGCCTTCACGACGCAGAAGGCAATTCAGATCGATCTTCTCATCAATAACGCCGGCTTTGGCGTCTACGGCGACTTTTACAAACTCGATTCTCAGCGCCTCCTCGACATGGTCCAGGTGAACTGCACTGCGGTCGTGCATCTCACGCGGCTTTATCTTTCTGCGATGGTCGAACGCCGCCGCGGCGATGTCCTCATCGTGGCCTCCACCGCAGCGTTTCAGGCCGTGCCCTTCATCTCTACATACGCCGCCACGAAAAGTTTCGATCTGCTGTTCGCCGACGGCCTCGCCGAGGAGGTCAAGCCGTTCGGCGTGCGCGTTTGCTGCCTTTGCCCCGGATCTACGGCCACGGAATTCCACGACGTTGCCGGCCAGCCCGCCCACACGAGGCGCCGGCAGGAATCCGCGGCAAAGGTCGCCCGCACGGGCCTCCGCGCTCTCGCCGCGGGAAAAAGCTACGTAATTTCGGGCTTGGCAAACTATCTCGGCGTCCACGGCCAGCGTCTGGCTACGCGCCGTTTCGTCACGCGCGTCGCTGCCTCCATGTTTCGCCCCCGCGCGTAGCAAAACCGCCAGTCGGTGCTTCCGTCGGTTTATTCTTCGTCGCGGGCTTGCTGTTGAGCCAGCTTCTCGATTGCGGAGAAATCCTCCAGCGTGGATACGTCTCCCGCGACGGAACCCTTCTGCGCCAACTCCCGCAACAGCCGCCGCATTATTTTTCCGTTGCGCGTTTTCGGTAGCAGATCTGCAAAACGTACTTCCGCAGGCCTTGCGATGGTTCCGATCGTTTGCGCCACGTGCTCGCAGAGTTGTATGCGCAGCTCTTCGGTCGGTGTGCTCCCGGCGCGCAGCGTACGGAACACAACGATCGCTTCGCCCTTGATCTCGTCCGGCCGCGACACGACCGCCGCCTCGGCAACCGCCGTGTGGCTCACCAGCGCGCTTTCGATTTCCATGGTGCTCAGTCGGTGCCCCGCAACTTTGATGACGTCATCCACTCGGCCGAGCACCCAGATATAAACGTCTTTGTCCCGTTGCCCCGCGCCGGGAACTTTTTCCCAATTTGCGGGGAAGTACCATTGGAAGCCGCGCAGAACGTCTAATCAGGAGAGATGCCCAAAACTCCGCATCTTGGTGAGGACGAGCTGCTGCGGCGGGCCGTCCGAGGCGACGAGGATGCATTCCTCGAAATCTACCGGGCGCACCAGGCGAGCCTGTACCGCTACGCCCTGCGCATGTCCGGCAGTCCTTGGGCCGCCGAAGAGATTGTCCAGGAGGTCTTTTTGACTTTGCTGCGCGCGCCATCCAAATTCGACTCAGCCCGCGGGCTTCTGGGCGCGTATCTCTTCGGCATTGCCCGCAATCGCGTGCTCAAGCATCTCGAGCGCGCACCAAGAGAAGTGCCCCTCGAACCGGACAGTGAGGCGAACGCGGAGGTTCACGGTGCGCAGTCGGATAAACTCGCGCATATGCACACGCCGGCCGCCTGGGCGGAGCGCTCGCAGTTGACCGAGCACGTGCACGAAGCCGTCTTGGGCCTCCCGCCCGATTTTCGTGAAGCCGTAGTCCTGTGCGAGTTGGAAGAGCTTAGCTACGAAGAAGCCGCGCGCCTGCTCGATTGCCCCATCGGCACGATCCGCTCCCGCCTGCACCGCGCCCGCGCCTTGCTACTGGCCAAGCTCGAGATGTGGCGCAGCGTTCCCCGGCGAGCCACGGCGCGTTGACCGCTATGCGGTCACAAATGACGATGAACAGGTGGTGTTAAAGCGATGATGACTTGCCAAGAGTTCGAATCCCTGGGACCTGATTTCGAGCGCCATCCCGTCTCCCGCGCGGCAGCGGAGGAGCACCTTCGCAGTTGCGCGCGCTGCGCCGCCTTGCTTGGTTCGTGGAAGGATCTCGACGGGGAGCTGCGCGCTCTCGCACGCGAAACCTCTTCCGCCGCTGCTCCTTTGCGCGTGGAACTTGCTCTCCGCGAAGCCGTCGGCGGGCTGCGCCCACAGCCCCGTGCTGGCAGGCTGGTTCCAGTGTGGGTTTTGGGCCCCGCGGCCACGGCCGCGGTCGCTCTCTTCGCTGTTTGGTATGTTTTGCATGCCCCGCACGCGCCGCAGAAGCCGGCGAACCCTTCACCATCGCTTGCCGCTCAGCCGCCCGTTGACCGCTATGCGGTCACAAATAACAAGGTGGATCCTGCGGCCAGCGAAGAACTTTCGCAGAAAGCATCTGGGGCGCAGAAGCAGGGACCTCGCAGGAATCCGTCCGCGCCTGCCGCAAAAGATTCCGCGGGCGAATTTCTCGCGCTTCCGTACGCCCTTCCGGTTACGAGCGCGGACGATGCGTCCGTCATCCGCGTGCGCCTGCAGCGCGCCGCTCTTGGCGCATTCGGCCTCCCCGTGAATGAAGAGCGTGCCGCCGAATGGGTAATGGTCGATCTGTTGATCGGTGCGGACGGGCAGCCGGAGGCTTTTCGACTGGCCCGCTGACGTTGACCCCGACCGCGTCGGGGTCACAAATAACTTGTAGCGCTGAGATTTACTGAGGGCTTGAAAGAACGTCTCTGGAGAGAAGAGGAGAAACGAGAATGCTGCGAATCACGGGAATCTTTCTGGTTGCATCCGCCGCGATCCTCCTGCTCGCTGGCGCATCGCTCGCGCAGGAACCCGCCCCGCCTCCTCCCCCGATCGTCATGCACCTGCAAGCCCCGGAGCCTGGGTTTATCGGCGAGCGGATCGAACTTCTCGGTTTCGAGGGCGACAGTCATCACCTGGTGAAAGGCGCGCCGTTTTCTGCCGTAGCTGTCTCCGAGACGACGCAAACGCTCGCCGACGGCAATCGCATCCATCGAACAACACAAACGGCCCTTTTCCGTGACAGCCAGGGGCGCACCCGGCGAGAAGCAACTCTCCCGGCCATCGGCCCCCTGGCCTTCGAAGGAAACGAGTACGCCCTGAAGCGCAGCTTCACCTCGATTCACGACCCAGTTTCAGGAGTGAGCTACATACTGGAGCCGGAGCAGAAAGTCGCACGCAAGCTTCCCGCTCCGGTCGCTGGGGAAATCAATTTTCGAAAAGAGGGATTCATTGCCAAAGGCATGACAGCCGCAACTTCCAACGATTTGAAAACCGAGTCGCTCGGCACTCAGACCATCAACAGCGTCACCGCCCAAGGCACCCGCTACACCCGGACGATTCCGGCCGGCCAAATTGGCAACGAGCAGCCGATCATCATTGTTTCTGAACGCTGGTACTCTCCAGACCTGCAGATCGTGGTGATGAGCAAACGCAGTGATCCGCGCTTCGGCGAGACGACTTACCAGCTCACGAATCTGCAGCGCTCGGAGCCGGCGGCGTCTCTCTTCCAGGTCCCCGCAGATTACACGATCCAAGAGGAGGGACCGGGAAGGCGCGGCCACCTGTTCCAGAGACCCGTGCCTGCTCCCCCTCCTCAGCCGGATTTCTGAGCGGCGGCGAGTTCGCTCGGCGCTCTTCTCTCCTGAAGAAGACGGCACGCCCTTCCTGCGGTGGATCCGGAGCCGCGGGGAGGGCGTTTCCGCTTTTCGACTTGCATTGGCCCGGTCAGACGTAGAGAAGCGCTTGGTCGAGGTCGGCCTGGATGTCCTCAACATCTTCGATCCCCACCGACAGGCGGATCAAACCATCTGTGATGCCGATGCTGCGGCGAATATCGGCGGGCATTGATGCGTGTGTCATCGTTGCCGGGTGCGAGATCAGCGTCTCGACCCCACCCAGGCTTTCCGCAAGTGAACACAGTTTCACGCGGTCCAGCAGCCGGCGAGCCGCTTCGAGCGAGCCCACGTCGAAGGACAGCATTGCGCCGGGCCCCCGCTGCTGCCACCGGGCCAGCTCGTGCTGCGGATGAGAGGGGAGCCCGGGATAAAAAACCTTGCGCACTTTAGCATGCGCGTCCAAATGCCTCGCCACGGCTATCCCGTTGGCATTGTGTTGCAGCATCCGGACCACCAGCGTCTTGATTCCGCGCGACACAAGAAAACAATCCATCGGCGCCAGCCCTGAGCCGGCCGACCGCTGGATGAAATAGATCTTTTCCGCGTCTTCCTCTCTCGTCAGGATAACTGCGCCGCCTGTCGCATCGCTGTGGCCGTTCAAATACTTTGTCATGGAGTGCACGACAATGTGCGCCCCAAGCGTGATGGGTCTCTGCAAATACGGACTCATAAACGTGTTGTCCACAACCAGCGTGATGCCGCGTTCGTTCGCAAGTCTCGCCGTCGCCGCAATGTCCGTCAGGATCAACGTCGGGTTGGTGGGTGTCTCGACGTAAATCATCTTGGTGTTGTCGCGCAGAGCCGCACTCATCAGCTCTATCGAAGACGTGTCCACAAAGCTGAATTCCAGGCCGAACTGATTCAAGAGCTGCGTCGATAGCCGGTACACGCCGCCGTACACGGCTTCCGAAACCACGACGTGGTCTCCCGGCCGCAACAGGCGGAACACTGCATCGATCGCAGCCATTCCGGAAGTGAAAACGTGAGCGCCCTTGCCTCCTTCAAGCTGCGCCACACACCGCTCCAGAGCTTTGCGGTTCGGATGATTCGTTCGCGCGTAATCGTAGCCCTTTGTCTTTCCGAACTCGGGCTGAACATAGGTCGAAGTTTGGTAGATCGGCGCAACGATTGCTCCGGTGGCCGGATCAGGCTCCTGGCCAACGTGAATCGCGTCTGTTGCGAAGCCCATCGAATTCTCCTCAAGTGGCGGCATCCACAGCGCGCCGCAGTCCATTCGTGTTGCTGGAAATTGCCGGAGCGTCCGGGTGGGAGCAGTCCGCCTGGGCGGGCATCACTCCGGACATGCGGGTAGAAAAGAACTTACAAGAGCCTATTCCTTGAGTCAATTGCAGCGGCCAGAGCCGCTCCGAGCGGCGCCCGCATATCGGGCCCCATCGAAACGCCGGAGCAGGGTCTTGATTCTTCGGGTCAACCGGTAGAGGATAATGACGCTTGCCATGAAACGTTTGCTCCTTCGGCATCTTGCGTTTTTCACTTGCTTCTCGATTTTGCTGACGCCTCTTTCGGCTCAAGAGCCGGCCAGCCCACCGGCCAAGCCGAAGACTCAGGTACAGAAGCCGGATACGGCAAACCGATTGACAATCGAGGTCAAGGGCGGTGAGAACAGTGTGCCGGTGGAGAACGCCAGTGTGTACGTAAAGTTTGTCCAGGCCCGCACGCTGCGCAAAGGCAAGAAATACGAATTGAACGTCAAAACCAACCGCGACGGAATCGCTCACGTGCCCGATTCGCCGCTCGGAAAAGTACTCATTCAGATTGTCGCCGACGGTTGGAAGTCGTTTGGCCATTGGTACGAGGTCACCGAATCTCAACAGACTGTCCAGATTCGCCTCGAACGCCCGCCGAAGTGGTACTGACCCGGAGAATCAAGTTTTGATGAGCTTTGGACCTGAAATCCCGGTCAAGTTCATCCCCATTCTACATTCCCGTCCAACCCCTGGCGCTCGCTTGTTGCCTGCGGACATTCCTACGCCGATTCTCGCTGCTGCGTTGCCCATCTTTTGTGCAATCCGCGTCAGCGCATTGATCCTTGCGAAGTTAGGCCGCACTTCAGCTTCTTTTCCACAAGCTTTTCAACATTTGTGTTGAAATCTTTGTCGAAGGGAAATTTTCGCACGATTTTCGGAATGAAGTTTGCTCGGAACTCCACGCTTCCGCCAGAAAGCTCCTTTGACCCGCTGGAAATAGGAGTGTTAGAGTACAGTTCGACTTTGCAAAAATGGCGGAACCCGCTCCAATCTATTTTTCTCGCGCGCAAATGCTCTGGGGCAACCTCACTGCCCGTCCCATCCGTTCCGCGCTCACCGTCATCGCGATCTCCATCCAGGTCATTCTCGTGCTTATGGTTGTTGGCCTGACGTCGGGCGTTATTTCCGAATGGGGCAAGCGCGTCGAAGGCGTTGGCGCTGACATCTTGGTGCAGCCGCCCAACTCGTCTATTTTCTTTGCTTTTTCGAGCGCGGTGATGCAGGAATCGGTCGGGGACGCGATTTCAGCGCTGCCCGGTGTGGACGAGGTCGCCCCCACCCTGATCCTGATGGACCAGCGCAATTTCGTAGTCGTTTATGGAATCGACTATAAACGCTTCAACGGGCTAAGTCAGGGATTCCTCTTCTTGGCTGGCCGAGCGTTTGAGTCGCCGGACGAAGCGATAGCTGACGATATCGTGGCACAATCGAGGCATTTGCGCGTCGGCAATACCGTCTCTCTCCTCAATCACAATTTCACTATTTCTGGAATCGTGGCCCACGGCAAGGGCGCCCGCTTCTTTATCCCTCTGCGGACGGCGCAGGAAATTGCCGGAGCGGAGAGGCGCGTCTCCATGTTTTACGTTCGCAGCAAAGGAGATACGGAAGGCACGCGCGAGCTGATCGTAAATCTCCTGCCGGAAGACCGCGTCCGCACCCTCTCCGAATACTTGACCTTGATGAACTCCTCGAATCTGCCCGAGCTGAAGCCTTTCATCCGCACCATGCTAGGGCTGGGCATCGTCATCAGTTTCCTGGTGGTCTTCCTGACCATGCACACCATGGTCATGGAACGCACGCGGGAGATCGGTATCTTGAAAGCCCTGGGCTCTTCCCGGTTGGACATTGCCGAGTTTCTCTTGAACGAGATGCTGGTCATCGCGCTCGCCGGCAGCTCCCTGGGCATTGGCATCACTTTTTTGATGAAATCTATATTGAAGGTGACGACTCCGAGCCTGATGATTCTCATTCCGCCCGGCTGGGTTTTCTCCTCCATCGGTCTGGCGCTGATTGGCGCGGGACTTGGGGCTATTTATCCCGCCATGCGGGCCGCAAGTTTCGATCCGGTCATCGCGCTGGCGTACGAATAGCTCCTTTGTCATTCTCCCTGAATTTGAGTATGCAGAACAGACGGTGAATGCACATGGCCGGCGACAAGCACTACGAAGCGGCGATTGTTGATCGGCGGGAGCTCTCCTCGGATCTGTGGGTGATCCGCGTTGATCCGGGAGGGCCATTCCGCTTTGTGGCTGGCCAATACGCCACACTCGGCGTTCAGAACGAGAGCAAGAAGATCGAACGCGCGTATTCCATTGTCTCCTCGCCCTACGAAGACTCCCTGGAGTTCTTCATCGAGTTGGTTCCTCAGGGTGATCTGACACCCCACCTGTACCGGCTCCGGACCGGTGACAAGATTATGTGCCGGAAAATCGCGAAGGGGCGATTTACGCTGGACTTCCAGAGCGGGCACGCCCACCACCTTCTGCTGGCAACAGTCACAGGCATCGCGCCGTTCGTCAGCTACGTGCGAACCCTCTACCGGGATTGGAAGAAGGGCTCGATGCCGGGGGGCGACCACCGGCTCTATATCGTCCATGGCGCCAGCCGCTCTTGGGAGTTTGGCTACCGCGAGGAAATGGAGCGCATAGCCGCGGAGGTCCCCTGGCTGAAATATGCGCCCACGGTCAGCCGGCCGTGGGAGGACACCGCTTGGACGGGCGAAACCGGCCGCGTCGAGGACGTCATCCGCAAGTACAGCGATCTGTGGGAGTTGCACCCTCAGCAAACGACAGCGTATCTCTGCGGGCATCCGCGCATGATCGAGAATGGCCGCGGGATCCTCGAGCGGCGCGGCTGGGACAAAAAATCGATGCGCGAAGAGGTCTATTTCCAGCCCGCCAAGGAAACCGCGCCAGAGTAGGAATATTCCTACGCGGCCGGCAGCCGACTGGCAAGCTCCTCCGCCAAATCCTCGATAGTGAGCAACGGGCAACTCACGTGGACAGTCTCCTCCGGGGAATCCACATCAATCCGGAGCTTGCCAGCTTCGGCACGGATTTGAACGCGCTCGCGGTTGTCGCGAATTTCGACCAAGTCCGCGTCCGGCATCTTTCGCAATTGCTTGGCGAACTCCCTGAGTGCGGGCAGCAAGAGGCTGGCTTGTTCCGCGGCGCGCTGAATTTCCCGATCCGGAACGAAGCGGGCGGCGAGGGGGATAGCGGCGGCCGGAACAATCAAGTGGTGGTGTTCCCCGTTGAGCTTATGCTCGTCCACGGAGATGCGTATCACGCCTTCCCTGAACGTATAGGCGCCAGCGAGAACGACCGTGCAAGCAAACCCGCAAGCAATCTTAGCTAAGAGCATGCCATCCTCCCTCAGTCCGACGAATTCTTCGAGTCGATCCAGACGCGGATGGTGCTTTCATCGTCTTTGACGGCGACAAGTTCAGTGTCTCCCTGCGCGGACAGGGCGTGGAGGGCGGCGACGAGGTCGAGTTCGTCCTTTCCGGCGGAGAAGAGGGCGTCCACAACCTTCATGGGAATCTTGATTTCGACCTGGCTCTTCTTTTCGGCGGATTTCTCGGTTCGGCCGCGGCCTTTGTCGCGGACGTGAATCAGGAGCTGGCCGGCTTGCTTGGCGACGCGGACGTCGCAGTCGCCGTTCTGAACGGTTACAAACTCGCCGTCCTTGCTGGAGCGGACGGCGTCGAGGATGGCGCGGAGGTCCACCCCTTCCATTTCCGCCCGGTCGATCTTAACCTTGCCGTTGCGCAGGCGGTCATGGTTGATGGTGGGGAGGACCTTTTCAGCGAGCTCGACCGGAACGTTGACGCGGACCATTTCGCCATTGGACTCGTGATTGTCAATTCGGACG
>Ga0137383_10003322_pt1 | contig 10077 bp, 9 predicted proteins | sample SagtaG_19_FD_104817 | JGI IMG/M metagenome (GOLD analysis project Ga0137383, IMG submission 104817) | Vadose zone soil microbial communities from Sagehorn Ranch, Mendocino, California, USA - Sage2_R_40_16 metaG | ecosystem: Environmental > Terrestrial > Soil > Vadose zone | place: USA... | reverse complement strand
AGCCGCCACCAGCCCTCCTGCAGGTTCAGCCAGCAGGCCCGTTTGGGGATGAACACCTGCCGGATCCGGGGGTGGTCGATCAGCCACTCGCGGGTGGCGACACTGGGGTGGCTGGAGAGGTGGTCGGTGATCACGATCAGGTCGACGGTGGGGTTGGCGGCCTGGACCGCGGCTAGCAGCCGCTGGTAGCCGGCGCTGTTGCGGGACGGCGCGGTCAGGGTGACGGTGTGGCCGTCGACCGGGCGCAGCGCGCCGTAGACCCAGGTCTTCTCCGGGCCGCGGCCGTAGTCCAGCGGGGCCTTGACCCGGTGGCCGTCGGGGTCCAGCCGGGGGCGGGTGGGAAGCTGCGCGGGATCACCGGGCCGAGCTCGTCGGCGCAGACCACGGTCGCCTGCTCGGGCGGGTCGGTGGAGCAGGCGATGACGCGGGCTCTTTGGGGGCGAAGTCGGGGTCGGTGCTTTGCGCCCACGATCGGGCACCCCGCCAGCGGGCGCCCTCGCGCAGCAGGATCTGGCGGACCTGGCTGCGGCCCACCCGGACGCCCTCGGCCTGAGCGCGCTCGGCCAGGGCGTCCAGGGTCCAGCGCGCCGGCGCCTCCGGCTGGGCGGGGCCAGCAGCCCCTCACCGCCCTGCTGCAGCCGCCCGGGCGGCTCCGAGCCGGCCAGGGCGATGATCCGGCCCCGCTCGTGCTCGGTGAGGCGCCGGGGCGCGCCCGGGCGGGGCAGGTCACCCAGCCCATCGAGCCCGTGGGCGTTGAAGCGGTGCAACCACTTGGAGACCGTCTTGGGATGACAGCCCAACGACGCGGCGACTTCGGGGACGGTCGCGCCGTCCCAGCTTGCGGTGACGATGCGGGCGCGCTGGATCCAGCTGGCGGGCGCGTGCCGGCTGGCGGCCAGCTTGCGCAGCCGGCGTTCCTCGGCCGGGTCGGCGGGTGGTCGGGCGGACAGCAGCGGCGTGGCCATGTGTTCCCCCTCATGCGCAGCCGACACGGGCAACACCAAGGAGGTAACCAGATCACACCAGATTTAGCGAACGTAGCATTACCCGGTGCAGGCACCCAATGCGAACGCGTTCGCGGAGCGGTGGGTTGGCACGATCCGCGCCGAGTGCCTGGATTGGCTGCTAATCGTTGGCCAGGCCACTTGGAACGAGTGCTGCGGATCTATGTCGATCATTACAACGGGCATCGGCCGCACCGGGCGCTCCAGCTGGAGGCGCCAGATCCACCGGCCCGTTTGACGCTCGGTGCAGAGGATCACCGAGCCGCGGTGCACCGACGCGACCGGCTCGGCGGCCTCCTCCATGAGTATCGACGAACTGCATGAACGAATTTCCGCACCCCACGCGCGGGTCGCAGCCCGTTGCTCAGCAGTACCGAACGAATAGTGGTCGCTGACACGCGCATTCCGAGCTTCTTGAGCTCGCCTTGGATGCGCCGGTAGCCCCAGCGCGGGTTCTCCCGAGCCAGTCGCAGGATCAGCGCAACCAGGTGGTCGTCCAGCGCTGGACGACCACCTCGACGGTCGGGCTGGGTCCATTTGCGGGTGACCAGCCGCCGGTGCCACCGCATGATCGTGTCCGGCGTCACCCAGAAAGGTCGACCAGCGACCGCGGGGAAGCGCTCGGCTCAGCATCGCGAGGAGCGCACGATCGGCAGGGCGGAACTCGGGCCGCTTGACCTGGCGGCGCAGCACTCGAAGCTGGTGACGGAGCACGGCGATCTCGACATCCTTGGCACTCTCGCTTTGGAAGCGTCCGCGGAGCATGCCGACAAGCCAGCGTGCCATGAGGTAGAGGAAGGACAGGGCCATTGGCCGATTGTCCCCGACCCCGAGTTCCCGCTGCTCAGCGCAAGCGGCCGAGGTTTCTGAACCCCACGGTGGGCGAAGCTGATTGCCGATGGCGCCGCGCGGCTGTCAACCGTGTTCGGTCACCGGCCCGGCCGCCCGGTCGGTGACTGACCGGACACTCACTCCGGATGGATCAGCACCTTGATCGCGCCGCTCTCCCGCGACGCCAGGGTCGCGAGCGCCTCGGGCATCTCGGCCAGGCTGAAGCGGTGGGTGATGAGCGGTGCGGGGTCCAGTATCCCCTGGGCGTATAGCTCCACTGTCCACTGCCAGGCGGCGCGGGAGGCGGCGAAGATGCCGAGGACGTGGAGGTGGCCGAGGGCGATCGTGTCAGGGTCGATGGTCGGCCGGTCGGCGCCGGAGATCCCCAGCAGGATCGCGGTGCCGCCGCGGCGCAGCATGGTCAGCGACGAGGCCGGGCCCTCCGGTGAGGTGGTCGTGTCCACCACGGTGTCGAAGCAGCCGCTCAGCTCGGCCATGGCCTCCTGATCGCGCGCATGGACGACCAGCGTGGCGCCGCAGTCGCGGCCGCGGGCCGCGCGCGCTGGCCGCCTGCTCACGAGTGCCAGCTCCGCGGGCGACACCGCCCGTAGCAGCAGCAGCGCGAGCAGGCCCAGCGGCCCGTCGCCCACCACGGCGAGCCGCGAGCCCGGCCGCGGCACGCCGGCCTCCAGCAGCCCGTTGGCCGCGCAGGCAGCGGGCTCGAGCAGGGCGGCGGACTCGACCGGCCGGTTCGTGGGCAGGCGATGGACCAGCCGGGCGGGCACGACGACCTGCTCGGCGAGGGCGCCTGGGTGGGTGAAGCCCGTCTCGGCGTAGGCGGCCGTGCACAGGTTGGTCCGTCCCTCGGCGCAGCGCTCGCAGACCCCACAGGATCGCAGGCCCTCTGCGACCACCGGATCGCCGCGTGCCAGGCCGGTCACCCCCCGCCCCAGGCTGGCCACCCGGCCTGCCCACTCGTGCCCAGGCACCACCGGGTAGCGCACGTACGCCGCCGGGCGTCTGCCGTCGAGCAGTTCGAGGTCCGAGCCGCAGATGCCCACCGCGACGACCGTGACTGCCACCTCGCCGGGACCGGGCGACGCCTCCGAGACCTCCTCCACGGCGTACGCGCCGGGCTCGCGGACCAGGAACGCCTGCATACCCTAGCCGCTCTGGCTGCTCTGGCCGCTCTGGTCCTCGAGCCTGCGGGTCCGGGATGCCCGGTACTCGGCGACGACCAGATCCGTCAGCTCGGCCACGGAGGTCTCGCTGGTGGGCTTGTCGAGGGTGATGGTGCCGTGCTGCAAGAGGTTGACGCGGTCGCACACCTCGAGGATCTGACCGTAGTTGTGGGCGATGATCATGATCGAGACGTCGCCCTTGCGCTTGAGGTCGCGAACCAGGTCGAGGATGAGCCTGCCCTCCTTGGCGCCCATGGCCGCCAGCGGCTCGTCGAGCAGCAGCACCCGGGCCTCGGAGTAGACCGAGCGGGCCACCGCGATGGCCTGCCGCTGGCCACCCGAGAGCTTGGCCACCTCCACGTCCACCGAGGGAACGCTGACCCCCATGTCGTCGAGGTGCTGCTTGGCGAGCCTGCGCATGATGCGGTTGTTGAGCAGCGGCCAGCGCACCACCTCGCGGTTGAGGAACATGTTGTGGTAGACGCTCAGCTCGTTCACCAGCGCCAGGTCCTGATACACGGTGTCGATGCCGAGCGAGCGGGCGTGGTCGACCGAGCGCAGCGAGACCTCGTCGCCGTTGAGGAAGATCTTGCCCGCGTCGGGCGGGTGGAAGCCGCAGATGATCTTCATCAAGGTCGACTTGCCGGCGCCGTTGTCGCCGATGAGCCCGAGCACCTCGCCCTTGGCCAGGTGCATGCTCACGTCCCGCAGCGCGGTGACGGCGCCAAAGCGCTTTGCGATGTGCTCGACCCGCAGCGCGTTCTCCGCCATCAGGTTCGACCCGCCCTTCGCAGCCTCGCCAGGTGGACGTTGGAGATCATCGCGCCCAGGATCGCGATGCCGAGGATCAGGTCGAAGGCCTCGGCGCTGATCCCGATCAGGTTGAAACCGTCACGCAGGGTCCCCAGCACCAGCGCGCCGATGAAGGCGCCGATGATCGTGCCCGACCCGCCCGCCAGGGCGGTGCCGCCGATCACCGACGCGGCGACAGCGGCGAACATGATCTCGGTCCCTCCGGCGCTCGGGTCGATCGTGTTGACCCGGAAGGCCTCCAGCATCCCGACAAGGGCACCGAGCGTGCTAGTGATCATGAAGTTGGCGACCTTGACCCGGCCGACGCGCACCCCGGCCTCGCTTGCGCCGACCAGGTTACCGCCCACGGCGATGGTGTGCAGCCCCCAGCGGGTGCTGGTCAGCACTGTGTGGAACAGCGCCACGATCAGCACCGCCCAGGTCAGCTCCGACCAGTCGGCGCGGCCGAGCCAGCGGCCGATCCCCGCCGCCGAGGCGGGGATTTCGGCTGGATAGGCGTGGGAGGTGAGCAGGGTGATGCCGTTGATCGCGAACAGCGTGCCCAGCGTGGTCACGAACGATGGCACCCGCAGCGCCACCGTGACCAGCCCGTTGATCAGGCCGATCAAGGCTCCGACCAGCAGGACGAGCAGGATCGCGGGGATGGCCGGCGAATGATAGTAGTCGATCGCGTAGTGCATCAAGAACGGCGCAAGTGTGTAGACGCTGCCGACCGACAGGTCGATCTCCCCGCTGACCAGCAGAAGCACCTCCCCGGCCGCGATGATCGCGACCGGGGCGACGTACTGCGACAGCGTGACCAGGTTGCCGCGCGACAGGAAGACCGGCTTGGCGACCTGGAAATAGGCCGCCAAGCCGATCGCGACCAGCAGGATGCTGGCCTCGCGGCGGCGCAGGAACTCGTCGGCCGCGCGCCGCGCGAGGCTCCTGCGCCGGGCCGGGAGGGTTGCCTCGACCTCGGCCATGGCTAGGCGTGGACGATCGCGCCGCTGCGGGTGATGACCTGTTGCGCCGTGCTTGACCCCTCGAAGCGCGTCTTGGTCGTCAGATAGGGGTCGACGTTGTCCTTGGTCACGAACAGCAGGCCCGTGTTGGTCTCCGGCGGCGACACCAGGCCGCCCGAGAGCTTGTAGAGGAACAGGTACAGCACTGGCAGGAAGCCCTGGAGATAGGGCTGCTGGTCGATAGTGAAGTCCAGGTTCCCGGCCTTGATCGCCTGGAGCGTCGCCGGCACCAGGTCGAAGCCGCCCCCGGCTACGCCCTTGCTCTTCAGGCCGTGCTTGGCGATGATCTGCCCCACGGTCTGGGTCGAGCCGGCGTCGACCGCGAAGATTCCCTTCAGGTTCGGGTGACCGGTGACGTAGGCGTCGATGGTGGTGTTCTCCTGGGGGAGCAGGGCGCCGCTGGCGACCTCGGCGAACGTGATCGGCTTGCCCGAGCTTACGATCGCCTTCTTTGCGCCGTCGATGCGCGGCTGGATGTTGAGCGTGCCAGGGGTGGCGATGAACCCGACCACGTCGCCGCCGGAGACCAGCGAGACGATCCGCTCGCCCAGCTTGACCCCGGAGGTGAACAGATCCTGGCCGATGTAGGCCAGCCGGCTGCTGCCCGGGTTGCCCACAGCGCCGTCGGCGTTGTAGGAGACCACCGGGATGCCGGCGTTCAGCGCCTGGTCGACGGGGGTCTTGAACGCCTTGGTGTCGATGACGGAGATCGCGATCCCGTCCGCCTTAGCGGAGATCGCCGCGTTGGTGGCATTCACCATCTCAGGCACGATCGAGTTCTGGGACCCTGTCCACTGGTGGGTGGTGCCCAGCAGTGTGGAGGCGTCCGCCGCGCCGTACTGGGTCGGCACGAAGAACGGGTTGGTGGTGACGTGGTTGACGAACACGAACCGCCACTTCGGCGTCTTCGCGAAGGCGCCGACCCCAGCGGCCGCGGCGGTGGACTTCTTGCTGGTGCAGGCGGCCAGCAGCGCGGACGCCGCGAGCCCGGCGCTGGCCAGCCCGGCCCCGCTGAGCAGCCGCCGCCGCGTGATGGCGCTCAGCGGAAGCGTGTCGACTGCCTCTTCGACACGAGGATCGATCTGGGTCATGAAACCTTCTACCTCCCAGAAGAGTTGCCGCGCGTCATTCGGTCGAAAACTTGTAGATGGTAGTCGTTTGGAACGTCTGCCCGGGCCGTAGCACAGTGGAGGGGAAGTTCGGGTGGTTCGGGGAATCCGGGAAGTGCTGGGTCTCGAGGGCGAAGCCGTCGCTCTGCCGGTACGTCCTGCCGCTGGTGCCCACCAGCGTGCCGTCGAGGAAGTTGCCCGAGTAGAACTGCATGCCGGGCTGATCGGTGAAGACATCGAGGACCCGGCCGCTATGTGGCTCACGGACGTCGGCCGCCAGCACCAGCGAGGTGCTGTCGTCGCGGTTCAGCACGAAGTTGTGGTCGTAGCCGCGACCGATCAACAGCTGGCTGAAGCTGTTGCGGATGCGCGCGCCGATCGACGTTGGCTTGGTGAAGTCCAGCGGCGTGCCGGCGACCGGGGCGATCTCGCCGGTCGGGATCAGGGTCGCGTCAACGGGCGTGTAGTGGCTGGCGTTGATTCGCAGCACGTGGCCGTAGATGTCGCCCGAGCCCTCGCCCGCGAGATTCCAGTAGGCGTGGTTGGTGAGGTTGACGATCGTCGGCTTGTTGGTCGTCGCGTGATAGTCGATGCGGATCTCGCTGCGGTTGGTCAGCGTATAGACCACCCGGGTCTTCAGCTCGCCTGGGTAGCCCTGGTCGCCGTCGGGGCTGGTCAGCGTCAGCTCGAGGCCGACGGTGCCGTTGCTCTGCAGCGCGGTAGCCTGCCAGACGTGCTTGTCGAAGCCGACCGTGCCGCCGTGCAGGCTGTTCGGCGGGTTGTTGATCGGCAGGTGGTGCGTCACGCCGTCGAGGGTGAAGGTGCCTTTGGCGATGCGGTTGGCGTAGCGGCCGATGATGGCGCCGAAATACGGCCCGGGGCTGTTCTTCTTGACATAGTCGTTCAGCGTTGCGAAGCCGAGCGTGACATTGGCCATGCGGTGATGGCGGTCGGGCACCCTGATCGACTGGAGGATCCCGCCGAAGGTGATGATCTTGACCTGCATGCCACGGGAGTTGGTCAGCGTGAACCGGTCGACGCGGATACCGTCCGGGGTGAAGCCGAACAGCTCTTTGGTGATGGTGGGGCGGTGCTTGTGTGGCGCCGCCGATGCGCTGGTGGCGATCATCGCGACGGTCACGATCAGGACTGCGACCGAGCCAAGGCGCACGGACAGGCGCCCGAGCCTGCCTCCGGAATTGGAACGGCTTAGTTGCATGAGCCCCTCCTTACCGTTGTGGCGGAGCGGTCAGCGCGCTCCGAGCAGGTGGTCGATGACGAGCTGGTCGAGGCGCTCGTAGCCGCGCCCTCGGCGGGCGGCGGCGTCCGGGTCGAACGACCGGTCCGCGCGCAGGTCGGCGAGCGTCTCGTCGGGGCGGAGCGTGGGCGTCGCCAGGTCGGGAACGCCCGCGGCGGCCATGGCCTCGGCGACCTCCGGGTCGGCCCGGAAGGCGGCGGCCCGCTCCTTGAGGATGAGGTAGGTGCGCATGCAGCCGCGAGCGAACTCCCAGACGCCGTCCGAGTCCTCGGTGCGGTAGGCGCGGGCGTCGAAGTGGCGCGGCCCCTCGTAGCCCCCGCGCTCCAGGAGGTCCACCAGGAAGAAGGCGTTCTTCTGGTCCTCGGACCCGAAGCGGAGGTCCTGGTCGTAGCGCACCCCGCGCTGAGCGTTGAGGTCGATGTGGAACAGCTTGCCGTGCCACAGCGCCTGCGCCACGCCGTGGTGGAAGTTCAGCCCGGCCATGGTCTCGTGGCCGACCTCCGGATTGAGGCCGACGATGTCCGGGTCCTCCAGCGTGTCGATGAAGGCCAGCGCGTGCCCGATGGTCGGCAGGAACAGGTCGCCGCGCGGCTCGTTCGGCTTGGGCTCGAGCGCGAAGCGCAGCTCGTAGCCGCGCTCGCGCACGTGGGCGCAGAGGAGGTCGATCGCCTCCTTGTAGCGGTCCAGCGCCGCGCGCACGTCCTTGGTGTCGGACTCGCAGCCTTCGCGGCCGCCCCAGCAGACGTAGACCTTTGCGCCGACCTCGGCGGCCACGTCGATGTTGTCGAGGGTCTTGCGGATCGCGTGCCGCCGCACGGCTGGGTCGTTGGCGGTGAAGGCACCCTCGCGGAACACCGGGTGCCTGAAGAGGTTGGTGGTGGCCATCGGCACCACCACGCCGGTCTCGTCGAGAGCCCGCCGGAAGCGGTCCAGGGCCTTGGCGCGGTCGGTCGGGCTCCCGTCTGAGCCCGGTGGGAGCAGGTCGTCGTCATGAAAGGTGACCCCGTAGGCGCCCAGATCGGAGAGCCGGTGGACCGTCTCGACCGGGTCGAGCCACGGCCGCACCGGGTCGCCGAATGGGTCCATGCCGGGGTGGCCGACGGTCCACAGCCCGAAGCTGAAGCGGTCGGCCCTGGTGGGCTGATAGCTGTCGTGCTGCATGCTCATGCCGCCACCGCCGTCCATGCCGAGCCGGACGCGGCGCTGCGCAGCGCGGCGTCCAGGACCTGTTGTACCTGCAGCCCGTCGGCGAACGACGGCGCCAGGTCGCTGCCGCCCGCGATCGCCTCGAGCAGGTCGCGTGCCTCGTGGGTGAAGGTGTGCTCGTAGCCGATGGTGTGGCCGTCCGGCCACCAGGCACCGGCGTAGGGGTGCTCGCGCTCGGTAACTTGGATCCGCCGGAAACCCCGGGTGCCGCGCTCGTCGGTGGCGTCGAAGAAGTCGAGCTCATTGAGCCGGTCCAGCTCCCACACGACGCTGCCGCGGTCGCCGTTGAGCTCCACGCGCAGGCCCTCCTTGTGCCCGGTGGCGAAGCGGGTCGCCTCGAAGGTGCCGATCGGGCCGCCACGCTCCGTGCCGAAGCGCGCGACCAGCGCCACCGCGTCGTCGACCGTCACCGGCCCCCGCGCGCCGCTGCCGTCGGGCAGCAGCCGCTCCTTCACGAAGGTCTCCGTCAGCGCGGACACGCCCACGATGCGGTCGCCGAGCAGGTACTGGGCCAGGTCGATGGCGTGGGCGCCGAGGTCGCCGAGCGCGCCGGAGCCGGCCTGCTCGGCCTGGAGCCGCCAGACCAGCGGGAAGTCGGGATCGATCAGGGGGCTCGCCAGGTAGGCTCCGCGAACGTGGCGGATGGTGCCGAGCCGGCCGGCCTCGACCAGCTGGCGCGCCAGCACGACCGCTGGTACACGGCGGAAGTTGAAGCCGACCATCGCCCTGACCCCGAGGCCCGCCGCCGCGGCAGCGGCATCCGCCATCGCCCGTGCCTCGTCCATGGTGTTCGCCAGGGGCTTCTCGCACAGCACGTGCTTGCCGGCCTCGAGCGCGGCGATCGATATCTCGGCGTGGCTGGACCCCGGAGTGCAGACGTCGACCAGCTGGACGTCGTCCCGCGCGACCAGCCGCTTCCAGTCGGTCTCCCAGGCCGCCCAGCCGAGCCGCTCGGCGGCCGCCCGCACTTTGGCCCGGTCGCGGCCGCAGATCGCGGCCATGCGCGGGCTCAGCGGCAGGTCGAAGAACCGGCTCACCGTCCGCCAGGCCTGGGAGTGCGCTCTGCCCATGAAGGCGTAGCCCACCATCCCGATCCCGAGCACGCCGTGACCGGCGTCGGTCATGGCAACCTCCGGAGAAAGGGATTTGTCAGTTCACTCCACGAACTAAAGCCCAAACCAGCAGCGGAGTCAACCGCTGAACGCCGCGCAAAAATGAGGAATTCATGAGGTCAGGGTATATTTCGAGGCAGTCTCGTCAGCGGCGGCCGAGGATGTTAAGTTCATTAACTGAATAAAGTATGATCCCGAGCAAGGAGCCGCCAATGCCGGTCGTCGCGGGCGTCGACTGCTCGACGCAGTCCACCAAGGTCGTCGCCTGCGACGCCGACACCGGCGAGGTGCTGGCGGAGCGGTCGGCACCCCACCCCGAGGGCACACAGGTCGACCCGCAGGCGTGGTGGCGGGCGCTCCAGAGCGCCGCCGCCGTGCTGGGCGGGGGGGACTGGCCTGGGGACGTGGCCGCGATCGCCGTCGGTGGCCAGCAGCACGCGGTTGGTGCCGCCCTTGATGAAGTTTTCGGTGGCGATGCGATACGCAAGCTCGATCCCCTGGCCGCCGTTGGTCGAGCCGCCGGCTGAAAGATTCTCGATGGCGGCGAGGATGGTCTCTT
>Ga0137383_10003321_pt1 | contig 10078 bp, 10 predicted proteins | sample SagtaG_19_FD_104817 | JGI IMG/M metagenome (GOLD analysis project Ga0137383, IMG submission 104817) | Vadose zone soil microbial communities from Sagehorn Ranch, Mendocino, California, USA - Sage2_R_40_16 metaG | ecosystem: Environmental > Terrestrial > Soil > Vadose zone | place: USA... | reverse complement strand
TGGACCGTTGGCGGCGGTTCGACGAGTTAAAGGAAATGGTGCGCTTTGTGGTGCTTGATCGCACGGGCTCGCAAACGCGGCGCAATTACCAGGTCGTGCTCCGGAAGATCGACATCTCAGCCACGGACATCAGAAAGAGAGTTGCGCGGGGACAATCGATCCATTATCTCGTACCGCCAGCCGTGGAAGAAATTATTGAGCGCGAGAAACTTTATCGGGAGCAATCGAAATAACGCCCGAGAACCTAGCAAAGACCTGCGCGGAACTCGCCTCGAACAAAAAGGCCGAGGACATCGTTGTGCTGGACTTGCGCGATATCTCAACATTTACAGATTTTTTTGTGATCTGCTCCGGTACGTCTGAGCCTCAGCTGAAAGCGATTGCAAACGAAATCGAAACGCGCTTGCGCGAAGAACATTCGCTTCGACCAGTAGCGATCGACGGATTTCCTGCCAGCCAATGGATCGTGCTCGATTACCTGCAAGTGGTTGTCCACATTTTTCACCAAGACAAGCGCGCCTTCTACAGTTTGGAAGATTTATGGGGCGACGCGCCCCGGATAGAATGGGAAGCGGCAGCGGCACGATGAGGGTCGCTCGTGGCATGCAGCCACTTCGATCAACCTCGCCGGTTGATCAACATTGAGAACCAAATGCCGATTCGCTGCGCTGGTTTGGCGGACAAGGTCGCCGAATTATTTCGGCGAGGGCCTGGGCGGCGGCGTAGGTTTCGGTGCAGCCTGCGGGGCAGGCCCTGAAGCTTGCGGAGCAGGTGTCGGAGGCGGTTTAACGTCCAGCAGTTCTACTTCAAAAATCAGAGTCGCATTCGGAGCGATGTCCGGACCGACGGACCGCTCGCCATATGCCAGGTTCGACGGGACGAACAACTGATATTTTGATCCGACCTTCATCAGTTGAACGGCTTCCGTCCATCCCTTGATCACGCCATTAAGTGGGAAGGTGGCCGGTTGGCCGCGCTTGTATGAACTGTCGAACTCCGTGCCGTCAATCAGCGTGCCGCGATAATTTACTGTCACCATGTCAGTCGCCTTGGGTTGCGGTCCTGTTCCCTCTTTAACGGCTTTATATTGCAACCCGCTGGCAGTGGTTTTTACCCCTTCTTTCTTTTTGTTTTCCTCGAGGAACTTCGCGCCGTCCGTCTTATTTTTCTCTCCGGTTGCCTTCTGTTTTTGTTCCATATCTTTCTCGAATTGCGCCATGACGTCTTTGACTTGGTCCTGTGTGAGCTGCGGCTTGCCAGCAATCGCATCTTTGATGCCCGCAGCCAGCACATCGGTATTGATGTCTACCTTCTGGCGGCTCAGGTTCAATCCGATATTCATGCCGATGCTATAGCTGACCTTGTCCTTCTGGTCTCTTAGTTGCGGTGATTTCTCTTGCCCGAACAAAGGCAATGCAAGTAAGGATGCGCTGACAATAAGAATAAAACGTTTCATAAGATGGTTTTTTCCGCGCCGCTTTAATTAAATTAATCGCCGCAGAAAGCCGCACGCTAATGGATAAATGTCGCCCGTCAAGAAAACAGCGTTGCTGGCTGCCGAGTGGCTTTTGTTTTCTAGCCGGATGGCTCGTTGCCGCCACAATTGCGCTCTGGCCGCACATATCGTGCGCCATCGCGCTCTCGCATGGCGACATTCTGAGAATCGGAAAAAGAGTTTGGCAAAATGAATGCAATGGAACTATTTCCGGACTCACTGCATGGAACCAAGGCGAAGACTTCGCATCGCTGGGCATCGGCCATTTCATTTGGTATCCGAAGGAACGGCGCGGTCCTTTCGACGAAAGTTTCCCCAAACTCGTAAGCTTCATTTCAAAGCGCGGCGCCAAATTGCCAACATTACTCTTGACGAGCGGCGAACAGCCATGTCCTTGGAATTCGCGTGCCGAGTTTCTTCGAGCGCAACACACACCGGAGATGAATCAGTTACGCCAGTTTCTTGCCGATACGATCGATCTTCAGGCTGAATTCCTTATTGCGCGGTTGGAGGGCGCGCTGCCTAAAATGCTGGCCGAAGCGGCGCCTGCCGATCGAGCAAACGTACAGCAACAGTTCGAGCGCCTGGCGAGGACATCACAGGGATGTTTCGCCCTTGTCGATTACGTAAATTTCAAAGGGGAAGGCGTCCTGCACACGGAGCGTTATCAAGGCCAGGGATGGGGTTTGCTTCAAGTCCTCGAAGCGATGCACGGCACTTCCGACGCCGGTGCGGTTGATGAATTCGTCCGCGCAGCGAAGGCGACCCTGATTCGACGCGTGCACAATGCGCCTGCCGAACGTCATGAATCACGGTGGTTATCGGGTTGGCTTCGGCGCGTGAACGGCTACAGTGGCGGCTAATCCATGCGACCAAAACTTCGCATACTGCTTTTCGGCATTTTACTGGCTGTTCTTACCAGTGCGGTCAACGGTCAGTTCCGTCTCTTTGGACCAAAGCCCACGCCAAAACCAATGCGCAAAGCGTCGGAGCTTATCAGCAGGCAAGCGCCGTTGAAGGTGAATCAATCTATACTTAAACAGGCGACGCCGGACAATACACACATCGTCGTCTCGATTCCAAAGCAGCGCGCTTACCTGATGATCGACGACCAAGTCGTGGCCGATGGTCCAATCTCGTCCGGCAAACGCGGACACGAGTCGCCAACAGGGCATCTGCACGTGCTTGAGAAAGACCCGAATCACCATTCCAATCTGTACGGCGAATTTGTGGACTCTTCGGGCCGCGTAGTACGCGCTGGAGTCAGTGCCCGGATCGATTCAGCTCCGAGCGGCACGCACTTCGCCGGCGCGCCGATGAGATGGTTCCTGCGTTTGACCGAGGAAGGCGTGGGCATGCACGTGGGAATTTTGCCCGGCTACCCCGCTTCGCATGGCTGCATCCGCCAATCGGCCGACGGCGCAAAATTATTTTACGACTACGCGAAGGTCGGAACGCCCGTGGATGTGGGCGACTACTGACGAACCGTCCGATGGTAGGGACGGCGCTGCGCGCCGACCCTAACCGAGTGAAAGCATCTTCCGCCGCAAAAGGTCGAGTCCGGCTTGGGCAGCTAATTGTTTGAATGTCTCCCGATCAGCGGGAAAAAAGAACTTTTTCGCGATCGTTTCCGACGCTGCCGAGGCCAGGGCAACGTAAACTGTTCCAATTGGCTTTTCCGGCGACCCACCGGTTGGCCCGGCAATTCCAGTTGTTGCGAGTGCATAGTCAGATCCTGTACAGGCACGCGCAAGTTCGGCCAACGCGCGCGCGACTGGCTCACTCACGGCACCGTGCGTTTCGATGAGCTTTGGATCGACATCCAACATGTCAGTCTTTGCTCGATTCGCGTAACAAACGTAGCCAGCCACAAAGACGCGCGAGGCGCCGGGTACGTTCGTGACGCGGTTCGCAATCAATCCGCCAGTACACGATTCTGCGGTTGCCAGCGTTTGATTGCGTTTTGTGAGCAGTTTGACGATTACTTCTTCCAGGGTTTCATCCGCTGTAGAGAAGATCGAGACTCTCAAGCTTGATTGAATGATGGCATCCGCCTGCTTGATCGCTCTTGGTTCTCCGACGATGCGTACTTCGACCTCGCCCGGGCGCGCACAATAACCGAGCTCAATTCCCGGAATCGTGAGAATCTTTTCGCCGATTGTTTCCTCAACCAGCGACTCGCCCACTCCGGCGATCCTGTAAAGCCGCCGCTCCACTGAGAGCGGTGCGCGAACAATCGAGTGCAGGATCGGCAGCACGAACTTCCTAAACATTGGCTGCAGTTCGCGCGGCGGGCCTGGCATTACAAAAACGTGCGGGGACGGAATACGCGGATTGATGTTCGCCTTCAAATATAATCCGGGTGCGCTTCCGTTTTCGTTTGGAAGAACCTGCGCGCCGACTGGGACATCGGTCTGACGGACAATGCCCGCAGCCCATTTGATTCCGCGAATTTTAAGTTTTTGCCGCAGCGAAGCCAATAATTGCGCGTCTTGATGCAGTTCTAACCCGAGCGAATCAGCAACCATCTCTCGCGTGATGTCGTCGCTGGTTGGACCCAGGCCGCCGGTCACAAAGAGAATTTCACAACGTGGAAATAATTCGGCCAGCGTATGCCGGATTGCCTCCGTGTCCGGCACCGTGCGCCGCTCCTCGATGCGCAAACCCAACGGAAAAATCTCGCGCGCTATGAAGGTAAGATGGGCGTCTTGAACATCGCCGAGCAAAAGCTCGGTGCCGGTGTTGATGAGGGCTGCGCGCATGACAGACTGGACAATCAACGCACAACGCCCAACGCTCAACGCGCAAGACTACAACCACAACGCCTGTCATGTTGAGCGAAGCGAAACATCTCAGATCAGAGATTCTTCGCTTCGCTCAGAATGACAGCTTTGAATGATGAAAGCTGGTGTTGAGCGTTGGACGCTTGCCGAAAAATCAAGCCGCGGTCTTGTCTTGCTTTTTGCGAATCAACGGTAGCTTTTTACCCTCTACCACCGCGCGGTTGATCGTCACTTCGGCGATATCTTCGCGACTCGGCACGTCGTACATGATGTCGAGCATGATCCGTTCGAGCATCGAGCGCAACGCGCGCGCACCGGTTCCCTTTGTGACCGCCTGCCCCGCCAGCGCGCGCAAGGCGTCTTTGGTCATTGATAGCCGCACGCCTTCCATTGAGATAATCTTGGTGTACTGCTGCACCATCGCGTTCTTTGTCTCGGTGAGAATGGCTACCATTTCTTCTTCGGTCAGCGCATCGAGCGAACTGACCACCGGCAGGCGTCCGATGAATTCGGGAATCATTCCAAAGGCAAGCAAGTCCTCTGGCTCAACGTGGCGGATGGCTTGCTTTCGTAATGCTTCCTCCACTTCGAGCGTCGGGCTGCCAAACCCCATCACTTTTTGGCCGATGCGTTTCTGAATGATTTTGTCGAGTCCGACGAATGCGCCGCCGCAAATGAAAAGAATTTTCTCGGTATTGACCTGGATATACTCCTGATGCGGATGTTTGCGGCCGCCCTGGGGCGGCACGTTGCACATGCTGCCTTCCAAAATTTTCAAAAGCGCCTGCTGCACCCCTTCGCCGGAGACGTCGCGTGTGATGCTCACGTTGTCAGTCTTGCGGCCGATCTTGTCGATCTCGTCGATGTAAACGATGCCGATCTCCGCGCGTTTCACGTCGTAATCAGCATTTTGCAAAAGCCGCAGAATGATGTTTTCGACGTCTTCGCCGACGTAACCGGCTTCGGTCAGCGTAGTCGCGTCGGCGATGCAAAATGGCACGTCCAGGATTCTGGCCAGGGTTTTCGCCAGCAAAGTCTTTCCGGAGCCGGTCGGTCCGATGAGCAAAATGTTGCTCTTCTCAATTTCAACGTCCGCAAGTGGATCGGGTTGAAAGGTGGCGGACGCTTGGGCTGTGGCGGAAGTTTGCAGCACCCGCTTATAGTGATTGTGCACCGCGACAGACAACGTCTTTTTGGCGATGTCCTGTCCGATGACATATTGATCCAGCGCCTTTCGGATTTCTGCCGGTTTGGGCACGCGAATTATGGATGACTGGCGCCTGGCATCCTCGTTGAGTTCCTTATCAAGAATGCTCTTGCAAACGTTGATGCAGCTATCGCAGATATAAACGCCGGGCCCGGCGATTAGCTTGCGCACCTCTGCGTGGCTCTTGCCGCAGAAGGAGCACATCGTGAGGTTAGAAGCGCGGGCCATATTGGTTTTGGAGTATGAGCGCTGTTATCCCGACACTTTACGCGGTAACGCCACCTCCGCGACTTCTACTGACCGATCACCGGACGGCGGCACGGCACCGTCGAGCAACTTTATTTCCTTTCGCGACTTGATCACTTCGTCCACCAGACCGTATGCCTTCGCCTCTTCGGCGGACATATAGTAATCGCGGTCTGAATCGACCCGGACTTGCTCCTCAGATTTGCCAGTGTGCTGCGCAATGATTCGGATGAGGCGTTTCTTGAGCTTGAACATGTAATCAACCTGCCGTTCCACGTCGCTCGCCGCACCCTGCGCGCCGCCAGACACCTGATGGATCATGATATCGGAATTCGGCAGCGCAAAACGTTTGCCCTTGGTACCCGCACAAAGGAGGACCGCCGCCATGCTGGCCGCCATCCCGAGACAATAGGTTGTCACGTCGCAGGTGAGAAATTGCATCGTGTCGTACACCGCGAGTCCTGCCGTCACGGAACCGCCGGGCGAATTGATATAGATGTTGATGTCTTTTTTTGAATCTTCCATCTGCAGAAAGAGCAACTGCGCAATGACAAGATTGGCGATGTGATCGTCCATCGGCGTTCCGATGAAGACGATCCGGTCCTTGAGCAGCCGCGAGTAAATGTCGTAGCTGCGTTCGCCCCGGCCAGTCTGCTCCACGACCATCGGAATCAGTACCTGCGAAACATTTTCGTCCGATACGCTCATGATTTTTGTTCTTTGACAGTGGATTCTTGCGCTGGCTCGATGCTAACATTCGCCTTCAGGAAATCAAGAGTCTTGCCCAGCAGGATCTGCTCAGCGACGTCATCCAATACATCTTTTTGCTGCAACTCCTTGCGCATTTTCTCAGGCGAAATGTCATAACGTGCCGCCTCTTGCCTGATGCGAAGATCGACATCTTCCTTCGCGACTTCAATGTTCTCGCGCTCCACGATCCGATGCAGAATGAAATTTGTTTTTAACCGATGCGCCGCCACGCCTGCGGCGCCATCGATCAGTTCTCTCTCTTTTTCCTTCAGCATCTCATCAGTAACCCCACGCTCGCGGTTCCGTTGCACTAATTCGGCCAGCGCACGGCGCGTTTCATTTTGCAGAAGCGCGGGAGGCAACTCGAATTGAATCCGCTCATGCAAATATTTCATGATCTGTGATTCCTTGGCCCGCTCGACATCATGCTCTTTCGCATGCTCGATATCGTGCTCGAGCAACTGGCGAAGATCCACAAGGGTTTTCCCCGGAGCGAGTTTGGCCGCGAGCGCATCGTCGATCGGTGGCAAGACCTTCTCCTTGACCTCGCGCACGGTAACGGCGTAATCCGCTTTTTTGCCTGCCAATTCCTTGACCGGAAAATCTGCCGGGAATTCCACGATCGCCAGGCGCGTTTCGCCCGGCTTTTGTCCGACCAATTGCTCGCAAAATTTCGGAAGAAAATTATCAGGCGCGAGGTGCAGCCAGAATTTTTTGCCTCCTTGCAAATTTTTGCTGGCTTGCGGCGCGATCTCGCTAATCGGCTTGCTATCCATCGAACCCTCGAAATCAAGCACCGCAAAATCGCCCATTTGCAGTCCACGTCCTGGCACATCGACAAAATCAGCTGACTGCTCACGCAGACGTTCCAGCGCCTCCTCGATTTCGGCATCAGAAACTTTTGTGTCCGGCAACTGCACCGGAATCTTCTTGTAATCGGGCAGCTCGAATTCCGGCGCGATAACCACGGTCGCTCGGAAGCGCATCGACTTGTCTTCGCCGAACTGGATGTCTTCGATGTTCGTTAACGAAGCCACGCGCAAGTGCTCTTGTTCGACTGCTTCGTGATAACTTTTCGAGACGAGTTTCTTGGTCAGTTCGTCCTGGATTTCCTTGCGGAATCTTTTGTCGATCACGGCACGCGGCGCTTTGCCCGGCCGGTATCCGGGGATTTTCGCAAATCGCGCGAAGCTGTTCGCGATCGCATTCCATTCCTTCGCCACTTCCTCAGGGGGCAATTCGATCTGGAGCTTCGAGACCGAACCGGGCTGCCTTTCTACTTCAACCTTCATTGTGAGAAAGCGACGATTGTAGCGGCGCTTGTGTCAAGCGCCGGCCACGCGTTTGCCTTTGACGTAAACCGAATGTGTTTGCGGCGTTCCAACCCAGTACCCCAATTCGCGATAATCTTCGCAGTCGAAGACAGAGATGTTGGCAAGCTTGCCTCGCTCAAGCGAGCCGATCCTATCGCCGCGATTGAGGCTGTAAGCCGCGTTGATCGTCGCTGCGGTGATCGCTTCCGGGGGTGACATTTTCATCTGTGTGCAGGCAAGAGACAAAATCATCGGCATGCTTGCGGTGGGCGACGAGCCGGGATTGAAATCCGTCGCGATCACAACAGCAAGTCCGGCCTCGATCATTTCGCGGGCGCGGGGATAATCTGTCGATCCAAGCACATACACGGAACCCGGCAACAGCACTGGTTGGACACCAACGGATTTCATTGCCGCAATCCCCTGTTCATCTGTTTTCTCCAAATGATCCGCCGTCGTCGCCTCCAGTTCTGCGGCCAGTTTCTCGCCGCCCGAACTGGTTAGTTGGTCCGCGTGGATTCGCAGCCTTAGGCCGAGCTCCCTGGCTGCCGTCAGAATTCTTCTCGATTTTTTGACGTCGAAATAACCGCGCTCACAGAACACGTCGCAAAACTCCGCGAGCTTTTCCGTTGCGATCCGCGGCAGCATTTTATCGATCACAAGCTCAATGTATTCATCGGCATCCATCTCGCGCGGCACCGCGTGTGCCCCGAGAAATGTCGGCACAATCTCAAGAGGAGTTTCTTCATTGAGCCGCGACATTACGCGCAAAATCTTCAATTCGTCTTCGACAGTCAGCCCGTACCCGGATTTTGCTTCGACAGTCGTCGTTCCGCAGCGCAGGAACCATTCTGTGTGTTTCTGCGCCTGGGCGAAAAGTTCATCGCCGCTGGCCGCGCGCGTTTTTTCTACCGTTGACCAAATCCCGCCGCCGGCTCTGGCAATTTGTTCGTAAGTTTCACCCCGCGCGCGCCGCTCAAAATCGTCTAGGCGATTTCCGGCAAAAACCAAATGCGTGTGCGCATCGACAAATCCGGGCAACACAACACGCCCGCCAGCATCAATAATCTCCGCGTTGCTCGCGTTCCTCTCGATTCGATCGCTCGATCCGACGATGTCGATCTTCCCGTCGATAATCAGCATTCCACCATCGCGAATGATCGCGAGATCAGACATGTCGCTGCCCACGCGCGGTTCCTGCGGTCCCGCCAGCGTGACCAATTGCGAAGCGTGAAGAACGGCCAGTGACTTCACGATTTGCCTAGCTTGCCTTCAACAACCTGGATGATGGTTTTGAATTGCGCCTCGGAATTCACGCTGCCCTTTCGAACTTTGTCTTGAAGACCTGTTCTGAATTTCTCGTCCTTCAACTGGCCAAGATTGATTCGGACGTTCAGTGCCGCCCCTTCAATGCACGCGCGAGTGGCAAGCGCGCCGACACCGACATCCGAGATAGAGGCCGGATTTGCCTTCTCAGCCATCTCCGCGAGCAATGCGTACGATTTCGATGCTGTTTCCATGACTTTAAAAGGCACTTCCGCCGCATGTTTCGTCGCCTCTTCGATTGCTGCAGCACGCGCAGTTTTTTCGTCGGCGGATTCCCTGGGCAACCCGAATGCATCCATTACTTTGTTGAAGGCAGTCGTGTCTTCGTCCACTAGTGACAGCAATTCATCTTTAAGTTGCTGAGCTTTGACCGCCCAATCGCTGAAATATTCTAGTTTGTCATCCCACCCACGTTTCCCAGCAGAAAGATTGGCGACCATGCCGCCCAACGATGCGCCTAATGCGCCCATCAACGCTGCTACAGAACCGCCACCCGGCGCGGGCGAATCGCTCAATGTTTCATTGCAAAACTCGCGCACATCCATTTTCACAAGGGATTTTCTTGACTCAGCCGATTCGATCTTGAATTCAATCACCTTTTCGTTTGGATCGAAAGGCTTGAGTTCGCCCAAGCCCATGGAGCGAATCGCAATGTCGATCAGCTCCTCTTCTGAAACGCCTTCGGACCATCGCTGTTTGCGCAAAAAATAACGGCCGGCATCGACCAGACATTTCTTCGGCACCATGCCCACAATTTCTGAGCCTGTTACGCGCATGCCACGATTAGCCGCCGCTTCAACGCACGCGTCGAACGCCACATGCAACGGCGTCTACTCGATGTAAGTCAGATTCATCGACACCTGCGCGATCCCGTATTCCTTCACGAACCAGCAGATGGCTTTGACGTGCTTCAACGTCCCGGGGATGCGTACCGGTTCTCATTTTGCATCGAACACCG
>Ga0137383_10003319_pt1 | contig 10079 bp, 7 predicted proteins | sample SagtaG_19_FD_104817 | JGI IMG/M metagenome (GOLD analysis project Ga0137383, IMG submission 104817) | Vadose zone soil microbial communities from Sagehorn Ranch, Mendocino, California, USA - Sage2_R_40_16 metaG | ecosystem: Environmental > Terrestrial > Soil > Vadose zone | place: USA... | reverse complement strand
TCGCTGCCGAGAAACGCCACGTTGCGCGCCTCGGCATTGTCTTCATCGTTGTAGAATCGTCCTTGCGCAGGAGCCACGCTGCGAATGTCTGAGAAGGGCGGTAGCGCCCCGACGACTGGAATCGTGCCGCTGTTGAATAAGCTGCGAACCTGAACGTCGTTGCCGAGCTCCGGCATCACGTATTTGCACGCCGGAGCTTCTTTGGCAACCTGGATATAATCGTCTTCCAGCCAGCGAATAAGCCGCCCCGACCTCATGCCGCCGGCCTGCATGCTGGTGCGGCCGGCGAAAACAATCATCACATCCTTGCCAAAGGTTTCCTGATTTTTCTTGATTCCGTCGCCAAGGCCCTCGCCCGCCGCCACCATGATGGTGATGGAGATAATGCCCCAGGCGATGCCGAACATCGTCAGCAACGTGCGGCGCTTGTGCGCCCACAGTGTCGCCAGGGTGTCCCGCAACAGGTCCGTGAAACTCATGGCACTCCGCCGCGCGAACTATTGCAGAATGACTTGCTGCTTCTCGTTGAGGCCTGCGAGGATTTCGGTCTTCACGCCGTTCGAGATGCCGAGCTTCACGCTCAGTTTTTTCTTGCCGTTTTCTTCCTTGGGATTGGGGATTTCCACGGAAGCCTTACGGTCCTTGTCATAGATGAGCGCCGCTTCGGGAATCATAAGCACGTTCTTCTTTTCTTCGAGAAGGATTTCGGCATTGGCGCTCATGTTGGATTTAAGTTCGCCGCCAGGATTCGAGATTGAAACGCGCACCTCAAACGTCGTCACGTTGTCCTTTTCTTTGCCGAGCGGAGAGATTTTCGTCACTTTGCCCGTGAATTTCTTGTCCTTGAACGATTCGACCACGATGCGCGCGGGCTGGTCCAAATACACTTTGCCGATGTCCGCTTCATCCACTTTGCCCTGCACGTAAACCTCGCTGACATCGCCGAGCGTCATGATCAACGTCGCTTGGGAGCCCAGCACAAGAATGGAGCTGACCGCGTCTCCCACGTTCACGTCGCGCGAGAGAACCAGCCCGTCAATCGGGCTGATGATCGTGGAGTTGCGAAGGTCTTCTTGCGCGTTTTCGAGCGACGCTTTCGCCTGCGCGACTTGCGCATCGCACTTGGCGATTTCCGCCTGCGAAACCAGGAGGTTCCGCTGCGCGCTGACTTGCTTGTTCAAGGCGAGCTGATAATTTTTCTCCGCGTCCTCCACCAGGCTCTTCGACATCACGCCATCTTTGTACATTTGCTCGGCGCGTTCCATATTGAGCTTGAGAAAAGGAACGTCGGGGCCTTCCGCATCCACCTTGTTGCGCTCGAGTGTGGCTTTTGCGGACTGCAACGCGGCTTCGGCCGCTTGCAGGTTTGCGGTTGCCGCGCGCACCGCGGCTTCGAGTTGCACCTTGTCGAGATCGGCCAGAACTTGGCCCTGCTTCACGCGATCCCCGTAATCCACAAAGAGCTTTTTCACAATGCCGCTGGCCTTGGATTTCACTTCCACCTTGGACAACGGCTCAATTTTTCCGGTAGCCACCACCACACGGGCCAGGTCACCGCGTTCGACCGACGCAAGTTTAGAGGGATCAATGGTACGATTCGGGCTGAGGGCGGCCTTCACACCGTAGGCGCCACCGCCTAAGAGGAGGACCACCAGGGCTGCCCAGAAGACCCTCCGGCGGCGTTTCTTGCCAATCTTCCCGCTTGCTAACCCATTGCCATTGCTCGACATAAGGTCCCCCTCGGCAGGTTGCTCGCTATGGTTTGCACGCTTTCACAGGGCTTCGGTCTTTCGTAATGAAATACGAAAGACGTCGGGAAAAGTTCCCTCACGGTATAGACGATGGAGAGAGCGTTCGGTCAGGTCATCACGAACGATCAGCACCTGTCGGACGCGGAACGGACCTTCCACGACTCAAAGGGAGATAGCGGACGAGATTTGGCTGCCCGGGCGGGCGAGGGCTCAAGGCAAGGGAAGCTTAGCCCGCCTCAAAGCGGGACTTTGCGGAGCCGGAGGGCATTGACGATCACCGAAACGGAACTGAAGGTCATCGCCGCACTGGCAAGCATGGGACTGAGCAGCCAGCCAAAGAAAGGGTAGAGGACACCTGCGGCGACGGGAATGCCGATCACATTGTAGAGAAAAGCCCAGGCGAGATTCTGCTTGATGTTGCGGATTGTGGCGCGGCTCAGTTTGCGCGCGCGCACGATTCCGCGGAGATCGCCTCGCAGCAGGGTAACGCCTGCGTTTTCAATGGCGACGTCCGTGCCTGTACCCATGGCGATGCCGACATCCGCGGCGGCAAGAGCGGGAGCGTCGTTTATGCCGTCGCCCGCCATGGCCACGATGCGGCTTTCGCTCTTCAGCTGCTTTACGACTTCGCTTTTTTCCTCAGGCAAAACCTCCGCCCGCACTTCTGCAATCCCAAGTTTATCGGCAACCATCCTCGCGGATTCCTTGCGGTCGCCGGTGACCACCACGATCCGCAATCCTTCTTTTTGCAAAGCGCTGATGGCTTGCGGTGTCGACGCCTTCATCAAGTCCGCCAGTGCGATCGCGCCCGCGAGCTTTTCGTTCACCGCCACAAGAACAATCGTGGCCGCAAAAGCCCCGTCAAAACCGAAGGCTTGGTAGAGTTGTTCAGCACTCGACCGAGGGATTCCCTTCTCCTCCAGAAACTTCTCCGTTCCAACAACGACTCGGTCTTCCCCCACCCGCCCTTCCACGCCGCCGCCCGAAGTGGCGCAAAATTCCGCCGCTTCGGCCAGGCTGATGCCCTTCGCCTCCGCGGCTCTAACGATTGCGCGCGCCAGCGGATGCTCGCTCGAGTTTTCCACGCTGGCCGCCAGTCCAAGCAATCTTTCTTTCCCAAATCCGCCGCCCTCAAAAACGCTTACCGCGTTCACAAGCGGCTTGCCTTCGGTGAGCGTCCCGGTCTTGTCAACGACCAGCGTGTCGACTCTAGCGAGAGTCTCCAGTGCCTCCGCGTTTCGCACGAGCACGCCAGCATGCGCGCCGCGGCCCACCGCCACCATAATCGACATCGGCGTTGCAAGCCCGAGCGCACAGGGACAAGCAATGATCAAAACAGATACGGCCGCGACCAGCGCATGGGCAAAGCGCGGCTCAGGGCCAAAGAACATCCAGCCAGCGAACGCCAGGACCGCCGCCGCAACTACGGCCGGGACGAAATACGAAGCGACGCGGTCGGCGAGGCGCGCGATCGGTGCGCGGCTACGTTGCGCTTCGCTGACGAGTCTTACGATTTGCGCGAGCGTCGTTTCGCTACCCACTCGTTGCGCTTCCATGACGAAGCTTCCGCTCGTATTGAGCGTGCCGCCGGTGACGCTGTCGCCCGCGCGCTTCTCGACGGGCATCGGTTCGCCCGTCACCATGGATTCATCCACCGCACTCGCGCCTTCGTGAATCAATCCGTCCACCGGCACGCGCTCGCCGGGACGCACGCGCAGTCGATCGCCGCGCTTGACTTGGTCAAGCGGCATGTCTTTTTCCGTTCCGTCCGCGGAAACAATGTGGGCTTGCCGCGGCGCAAGATGCAGAAGCGCACGGATCGCCCCGCTGGTGCGTTGCCGGGCGCGCAATTCCAGAACCTGGCCGAGCAAAACAAGTGTTGTGATCACTGCGGCCGCTTCAAAATAAGCCGGCGCTCGGCCGCCCAGGTTGCGGAACGAAGCAGGAAAAACTTGCGGGAAAAACGTCGCTACCACGCTGTCGAGATAGGCAACGCCCGTTCCCATGCCAATTAGCGTAAACATGTTCGGGCTGCGACGGACGAGCGAGGCCCAGAAGCGCTCGAAAAACGGCCAGCCGCCCCAGAGCACTACCGGGGTGGCCAAGACAAATTCGATCGCGTTGCGAGCACCGGGCGCAAACCGCAACCCGAGCGCATCGCCAAACATCGAGAGGACCAGCACCGGCAATGACAACGCCGCGCTGACCCAGAATCGCCGCCGCATTGAGTCGTACTCGGGATCTGCCTCGACTTCCGCGAAAACATCGATCGGCTCGAGCGCCATTCCGCACTTCGGGCACACGCCCGGGCCAATTTGCACAATTTCCGGATCCATCGGGCAGGTGTAGCGCACGCCTTGGGCGCTCGATGGGACAGCTGCGGCGATTGCGGCTGCCGCTGGATGGGTCGTTCGTTGTTCGGCGTGAGTGGGAGCGTCCGCCTCCGCCGTGTGCGGGTGTACCCGGCTATGCGCGTGGGCGTGTTCAATGCCCGCCGAGCCCGGAGCGGCAAGAAATTTCTCCGGATCCTGCCGAAAGCGTTCCGCACAACGCTTGGAACAAAAATGGTAAACCTCGCCTTTGTGCTCGACTTTCCCGGCAGCCTTGGTTGGATCCACCGACATCCCGCAAACCGGGTCTCTCGCTTTGGGCGGCCCGGTCAGAATGGGCAGGTTTGCGCCGGGTGGCTTCGCGTTCATGGGTAGATCGGACATGTCGCTATATTAGATGATTTCTGGTTACATCCGAATTCATCAGGGCTTCGCCCATGGCTGGTATACTCTCCTGCGGTCATAAACCCCAAGGAGAGTTGCACCTTGCCTTTCCCAGCGACTGCGAGCGTCGCGGCGCCTCCCTTACGCATTGCCGCGCTAGTGAAGCGGTTTGGCCAGACAACGGCGGTCGATGGCATTACCCTCGAACTGCGCCAGGCAGAATGCCTGGGATTGCTGGGTCCCAACGGAGCCGGCAAGAGCACGCTGATTCGTAGCATTGTGGGCCGCGTCATTCCTGACGCAGGCGCCATCTCCATTTTCGGTGCGCGGGCCGGTTCTCCCGCGGCGCGCAGCGCTCTCGGCTGGATCCCGCAGGAACTGGCGCTCTATCCCCGGCTGACTTGCCGTGAGAATCTGCGGTCTTTCGGCCGCTATCACGGACTCCGCGGCGCTGCGCTCGAGGAAGCTGTCGCTCGTTGTCTGGGCTGGGCAACCCTGAACGATCGCGCCGGCGAGCTCGTCAGGAACCTGTCGGGAGGTATGAAGCGCCGCCTGAACATGGCCGCCGGGCTCATTCACCAGCCTAAGCTGGTTCTGATGGATGAACCAACCGTGGGCGTGGATCCGCAATCGCGCAACCACATTTTCGAAATGATCGAGAAATTGCGCGCCGAGGGCATGTCACTGATCTACACAACGCATTATATGGAAGAAGCGGAGCGCCTCTGCGACCGGATCGCGATCATCGATCATGGCAAAATCATCGCCCTCGGCATGCACGCTGACCTCGTGCGCACCACCTTTGGCTCGCGGAGCCAGGTACTGGCGCGCTATGCAGGAGCAGACGAGCGCATCGCCGCCTGGGTGTTCGAGCGCGGCGGGCAGGTTGTGGATGGCACGGCGCAATTCTCCATCGAGCACCCCGCCGAGGTTGGCGCTCTGCTCGAAGCTTCAGCAAAGGCTGGGCTTGAACTGATCGACGTTTCCATCCGCAAGCCAAATCTCGAATCAGTTTTTCTGCACTTAACCGGAAGGGAGTTGCGCGATTGATTGCCGCTATCGTTCGCACGGCTATGGTTTCTCTGCGCCGGGACCGCGGTGCGCTCGCGCTGAGCTTTATCCTTCCGGTTGTTTTCTTCAGCATTTTCGCGGTCATTTTCGGAGGGCGCCGCAACACGACGCCGAAGGTCAAGGTTCTCGTCGTGGACGAGGATCACAGCAGCGCCGCGCAGGGCCTGGTTCGGGGTTTCGAGGAAGAAGGGTCCCTGGTCGTCGAGACTCGGCCCGCCCCTGTAAAGGGAGCGGCGCAACCCGAATACAGCGCGGCCACCGCGGAAGCGGCCCTCAAGAGGGGAACGGCGCCCGTTGCGGTCATCATTCCCCGCGGTTTCGGCGAGAATCCGATCTCCTTCGGTCCCCCGGATGCCCGTCGCCCGACGATCCAGTTGCTCGAGGACAGCAGCGATGTGGTTGCGTCCCAAGTGGTGTCGGGCCTGCTCCAGAAAATAGCCATGACTTCCTTGCCCGACGTGATGGTGGAGCAGGGATCAAAATATATCGACCAGTTTGCTGGTGGCCTCACGCGCGAGCAGCGGGACCGCATGGAGCAAAGCCTTGCCCACCTGCGTAATTGCCATGACAGCACCGCGGCCGCATCCGGTTCTGGCAACGCCGCCGGTGGAATCGTCGCAGTCTCGACCCGCGGCGTCATCGGCCAAAACAAGAACAATCCTATGGTCTCGTTTTATGCCGCCGCGATCGGCGTGATGTTCCTGCTCTTCACCGCCAGCGGCGCGGCCGGCGCCTTGCTCGATGAAACGGAAAGCGGCACGCTCGACCGCGTGCTCAGTTCCCGCGTGACCATGACTACGCTTATGCTGGGCAAGCTCACCTTCAACTCGTTGCTGGCTTTCGCACAGCTCGTGCTGATGTTTCTTTGGGGATGGGCGGTGTTCCGGCTCGATCTTTGGTCACACATCCCGGGGTTTATCGTGATGGGCGTCTCGAGCGCCGTGGCCGTGGCGGCCTTTGGCATTTTGCTGGCCAGCATTTGCCGCAGCCGCGCGCAGTTAGGCGCCCTTTCGACGCTCGTCATTCTGGTGATGTCCTCGGTTGGCGGCAGCATGTTCCCACGCTTCCTGATGCCGGAAGCCATGCAAAAGGCCGGCTTGCTGACCATTAACGCGTGGGCTATCGACGGATTCACGAAAGTTTTCTGGCGCGACGAGCCGGTCTCGCACCTCTGGTTGCAGGTCGCGGTTCTCCTAGCGACTGCGGTCCTTCTGTTCGGGATCGCCCGCAGAGCGGCGCGTCGCTGGGAGTACGCCTAGGCCCGCGGTCGGACCCACTCCGCCTTTCTCCGAAGAAGTTTGCGGGGCTGGTATAATTCCCGGTATGACACTGGTCGAAGTGACTTATCAACTGCAGTCTCCGCTAAGCGACGAGCAGTTGTACCAGCTCGCGGAATTCTCGAACACCTACGGGTTGCGGCGCTTCCGGGTGGACGATTCGAGAAAGCAATTGTCTTTCGAATACGACGCTTCGCGCCTGCGCGAAACGCAAGTTGCGCACGCCCTCAGCCGGGCCAAAATTGCTGTCGACCGCCGCCTCAACTAGCCGCGCGGCTGATGCCGTCGCCGAGATCGGGGCGTAAACCCGCCATACGCATGATCGGACGATGCGGCGCGCCTTTTTCGAGCCTTTTTCCTCTCCTCGTGTGCTCGGCAACCTATGTGTTAAAATCCACGCGCTCCTAGCGCCATTTCCCTGGGGCAGATTAGCCTAATCTCCTTATACTCGGAGGAGTACCGAATGACGCCAGCCCTTCTGCGCCGCACCCGCCTTCTGCTCAATACTGCCGTCGTTGCCTTGCTCCTTCCGGCAAACGCACGGGCGCAAACGGCTTCGCAGCAGTCCGCACCGACAACGCTGCCGAGCGAAACACCGGCGCACTTGAAAGTGGCCACTGCCACGTGGGACTACGAGCGGCGCGAGGTGATGATTCCGATGCGCGATGGCGTAAGGCTGCACACCGTGATTCTTGTCCCCAAAGGCGCAAAGAACGCGCCGATTCTACTCACGCGCACGCCGTATAGCGCGTCCGAGCTCACATCGCACGCCGCGAGTTCTCATCTCGGCCCGATCCTTTGGGGATACGACAACGCTACCGAGGTCATCGTCGCAGGCGGTTACATCCGCGTGGTCGAGGACGTTCGCGGAAAGTACGACTCGGAGGGCGACTACGTGATGAACCGCCCGTTGCATGGCGCGTTGAACCCCACTCCCGTGGACCATTCGACCGACACGTACGACACCATCGACTGGCTGGTGAAGAATCTTCCGGAGAGCAACGGCAAGGTCGGCATCCTCGGCATTTCCTACGACGGCTTCTTGCCTCTGATGGCGCTCGTCGATCCGCATCCCGCGCTCAAGGTCTCCGTGCCCATGAATCCGATGGTGGACGGCTGGATGGGCGATGACTGGTTCCACAACGGGGCTTTTCGCGAGCAGAACTTGCCGTACATCTACGAACAGGAAGCCACGCGCGACAACAAAGCCAAATGGTGGGTCAGCCACTTTGATGACTACGACGAATACATGCGCGCTGGTTCGGCAGGCGAACTCGGCCACGAGCACGGGCTTGAGCAGGTCGGCTTCTGGCGCAAAATTCTCGAACATCCAAGCTATGACGCTTTCTGGCAAGAACAAGCTATGGACAAGATTCTTGCTGCACGGCCGCTCAAGGTCCCGACGATGCTGGTGCACAGCTTGTGGGATCAGGAGGACATCTACGGCGCCGTCGCCGTGTACAAAGCCATCAAACCCAAAGACACCAACAACGACAAAGTGTTTTTGGTGATGGGGCCATGGCATCACGGTCAGGAAATTGAAGACGCGAGCTCTCTTGGCGCTCTGAAATTCAGCAGCGACACGGGACTCTACTTCCGCAAAGAGATCCTCGCTCCTTTTCTCGCGCAATATCTAAAGGATGGAGCGAGAAAGGCCGATGTCGCGCCGGTGACCGCATTTGAAACAGGCACGAATCAATGGCGGCGTTTGACTGCCTGGCCCGCTGGCTGCACGACCGGATGCACCATTCACGCGACGCCACTTTATCTGTCCGCCGGGTTGCGCTTGAGCTTTGCGGCGCCGAAGACGAATGATCCGTCATTTGATGAGTACGTCTCCGATCCGGCGAAGCCTGTACCTTACCGAGCGCGCCCGGTTCAGCCCGTTGGCTACGGCGACGGCTTTACTTGGTCCGAATGGCTCGTGGATGATCAGCGCGAAGCTTCCGGCCGGCCGGACGTTCTTGCTTTTATATCCGACGAATTGCGCGAGCCGGTGAAAATCAGCGGGCAGCCCGTTGCCAACGTGATCGCATCCACCAGCGGCACCGACTCCGACTGGGTGGTGAAATTGATTGACGTTTATCCGGACGAAGTAGCGGGACAGAAAGAAATGGGCGGCTACCAGTTGATGGTTTCCACAGACATCTTTCGCGGGCGGTATCGCGAGAGCCTGGAAACACCAAAGGCCATCATTCCGGACAAGCCGTTGCTTTACCGCTTCCAGCTACCGACCGCGAACCATGTTTTTCTCCCGGGACACCGCATCATGGTGCAGATCCAGTCGAGCTGGTTCCCGCTCTACGACCGCAATCCGCAGACCTTTGTGCCGAGTATTTTCTGGGCCAAGCCGGGCGACTACCGAAAGGCGACACAGCGGATTTACCATGGTGCGGGACAGGCGAGTTTTGTTGAGTTGCCGCTGGTTGCAGCGCAGTAAGAGGTTAAACGGGCTCGCGGAGGTTCAGCAAAAATCGCCCGGCGCGTGCGCTCATCCGTCCTAGCTTCCTTCTGGAGAGAGGCTGGTAGGCAGGGCGAAATGCCACAAGCAAGCCCCTTCCGGCACGCCTGTTCCCACTACCGTCTTTTTAGACGAAGCGGCTCTGAATCTTGGACGGCTCGCGTTACCTCTGGGCAATGCATAGAAGACGGTTAACTGTCTTCTTGTGTTGAAGTTAGCTTCGGTCGAACCCTGTTAGGGGCCCTTCCAAAAAACCGGAGGGCAAACTCGAGTCGCAACTTTTTTACGGGCTGCACGGTTGACTGGGCTATCTTGCAAGGTTACTAACGCCCAAGCGCCCCGTGGTTCCAGAACCCGAGTAACGGAACTCACGAACACTTTGCGCTATCGGTTTTCTTGGGAAGCTGGCACAGCATGGGGCATGCGGAGCCTTCTCTCTGAAACTCATTTCGGCCGCCGACTTTCCTTCCGCCTTCTCCTCGCGGGATTCTCCCTGCTGGCCTTCACCCCCTCGCTTCTTGCCGACACCCCGGCTCTGTTGCGCGGTACGCCGACGGCTGGCTGCTACTGCCATTGTGCGGAATCGAAGCAGCACGGCGGCTGCATAAAGATGTGCGAATCCAAGAAATATGCGTCCCGCTGGTGGGCCAAGAGTTGCGCGAAGCCACACATGAGCACACCCAAGCGCGACTCGCACGCCGGACCGCGGTTCCCACATCCCAGGCGGTCCGAGCACGCGGAACTCTAGAATTCAGTTCTCCGTGCCTGGCTTCGGGCCATCGTCGGTTCCGGTTTCTCCACTCTA
>Ga0137383_10003317_pt1 | contig 10082 bp, 4 predicted proteins | sample SagtaG_19_FD_104817 | JGI IMG/M metagenome (GOLD analysis project Ga0137383, IMG submission 104817) | Vadose zone soil microbial communities from Sagehorn Ranch, Mendocino, California, USA - Sage2_R_40_16 metaG | ecosystem: Environmental > Terrestrial > Soil > Vadose zone | place: USA... | reverse complement strand
TGCCCGGTGGGTTCCTCCGGTCGCATCTGGGTTGCTTTCGTATAGAACTTGAGGGCCGCCTCTTTGCCGCCGGCATTTTCGTAAAGATTTCCGAGCCCGACATACGCAGGAGCAATATCTTTATGCTGCTGGAGGGCTGTGCTGTACTCCACTTCTGATTCTTTAAAGGCGTCCGCAGCGCGGCCTTTGTCGCCCCGTGATGAGGCGACCTTATTGATCTCGCGATAGACACCGCCCAGTCCCGTGTGTGCGAAAGCATAGCGCGGCGAAGACTCTTGCGCTTGTTTGAAGGCTTGCTCCGCCACTTGATACTGGTCCAGGGCGACTTTGTCATGTCCCTGATCCTGAGCAATATCGCCGAAGGCCTTGTAAACCTCGCCCAGATTGGATTGAACGATCCCTCTCTCAATGCGGGGACCTGACGCGGAGCGAGTTTGATGATGAGCATTCGGAGGTAGCGTCTGAGACGCCTGGGTGTATGCGTCTTTCGCCTTATCCAACAGTCCTCGGGCGGCATCATAGTTGTGCTTATCGCGTTCCGCAGCGGCCAGATCCACGTCAAGGTTACCCAGCGCATTGAATGTCGGCGCCCAGTTTGAATTCAACTTCAGCGCTCGGTTCAAAACATCTGCCGCTTCCTGGAAACGACCAGCAAGGCGATAGGCTTCGCCCAGGTTGGTTAAGGACTCGGGCGTTGGGCGGGCAATCTTCAACAGGTGTTCATAAGCATCAAGCGCCTTTGCACCATCGCCCATATCCAGGAGAGCGTCGCCGAGTTCTTTGTAGCTGAGAGCATCGCTGCTCAAGGCGGCGTTCAGTCTCGCCTGCCGAAATATCCGGGCTCGCTCATCCGCGTCGCGAAAGTTCGGAGCAATGGACTGGGCGGCGTAGCTCTGATGGCTCTCGATGATCACATCGTTACTCCACTCAACCGCTTGCTGGATGCGAACGTCCGTGGCGTCATGCTTGTCAACGTTCGTTGATGTAACCGTTACTTCCTCCTTCTTACCAGCCTGCAGGGTTTGCTGCTCTGCTCGCGAGCCTATGGGCCTCGATGGCTGTGAAGCGGATTCTTCCTGCGTAAGTGAAGTCCTCACGAAAACATCGGGGTTGGCGTTCGTTGTCTCCGGCAACTTCTCAAGGGGAAGGCGTTTGGCTGAGGGGCTAAAGCGGCCGGGGTCAACGGTGACTACTCCCTCAAGCACGATGATCCGATTGTCGCCACCTTTCCCAACGGACAGTTGATATTCTGTTCCAATCACACCCAGTTTGACCTTGTCTGTCTTTGTCTCAAAAAAACCCTTGACCCGCACTATAAGGTCGCCGAACAGGTCGTAGATTGAGCCAATCTGAATCTGCGCGTACTTTTGAATGACGACTTCGTTATTCTTTTCGGCTACCTCATCCAGAAACAGAAGCGTGCTCTGGGCGTTGTGTGTGATCACTTGATCGCCGCGGTAAAGAAAGGTGCCTGTCTGCGCTTGCTCGGAAGTGCTGTCTGCCCGTTGGACCGTGACGTCCCACTCGGTTGTCGGAGTGTTTGGGCCGGCAACAATAATGCTTTTGATGAGAGCCACAGGGGCGTCGACCTGTTGAGCCAGGTCTGGATTGTGCGGTTCGGACTTGAGCGGGTTCCTCGCAGAGGCGGGCAGCAACCACCCTGCTAACAACAAAGTTAAGAGCAAGGCGACGAGGCAACTCGCATTGATGGCATGATTGGGTTTAGGGCGTGACATAGTGGACACCTCTCGGATCAGCTAAGTCCCAGTCTGGCGCGGACTGCACCGACGGTCAGATAGGCAAGAAAAAGAGCGACGATGTGGTAGGACACATTGAAAACCGTGCGCTCTAACATGTAAGCGAGGCTCGCGACGAAGCAGTAGAGCAGCGTCGCGGCCAGCAGCATAGTGGGAATCTGGACCTGCTTGTCGATAACCCCGCCGGGCAACTTCAAAGGCAATGTGTAATTCGCCAGCTTTGCGAATCCCAGGCGCAAGACACCCCCAAGCGCGACCATTGAGAGTATGACCAGATACTCGTAGCCGATCGCGAGCGGTTTTATGAAATCATGTTGCAGGAGATTCGAGATAGCATTCGCGTGGATCTCCGCGCCGTACCGCTTCTCAGATTCGGAAACCTCCCTCTCGTCGCCTGATTGGTAACCAATAACTACAATCTTATCGGTGAACTCCCGCACATCAGGGAGGTTGGTTATCACATTGTGATAGAGATTTCGCCTGCCCTGGTCTTCCTGACCGACGAGATCCACTGTGAGGCAGACAGCGCTGTTTACCGGAATTGAATCCTCTATTGAACCACTAGCGCCGCCGCGCCGCAGGTGGACCATGTCCGTCAAGGGGTCAAAGAACGCCTGCACATCCGCCGGGTAGCGGAACTCTTCGACCGCTCTGAGGGCGAGCGATGGAATTAACAACTGCTGATCGGTCTCGCGGCGCGGTTGGGATTGATCCGGTGAAGGCAAACCCAGAAGCACGAAGCGCACACTCTTCGTACCCCTGTACTTGCACCCTCCCCAGGTAGCCCAGCGGTCTTTCAATGCCGGCTCGAGTGACAGGGGTATGGATGGCCTGGGGTCCTGCTCGTCTACGTCGGCGGCGACCACGATCCGAGTGTTCAACTTCTCCGCTTCGGCAATCGCCGCGGCGAACTCAGGATCGACAGTCGGATCCTGGTTCTTAAACTCAACATCGAAGACCACGACTTTCGCTTTTCCGGCCAGGGCCCTGATTAACTGTGCGTGGTAATGGCGATGCCTGGTGTCAGGATTGCCCGATGGCAGATTCTGGTTCTTGTCCTGCGGATCCGGATGAACGTCCTTATCGATCAGAATGATCGAAATATTGTGGCTGTCGAAACTCTTTTTGATCAGCGTGTCCAGGGGTGCAATCAAATGAGCTCTCAAGCGATCATCCAAACTGTAGACATTGAACAGCCTCACCCAGGAAGCGAAGAGCATGGCCAGGCTAAGCGCAAACAATATTGCCGCGAGGATGGGCCAACGCCAGTAGCGCAGCCGGGCACTGACCGCGGGACGTTTTCCGGAGCGAGCCGTCGGCTCGCGCCCTTCTGTTTTCGCCTTCTTAATTGTTCTCCGGCGCATACGACTCCTGAGCCTGATGAAGTCATTGTGCGGCAATGGCCGGACCCATGTGTGCAACTTGAACAGCGATGAGACTCAGCCGATTAAGGGGTTGTCGGAGCGAAGCTATTGTTTGCGGTGTTGTGAAATTCGCCCCGGCAACTACTAATTAGCGCGTAGAACGATTTGTCAAAACCTGCGAGCGAGGGTGCGCAGATGGAAGTAACCAGTGTGGGCTCGCCCTCAGTCATTGCGGGCCAAGCTTACTCTTAAGACGACGATGAGCGCAACGGATTTTGGGAGCAGCAGGCGATGGCGATATTTTTGGTCAGGTATGCGTCCTGAGATGCATTCAACAATATGGAGGTGACCCGCGCAGGCTGCCAATAGTAAAAGTAATTAGCTGGTTGGCTGACGGGGCAATTGGTACTCCGACCAGGTCTTGCCCTTCCCCGGCTTCCGTTGCTTACCTAGGCAATCGTGATCTCGCTCGCCAAATAGACGTCCTGAATTGCGTTCAGCAGTTCGATGCCTTCGCTCATCGGTCTCTGGAATGCTTTGCGGCCGGAGATCAATCCGGTGCCGCCGCCACGTTTATTAATCACAGCAGTGCGCACGGCCTCGGCCAGATCGCTCGCGCCTTTTGATTCACCGCCGGAGTTGATTAAACCACAGCGGCCCATGTAGCAGTTGGCCACTTGATAACGAACGAGATCGATCGGGTTATCGGTGGTGAGTTTTTCATATACCAGTTTGCTGGTCTTGCCGTATGACTTGCCGAGTTCTTTTTCCACTGCCGGGTAGCCGCCGTTTCGCTCCGGCAGTTTCTGCTTAATGATGTCAGCCTGAATCGTAACGCCCAGATGATTCGCCTGGCTGGTGAGATCCGCCGCCGTGTGCATATCGCCTTCGGGGGTTTTGAATTTTGAATTTCGTATATAGCACCAAAGAATAGTGGCCATGCCGAGCTCGTGAGCCTGAGCAAAAGCGTTGGCTATCTCAGTAATCTGTCGGGTCGACTCGTCAGAGCCAAAATAGATCGTTGCGCCTACCGCCACCGCGCCCATGTTGTGAGCTTCTTTGACAGTGCCAAACAGCACTTGATCGAATTTGTTCGGCAGCGTCAACAGTTCGTTGTGATTGATCTTTACGACGAACGGAATCTTGTGCCCATACTTGCGCGCGACAATACCCAGCACGCCAAAGGTCGAAGCCACTGCGTTGCAGCCGCCTTCGATTGCCAGCTTCACGATATTCTCCGGGTCGAAGTACTGCGGGTTAGGCGCGAAAGAAGCGCCGGCAGAGTGCTCAATGCCCTGGTCCACCGGCAGAATCGAAAGATAACCGGTGCCCGCCAGCCGGCCGTGGCTAAACAGAGACCGCAGGGAACGCAATACCGATGGGGAGCGATCAGAGTGGACGAGAACGCGATCTATGAAATCCGGACCCGGCAGGCTAATCTGATCCTTTCGGATCGTCTGCGATGTGTGATCAAGCAGCGTCCGCGCGTTATCGCCCAGGAGTTCTTCGATTCGGTCAAGGCTGGTTGTCGTTCGTTTCAGTTCCGTTGCCATGGTGTTAAGTCCTCCTGATTGTCGTTTGCCCGGTCCAGACTGTGCTCCCGGTCCATCACGTGGCTGCCGGATTATATCATACGGGTTTCGGCGGCCACTCGCATACTCCGCGTTCCCTGGCCCAACATTGTCGTGGCCGTTCCTGCTTTTCCTTGCGCGTCAATTTCGCCCTGGAGTAGAATTCGCCGTTGTTTCCATCGAACGGCAGTGTTGCCCGAAACCGCCGCAGATTCATCCTCCAGTCGCGACCAGTGCCCGCTCAGATCTCGCGATTTGGTGAGAGGTTAAAAACAATGCTATCTCGCTCCTCCATTTCTCTTCTCCTGGCCCTGATTTGTTTCTTCTTTTTGTCCGCTTCCGCTCTGGCGGTTGGTGATGATTGGAGGCCAATCGATCCCGCGGATTTGGCGCTGAAGACTCCCGTCGTGGAAAAAGACGCCGACGCCGAAGCGCTCTTCTGGGAAGTTCGCGTGGCCGACGAAATCCAGACCGGCTCGGCGCGAAAGGTACTCAACCACTATATTCGGATCAAGATTTTCACCGAGCGCGGCAGAGAGTCGCAGAGCCGTATTGACATCCCTTATTTGGGAGGCGTGAGCATCAAAGATATTGCCGCGCGCACTATTAAGCCGGATGGAAGCATCGTTGAAATCAAAAAGGAGGATGTGCTCGAACGCACCATCGTCAAAACCGGCGGTCTAAAGCTCAAGGCCAAGTCCTTTGCGATGCCGGGCGTCGAACCCGGCGCCATAATCGAATACCGCTGGAAAGAGGTTTGGGACGACATTAGTGTTTACGATCGTTTCGAGCTGCAACGGAATATTCCGGTTCAGGTGGTCCGATATTTTATCAAGCCCGCACATTTCGACACCTTTAAAACGGTGGGAATGAATGCCAAGACTTTCCATTGCGACACAACACCATTCGTCAAAGGAAAGGATGGGTTCTACATGACCTCAATGTCCAACGTGCCGGCATTTCACGAGGAGGCTCGCATGCCGCCGGAGGACGAGGTTAAGGCCTGGATGCTGACCTGGTATACCGATGAGGGGAATATGCCTCCGGAGAAGTATTGGCCCAAATTCGGCAGAGAAAAATATGAAGAGTACAAGGCGAACCTCAAGGTGAGTGACGATGTACGCAGCGCCGCGGCCGCGGCCGTGGGAGACGCAACCACGCCGGAACAAAAACTGGCGCGACTGTATGAGTTTTGCCAGACGAAAATCAAAAATCTTTACAGCGACACGGCTGGTCTCACGGCTGACGAGCGTGCCAAGTTGAAAGAAAACAAAACACCCTCCGACACCTTGAAGCACAGTCTGGGAACGGGTTGGGACATCGATCTTCTGTTCACCGCGCTCGCCAACGCCGCCGGATTCGATGCCCGCTTCGTGAGAATCGCCGATCGCGGTCGTGTCTTTTTCAATCCCAATTTTGCCAACACTTATTTCCTGCGCAGTTACGACGTAGCTGTGAAAGTTGGGGATGATTGGCGTTTCCTGGATCCCGGAACTCCTTACATCCCGTTCGGCATGCTGCGCTGGCAGGAGGAAGGTCAGAAAGCGCTGATTCTTGATCCCAAAGAGCCAATCTGGGTCCAGACCCGGATGTCGTCCCCGGAAACTACAAAACAAAAGCGAACGGCGAAAGTGGTCCTCAGTGAAGACGGCACGCTCGAGGGCGACATTCGTATCGAATACACCGGACACTTTGCGGTTGAAAAGAAGCGGGCGAACGATCAGGATTCACAGGATCAGCGGGAGGCGAACCTGCGCGACGAGATCAAATCTCAAATGAGCACGGCCGAAGTCTCAAGTATACGCATTGAGAATGTCACCGACCCCGTGAAGCCGGTCGTCAGCACTTATCACATTAGGGTACCGGGTTATGCGCAACGCACTGGCAAACGGTTGTTCCTGCAACCGGCTTTCTTTCAGCATGGAATCGCGCCGCTATTCGGCGCCAGTGAACGTCGATATCCGATTTACTTCCATTACCCCTGGCTCGAACAGGATGAAGTCAGAATTGATCTGCCGGCGGGCTATGCACTCGATAACGCCGATGCGCCCCCAGCCTTCACTGCCGGCGCCATTAGCCAATACGAGCCAAAAATCCTGGTCACTGCTGATGGCAAGGAACTGATCTATCAACGCAGCTTCTTTTTCGGCGGTGGCGGAACCGTACTTTTCCCCGTCAGCAGTTATGGCCAGTTGAAGGGTCTCTTTGACGAACTGAACAAAAGAGACAACCACACCATCACTCTGAAGCAAGGCGCAGCCGTCTCTTCAAAATAATGCCTGGTAGGAAAGCAGTGGAGTTGCGGCCCTGCGGGAGGAATTATGATCGCACGGTTAATCGGACTATGTTTCATGTTCACTATATTGGGCGGGCCGGTTTTTGCCTTCGGTGATGACGCTCCCCCCTGGCTGCGTCAGGCAGCGGCGCTGCCGTTGCCGGTTTACAATAAGACGGTTTCCGTGGTCGTCCTGGCTGACCAGTCAACCATGACTGTCGATGAGGATGGCCGGGTAACAACCGTTTCGACCTACGCAGTGCGAATTCTGAACCGCGAAGGACGCGGCGCCGCTATCGCCGAAGATCTTTACGACACCGACATGGGGAAAGTGCGCGAGCTAAAGGCGTGGCTGATTCGACCGTCGGGCCAGGTTAAGAATTATGGCAAAGAAAGTATCATCGACCAGGCCGCGGCGCTCAATGACGTTTACGACGAATCGCGTCTCAAGAAGATTGTCGCCCTTGAAGACGTCGAACCCGGTGCGGTTTTCGGCTACCAGACGACCAGCGAGGTCCGTCCCTACTTCAACCAATCCGTCTGGTATTTCCAGGGCTCGAGCCCCGTGCTTTCGTCCCGCATCACGCTCACCCTACCGGCAGGCTGGCGCGCGAACGGTGTAACTTTCAACCACGCGAACGTCGAGCCGGCGGTCAGCGGCTCAACCTATACCTGGGAGTTGCACGACCTGTCGCCAATTGAAACCGAACCGGCCAGCCCCAGCTGGAGTAACCTCGCGCCGCGAGTGGCGATTAACTATTTTGCCGCGGAAGGAAAACGCCTTCCCGCTACGAAGAGTTTTGATAACTGGACCGAGGTGTCGCGTTGGTACAGCGAGCTGGCCGATCCTCAGGCCGCACCCGACCAGGCCCTGGCCTCAAAAGCCCGCGAACTGACCTCCGGTGCAAAATCCGAGCTGGAAAAGATTCGCGCCGTCGGCCGTTATGTGCAAAATATCCAGTACATTTCGATTCAGATCGGTGTCGGACGCTGGAGGCCGCACGCAGCCGCGCAAGTCTTCGCAAAATCGTATGGTGACTGCAAAGACAAGGCGAATTTAATGCGCGCCCTGCTCAAGGCAAACAACATCGAGTCCTATCCAGTTCTGATCTACGCGGGCGATGCCACCTACGTGCGCGATAGCTGGGCTTCGCCGCGGCAATTCAATCACTGCATCGTGGCGGTCAAAGTCAGCGATGAAACTCAGGCCGCCACCGTAATCACGCATCCGAAGCTCGGGCGGCTTTTGATATTTGATGCTACTGACGAGGATACGCCCCTGGGCGATCTCCCGGACCACGAGCAGGGAAGTCTTGCGCTGGTTGCCGCAGGCGATGCCGGCTCGCTAATACGCATGCCGGTGATCCCGCCAGAGTCAAACCGTCTGGTGCGCGACATCGAAGCAAGCCTCGACGTTAATGGATCTCTGACCGCCAAAGTTCGTGAAACCGCCACCGGCATGTGGGCCTCTGGCTATCGCAGCGAATTTCGCCATGAGGCCCGGCCGGCTTACCGGGCACGGATCGAAGGGTGGATTACCAGCGGAGCAACTGCGGCCCGCATCAGCCGGGTCGAGCCGAAAGACGATGGTGCCACCGGACGCTTCGACCTTGATGTGGACTTTACGGCACAGGGATATGGTCAGTTGATGCAGGATCGTTTACTGGTATTCAAGCCGGCGATGGTTTCGCGGCGTGAATCGCTGTTTCTTACCGGGGCAAAACGCCAACATCCCATCGTTCTTGATTCGCGAGCTCTTTCAGAGACATCTCGAGTGAAGCTGCCCCCGGGCTGGGAAGTCGATGAATTGCCGGACGCGGTCATGCTCGAGGCGCCCTTCGGTTCGTATAAAACCACTTATGAAGTAAAGAACGGTGATCTGTTTTTTAGCCGCACGATGACGGTCCGGGCGAGTACTATTCCGGCCGACCAGTACGAGACGGTGCGCCGGTTTTACGAACGCATCCGCGCCGCCGAACAGTCACCGGTAGTGCTGGCCAGAAAGTAAAACCATGACCAGGACGACCCCGGGAAGTGAAATAGATTTTTGACGAGCTTTCAAAGACTTATGAGAATTAGTTCTTCGTGCGCCCTGGTCTTCGCTCTTCTATCAATTCTGCTGACCGCATCCTCTGTCGCAAACGCACAGCAGCAACCTGCCAGCAAATTTGACATCGAGAGATTTCAAATCGTGCTGGGTACTATTAAGGAAGATCTAAAAAAGAATTACTACGATCCCGGCTTTCACGGCATGGACGTAGACGCCGCTTTCCAGACTGCCGAGGACAAGATCAAGCAGGCCAAATCGCTCGGCCAAATCCTCGGTATCATTGCGCAACTTCTTCTTGACCTCGACGACTCGCACACATTCTTCTTGCCTCCGGGGCGTTCCTACCGAACTGAGTACGGGTGGAGAGAACGGATGATTGGGGACAAATGTTATGTCGTGGCCGTCGAGCCCGGCAGCGATGCTGAAGCAAAGGGGCTCAAAGAGGGCGATGAAATCTACTCGATCGAGGGCCGGTTCCGGCCCCTCCGGAAAGATCTCTGGAAGATCCAGTATCTGTATCACGCCCTTCAGCCACAGCCGGCAATGCGGCTGGTGATAGTCAAACCGGACGGGCAACGCCAGGAAGTTAATGTCCTGGCAAAAGTGCAGCAGGGTAAGCGCATTAAGGATCTTACTATCGACGGTTATGGAACTGACGTTTGGGACCTCGAGAGGCAAGAAGAGAACCTTAGCCACTTACACCGCCAGCGCGGCATTGAAATGGGTGACGAATTATTCATCTGGAAAATGCCTGAATTCGATCTTCCCAGACTGAAAGTTGACGAGTTTGTCGATAAGTTCAGGAAACGAAAAGCGCTTGTTCTCGACCTCCGCGGTAATCATGGTGGCGCAGAAGAAACACTGTTGCGGCTAGTAGGAAATCTTTTCGATCACGATATAAAACTGGGAGATCTCAAACGGCGCAAAGAAGAGAAACCGCTGATCGCCAAGTCACGAGGAGCTAACATTTTTGCCGGTAGACTTCTTGTGCTCATCGATAGTGAGTCCGGGTCAGCGGCAGAATTGCTGGCCCGCGTAGTGCAGTTGGAAAAGCGAGGAACGGTT
>Ga0137383_10003307_pt1 | contig 10089 bp, 12 predicted proteins | sample SagtaG_19_FD_104817 | JGI IMG/M metagenome (GOLD analysis project Ga0137383, IMG submission 104817) | Vadose zone soil microbial communities from Sagehorn Ranch, Mendocino, California, USA - Sage2_R_40_16 metaG | ecosystem: Environmental > Terrestrial > Soil > Vadose zone | place: USA... | reverse complement strand
CGCCCTGGCCATCACGGCGATCCCTCGCCCGACCTGCCAGGGGATTTCGAGCTCGCCCAGAATGGCGCCGATCGCGCCAGTCGCGTTCACAGGCAGCTCGCGGCGGTAGGCGCGGCCGGCCTCTTCGGAGATGAGCTGCATGAGCTCGACGTGACGACCCTTGAAGCCATTCTCATCCGCGATCGCGAACAGGCGCAGCGTGCGCGGATCGACCGGCTTGTGGATCGGATGGCCGAGCCCGGCGATGGGCTGCTTTGTCTTCTGGTACGTGGCGACGACACCGCGGGCCAGCTCGAGCAGGTCCGCGTCCGGCCCGCCGGAGGCGAGCGCCTCTTCCAGCGTGCGCGCGGCTTCCTCGATCGAGCCGCCAAATCGGGATCCCATGCCGAGAAGGCCGGCGGCCACTGCCGCCTGGAGAGACTCGGGTGCGCCGAAGTAAGTGAGACGCGCGGCGATGGCGCTGGGCGTCATGCCGTGCTCGACCAGGGTGACCGCGATCGCGTTGAAGACGACGGACTCTTGCGGCGTCGGCAAACGGCCCTTCAGCTCGAGAAAGGCGAAGTCACCCAGCGAGGTGCGGCCGATGAGCTCGACCAGGTCGTGGCCGCGCACCACGATGCGGTCCTGGGTGCTCCAGCCGAGGTCCGACTTCAGCCGCTTGCGACTCACGGCCGCTCGACCGTCAGCTTTGTCTTGTAGCCGCTCTCGCCGAAGGTCTGTTCGGGAACCAGGTCGACCTTGGCGCGGAAGATCAGGGTCCTGTGGATGGCATCCTCGATCTCCGCCTGCAGCCTGCCATCGCCATCGCGCCCGTCCGGCACCTCGACCTCGATCGACACGGGGGGCGTGACGCTCACGTCCGCGGTCTTCCGTATCACGCGGGCGCGGCCCGTTACCCGCGGCCGGAAGTTCCCGACGACGGCGAGGATGGCGGAGGGGTACACGTTGACGCCGCGCACGATGAACATGTCGTCGCGCCGTCCGATGACCCGCATGCGGAACGTCGCCCGACCGCATTCACAAGGCGCGCCCTCAATCCTGACGATGTCCCCGCCGAGAAAGCGCACCACCGGCATCGCTTCGCGCGTGAGGTGCGTGTAGGCGAGCTCGCCGACCGCGCCGGCTTCGATGGTTATTGGATCCCGAGAGTCGGGGTCGACAAGCTCCACCCAGACGTGGCCGCCCCCGCAGAAATGCATCCCATGCTGCTCCGGGCACTCCCCGAACAAGGACGGCGCGATGTCGCCGATGCCCATCACCTCGGTGACGGTGACGCCGAGCACCCGCTGAATGTGATCGCGTATAGCGGGGATGCCGCCGCCTGGCTCGCCGCCGGTGACGATGTGGGTCATCTCTCCCATCTGTCCTGGCTCTGACGCTTCCACCTTGTTCGCGAGGTACTGGGCAAACGAGGGCGTCGAGAGAAGGGTGTCGGCGAGGCCCGCATCGAGGCCGAAGACGACGCGGTCGGTGTCGCCGGGCGCGACTGGGACCGACCTGCAGCCGATGCGCGAGAGGACGAAGTGCGTGTGGCCGGCCACGAACGGTCCGGCGCCAAACGTCGTGAGCACGCTGCTGTGGTCGTGGATGCCGGTGGCGAAATACGTGCGGGTGCCGATCACCGTCCAGGTCCCGATGTCGGTTCGGCTGAGGGCGAGCACGCTGGGAGCGCCGGTGGTGCCGCTGGTCTGGTACACGCGCTTGACCTGCGCCGGCGGCACGCAGAGGTTGCTCCCGAATGGGGGCGCCTCGTCGATCGCCGTCTTGAGCTCGGCCTTGCTGCTGAATGGAAGCCGCGTGATGTCCTTCAGCGACAGCCTGGTGCTCGTGACGCCGGCCTCGCGGAACCTGCGTGAGTAGAAGCCCGAGCGTTCCATGAGGTAAGGGAACTGCCTCTCCCAGGCAGCGGCCGCGCGGGCGAAGGCGGGCTCAGCGGCCTCGGTTTCGACCTCGCGGTCCCAGATAGGGTCGCGGTCGCATTGGTCGCCCGCGAGTCGTCCTGGTGCGTGCGAGGTCATGCGTCGGTTGGAGTCTAAGGTTCCTCGCAAATCAAGCCAGGGCAGGCCCATCCGGCATCTGGGACGGGTCCAGCCAGGTACGCAGGTGCGCCTCGGCGAGGTGGGCGGCGCCCGCAACCGGGCCCCTCGGGTCTTTGACGCTCTCCCTGGTGAGCTCGCGAACGCGCTTTTCCACCGCGGCCACCGCTTCGTCCGCCCGGAGCAGGCCCGAGGTCACGTAGCCGATGGTGGCGCCCGAATTGCACACAAAGTCGGCCAGGGCGGGGATGCCGCGCTCCCGAAGCACCTCGAGCGCCGCGGCCGTGTACGGCACGTTCGCCCCAGGCGCCACCACTCGTGCCTTGAGCGCTCGAGCTCGTGACTCGTCGATGACGCCGATGCGAGCGCCCGGAACGAGGACGTCCGCCTCGACTGTGAATAGATCGGCGACGGGCAACACGGGCTCCCCCACGTGCTCGATCAATCGATCCCCGAATCGCGAGCGCAGGTCGAGCAGCTCATTGACGTCAAAGCCCGACGCCCGCTGCACAGATCCGTGGATGGTCGAGAAAGCTATGAGGCGCGCTCCACGCCTGGCCATCTCCACGGCAGTCGCGCCACCGACTTTGCCGAACCCCTCAATGGCGGCCGTCCGACCCTCGAGATTGCCAAGAACCGTCTCGGCTGCAGTCGCCACCCCGAGGCCGGTGAGAAAAGCGTCGAGGGGCATGCCCATGTATTCGGTGTGCATGAGGTCGGCCTGGTCGGTTCCGGGCAGAGACTTCAGGTCTTCGGGCTGGGTGCCGAGGTCGGTGGCGGTCAGGAACTTGGTCGAGAGCACCATCGGGCGGATCTCGTCGACATACCGGCGGACGGCGTCGGCGCGCGTGGCAGGCGTGGCGCGGATCGCGCCTTTGGCGCCGCCGAAGTTGGTCTCGAGGACGGCGAACTTGTAGCTCATGGCGCGCGCGAGGAGCTGGGTTTCCCGCTCGGTGACGTCTGGCGCGAGACGTGTTCCGCCCGCGCTCGTCGGGCACTCGAAATCGAAAGCGATATATGCGTCGACCGTCTTCAGGTGGAGGGTCTTCACGGAGTCCCTTAAGGTTGGCACGATGCAGAACGCGCTGTTGACGACGGTAGTCGGCAGCTACCCCCAGCCGGACTGGCTCGTCGACCGGGCGATGCTCGGCAGCCGGCTGCCGCCGCGCACCCGGGCGTTGGAGATCTGGAAGGTCGCTCCGGATTTTCTTGAGCAGGCCCAGGACGACGCGACCCTGCTCGCCATCCGCGATATGGAGCGCGCGGGCATCGACATCATCACCGACGGCGAGATCCGCCGCGAGAGCTACTCGAACCGGTTCGCGACCGCGCTCGAAGGTATGGATCTCGACAATCCCGGCACTGCGCTGGACCGAACCGGCCATCCCAACCCCGTGCCGCGCGTGGTTGGGCCGATCCGGCGCACGCGGCCGGTCGAGGTGCGCGACGTGGAGTTCCTGCGCGCAGCGACGACCCGCACGATCAAGGCGACGCTGCCGGGCCCGTTCACGATGTCGCAGCAGGCGCAGGACGACTACTACGGCGACGAAGAGGCGCTCGCCATGGCCCTGGCATCGGCTGTCAACGAGGAGGTGCGGGACCTGTTCGCCGCGGGCGCCGATGTGGTCCAGCTCGATGAGCCGTACCTCCAGGCGCGTGCCGAGAAGGCGAGGCGGTTTGCGTTGCCGGCGATCAACCGCGCGTTGGCGGGGATCACAGGCACCGCCGCGCTGCACACATGCTTCGGGTACGCGCACATCGTCCATTCGCGGCCCACCGGCTATCCGTTTCTCGAAGAGCTCGCGGACGTGGCCGCCGCGCAGATCTCGATGGAGTCTGCGCAACAGAACGTCGACCTGTCGGTCCTGAAGAGCCTGTCTGGGAAGACAGTGATCGTCGGCGTGATCGACCTTGGCGACGACGCTCCGGTGGAGTCCGCGGAGGTGGTCGCGGGGCGAATCCGCGAGGCACTGCGGTTAGTGCCGCCGGAGCGGCTCATCCTGGCGCCCGACTGCGGGATGAAGTACCTGCCTCGCACGAAGGCGTTCGGGAAGCTGGCGGCGCTGGCGGCAGGGGCGGCTTTGGTGCGCGGCGAGCTCTAGCAGGGTGATGAAGAACGACCCGGCTGACCACTGACTGGCCTGGACGGCGTCGGACCAGCGTCTGTGAGCGCCCAGAGCCTCGACTCAGAGAGTGCGCAGCCTCGATGAGGGGTGATTTTGGCACCGATTGCGGTCGTGGAGGTCCGTCGGCTGGCCACCTACGCGGCCTCCGCCACGAGGTTCCCGAGTCTGACCAGGTTGAACGCTGCGGTCGCGAGGTGGGCCCAGAGTTGATTGCGTTTCACCCCGATGTAGCGCAGCTTGCGTCAGCCGCCGACGGCTTTGAGCCAGCCGAAGATCTCTTCGACGCGCTTGCGGACTCGCTGGCTGATGGCGTACCCGGCGTGGTTCACGGTGCGCCCGTCGATGCGGCTACTCCGCCGAGCGTTCACGTTCTGGGCGACGTGCGGGGTGACATTGAGGCCGCGCAGCTCTTCCACGAGGTCAGTGGTGTCGTACCCCTGGTCGCCGCCGAGTGTGAGGCGACGCCTGCGGTGACGCTGCCGGATCTTCTTGATCATCGCGATACCGGCTTCGCGCTCGGCGGTCCCGGTCGCCTTGGTGATCAAGACATCCACGGCCAGGCCGTGGCGGTTCTCCATGAGCACGTGTCCGGCGAAGCTGAGCTTGGCTTCGCGTCCGTTTCCCTTTCGCGCCAGCAGCGTCTCGTCGTCGGTGCTGGATACGTGGGTGAGGTTGCCACGCTTCTCGCCGTGGAAGTCGATCTCCGGGTTCCGGCTACCACCGGACGTGGGTGAGGATGCAGGCGGCGGCGGTCTGCGGCCTCCACGCTTGTGCCTGCGCTGCCCGCCCAGGTTGGGATGGCGGGGCTTCAGGCTCTTGAGCGCCGCCCAGGATTCCAACAGGGTGCCATCGACGGTGAAGTGCTGGTTCGAGAGCAGGTGCAGTTGGCGAGCCTGTCCAAGCACGGCTTCGAAGAAGCACTGGCCGATCTCGTGCTTGAGGAGCCGGTCGCGATTCTTGGCGAAGGTGCTCTGGTCGAAGGAGGGGTCCCCGATGTTGAGGTCGAGGAACCACTTGAAGAGCAGGTCGTACTGCAGCCGCTAGCAGAATTGCCGCTCGCTGCGAATGGAATAGAAGGCCATCAGCACGCCAGCCTTGAGGAGGTGCTCGGACGGGATCGAGGCCCTGCCCTCCCTCGCGTACATGGCATCAAAGGCTGGACTCAATTCGGCCAGCGCGGCATCAACGAAGGGCTTCACGCGGCGGATGGGGTGATCGTCGGGGATGAGCTCGTCAGGGGTGAGTGCAAGGAGCGAAATCGGGCGGGTGGTGCTGCCGCGCATGTTGCCTCCTGGAGGACGTGTGCAAGGACCAAAGTGGAGACGAGTTGCCGGCAGTGTAGAGAGTCGCGCTCGCATGCGAGGCGGTGCCAGCGAGTACCTTCTCGCCCATGGCATCTGCCGAACTGTCAGAACTCCTCGACTTCCTTGCAGAACTCGATGCTCGCAAGATCCACTACCACCTCACCTCAGTCCGCTCGGACGCCGTGATGGTCGAGATCAGCGTCCCCGGCCAAAAGTGGAAGGTCGAGTTCATGCTAGATGGCTCGGTAGAGGTCGAGCGGTTCACAAGCGATGGAACCATCGCAGGTCGGGAGGCCTTGGGCGACCTCTTTGAGCGGTTCAGTGACTGATGGTGCCGAGGCCTTTTTTCATCAACCTGCTAGATGCGACCGTTTGGTGCCAAAAATGCGGAATTTCGCATTTGCACGCATACCGTTGGAGCCAAAGGCGCGGAATCCGGAACCCCGGTTGTTAAGGCCCGGCGTAGGGCTAGTGGCGGGGTTCGGTCTTCGGGGCGAGCGAGAGCAGCTCTTTCATGGCCTCCCGCGCCAGCCGCACAGCGCGGTCGTAAGACGCCTTGCTCGGCTTGGCCGAGCGCCCGAGGCTGGCACGCGTCTTGAGCGCGCCGTCGATGTACTCCCTCGCCAGCCGTGATGGGTCCTGCTGCATGTCTAGCCTCCTGAGAGTTCGGTCCAGAAATGGTCGACGATCAATTCCGCAAACCAGTCATACCAGTATTTCTGCGCGAGCTTCTTCTTGGCCAGGAATGTCCTGAACTCGGGAGCGACCTCCAGCTCGGCGACGAGCAGGTTGACCACGTCATCCGGCCGGATCTCCTTGATGAACGCATGTGTTGCGTTATACGCGTGCTTGGCCTTCGCGCGCCACAGCGCAGTGTCCTTCTCGAGGAGGCCGACGAGCCCAGCGTCCGTCAGGTCCTGAAGCTTCTTCTGGGTCAGGGCCATCGCTACGGCCACAAGACCATGCGCGTCGTCCAGCCGGCCGCTAGAAAGACGACGACCAGCTGGATGACGAAGAGAGCCAGGGTGAACCCGTACAGCCACATCGGCCCACCCAGGACGAGCCACAGAAGGCACAGCAGGACCGTCACCAGGCTGAAGGCGAAGGTGCCGAACAGCGCCATGCCGGCGGTCCGAAAAGGGCTCACCACCGCGGCTGGCGCGTTGCCGGCATATGACTGATACGCGGCGATGATGACCCCCAGGAAGACGAGCACGAATCCGGCCAGAGCGGCAGCTGCGCCCATGGTCGCGAGAACCACGTCCTTCGGATCGATCACGCTCTGGCTCGGCTCAGGTCCGGCGCTCGCGCCGCGGCGATGATGATCGGGATTCCAAGCACCAGGCCGATACAGCTCAGCGAGACCACCACACCGGCGGCGATGGCCGCGAGCTGTGCCCACGACGCGCGGATGGTAACGGCGACCAGGGCGAGGGCCGACACGGCGAACATGATGATGAAGGCGGTGAAGAGTACGACTCCGGTCGTGCCCGAGTCGTTTGTCGGAGAGGTCTCCCCGATCAATCCAAACAATGTCAGCAAACCTGTGAGGATCGTCGATAGAGACAGCATTATCAGGAGGAACGCCCGCAGGCCGGGGGATGGCGCCAATGACCTTCCAGCCGGGGCCATTCCATAGACGGGCGGCGGCAAATAACCGGAAGGCTGTGGCACGTAACCGGGGAGCTGCCGCGCAATGAAGTCGTCGCTAGGCAACCACCGAGTGCCATCCCACCACCACTTGCCGTCGGCCGACCACTGCGGCGGTGTTCCCGGTGGCTGCTGCATCCGGCTCAGGGTAATCGGACGACGACCGCTCGGGGCCACTCCCGAGCGGTCCGGTTTCGTCTAGTCCGCTTGTCTCACGTCACCCATGCTTGATCACGCACGGGCCCGAGGTCTGGTTGGCCGCGCGCAGCTTGTTGACCGTGTTGTCGTCGGCGTATGCGATGTGCGCGCAGCCCTGCTGGTCGAGCGTTTCTGAGATGAAGTCGAGCAGGTTGCGATTCGAGCTCCGGGCGACGCATGCGATGCCGAGGTTGCAGATGTCACCAATGTGCATGGGCGTGGCCGTGACCTGAGTGATCGCCCAGGTCGCGCTCGCGGTGCTCGAGGTCAGGTTCAGAGACTGCGCCGCGTAGAGGTTCCAGCTGCAGGTCGGTGGATAAGTCGTCGGGTTGCCATTGGCCGGACCGGGACCGGCGCAGCCGCCGGGGTCGGCTTTGCCAAACGGGTCCGTCGGCAGAATCTCGGAGGTGCGCAGATAGGCGACATCGACCTGTCCCGGATCACCAGCGGCGATGGCCGGGAAGAAATGCGTGCCTCGTTCGCTTGCCGGGCTCACCCGGTAGGGCGACGCAGCGCTCCCGGGGATGAGCCCACCCCCGCCGTCCCATGTCGAGCCCCCGTTGCGCGACCAGATCACGTACATGTCGTATTCGCAGGACGTGTCGGACTGCACTGTGCCGGCGGTTGACTCGGCCGAGCAGGTTGCGGGATTGGCGTGAAGGTTGATCGCGAATCCAAAGTAAGGGTTGCCCTGATCGTCCAGCGTGAACGCCACGAACGGTGTCGACGAGTCGTGGCCGATGCCCGCGTCGAATGCCTGCTGCGGAACCCATGTCGCGCCGCCGTCATCCGAATAGGAAACCCAGAGCGTGTGAAACGACTGCAGCATGCTGACGTTGCAGCCGGTTGCGTTCTGCGCCAGGTCGGCTGCGATCCATGCGACGAAAATGCGTCCCGCGTGAGGTAGGCCTGGCGGCACGATCCGCACGCCGGCAGGCACTGTGTTGCAGAACGTGTAGCCCTGAGCGACCAGCGTGCCGCTCACCGCACCCGGCGTCACGGCAGGACTGGCAAGCACCTCCTGCGGCGGGCCGAAAGTCGCGCCGCCATCGTGCGAGACGTTGACCCAGATCTGGCTTGGTCCGTAGAAGTCGTGATACATCAGCACGACCTCGGCCTGGCTGGTATTCGTGGCCGGCGGCAGGATCTTGGCATCGACCCAATCACGGTCTACGCCGAATGGAGAGCAGCTGGTCGCGCATTGAGGTATCGCGCCCGCGCCATGGGCCCAGGTATTTCCGTGGTTCGTTGACTTCCAAACATCGGCCTGGAGCGGTGCGACACCTTGACTGCCTGCGAGGTTGCAAAGATAGACCGCATTGGACTGGTCGGTCGCAAGGCAGTCGTCACCACTGTTCGGGTCGGCGGTCGCGACCTGCGTCCACGTCTTGCCGTGGCTGGTCGACGTGTAGGCGATGGTTCCCCCGCTCGGGGTTGTGTCGTAAAGCTGGCCGAGACTGTCGGAGACGATCGACGGCTCGCCGCCGTACGCGCCAACGTTGGCAAGGCTGTACCCAGGTGTGTTGGCACCGAGCACAGTGACAGGCGCACTGACAGCGACAGCAATGATGGATCCCAGGCCCACGACAGCGAACACGCCTCTTCGCAAGACGCTCATGTACCCCACCCCCGGTAGTGATGTTTCCGACGAGGAAACCCCTACCTCCCTCTGAAAAACATATCAAAACCACGGAGAGGCAGACACGCGCCGCGCCCCAGATCTACTCGTCGCAGCCCAGCCGACTTGCGGTAGCGTGACGTCCTGAGCCGGCAGGGGGTCACCGCGCCAACGGCACGGTGAGGGAGGTTTCGTGATGCGGGTCGCGATTCTCGGGACTGGAAAGATGGGTGGCGCGATGGCTCGGCGGCTCGTCTCTGCGGGCCACGAGCTGACTCTGTGGAACCGCACGCGGGAGCGCGCGGAGGCGCTTGGCATCGGCAAGGTGGCCGCGACTCCGGCGGAAGCGGCGCAGAAGGTCGACGTCGTGATTTCGATGCTCACCGATGCCGACGCGGTGCGAGCCGCTTACCTGGGCAACGCCGGCGCGGTGAAAGGTGCGAACAGCCAGATCTTCGTCGAGATGAGCACCTCGGGTCCTGACATCGCGAAGGAGCTCGCGCCGCTGATCGAACGCGCGGGAGCGCAGTTTGTCGAGGCGCCGGTCCTGGGCAGCATCGGCGCCGTCGAGTCCGGCACTCTCATCATCTTTGCGGCCGGCACCGAGGCGGCCATCGAGCGGGCTCACCCGGTGCTCCAGGACCTTGGTGAAGTCCGTCGCGTGGGCGAGATCGGCAGTGCCGCCTCGTTGAAGCTCGTGGCCAACAGCATGCTGGCCGGCGTCACCACGTTGGCGGCAGAGCTCATGGCGGCAGGGAGGGCGGCCGGGCTGGATCCCGAGAACGTCTTCTGGGTGCTGAGCCGCATGGCGCCGGTTCTAAACGGGCGCAAGGCCGCGTTTCTCGAGCACCGCTACGAACCGGTGAGCTTCGCGCTGCGCGATGCCGTCAAGGACCTTCGGCTGGCGCTCGACCTGTACAAGCGGACCGGGGCTACGACCCCGATCACGCGCGCGACAGCGGAGCTCTTCGAACGCGCTTCCCAGTCGGTGGGCACCCTGGACATGGGCGCGATCGCGTCGCTGTACGAGCGACAGCCGGCGAGTCACTGATCTCGGCGGAATTACGCTTGTATCGAGGGTATTCCCGTGTACCCGTTCGAGATGCGTTGGCCGGCCATATGCTGACCAACCCGGGCATCGACGCCGACATGGTTCG
>Ga0137383_10003300_pt1 | contig 10101 bp, 7 predicted proteins | sample SagtaG_19_FD_104817 | JGI IMG/M metagenome (GOLD analysis project Ga0137383, IMG submission 104817) | Vadose zone soil microbial communities from Sagehorn Ranch, Mendocino, California, USA - Sage2_R_40_16 metaG | ecosystem: Environmental > Terrestrial > Soil > Vadose zone | place: USA... | reverse complement strand
GCGGCCGGCGGCCCGGCCGCGATCGCCGGCTTCGGCTCGGCCAAGTGCTCCAACGAGGAGGCCTACCTCTTCCAGAAGCTGATCAGGACCGGGTTCCACACCAACAACGTGGACCACTGCACCCGGCTGTGTCACGCCTCCAGCGTGGCGGCGCTGTTCGAGGGCATCGGCTCCGGCGCGGTCTCCACCACCTACAGCGACGTGATCAACGCGGACGTGGCCATCGTCACCGGCAGCAACTCCACGGCCAACCACCCGGTCGCGTCCACGTTCTTCAAGCAGGCGCGCCGCAACGGCACCACGATCATCTACATCGACCCGCGGGCCGGCAATATGGCCGACCACGCCGACATCTACTGCCAGCTCAAGCCCGGCACCGACGTGGCCTTCTACAACGCCGTGCTGCACGAGCTGATCCGGCTGGACCTGGTGGACCACGACTACATCGCCCGGCGGACGACCAACTTCGAGGCTCTCGCCCAGACCGTTCGGGACTATCCGCCCGAACGGGCCGAGCAGATCACCGGGGTGCCCGCCGACGCGATCAGGCGGGTGGCCCGCGTCTGGGGCCAGGCCGGCGCCGGGGTGATCTTCTGGGGGATGGGGATCTCCCAGCACACCACGGGCACGGACAACGCCCGCTGCCTGATCGCGCTGTGCGCGATCACCGGCAACATCGGCCGGCCGGGCAGCGAGCTGCACCCGCTGCGCGGGCAGAACAACGTGCAGGGCGCCTCGGACATGGGCCTGATCCCGATGTTCTACCCGGACTATCAGAAGGCCGACGACCCGGGCGTAAAGGCCAGGTTCGAGCAGGCCTGGGGGACCAGCGACCTGGACCCGAAGCGCGGTCTCACCGTCACCGAGATCATCGGGTCGGCGCTCAAGGGCGGCGTGCGCGGCATGTACATGCTGGGCGAGAACCCGTTCCTGTCCGACCCGAACATCAACAAGGTGCGCAAGGCCCTGGCCGCGCTGGACTTCCTGGTGGTCCAGGACATCTTCCTGACCGAGACGGCCGAGTTCGCCGACGTCATCTTGCCCGCGTCGTCGTACCTGGAGAAGGACGGCACGTACACCAACACCGACCGCCGCGTGCAGCTCGGGCACAAGGTCCTCGACTCGCCCGGCCAGGCCCGGCTGGACTGGCAGGTCGTCCAGGACATCGCCAACCGATCGGGCTGGGCTGGAACTACTCCTCGCCGCGGGAGGTCTTCGAGGAGATGGTCTCGGTCATCCCCAGCTACGCCAACCTCAGCTACGACAACCTGGGACCCGGCGGCAAGCTGTACCCGAACCCGGACCCGGACCACAGCGACGGGACCGTGGTCATGTTCGGCGAGCGGTTCAACACCGCGGACGGGCTGGCCCACCTGGTGCCGGCCGAGTGGCTGCCGGCCAAGGAGCTGCCCAGCGCGGAGTACCCGTTCGTGCTGAACACCGGCCGGATGCTGGAGCATTGGCACACCGGCTCGATGACCCGCCGGTCTTACGCGCTGGACGCCATCGCCCCGAAGGCCCTGGTCTTCCTGCACCCGGACGACGCCGCCGGACTCGGCCTCGCCGACGGCGAAATGGCCCGGGTCAGCTCCCGGCGCGGGACCATCGAGCTCGAGGTGAGCGTTTCGCACCGCGAGGCCCGCGGCAACTGCTTCATCCCGTTCCACTTCCGTGAGGCGGCGGCCAACCTGCTGACCATCGACGAGATCGACCCGTTCGGCAAGATCCCGGAGTTCAAGTTCTGCGCGGTGCGAATCGAACCCGCGCATATCGAACCCGCGCGAATCGAAGCCGTCGATGCCTGACGTCGCGCCGCGCGTGCCCGGCGTGGAGGCCCGGGCCGGCAAGTTCGGTGGGCCGAGCCTGATCCCGGCCCTGCACGCGATCCAGGAACGGGTGGGCTGGCTGCCCCGCGAGGAGCTGGTGGCGCTGTCCCGCGACGTGCACCGGCCGCTGTACGAGATCGAGGGGCTGATCTCGTTCTATCCGCACTTCCGGACCACGCCGCCGGAGCGGGTGACGGTGCGCGTCTGCCACGACCTGTCCTGCTGGCTGCGCGGTGCGCAGGACCGCCTCGCCCAGATCCGCGAGCGGTACGGCCCGCAGGACGGCGTCGAGGTGATCGAGGGGTCCTGCATCGGCCGGTGCGACGCCGCCCCGGCCGCCGTGGTCAACGACGCCCCGGTGACGCTGGCCGGGGTGGACGCCCTGATCGCCGCCGCCCGCGACGGAGGGGCGCTGCACGGCACGGCCCCCGCCCCCTCCACCTCCCGGCGGTGGCCCAACGACCCGTACGCGTCGGCGGATGAGCACTACGGGGTGCTGCGCGACGTGCTGGCCGGCACCCTGGAGGCCGGGCAGATCATCGCGGCCCTGACCGACAGCGGGCTGCGCGGCATGGGGGGCGCCGGGTTCCCGGCCGGCCGGAAGTGGGAGCTGGTCGCGGCGCAGACCGCGACGCCGAAGTACGCGATCTGCAACGCCGACGAGTCCGAGCCGGGGACGTTCAAGGACCGGCAGATCCTGGCCGAGCAGCCGCACCTGGTGCTGGAGGGCATGCTGCTCGGGATGCTCGCGACCGGGGCTGAGGAAGGCTGGGTGTTCATCCGGCACGAGTACGGCCCGGAGGAGGCGGTGATCCGCCGCGAGATCGACCGGCTGCGCTCTGCCGGACTGATCGGGGCCGGACTGATCGGGGCCGGACTGATCGGGGCCGGACTGATCGGGGCCGGGCTGGCCGGGACCGGTCGGCGGCTGTCGGTGGAGGTGTTCACCTCACCGGGCGGCTACATCCTCGGCGAGGAGTCGGCCCTGATCGAGTGCATGGAGGGGCACCGCGGCGAACCGCGGAACAAGCCGCCCTTCCCCGGCGTGTACGGCCTGCACGGCCAGCCCACGCTGATGAACTCGGTCGAGACGTTCGCCCATGTCCCGGTCATCGCCCGGCGGGGAGCCTCCTGGTGGAAGGAGCAGGGCGCGGGTGAGCACGACGGGCTGAAGTTCTTCGCGGTCTCCGGCCACGTCGAGCACCCCGGGGTCTACTGCGTGCCGATGGGGACGACCGCCCGCCAGCTGCTCGACCCGACCGGCGGGGTGTCCGGCGACAGTACCTCCGGCGACAGTACCTCCGGCGACAGTACCTCCGGCGGTGGGCGGCTCGGCGCCATCCAGCCGGGCGGAGCCTCGTCGAACTTCCTCGGGCCGGACCAGCTCGACGTGCCGCTGGACTTCGGCTCGCTGCGGGAGGCCGGGTCGATGCTCGGGTCGGGCGCGCTGGTCGTGCTGGCCGAGGGCACCGATCTGCTCGCCGCCGCCACCAACGTGCTGCGGTTCTTCCGCGACGAGTCCTGCGGCAAGTGCGTGCCGTGCCGGGTCGGGTCGACCAAGGCGCACCAGATCCTCGCCGATCACCTCGCGGTCGGCGGCGGTCCCACCGACCTGGACGAACGCGTTTGGGAACTTGAGCAGGTCATGCGCCGGACCTCGATCTGCGGGCTTGGGCAGGTGGCGCTCGGCCCGGTGGCGAGCGTCCTGCGGCTGGCGGGGAGTCGCCACGAAGGCTGAGACAGGGCGGGAGTTCTTCACCACCCGGACGGTGGCGGAGGCGCTGGCTGGCTTCCGCCCGGCCCGCCGCACGCCCGCCGAGCCGATGCCGCTGGCCGGCGCGCTGCACCGGGTGCCGGCGGCGCCGGTCACCGCCCCGCACGCGCTGCCCGGCTTCGCCCGGTCCACCGTCGACGGCTACGCGGTGCGGGCGGCCGACACCTACGGCGTCTCCGACGGCCTGCCCGGCTACCTCCAGCTGACCGGGGCCGTGCTGATGGGACCCGTGGTTATAGGCACAGAGCCCGCGATCACTGTCCGTCCCGGCGCGGCGGTGAGCATGCCCACCGGCGGCGTGCTGCCATCCGGCGCGGACGCCGTGGTCATGATCGAGTACACGCAGCAGGTCATGGCCGGCACCATCGAGGTGGTCCGGCCCGTGGCCCCCGGCGAGGGCGTCGTCCGCGCCGACGAGGACGCCGCGCCGGGCGCCGGGCTCGTGCCGGCCGGCCGGCCGCTGCGCGCCCAGGACCTGGCCATGCTGGCCGCGGCCGGGGTCACCACGGTGCCGGTGCACGCCCGCCCGCGGGTCACGGTGTTCTCCACCGGAGACGAGGTGGTGCCGCCGGAGGCGGTGACGCTGCGCCCAGGGCAGCTCAGGGACGCGTCCGCGGTCGCGCTGGCCGCGATGGTGGCCGAGGCGGGCGGCGAGCCGGTCCCGGGCGGCATCGTGCCCGACGAGCCGTATGCCCTGGAGGCGGTGCTGCGCGGCGCGCTGCCGGCCAGCGACCTGATCGTGATCTCGGCCGGCTCGTCGGTCGGGACCAGGGACGAGACGGCGGGCGTGGTGCGCCGCCTCGGGCCACCCGGGATCTGGTGCCACGGCATCGCGATCCGGCCGGGCAAGCCCACGCTGCTGGCCGAGTGCGACGGCGTCCCGGTGATCGGGCTGCCCGGCAACCCGCGGTCCGCGCTGGTGGTCTTCCGGCTGCTCGGTGTCCCGCTGGTACGCCTGGTCGGCGGCTGCACGATGCCGCCGCCCGAGCCGGCCGTGCGCGCCCGGCTCGCGCGGGACCTGCCGTCGGCAGCCGGGCGCCTCGACGTCGTCCAGGTCCAGGTCACCGGCGGCGTGGCCACGCCCCTGTTCGGGCTGTCCGCGCTGCTGTCCGTGCTCACCGCCGCCGACGGGTATGTCATCATTCCCGAGGAGGCCACGGGACTCGACGCGGGTACCGAGGTCGAGGTCACCATCTACCGCTGAGCCATCTACCGCAGGGGAGGCCGTAACGGACAGCCCGTTCATTCGCGACGTCCCGGCGGCCCGCGCGCAGGCGGCCTGGCGCGACGTGCGCGAGGCCGCGGGCTGCCCGGCCAGGATCCCGGCGACGCAGGTGCCAGTCGCCCACGCGGCCGGCCTGGTCACCGCCGGGCCGGTGTGGGCCGTCCGCTCGTCGCCGCCGTTCGACGCGGCCGGCATGGACGGGATCGCGGTGCGCGCCGTGGACACCCTGGGCGCGAGCGAGACCACCCCGGTGTACCTGCCGGCCGACGCCTACGACGTGGTGGACACCGGCGACCCGATGCCGGGCGGCCGGGACGCGGTGGTGATGCGCGAGCACGTGCACTACCAGGGGGAAACCGCGGAGATCCGTGCCGCCGTGCCGCCCTACCAGCACGTGCGGTCGATCGGCGAAGACGTGAGCGCGGGCGAGCTGCTGCTGCCCGAGGGACACCGGCTGCGGGCCGCCGACGTCGCGGCCGCCGCCGCGGCGGGCGCGACGCGCCTGCTCGTCCGGCGCCGCCCGGTGGTCACCATTCTGCCGACCGGGGACGAGGTCCGGCCCATCGGCGAGCGCACCGGCGCCGGGGAGATCACCGACACCAACTCGCTGATGCTCGCCACCCAGGCCCGTGAGGCGGGCTGCGAGGCGCACTGCCTGCCGATCGAGCCGGACGACCCGGAGCGCATCGCGGCCGCGGTCAAGGCCGCGGTCACCGACTGCGACCTGCTCATCATCGTGGCCGGCTCCAGCGCCGGGCGCGACGACTACACCGCCCGGGTGGTGGCCGAGACAGGCACGCTCGCCGTGCACGGCGTCGCCGTCCGGCCTGGCCACCCGGTGGTGCTCGGCGTGGTCGGCGGCACCCCGGTGCTCGGCGCGCCGGGTTATCCCGTGTCAGCCGCGCTGACCTTCGACATCTTCGCCGAGCCGATGCTCGCCGAGCTGACGGGCGCGCCGCCCCGCCGGCGCCCGCGGGCCACCGCCCGGCTGGCCCGCAAGCTCGCCTCCCCGCTCGGCCTGGACGACTGGGTGCGGGTCCGGCTCGGGGTGGTGGGCGGCACCATGGTCGCCACCCCGCTTCCGCGCGGCGCCGGGGTGCTGACCTCGCTGGTCCGCGCCGACGGGCTGCTGGTCGTGCCGGCCGGGCTGGAGGGCCACCACGCCGGGGAGGATGTCGGCATCGAGCTGCTGCGCGGCATCGACGAGATCGCCGGCACGATCGTGGCCATCGGCTCGCACGACCTGGTCCTCGACCTGGCCGCCTCCGCGCTGCGCGCCGAGGATCCCATGGTCACGCTGGCGTCGTCGAATGTCGGCTCGCTGGGCGGCCTGGTGGCGCTCCGCGACGGGCTGTGCCACCTGGCCGGATCTCATCTGCTTGATCCGGCCACCGGCGAGTACACCCTGCCCTACCTGGACCGCGTCCTGCCCGGCGCCGACGTGTCCGTGGTCCGGCTGGTGCACCGCGACCAGGGCCTGATGGTCGCGCCCGGCAATCCGCTGGGCCTGGCGGGGATCGGTGACCTGACCCGGGCCGGCGTCCGCTACGTGAGCCGGCAGCGCGGCGCGGGCACCCGCGTCCTGCTCGACTTCGAGCTGGGGCGGCTCGGCGTCAGCCCGGACGACATCGATGGCTACGTCCGGGAGGAGCCCACCCACCTGGCGGTGGCCGCGGCCGTGGCGGCCGGCCGCGCCGACGCAGGACTGGGCATCATGGCTGCCGCCCGCTCGTTCGGCCTGGATTTCGTGCCGGTCACCCAGGAGCCCTACGACCTGGTGGTGGCGGCCGGGGCGATGGACAGCCCGCTGCTGGCGCCGCTGTGGGCGCTGCTGCGCTCCGACCGGTTCCAGATGGCGGTCACCGAACTCGGCGGCTACTCGACCAAGGAGATGGGCCGCCGCATCCGCTTAAGGCCGGCCGCGTCGTCAGCCTTCCTCAGGCGTTACCAGCGGCGTGACCGCGATGCCTTCTGGCCCGGCGTGAACCTGGCGGCCGCGTGCGGTCAGCGCGCGGGCGAGATGGGCCTGCCACTTCTCCATAATCCCGCGGAACTCGTACTCCGTTCCGTCCGCCGTCGTCACGGCGAGGATCCAGAACCCCCACCGGCCGCCGATCCCCGCGGGCTTCCTGGTCCGGACGCCGGTGATCAGATCGAGCGGGATAACGGTCACGCCGTCGCCGCCGGCGGCCGCCTTCCTGACCGCCCGCCGCTTGTTGATGAAATTCCCGGCCCCGCCCCCGATCACGGATCCGGCGGCTATTCCCAGCCACCCGATCGTGTGGAACAGAGGGAGGGTGACGGCAACATAGATGGCGGGCCCGACGAGGTAACCCCAGGTATCCGTCGGGGTGATCACGGCAGCCAGCTCGTCCGGGTAGAGCAGTACCATGCCCCGCCCGCGGCTGGCCCCGTCGGCCGAGAACCTGGCCGCCTGGCTGTGGATCGGGTTCCTGCTGTCCGTCATTTCTCTTTTCCCTGGCTCAGTCGATGTCGGAAATCAGCGGGCGCCGTCCTCGCCGTCACCGTGCAGAGCACCGAGAGCCGCCGCTGATACTCCGCATTCGATGTATTTTGAGCGCCAGGGCGCCTCTCCGTGAGGGAGGAAAATGACCCGCCCGAGAGGAGCAGTTTGTGGACTGGAGCCTGTTCGGCTGTGCCCGCAAGGGGCACGTGACGTACGCCCCTGACGAACCGGAGCTACGGGACCGGCTGATGGCGCCGACGGCGGGCGGAACGGCCTGGCGCTGCCTGCGCTGCGGTGCGTTCGTCACCGACGGGCAGCATGGCAGCGGGCCGGCCGAGGCGGCGCCCCTGCTCCGCCGGGGCAAGGAACTGCGCGACGAGCTGATCCTGCGCGTGTTCGCGGTGGAGCGATTCGTTCGCTTTGTGATCTTGGGCGGCGCGGCCTACGGGGTGTGGCGGTTCAGGTACGACCGGGCCGGCATCCAGCGGGCGTTCAACCACGACCTGCCGGCCATCCGGGCCCTGTACCAGGATCTCGGCTTCAACGTCGACCACTCCAAGTTGCTCGGGCTGATCCAGCACTCGTTCACGCTCGACTCGCGCACGCTCACCTATCTGGCTGCCGGGCTGGCTGCCTACGCGCTCATCGAGCTGGTGGAAGGCGTCGGGCTGTGGCTGGGCCAGCGGTGGGGCGAGTACTTCGCCATGGTGGCGACCTCGGTCTTCCTGCCCTATGAGGTTTACGACCTGACCGTGAAGATCACCTGGCTGCGGGTCGCGGCGTTCGTGGTCAACCTGCTGCTCGTCATCTATCTGGTCTGGACTAAGCGGCTGTTCGGCGTCCGCGGCGGCAAGAAAGCCTACGAAGCGAGGCTGCGCACCGAGTCCTTCATCGAGGTGGAGCAGGCCGCGCTCACCGCGGCATCGCCCAAGTGACGGTCAGCGCCGGGGTAGCCTGCCCGCGCCGCGCAGCAGTGGTATCACGTGGTCGCGGACCGCGGGCGCGAGCCGGGGCGCGTAGTTGTCGGCACCGCTGGTCCAGCCCAGCGCGGCCAGCTCGGCGGCGGGCCAGGGCTCCCGGTCGATCCCGGCGGTGGACACCGTCATCCGCATCGGCACGCCCTCCAGGGCGGCTATCTCTTACACGTGTCCGAGCAGCACCGGGTCGGCCGGGATCACGCCGAGCTCGCGGATCAGGGTCTGCTCGGCGCTCTCGCCGGCTTCGGGCTTGCCGCCGGGCGAAGCGCGCGGGTTCGCAGAATCCTGCACGTGTCGGCATACGAACCCGCGCGCGAATCCCGATCTTGACACCGACGGTCGCTCGGGTTCCCAGGCATCCATGGTGACTAGATCGTCCGATGCCGCATCGGACAGCATGACTTGAGTCTCTGCGGCATGACCGGCCGCGACTGCTGATCCCTGTCGGCGGCCATCCAGATCTGCCCGCTGGCGGCCCGGTGCCTGGAGACAGGCACGCCGGGTGCGGGGAGCGGCCTGAGGAAACGGGCCGGTCGATAAGACCGGACCCGCGCCCCAGGCCGACTTCACCGTCGACTGCGCGGTCACCTTGCGCCGCGTCTACGTGTTCTTCGTGCTCGAGATCGGCACCCGCCATGTCCATGTGCTGGGCGTGACCGCGCACCCGGACGGCGCGTGGACAGTTCAGCAAGCCCGGAACCTGCTGATGGACTTGGGGGAGCGGGCTGCCGGGTTGCGGTTCCTGATCGGGGACCGGGCCGGGCAGTTCACCGAGGCGTTCGACGCGGTGCTGGCTGCTGCCGGGATCGAGTTGGTGAAGATCCCGCCGCGCAGCCCGACAGCGAACGCCTATGCCTTATCAGGTGGATGCGCACAGTCCGGGCCGGGTGCACCGATCGGATGCTGATCACCGGGCCGCGGCACCTGCGGGCGGTGCTGGATCACGACGTCGCGCACTATAACCGGCATCGTCCGCACCGGGCCAGGAACCTGCGACCGCCGGACAACAAGCGACGTCGCCACAGCCCCTGTCACGGACCTGGCCGCGGCGCGGATACGACGCCGCGATGTCCTCGGCGGCCTGATCCACGAGTACGAGCGAGCCGCATGAAGGTCACCGGGCCAGCTTTAAAGTCGCAGGTCACAGACGAGGACCATGTTTAGTACCCTACAAGGGCCGATCTTCAACTTTCGATCGCTGATCACTACTTCTCCTGGCAGTCAACCTCTATGCTGCTCGTGACGCCTTTGGTCACGGTGACTGGTCCCGAGGCCTGGCAGTCTGCAGTGCCTCCTTCGTACTGCGGACTCCGCCCTGTGACGGTGTACGTACCCACGGCTGCGGTTACCGAGAACCGGCCGTTGGCACCTACGGCAATGCCGAACCTCGTCCCGTTCGACTCATGGAGGGTGATTTGTCCGGCTAGGGCTCGCGAGCCTGTGCCGGGAGGTCCACCTACAGCCTGGAACGTGCCGGTCAGAGTTCCCGTCGGACCTGAGGGGCCTGTGGGCGATGAACAGCTGGCTAGCGTCATCCCGGCAGCCATGACTGCGAGCAAGACCAGCGAGACTCGACGCACGGTATCTATCCCTTCGTTCACACGTGCTTGCACGTACTCTGGTACAGGCCGCTGGCGTGGCCTGCTGGTCAGTCGTTTCGGGCGACTTCGGGCCCGGTGATGCGACCCAGCAGCGGGAAGGTGGCCGCGATGATGCCAAGGGAGACCACGATCCCGCCCCCGGTCAGCAGGTAGTACGCCGTGCCCGGGGCCGCCATCGGGTGATGCTGCGCCACAGAGGCGAACATGGCGGCACCCGCGAAGCCGGCGCCG
>Ga0137383_10003296_pt1 | contig 10107 bp, 7 predicted proteins | sample SagtaG_19_FD_104817 | JGI IMG/M metagenome (GOLD analysis project Ga0137383, IMG submission 104817) | Vadose zone soil microbial communities from Sagehorn Ranch, Mendocino, California, USA - Sage2_R_40_16 metaG | ecosystem: Environmental > Terrestrial > Soil > Vadose zone | place: USA... | reverse complement strand
TTGGCCGCGCCGTCCTTGGGCGGGGCGTCCTTGGCCGCGCCGTCCTTGGGCGGGGCGTCCTTGGCCGCGCCGTCCTTGGGCGGGGCGTCCTTGGCGGGCTTGGCCGCCCTGGACTGGGTCCCGGCCTTGCTCTCCTTGGCCCCTCTGTCTTCCTTGGCTTCCTTGCTGGCCTGGCTCTCCTTGGCGGCGGCCGTGAAGCGCTCCTTCTTGTCCGCGCGGGGCTCGGCCGTCCGGAGGGTCCCCTCGGTCCCGGGTTCCCCGGTGAACTTCTGCCAGTCCCCGGTGATCTTGAGCAGGACGCGGACCGGGTCGGTGGGCTGCGCGCCCACCGAGAGCCAGTGCTGCACCCGCTCGGAGTTCACTTCGATTCGCGAGGGCTCGGCCTTCGGGTGATACAGGCCGATCTCCTCGATGGCGCGCCCGTCGCGCTTGGTGCGCGCGTCCGCGACAACGATCCGGTAGTAAGGCTCCCGGATCTTGCCCAGGCGCTTCAGCTTGATCTTGACAGCCACGACTGTGGTCTTCTCCCAGCGTTAGATGCGATACGGCGGACCCGCGACGACCGGGGAACAGCCGACGGGACCGCACAGATGAGCCAGGCCGGGCGAACGAGGAGAGGGCGTCGCATGGCCTAGCGGTCAGCATCACATTGTGCCAGATAACCGTCGCTGACTAGTAATCGTCGCCGAACCTGGCCGCCCCGGGAGCGGGCCGGTCGCTAATGAGGTCCCCGCCGGGCGGAATGCCCCCTCTGGCCAGGCCGCGGAGGCGGGACGGTCGCAGTTTCAGGAGGGTGCCGTCCCGGGAACTCTAGGAGCAGAAGAGATAAGCGGGGCATCAGATGCCAGAGGGGCGGGAGCCGAAGGCCGGACAGAAGGGGCGGGAGCGGAAGAGGCGCATAACACGAATCGGATGAGGCGATAATCCAGGGTGGTCGGAGGGGCCCCGACCTTGGGGTCTCACAGATTGAAACAGTTACATAACGTACGTTGACTAGCGCCAAACGGGCATCCTAGCGTTGCCATACTGTTCTATATATGTACGTTCGTTCGCAGAGCGCACGAAACCATCGGCGCGGCGAGCAGCGGACTCTCACTATGTGATAGGAGCCGGCATATTAGGCATCCCGCACCGAGGCCCTCTGGACCCGGTGAGGCCGGGCGTGCGTTGCTTCACCCAGCCCCACCTCATTGGGATTTAAGTGATGTTAGCCTCATGACGCCACAGCACCCTGAGTTCAAATCCGCAGGGGTCGCCGGTGTCCCTCAGACGCGGTCCCGCGCCCTCGGCGCGACCTCAAAAGGAGATCGATTGCACATGAGTGACCAGACTGCGCAACCCGATAGCACTGCCAGGGGGGCCTGGGGGGATGGAATCCCCCCAGAAGCGGGGGCCTCGGGGGGGTTCGGGGGGGTCGTCCCCCCCGGGCGGCGGAGCAGGGGGGTCGTCCCCCCGGCTAGCAGAGCACCTCTCAGCCGGCGCGGCCTGCTGCGCGCGGCCGGCGCCAGTGCGGCCGTCGTGGGGGGCGGCGGACTGCTTGACGCCTGTAGCTCCGGCATCAAAGGCGCCACCGGCGGTTCCACGTCGACCGCGGCCGGCAGCGGCACCAAGGACATCGTGATCGGTTTCATCCACCCGCTCACCGGGGCGCTGGCCGGCTTCGGCACCTCGGACACCTGGATAATGAGCAAGATCGCCCAGACATCGCAGTACAAGAACGGGTTCAAGATCGGCGGCAAGACCTACCGGGTCTCGGTCAAGTCCTACGACACCCAGTCCGACCCCAACCGGGCCGGCGACCTGGCCAGCCAGGCCATCCTGTCCGACAAGGTAGACCTGCTGCTGACCTCCTCCACGCCCGAGACCGTCAACCCGGTCGCGACCAAGGCCGAGACCCTGGGCACGCCGGTGATCTGCGGCAACGTGCCCTGGCAGGCCTGGTACGCCAACCTGGGCGGCAACCCCACCCCGGGCAAGAGTACGTTCAAGCCCAAGTTCGCATCGATGTACTTCCTGGGCGTCAACGACCTGTGCGAAGCCTTCATCCCGATGTGGAACAAGATCCACGCCCAGCTGCACACCGACAAGGTCGTCGCCTGCACCTTCCCGAACGACTCGGACGGCAACGCCTTCCGTGCCGCGTGGCCGATCTTCGCCAAGCCGGCCGGCTACACGCTGGTCGACCCGCCCGCCTATACCGACGGGCTGACCAACTACTCCTCGATGATCAGCTCGTTCAAGTCGGCCAAGTGCGACTTCTTCACCAACGTGCCGCTGCCGCCGGACTTCAACGTGATGTGGAAGCAGGCGGCCCAGCAGGGCTTCAAGCCGAAGCTGGCCACGGTGGCCAAGGTGCTGCTGTTCCCCGGCGACGTGAAGGCGCTCGGGAACCTGGTCAACAACGTGGCCACCGACGCGTGGTGGGTGCCCGGGATGCCGTGGAAGTCCTCGCTCACCGGGGAGACCTGCACGCAGATCGCCAGCGAATACGAGTCGGCCACCAACCAGCAGTGGGTGCAGTCGCTCAGCAACTACAGCCTCTTTGAGGTCGCCTACGCGGTGCTGACCTCGGTGAGCGACCCGCACAACAAGGCCGAGGTGGCCGCCGCACTGTACAAGGTGAACATCCAGGCCCTGGCCGGGCCGCTCGACTGGACCTCGAGCAAGAACCCGGCCCCCGGCGTGGTGGACACCCCGTGCGTCGGCGTGCAGTGGAAGCCCAGCTCCAAGTGGGGCTATTCCATGCAGGTCGTCGACAATACGCTGATGCCGAACGTGCCGCTCACCGGAACGCTCGTGCCGACGAACAAGTAACCGGATGACAAGTCCCCTGCTCGAACTGGATCACGTGACGAAGAGGTTCGGCCGCGTCGTCATCGCGGAAGACCTCTCGTTCGCCGTCGGGCCAGGCGACACGGTCGGGATCGTGGGGCCGAACGGAGCGGGCAAGACCAGCCTGTTCGGCCTCATCTCCGGTGACCTGTCGCCCGGCGCCGGGCAGATCGCCTTCGCCGGGCGCCCGGTGACCAAGCTGGACGCCGCGGCGCGGTGCCGGCTCGGCATCGGGCGCACGTACCAGGTGCCCCGGCCGTTCACCGACATGACCGTGTTCGAGAACGTGCTCGTGGCCGCGCAGCAGGGCGGCGGCCTGCGCCGCCGGGCCAGCTACGCGTCGGCGGTGCAGGCCCTCGAGCGGGCCGGCATGACCGGCGAGGCCAACCTGCCCGCCGCCCGGCTCGGCCTGCTGCAGCGCAAGCGGCTGGAACTCGCCCGCGCCCTGGCGTCGCGGCCCAGGCTGCTGCTGCTCGACGAGGTCGCGGGCGGCCTCACCGACCCCGAGGTCGCCCAGCTGGTCGAGATCGTCCGCGGCGTCAATGCCGAGGGCATCGCGGTGATCTGGATCGAGCACGTGGTGCGCGCGCTCACCCCGGTGGTGAGCAGGCTTATCTGCCTGGCCGGCGGCACATTCGTCGGCGACGGCGACCCAGAGACAGTGCTGGCCAACCCGGCCGTCCGCGAGGTCTTCCTCGGCTCCGAGCTCAGCGCCTCTCTCAGCGGCGGCACCCTCACCGCCGAGGTCGGCGACCCGGGAGAGACCCTATGACTGAGCCGAGGCGGGCGGATAACGGCAACACGCCCCTCCTGGAGGTCATGGACCTGACCGTGCACCACGGGCAGCTGCGGGCGCTGGACCGCGTATCGCTGCGGGTGTTCCCCGGCGAGGTGTACGCGATCATCGGCGCGAACGGCGCGGGCAAGTCGACGCTGCTGCGCACGATCGCAGGCCTGCACCAGCCGACCGAAGGCTCGATCCTGTACGACGGCAAGAACATGACCAAGGTCAGGCCGGAACGCCGCGCCACCAGCGGGATCGGCATGGTGCCGGAGGGGCGGCGGCTCTTCGGCTCGCTCACGGTGGAGGAGAACCTGCTGGTCGGCGCCACGTACGCGCGGAAGGGGCCGTGGACGATCGAGCACGTCTACGAGCTGTTCGGCTGGATGAGGGAGCGCAGGACCCAGCGCACGGCCCAGCTGTCCGGCGGCGAGCAGCAGTCGGTCGCCATCGGCCGGGCGCTGGTCGCCAACCCGCGGGTGCTGCTGCTCGACGAGCTTTCCCTGGGCCTGGCGCCGGTGATCGTCCAGCGCATCTACGCCATGCTGCCGCAGATCCTGGCCACCGGGCTCACCGTGCTGCTGGTCGAGCAGGACGTCAGCCAGGCGCTGCGGGTGGCGTCCCATCTGCAGTGCCTGCTCGAGGGGCACACCACGCTGGAGGGCCGGCCCGCCGACGTCACCCCGGCCCAGGTCGAGGCGGCGTACTTCGGCCTGTCCCAAAGCGCCCCGGGGGCTGTCGGTGAAGGGAGCGAGCCGTAATGCAATGGGTCAACGACATCATCCAGGGCATCCTGACCGGAGGGCTCTACGCGCTGTTCGCCTGCGGGCTCTCGCTGATGTTCGGGGTCATGAAGGTCGTCAACCTGGCGCACGGCGACCTCGCGGTCATCGGCGCCTACATCGCCCTCGGCGTCATCACCGTCACCCACGTCCCGGTGCTCTGGTCGTTCGTGATCGTGGTGCCGATCATGGCGGTGCTCGGCTACGTGCTCCAGCGAACCTTGATCCAGGCGGCGCTGGACCGCGGCGTGCTCATCACGCTGCTGGTGACGTTCGGGCTTTCCGTGGTGATCGAGAACGCGCTGCTGCAGTTCATCAACGCCGACAGCCACTCCCTCGGGGTCGGCAACGCCATCATCACCGGCTCGTTCTCGGTCGGCTCGCAGATCCAGATCGCCTACCTGCTGCTGCTGATCTTCGCGGTGGCCGTGGTGGTCCTGCTCGGCCTGCAGTACTTCCTGTCCGGCTCCCGGTACGGCCGGATGATCCGGGCGGTGGCCGACGACCAGGAGGCGGCCCAGCTCTCCGGCATCGACTACCGGCACGTGTTCGGCATCGCGGCGGCGATCGCGTTCGCCACGGTGGCGCTGGCCGGCATCGCCTACGGCATGTACTCGCAGTTCTCGCCGACCACCGGCACCGACACGATCCTGCTCTTCGCGTTCGCCGCGGTGGTGATCGGCGGCCTCGGCTCGCTGTGGGGCACGCTGCTCGGCGGCGTGGTGCTCGGCGTCGCCCAGCAGATCGGCGCCCAGATCAACCAGTCCGATCAGTTCCTGGCCGGATACATCGTCTTCCTGGTCGTCCTGGCGCTCCGGCCTCAGGGCCTTACCACCCGGAGGGCGCAATCATGAGCGTCGTGACAGACACCTCGGTCCGTTCGGAAGAAAATTACCGGGTGACCCGGTCACGCAGGAACGTGGCCTGGACCGGAGCCGGCGCCCTGATCGTCGTGGTGGTGCTGGCCCTGTTCCCCTACATCGTGTACTCCGGCACCACCTCCCTGATGGTGCAGGGGTTCATCGTGGTCATCCTGGCCAGCATGTGGAACCTGATGGCGGGCTACGCGGGCCTGGTGTCGGTGGGACAGCAGGCGTTCATAGGACTCGGGGCGTACTTCGTGCTGATCCTGGCCCAGCACAGCCTCTCGCCGTTCGGCGGGCTGCCGGTGGCCGCGATCGGCTGCGGCGTGGCCGCCGTGCCGATGTGGTGGCTGGTCTCCCGGCTGCGCAGCGGGTACTTCGCGATCGCGACCTGGGTGCTCGCGACGACGGTGATGCTGTTCATCGAGAAGTTCCCGTCCATCGGCGGCGGCACCGGCATGTCGCTGCCCGGTGCGTCCGGCTACGACCCCACGCTGCTCATCGCCTACACCTACTGGATCGGGCTGGCCGTCACGGTCCTGGCGCTGGTCACCGTGTACCTGCTGCTGCGCGGGCGGCTCGGCCTGGTGCTCACCGCCATCCGCGACGACGAGGTGGCCGCGCGCAGTTCCGGGGCGCGGGTCGGCCTGGCCCGGATGCTGGTCTTCGTGGTGGCCGCGGTCGGCTGCGGCGCGGCCGGGGCGCTGCTCGCCCTCAGCCAGCTCATCGTGCAGCCGGGCGCCGTGTTCACCGTCCAGTGGACCGCCAAGATGGCGTTCGCGACAATCATCGGAGGGCTCGGCACGATCGAGGGGCCGATCCTCGGCGCCATCGTGTACATGGTGCTGCAGCAGACGCTGCAGTCCCACAACGCCTGGTACCTGATCATCCTCGGGCTGGTGGCGATCCTCGTCGCGCTGTTCGCGCGCCGCGGGCTGTGGGGGCTCATCGACGACCGCCTGCACATCCGGCTGTTCCCGGTTGGGTACTGGCTCTGGGCGCCCGGCAGCGCCGGCCGGCGAGGCCTCGGCAAGCGCGGGATCAGCCCGCGCGGGATCAGCCCGCGCGGGATCAGCCCGCGCGGGATCAGCCATCGCCGGGGAGGCCGGCACAGCTGAGCCGGGCCCGGCTGAGCCGTGCTAGCTGATCCGGGCAGAATGGTCGCGTGCTGCTTAGTGAGATCGCTGAGGTGTCGCGGACCGTGGCCACCACCGGGGCGCGGCTGGCGAAGATCGAGACGCTGGCCGGGGCGCTGCGCGCGGCCGGGCCGCTCGAGGTGCCCATCGCCGTGGCCTATCTGTCCGGTGAGCTGCCGCAGCGCCAGATCGGCGTCGGGTGGGCGGCCCTGCGGGACGGGTTCCCGCCCGCCGCTGCGCCCGCGCTCACCCTGAGCGACGTGGACACGGGCTTCTCCGCGATCGGGGCGGTCTCAGGGAAGGGGTCGGCGGCGGCGCGCAAGGCGCTGGTCGGCGAGCTGTTCGGCCGGGCCACCGAGGACGAGCAGCGGTTCCTTTTTGGGCTCCTCTCTGGAGAGCTGCGCCAGGGAGCGCTGGAGGGAGTGATGACCGAGGCCGTGGCGCGGGCGGCTTCGGTGCCGGTCGCCGAGATCCGCCGGGCCATGATGCTGCGCGGCTCGCTGGGCGCGGTGGCCGCCGCCGCGCTGGCCGGCGGCAGCGGCGCGCTGGCCGCCTTCGGCCTGGAGGTCGGGCGCCCGGTCCGGCCGATGCTCGCCGCCAGCGCGGCCAGCATCGACGACGCCCTGGCCAAGGTCGGCGGCACGGCCGCGGTGGAGTGGAAGCTCGACGGCATCAGGATCCAGGCGCACCTGTCCGGCGGGAACGTCCGCCTGTTCACCCGGACCCTCGACGACATCACGGCCCGGCTGCCCGAGGTGGTGGCGGTGCTGGCCAAGCTGCCGCTGTCCAGCGCGGTGCTGGACGGCGAGCTGATCGCGCTGCGCGAGGACGGCCGACCACTGCCGTTCCAGGACACCGCGGCCCGCACCGCCAGCCTGGACAGCGGGGGCTCTTCGGCTCCGCTGTCCGTGTTCCTGTTCGACGCCCTGCACCTGGAGGGCGCCGACCTGATCGACTCCGAAGACCAGCAGCGGCACGCCGCGCTGGCCCGGGCCGTCCCCGCCGAGCTGCTCATGCCGCGCCTGGTCACCTCCTCGGCCGACGAGGCCACGGCCTTCTTCTCCGGCGCGCTGGCCCACGGGCACGAAGGCGTCGTGGTCAAGTCGCTCGACGCTAAGTACGCGGCCGGCCGCCGCGGCGCCGGGTGGATCAAGGTCAAGCCGCGGCACACGCTCGACCTGGTGGTGCTGGCCGTCGAGTGGGGCCACGGACGGCGCCGCGGCTGGCTGTCCAACCTGCACCTGGGCGCCCGCGACCCTGCGACGGGCGGTTACGTCATGCTGGGCAAGACGTTCAAGGGGCTGACCGACGAGCTGCTGACCTGGCAGACCGAACGGCTGCTGGCGCTGGAAGACCGCCGGGACTCCTACACCGTCTACGTCCGCCCCGAACTGGTTGTGGAGATCGCCTTCGACGGCGTCCAGCGCAGCCCACGCTACCCCGGCGGCCTCGCGCTGCGGTTCGCCCGCGTGCTGCGCTACCGCGAGGACAAGAGCGCCGCCGAAGCCGACACCATCGACACCGTCCGCGCGCTCAGCAACGCTCCATGATCATGTGCCATCGGGCTCAGAAAATGACGCCTAACGGCACACGATCACTTCTTCTTGCGCTTGTTGCCGCCGCGGAACGCGGCCGGGATGTTGCCCTGCGCCGAGGGCGGGATGCCCGGCATGTTTGCGAGCTGGTCGGCCAGGCTCTCCGGAAAGCCTTCCGGCAGGCCGCCGCCGAGGCCGCCAAGACCGCCGGACCCACCCGGGCCGCCAGCCCCCCCTGGGCCGCCTGGGGCCCCGGGACCGCTGCCCGTAGCGCCCTGCCCCTGACCGGCGCCGCGGGCTAGTTCGGCGGCACGGCGCGGGTCGCCGCTGCGCGGCGCCTTCTTCTTGGTCTTCTTGCGGGCCGGCTTGCCCGCCGCCCGCCGGGCCGCGCCGACGCCGGGCATCGGCGGCATGCCCGGGATGCCGCCGCTGAACATCGCCTTCATCTGCTTCTGGCCCTCGAAGAAGTTCGTGACCAGCTGGGAGACCTCACCGATGGCGACCCCGGAGCCCTTGGCGATGCGCGCCCGGCGGGAGCCGTTGATGACCTTCGGGTTGCGGCGTTCCTCCGGCGTCATAGACCGGACGATCGCCTCGGCCCGGTCCAGGTCCTTGTCGTTGACCTGGTCGAACTGTTCCCGGTACCGGCCCGCGCCCGGCAGCATGCCGAGCAGGTTCCCGATCGGCCCCAGCTTGCGCACCATGGACAGCTGCTCGACGAAATCCTCGAGCGTGAAGCCCTCGCCGGAGGCGAGCCGCCCGGCCAGGTTCGCGGTCTGGTCGGCGTCGAACGCCTTCTCGGCCTGCTCGATCAGGGTGAGGATGTCCCCCAGGTCCAGGATGCGCGACGCCATCCGGTCCGGGTGGAACATGTCGAATTCCTCGAGCTTCTCGCCCGAGGAGGCGAACATGATCGGGCGCCCGGTCAGCTCCACGATGGATAGCGCGGCACCGCCGCGCGCGTCGCCGTCGAGCTTGGTCAGCACCACGCCGTCGTAGCCGACCCCGTCCAGGAACGCCTGCGCGGTCGCCACCGCGTCCTGGCCGATCATCGCGTCGACCACGAACAGGATCTCGTCCGGCTCGACGGCGTCCCTGATCGCGATGGCCTGCGCCATCATCTCCGCGTCCACGCCCAGGCGGCCCGCGGTGTCGATGATGACCATGTTCTGCTGGCGGCGCCTGGCCTCCTCCAGCGAGTCCCGGGCGGCGACCACCGGGTCGCCGACGCCGTTGCCAGGGAACGGCGCGTAGACCGGGACGCCCGCCCGCTCGCCGAGCACCTGAAGCTGCAGCACCGCGTTGGGCCGCTGCAGGTCGGCCGCGACCAGCATCGGGGTGTTACCCTGCCCCTTCAGCCACAGCGCGAGCTTGGCCGCCAGCGTGGTCTTACCCGAACCCTGCAGGCCGGCCAGCATGATCACGGTCGGCGGCACCTTGGCGAACCGCAGCCGCCGCTCCTCGCCGCCGAGGATGCCGATGAGCTCCTCGTTGACGATCTTGATGACCTGCTGGGCCGGGTTCAGTGCGGCGGAGACCTCCTCACCGCTGGCCCGCTCCTTGACCCGGGCGATGAACTGCCTGACGACCGGGAGCGCGACGTCCGCCTCGAGCAGGGCGATGCGGATCTCACGGCATGTCGCGTCGATGTCGGCGGGGGACAGCCGACCGTGGCCGCGCAGGGAGGTAAAAACCTGCGTCAGCCGGTCAGAAAGGGTGTCAAACACAAGACCCAGGCTACCGAACGGTCCGTGGTACCCGCGTCCTCAGCGGCTAAGCCGCCACGGTGGCCTGACGTGGTTAGCTACTCGCCCCGCGCGGTAAGTCACCCAGCGCGGCCAGGACCGAGTGCGCGATCGTGCGGCGCAGGTCGTCGGCGGCCAGCGGCTTGCCGTCGCCGTCGGTCACGTAGAACACGTCGACCACCTCGGCCCCGAGCGTCTCTACCCGGGCCGCGCGCACGTCCAGGCCGCACTCGCCCAGCGCCCGGCCGACCCGCCACAGCAGGCCCGGGGCGTCGTGGGCGCGCACCTCCACCACGGTGGCGGTCTCCGACGCGTCGTCGATCAGGCTCACCCTGGGTGCGGGCACCGAAGCGGCACGCGGCCGGACCGCGCGGGCGCGGCGGTCGAGCCGGTCCTCGACGTCCAGCCGCCCCTGCAGCATCCGGCGCAGGTC
>Ga0137383_10003290_pt1 | contig 10119 bp, 9 predicted proteins | sample SagtaG_19_FD_104817 | JGI IMG/M metagenome (GOLD analysis project Ga0137383, IMG submission 104817) | Vadose zone soil microbial communities from Sagehorn Ranch, Mendocino, California, USA - Sage2_R_40_16 metaG | ecosystem: Environmental > Terrestrial > Soil > Vadose zone | place: USA... | reverse complement strand
TTTGTGCGGTGAGAGAAGGATGCATCATGGCTGCTCTATTGGCGCTCGTTGCCACCACCTTGACCTCCTTTCTGCCCATTCTGAACAAGCGTCTCTTGCGCGATGCTCGTCCAGCGCTGGTGGCCTGGATCGTCAACGCAGCTTCTCTGCCCATCCTGCTCGCCGGAACCCTGCTGCTCACCCAGTGCTCGGTCACTTCTTTGCATGGGAGCATTCCGTTCTCCTGTACGGCGCGTCTGCCCCACGTCGATGGCATCTTTGTCGCAGCGCTTGTGGCTTCCGCGCTCCTCAACTGGGCAGCCACGCTGCTTTCGATCATCGCGCTCGCGCGTGCCGATGCGTCGCTGGTCAGCCCCCTGCTCACCTTCAATCCTGCCTTTACGCTGCTCCTCGCCTGGCCGACGCTCGGCGAAACCCCTGGCCTGCACCAAACCATCGGCGTGGCACTGGTCCTCTTCGGTGCCTACCTCCTCGAGGTCGAGGAAGCGCGCACAGGGCTGCTCGCGCCACTGCGCGTCTTGCTTGGGCGACCGGGAACTCTGCTGGCGATTGTCGCTTCCGCGCTGTGGGGAGCCACCACCGTCCTGGAGAAGCTTGCTATCGAGCATGTTACTCCTCCTAGTGGCCCGCTGGTGGCCCTGTTGGGAACGTTCCTCCTGGTAGTGCTCCTCACCCCTGGGGTATTCCGTCTATCTCAGCCAGAGAAGCCCTCTCCCACCGGGGGACTCTGGCAGGGGCTGCGTCCCCATGCACGTGCTCTTACCGCCGCCATCGTCCTGGCAGGAGTCGCCCCGCTCTTTGGCTTCACCGCCATTGCGCTTGGCCTGGTTGGGTATATGACCACCCTCTTCAAACTCAGCGCCATCTTCACCATCCTGTGGGCACGGGTGTTTCTGGGCGAAGGCCAGATGCGCAGCCGCTTGCTTGGAGCATGCGTGATGGTGATTGGTGGAGTGCTGGTTGCCACGTAAGTCCCCCAACTGGCATGTGCGATATGTCCACCCTCAGTCGTGTTGGCGATCGCGGTGCGCCGTCTTCTGCAGGGCAAAGCGCCTGTAGAGCGCGAATGGGAAGAAGCCCGTTCGCACCAGCCGGTGTTCGAGCGGGGTTTCCCCAAAGGGCGTGAGGGCCTGGGCCTGCTCCACGGTCTGCGCTTTGACGAAGCGGAAGTCATAGATCCACACCCGTCCGCCTGGCCGTAGCACCCGGTAGAGTTCGCGCAGGGGCTGCGCGAGTTCAGACCAGTGATGCATGCTGATGGTCGATACCACCACGTCAAAGGACTGGTCGGCATAGGGGAGGTGCGCCACATCACCACTCTCGAAATGCACCCGCTCCTCCAGATGCTCATGCCGGGCATGCGCGCATGCCAACTTGATCATATCCTCCGACAGATCGATGCCGTAGACCTGCAGACCCGGGAGCCTGCGGGCGAGGTCCCTGACTAAGGTACCCGGACCGGTTCCCACATCCAGCACTTTCCCCTCAGCGAGGGGGAGCGCGGCAACGTCTGCGATGACCCGCTGATATAATCTCCGGGTTAGTCGCACCATTACCACATCGTAGATGCGGCTCCCCCGGCCGGTAAACAGCGCATTGAAGTGGGCCAGATGCCTGACCTCCGCATGGTGTCCAACCTCATGCCTATGCATGGTATCTACTCCTTTCAAGACGTTGGCAAGCACTGTATCCATCAACAGTTGCCTCCATGAACATAGTTGCACGATACAACTGCATGGTTGTAGTATACAACTAAGTGGTTGCATTGTGCAACTATGTCGTGGTAGAATGGCGGTATGGATAGCAGGCAGTTACAGGAGTTATTTCGCGAGTTTCTCCAGGCGCTCGGGCTGCACCGGCCCGACCAGGTGCCGACGGGCTTTGATCTCTCGCTCTCGGAGATGTTCGCGCTGCTAGCGCTCTCCGCCGGGGCTCCGGTATCGCAGCAGGCGCTGGCAGAGCAGCTGCACCTCGAGAAAAGTACCGTGAGCCGCCTCGTCCAGCACCTGGAGCAGAGGGGATGGGTGAGGAGGGTGCGTGACATGCACGATACGCGCATGTTCCGGCTACAGTTGAGCGAGACAGGGCACGAGCAAGTCTCGCGCCTAGTGAAGAGCCTTGCGGAGCGACATGAGCGTCTGCTGGCAGCGCTCAGGCCGGATGAGCAGGAAGCACTCGCTTATGGTCTGTCTGCGCTCGTTCGCGCTCTGCGCTCCGTCTAAAGGCTGCTGGTCTTTGCACCGGATGCTCTTCGTCGAGCGTTGGTCTACTTGAGCAGCGCTTCTCACATATCGTGCTGGGACATATCGTGCGCGGGTGTATTCATCATGCGCAGCATGGGTAGTCCACCCGTGTGGAGAAAGCGTACCACCAGGATGGCTGCCAGCAGGAGGAAGAGGATATTGAGCACACTGGTGTAGTTCCACTGCACTCCCTCGGAGATCGCCACCACCTGGCGATTCGTGGGAATAATGCCAAGCGCTCCAAACAGCAACTCGACCACATAGCCGGCCGCGGCCATCGTCACATAGAAGGTGACCAGAATATAGCCCATGACTTTCCAGCCGTAGTACTTGCGGTAGATGTCCAGGATCGGCAGGATGATCAAGTCGGCAAAGATGAAGCTGACCACGCCCCCAAAGCTGATCCCGCCGCGCCATAAGACAGCTGCGAGCGGGACATTGCCCATCGAGCAGACGAAGCTGACGAGAGAGACGAATGGGCCGACCAGGGGACCTTCAATTTTGGCGATGGTGGGATTGTTGGAGAAGAAGAACGCGTTCCAGAACGAGTTGGGAACCCAGGCAGCCAGGGCACCGGCAATCAGTAAGCCGAGCACGATATCGACCCAGACCGACGCCCAATCCATCACAAAGTAGTTGCTGACCGCGGTGAAGCCTTTGTGGCTCCACAGTTTTTGCCAGAACGAGCCGCCGGACACGCTCATATCCATCGCGGCGTGCCCTTCCATTCTGCCCATCAGCCCCTGCTCCGCATGCGCTTTTGCCTCCTGCACCAGGCGAGGCGTGAGGGTGAGCCGGAAGATCACCGCAATGAAGAGCACCATGAGCAGGCCGCCGAGATACTCCGCGGCCGTAAACTGCCAGCCCAGCAAAACAACGAGAATGATGCCCAGCTCGATTACCAGGTTGGTCGAGGCCAGTTCAAAGGCCATCGCAGAGGTAAAGCTGGCCCCTTTCTGAAAGAGGGACCGGGCCAGAGCCACCGCGGCATAGGAGCAGGAGCTGGAAGCAATCCCAAAGAGGGTCGCCAGGGTCAGATTCTTCGGCGAGTCACCGCCCAAAGCCTTCGCCCTTGCCCGGCGCGACACTACCGCCTGGACGATCCCCGAGAGGGTAAAACCCAGAATGAGCGACCAGAGGATTTCCCACAACATGCTGAAGGACGTAAATAAGGCGTTGCCGATGCTCGTGATGATCTGCATAGAAATTCGCTCCCCCGGTTCTGTCTGATGGGCGGGATAAACGGAAGTGTTCCTCCTATGAAGACAGGGATGACAGGACAGACTTCGCTCTCTCTTGCCCGCCATCCCTGTGCCTTCACACAGTGATGCTACTTCGCGACCGTGTAGCCGGTGTCGTCGAGGACCTCCTCGATCTTCGTGAGTGCGACGATCGCGGGGTCGTAGTCGATATGGACGGTTTTGGTCGGGATATCGACCTTCACCTGCCTCACACCTTCCAGTTGTCCAACAGCCCCTTCAATCGCGTGCTGGCAATGCTCGCACGAGATGTCAGGAGCGACAAGCGTTGTCGATTCCATCAGTGCATATGCTCCTTTGGTAATGACGCGCATCGGCGTAAAAAAGAGACGTTACTGATTGCCGGCAATCGTGTAGAGTTGTACCAGTTCCTGGATGACCTGCTCTTCACGATCGCCCTTGATCCCTTCGGGGACACAGGTCCGCAAGTGCCCCTCCACGATCAGCGCTTCCAGTTTCTCCAGGGCTTTGCGGACCGCGTAGGTCTGGCGCAGGATGTCCACACAGTATTTATCCTCCTCCACCATCTTCCGAATACCGCCTATATGCCCCTCGATGTACGAGAGTCGCTTGAGCACCTCTGGCTTCCGATCCTCTTGCATGGCTTGTCTTCCTTTCGTCTCGTCGCAACAGCATTTTCAGCGTCCAAAGCGCCGCAAGCGCAGCGAATTGCTGACCACAGTCACCGATGAGAGCGCCATGGCTGCTGCCGCGAAGATGGGCGCGTTCTCGCGCAGGAACGGGATGAGCGGCGACAGGACAGCGGTCGGGATCAGGACCACGTTGTAGGCAAAGGCCCAGAAGAGGTTCTGCTTGATCGTACGCAGCGTTGCCTTTGAGAGCGCAAGCGCCGTCGCCACGCTTTTCAAATTGCCCTTGACCAGCGTGATGTCCGAGGCCTCCATGGCGATATCCGTCCCCGTGCCCATGGCGATGCCGGCATCGGCCTGCACCAGGGCGGGCGCATCGTTGATGCCGTCACCGGCAAAGGCCACCACCAGCCCCTGCTCCTGCAAGAGCTTGACTTGCTTGGCTTTGTCTTCCGGCAGCACCTCGGAGAGGACGCGCTCGGCGGGAATGCCCACCTGCGTGGCAACGGCCTGCGCGGCCCGCCGGTTGTCACCGGTGATCATCCACACCTGAAGCCCCTGCGCCTGCAGCTGCTCGACGGCCTCGCGCGAACCCACCTTGACGGTATCGGCCACGGCGAGGAGCCCCGCGACTTCGCCATCGATGGCAACGAGCATAGTGGTCTTGCCTCCCTGTTCCAACTCTGCCATCTGCTCCTCCAGCACCTGATAGGCGAGTGCGCGCTCGCTCATCAGGCGGCGCGTGCCGACCAGCACGCTATGCCCCTCGACGGTCGCCTCCAGACCACGCCCGGCAATGGCGGTAAAGCGCTCGGGAGACGCGCTAAGCGCGAGTCCTCGCGCCCTAGCGCCCTCGACCATGGCTTCGGCCAGGGGATGCTCGGAACCCTGTTCCGCCGAGGCGGCCAGACGCAGCACCTCGCCGGCCGGCCTGCTGTCCTCGCCGCCAACCGTGACGACATCCGTCAGTTCCGGCTTGCCACGGGTGACGGTCCCCGTTTTGTCGAGGAGCACCGCCCGCACCGCCTGGATGCGTTCCAGGCTCTCCCCACCCTTGATCAAGATGCCCTGCTCGGCACCCTTGCCCGTCCCCACCATGATGGCGGTCGGGGTGGCTAACCCCAGTGCACATGGGCAGGCAACGACCAGCACGGCCACTGCCGCGATGATGGCCACGATCCAGGGATTGCTGGCGGTTGCCATACCGGCTGCGCTGGTGCCAAGAAGAGCACCAGCAATCGCCCAACCGGTGAAGGTCAGCACCGCGATGACCAGCACAACCGGAACGAAAATGCTCGAAAAGGTGTCCGCCAGGCGCTGAATGGGTGCTTTGGAGCCTTGCGCCTGCTCGACTAGGCGAATGATACTCGCAAGGACGGTATCCGCTCCCACCTTTGTGGCGCGCATGCGGAGGAGTCCGCGTTGGTTGATGGTTGCGCCGATGAGTGGCTCTCCCACGGTCTTTTCAACGGGAATGCTCTCTCCCGTAATCATCGACTCGTCTACTGAGGAAAGGCCAGAGAGGACCACGCCATCCACGGGAATCTTCTCGCCGGGGCGCACCACCAGCTCATCACCTACCTGCACCTGCTCGATGGGAAGCTCCACTTCTTGTCCGGCCCGCAGCACGTGAGCCGTGCGCGCCTGTAAGCCGATCAGTTTCTTGATGGCCACATTGGTCTGCCCCTTGGCGCGTGCCTCCAGATACTTGCCCAGAAAGATCAGCGTCACGATCAAGGAGGTCGTGTCATAGAACGTCACGCCACCAACGATCTGCGGGAAGAACGTCGCGACCACACTCATCACGTAGGCAGCCGTCGAGCCGACCGAGATGAGGGTATCCATGTTGGCGCTCGCGTGCCGCAGTGTCTTAATGGCCCCGCGGTGAAATTCCCAGCCGACGATGGCCCAGACGGGTGTGGTGAGGACCAGCAGGAGCAGGTTCTCGCCTGGGAAGCGGTTCATGAAGAACATGCTGAGGATCACCACCGGCAGAGTCAGCGCGATGCCTAGGACGAGCAGGTTGCGCTTGCGTGTAATCTCCGCCTGCTTGCGCTGACTCTGCTCGTCCTGGGCGAAGACGCTGCTCAGTGGCGCGGCAGAAGCTCCGGCAAGAGCGCTCCCCTCACCTTCCTGCAGCGATTGTTGCGGCGCTGGCGCCTGGGGGATGGCTTTGTATCCGACCGCCTCCACCGATCTCACCATCTGCTCGATGGCCGTCCTGGTTGGGTCATACGTCACGCTGGCCTGCTCGCTCGCCAAATTGACGGAGGCCTCCACCACCCCCGGCACCTTCTTCAACCCTTTTTCAATACGCATAGCGCACGAGGCACATGTCATCCCTTCAAGGTCAAAGGTCGCGTTCGCTTCCGTTTCCGGCGCAGGCTCGCTGGGTCTCGCAAGTGGGACGACAAGCGGCGTGGCCTTATAGCCGCCCGCATTGACTTTCTGCACCATCTGTTCCACGCTTGTCTGAACCGGATCGTAGGTAACGGTGGCTCGTTCGGTGGCAAGATTCACGCTAACATCTTTCACACCGGGAACCTTCTTCAGCCCTTTCTCGATACGCATGGCGCACGAGGCGCACGTCATTCCCTCTAGGGCCAACAGCGCACGGTTCTCAACTAGCGAATCCCATTGAGAACGAAGTTCCTCTCCTTTTTCTACGATCGAAGGCCGAATATCTGAAGCCATGATGATCACCTGTATCTTCGCTTATCATTAACCCATACCCCCCTGGTAGGGGTAAGAATAGTATACGGTACTACGAAGGGTTGTGTCAAGGGTTCGCTGGACTCGATATACTACGGTGGGGACATGTTGCGTAGACGCAGTAGTAATCCAAATCCTACCGTGGGCGCAGAATAATGATAGATATGAGTATGCTGTCTGATTCTACTACTCGCTTCAATTTGGATGACTTGTGCCCGTTATCCCATATTGCTCTCATCATGGGAACAAAATGTAGGGCATGCTCGTCTCCTTTGATAAGCGCTCCAATGCGCATTCGGGAGCCAACTCGCCTTGTGTTTGCTGATTGCTCTTCAGCTCAACATCTATACAGTCCAGGAAGGAATCATGAAACGCTCAACATTGGCCGTGACGCTGCTCTCTCTCCTCCTGTTTGCATGGGTTGGACTGGCCGCCTGTGGCTCAAATTCAGGACATGCTGCTCAGCAAAACACACTGACTCCAAACGATATGCAAAGGAGCGCGATGGGATTGAACGAACTGATAGCTCAACTGAAAGCTGCTGGTGCGACAGTTGTAGCTGGCGCGGATTTAAACCAGCCATTCATGGATGTCAAAGGGCACACCCTCATACTGAATGGTGAACAGATACAGGTCTACGAATACGCCAGCGTCTCCGATGCGGATAAGCAAGCCTCACACATCTCACCGGATGGGACCTCGTTTACGACCGTTTCATCAGGTGGTGTGCCAACCGGTGCGGCTCAAGTGGATTGGATCAAACCGCCGCACCTTTATAAAGCGGGACGGATCATAGTGATCTACATTGGAACAAATGAGTCTCTTATTCACCTATTGGTAAGGGTTTTAGGAAAGCAGTTTGCAGGGATATAGTATCAGTCAGCCTGAAAACAGGGGGGTTTCAATATCCCCTTTTCTTCGACATAAAGCTTCATCAACTTTTTGAGCGCACAAACCGGACCACCCTATACTGCCCATTGGCCTGCTTGGCTGGCCAATACATTTGTGTTTCTTTCTGTCTTCCCTCCTTTTTATGCTTAGAGCACCCCAAATCATGTGGTCTGTGAGTCGTATTTCTGTAGACGATTTCTGGGCTGTGTTGGGGAACCTAAGCGACGGGGGTGACCCCGTCGCTTAGGTTCCCCATTTTATGCATCAAAGCACAGGTCGTTGCACACCGGGCGTTCAGGCATCGGGTATATGCAGCCATTTCGATAACGCCATGCCGATATGGCTCATGGCCGGAAACGGCGGCGTGACAATGTTGCCCGCTTTCATCGTTTGAACCAGGCTCAGGATCGCCAGTATTACTAGCACCACAACATATGCGACCGGCACAAGATGCTCTTCAATCGCTCTGGCTGTGAGATAACCCACGATCGGGAGATACAAACAACGGACGTGATGACGCCTGGCGTATACTGCCTGAAGTACAGTGTATAGAAGAGGTGCTGAAGCGCATTCAGGAAAGCACCCGCGGCGAGAGCAGTCCAGAGAAAGCCGAACAAGGTGAAAAACACCAAGAACGTGCGAACACCGGCGTTGGTCTTGGCTGGCAAATTAACGAAGTTGCGCTGCTCCCAGCGGAGGATGTTCCATTCCTCTGCTTCGTGGAGGAGGAGTGCAACTGGTAAGAGCCAGATAGCGGTTAAGAAAGACATATGGATACCTTATGTATGACTTTTTGTAAGCATCATGCCATTCTCGTGTTTTTTTGTCAAACGAATCGGGGGTCTCCCTGTAATCTGACGCATAAATCCATCATTTGGGTGAAGATATGCCAAAGTCGAGACGTCGTGTATGGGTTTGGTAGTCAACACGGGCCGAGGCCCTCATGATCGTACCCACTCCGCTCGCTTCTGCTGCCTTGAATGCAACCTGACGCTACGCTGAGTCTTTGATCGGTTTCTTGGACAGGCTCTTGTAATGGTCGGCATCCTTATGCTATACTTCCATAGACCCCTACCCAGGGGGTATGGATTAGATGCGGGCGACAAGCTGGGTAGTCAAATTCAGCAGCAGGGAGCAGAGAGGGATTGGCCGATTCCTGAGGGAGGAGTGAAGTGATGAGAACCGTTACGTTGCCGGTCAAAGGGCTCAACTTTGCCGGGTGCGCGCTCGAGATCGAGAAAAACCTGAGCAAGCTTGCACCAATCGCACAGGTAGCAGCGAGCTATGTCTCGCAGACGGTCATGATTACCTACGATGAGACGCGGCTCGATGAGTCGGTGCTTCGCGAGATGGTCAAAGATTGCGGTTTCGCCTGTGGAGGACCCCTCACCCGATTCCCGGGACCAGGCGCCAGTGTTTTACAGCCTACAGGAGCGGCTCGTGCCCCTGGGACGACGGGACCCCCCGCGGTGGAAAATCGTACGACGGCTGCGGCCCCCGAGAAGATGGACATGGGTATCGTGGATCACCGCACGATGGGCCACGACATGAGCGATCCAGCCATGGCGCGGGCGATGGAAGCCGATATGCGCAACCGCTTCTTCGTGTCGCTGGTGCTGACCATCCCCGTCATCCTGTACTCTCCACTGGGCACGAATCTCTTCAAGTTGCACCTGCCTACCCCCTTTGGCATCAGCCCCAACTGGGTCCTGCTCGTGCTTGCCACCCCGATTGTCTGGTGGGGCGGCTGGATCTTTCACTCCGGGGCCTGGCGCGCCTTGCGCAATCGCACGCTCGACATGAATGTGCTGGTCAGCCTGGGGGTGCTGGTGGCCTACTTCTTCAGTGTCTTTGTTACATTGTTTGCCCCACACATAGAGACGAGCTACGATGCGGCAGCCATGCTCGTGACCTTTGTGCTATTCGGTCACTGGATGGAGATGCGCAGCCGCCGTGGCTCCTCCGATGCGCTCAACGCCCTCCTCCGCCTCGCGCCCTCGCAAGCCAATATCATCCGGCCCACTGGAGAGGTAGAGACAGTACCCGTCGAACAGGTGCAGGTAGGGGACCTGCTCCTGTTGCGTCCTGGGGAAAAAGTGCCGGTCGATGGTCTCGTGACCGAGGGTGAAAGCGCTCTCGACGAGAGCATGGTGACCGGTGAGAGCATCCCCGTCAGCAAGCAGCAAGGCTCCGAAGTGATCGGGGGTACGGTGAACGGGTCCGGGTCGCTTCGCTTCAAGGCGACCAAGGTCGGAAGCGACACGGCGCTCGCCCAAATTGTGCAACTGGTGCAGACGGCGCAGAATTCCAAAGCGCCCGCCCAGCGTCTGGCGGACCGAGCGGCGGAGTGGTTAGTCCTGGCGGCAATGAGCGCCGGTGTGCTGACCTTCCTCGTCTGGTACTTCATGATTGGGCAGACGGGCC
>Ga0137383_10003282_pt1 | contig 10130 bp, 7 predicted proteins | sample SagtaG_19_FD_104817 | JGI IMG/M metagenome (GOLD analysis project Ga0137383, IMG submission 104817) | Vadose zone soil microbial communities from Sagehorn Ranch, Mendocino, California, USA - Sage2_R_40_16 metaG | ecosystem: Environmental > Terrestrial > Soil > Vadose zone | place: USA... | reverse complement strand
TGGTGAGTTGTACCGGGCAACCGGCGGTTGCGATCTGGAACGAGTCCGACTGCCGCGCCTGGGCCGTCGTCATGCGGGGAAGTCTAACTGAAGGACCGCTCGACCGCCGCCCGCAGGTCGGCCGTGGAAGCGTCGGCAATGATGATTCCCTTCACCCGGTCGGGTGCGTCCTGGGCGAAGCTCATCGCCGCATCCTGCAAAGCGGGAGTGGTTACGATCGTCGCCTCGGCGATCCCCAGGCCGTCGTACACACCGCACAGCCAGCCGGCGGCGCCCAGCTCCGAGAAGCGGAGCGGCACAGCGGGGACGATGACCCGATACGCTGCGCCCAACGCCAGTGCTACGCCATCGGACGCGCCGAGCAGCACGACGGTGCGCCCCGATCCCCAACGCCGGTAGATCGTTGCGAGACCATCGGCCATGACCATGGCGGTCGAGATGCGGTCAGGATGTCGCGGGTCGGATGACATGGCGCCTCGTCACAGGTTCCTGACAAATGTGCGGGACGAGTCTTACGGCGTGCTTAAACGCGCTCAATGGCGCGCTGTAAGTCACCAGTAATAGGCGACTCAGAGGTTCCTCTCCGTCCTGCACGGAGATGCGCCATGTCGACAAGGTCCTGGGTTTTGTTTCTCGTCGCGGTGGTCAGTGCCTGCTCCGACGGCACGTTGCCGTCGGCGCCGCCCCCACCGACCACCGTTGCCGTCGCGTACTGCGCCGGCCTCGAGCCGACGTGGGTGGCGTTCCAGAGCGGCGACGGGGCGTGGACGCAGGCGCAGCCGACTGTGAGTGGATCCAACAAGACCTTCCGCCACGAGTTCGCAGCCGACCGGGGCGCGATTGCGACGCTGTCCCGGGCCGGCGGCAACATGACCGTTCTCTCGGTGCTATACGGCACCCCGGCGGAGCTCGTGACGGCAGGCGATACGAATCCACGTGACTGCGGTCCAGCGCCGGCCAAAACGTTGCTCGGGACGGTTGCCCAGCTCGACGCGAATGAAACCGCGTTCGTCAGCGCGTCCTTCAATTCGCGCGTGCGCGTGAGCGTAGACAGAACCTTCGAGCTCAAGGGACTGGCCAGCGGGCCCCGTGATCTCCTCGGCACGCGCACCACGCAAACCAACGGGGCCGATGTCATTACGCGTTTCATCCTGCGGCGAGACGTCGACGTGCCGGACAGCACGTCGCTCCCCGTGCTCGACTTTGCGTCGGCGGAGGCTTTCGCGCCCGCGGTCGCGAGTGTGTCCCTCAATGGGCTGGGTGCGGAGGGCGCAACGTCCGGCACCCGGTTACTGACCAGCCACGACGAGATCACCGTGACCTTACTGACGAATCCGACCACCGATGCGACGCGTCCCTATGTCGCGTTGCCGGAGACGCAGCTGCGTGCGGGCGATCTGCAGATTCTCTCCGCCAGCACGTTCGCCGCGACTACCGGGAGCGCCCGTTCGGCGACGCTCTACTTCCGCGCGCCCTCCGACCGCTCGCTCACGTTAGGCGCACTACTCATCCAGCCCACGTTTACTACAGTCGCGACCGCGCCGGCGGTGCGCCTGCGAGCGCATTTCGTCCCCCAGAGCGACTACGACCGATCCGCGATCGTCTCGTACCAGCAGGGTACCACGACGTTCGTGACCATCGCGATGACCGCGGCGTATGCCGCCCTCACAGGGACCGGGTACGACCTCGTCACTCCCGATCTCTCCGGTGCCGCCGGCTTCGACCCGGCGTGGACGCTCCAGCCGGGGGGCACGGTGCTCTGGTCCGCAGCGCGGATCGGGGGGACGATGGGGTTGGGAAGGGATGCGGTGCCGACCGACGGAGCGACCCAACGATCCGTGTTCAGCTCCGGCGCGATCGACCCAACGACGAACACCGAACGGAGCCCGCTGTGAGAATCTCAATCCTTGTTCTGGTGGCGGTGGTCGGCGCCACGCCCGCCATGGCCCAAACACCCACCGCAGGGTCGTGGCGCGACGCCGTGCAGCGGCTGCGCACGGCTCCCAAAGCGCGTGCCGCCCGCCCACGCCCGCACGTCGCGGCGACGCTTGAGTCGATCGTCGATGAGAGCGAGCCCAACGACAGCGTGCGTACTGCCGACAGTATTGCGCTCGGCGACCAGGCCAGGGGGGTCGTGAATCCCCCGGGCGACGTGGACACCTGGTTCGTGGACTTGACCGCCGGACAGTTCTTCAGCGCGGACGTGGACGCGCAAGAGCTCGGCTCGCCGCTCGACGCGACGCTCGTACTCTTGGCGCCGGATGGCCGGACGGTGGTCGCATTCAACGACGATTTCGACGGCTTCGACAGCCGCATTTCCTATCACGTTCCCACGAGCGGCCGTTACTACGTCATGCTTAGCTCGTTCGGGCGAATCGGGGGAAGCCCACAGGCCAGATACCTACTCAACGTCGGCCTCGTCACCTGCACCGCCGTTGGGACGGAGCAGGAGCCCAACGACACGCCGGGCACCGCGACCCCGATCGCGCTCGGCGACTCGGTCACGGGAGAGATGTGCGCGCACGACGCCAACCCGGTGGGGGACGTGGACTACTGGGCGTTCACGGGCCAGGCCGGAACAACCATCGAGCTCCAAGTCGACGCCGCGAAACGCGGATTGCTGGTCGACCCGTTCGTCGCCCTGTTTGCGAGCGACGGCACGACCCGCCTCGCGTTCAATGACGACGCCGACGGTGCCGACGGTGCCGACCCCCGTCTCCAGTTCTCGATCGTCACCACGGGCACGTACTACGCGACCGTCACCGACGCCGTGGGCCACGATGGCAACCCGTTCCCCTACACGCTGCACGTTCGCTCGATCGTCCCGGGACCCGGCGACCCGATAACGGTGCGCGCCGAGAACCTCGGCTTTCCGCTGGGACTGGCCGTCGGGAGCACGGGGGATCTGTTCGTCGGCGACGTGGGCGGGAATCGTGTCGTCCGCATCTCGGGCCAGGGTCCGGTGACCACGTTCGCGGCCGGGATCCCCAATCCGCTGGGGCTCGCGTTCGATGCGTCCGGTCAGCTGCTGGTGGCATCACTGGACGGCACCGTGTACCGCGTCACGCCGCAAGGCCAGGTGACGCGCTTTATCACCGACGCGGGATTCCCCTTCTGGATCGCCGTGGCCCCGGACGGCCGTATCTGGCTCACCAACGTGTTGGACCGCTCCCTGCGGCGCTATAGCGCGGCAGGACGGCTCGAGGCGCAGTTCGACGGCGTCGCGATCGGCGGCTCCGGGCCTGGCCCGCTGGCCATCGGCCCGTCGGGCGAGCCGTACGTCTCCAATTTCACGGAGATCTGGAAGCTGGTAGACGGCCAGTTTCAGCGGGTCTTCACGAACGGACTGTTGATCTGGGCGTTCGCGTTCGACGTGGCCGGCAACATCTACGTGCCGGCTCCAACAGTCGGTCGCATTCAGCTGTTCGATGGGACAGGAACGGTGCTGAGCGATCCGTTCGCGGTGGGGCCGGATGCCCCACAGGCACTCGCGTTCGGGCGCGACGCGACGGGGGCCACCGTGGCGCGGTTGTTCGCCACCGATCCCCTGGCCGGCCGGGTGATCGAGATGAATCCGGCCGGCGTGCTCCACCCCGGGTTGCCGGTGGGATACGTGGCGCCGCCCTTTACGCTCGACGCCGCAGTCACGAGCCTCTTGGGCGGGGGCGGCTTGAGCGCGGCGGACGTGCAGTATCTCGACGCGTTGGGCAATCACAACGGTCGCTTCGACGTCGGCGATTTCCAGGCGTACTTGAGGACGTTAAACGGTTTACCGGGGAGCGCTCCATGAACAGCTCACGCTGGGTGTTTGCGATCATGGCGATGCCGTTGCTGGGCGTGGCCTGCTCCAACGACGTCGCCGGCGGCGGCCCGCAGGCCGGCTCGCTGACGCTGCGCCTGACCACGCCGCACGCCGATGACGGCGCCATGACGTTTCAGGTGAGTGGCCCGGCGATCGACAACGCCACCGCCGCCAACGCGTCGCTGCGACTGTTCACGCGGCAGGCGAGCGGCTCGACGATGGTCGGAGCCGTGGTGGGAGCGCTCGCCAACGGGGCGGTGGTCACGGTGCGCGTGCCCGATGTGGGCGCCGCCGCCTCGTACACGGCCACTGTGCTCGAGGTCGCGGATCGTCAGGACGCGTTGCGGACGTCCCTCACGGGCTACGCAATCACCGTGACCCGGTGAGGGGTCACGGCCGACAACGGAATCGAAACTCGGCAGTGATCGGACACGAGAATGGAGCTCCTCCCCGCAACTTGAAATCGAACGGCATGTACATGATAGACCGCATCGCACGACCGTTGCGGCGTGCGGGTCGAAACCGCGTCATCCTGACTTGACCTCCGCGCGACTTTGTCAGTACATCTTGCATCCGGCCGCGAAGTAACGCTCGCGAAAAACGACGTCACCTGAGAAGGTCGAAGCTTTGACGACGTCGACAGGGTGAGTCACCACTCGTCGCCCGGTGGTACAGAGGTTACGGGTGTCGCTGTAGACCGATACGTGGACTACTAGGGACGGACCGCGAGTAATCACCGAATCAATCCGGATCCCCGCGTCCGACGTGGGGTGGCTCCCCATCGCCGCCACGATCACCATCTCGCGGCTGAAGGCGACGGGCGGCCGCGGCTGCGCGGGTGTCTCGCCACGAGCGGCCCAGGCCCAGAGTTCTTTGAATCCTTCTGAGTCCCTCACCAAGGCACGCAAAGGGTAATCGAAGCCCGAATCCAGCCCGCGACGAAGGTGTTGCAGCGAGTCGCCGGCACTCTGTGCGGCACGCATCCGAAGGGCAGGTACGTACCGCGGGGGTTCTGTCCCCCAAACGCTTGGGGGGCGTGGCACCGCCGCACCACGAGGAGTGAGCAGGAGGGGCGCAAGGCCCGCGGTGATGATGTGACGAGTTGTCATAGCACGCTCGAAGAAATTGGACACACAGGTCTGACCCTTACGATGACGATACAGCGCACATCGTCTCTGTCACATTAGAGAGACGACGCAGCGTCGGCGTGGAGCACAGATAGCAACCGGTCGAGGGAGGTTGTCGGTATTCGCCCGATGGCCTCGCCCTGCACGGCGACCTCTATGGGCGCTTCATCGCGACGGCGCAGCTCCAGCTGGCCGTGGCGCGTGGATCTGAGCCGCGACGAAGGGGCTGCGCCCGAAAGACCGCGACGGTGGGCTCGCTTCGCACCGGTCTCGACGGGAAGGCGAAACAGACGGTGGCACCTGGCAGTTACCGCCTCAGGAGTGCGACGCCTGTGCGATTGCTCGGGAAGAGCTACCGCTGGGACGTAATGATCACCGTGGGCCGAGGCAAGGTCCTCGAAGTCGAACTCACGAACGTCAATGCAATCGTCGATAGCGTGTCGGAGATCACCCAGGCGAGTGCTCGCCAGGGTCGCACCAGAGATCACGATATACGACCGCGTGAAGCGCGGCGTGGTTCGCGTTGAAGCTGGGCTCAGGCATGGAAGCGGCTTCTTCATTGACACCCTTGGAGGGTTGATTGTAACAAACGAACACGTCATTACAGGCGAACGCGCACTCAGCGTGGCGCTCGACACGAACAAGCGAGTGCCAGCGCAGCTCGTCGTTCGGGATCACGACGCTGATCTAGCGTTGCTGAGGCTGAGCCCCAGCGCCTGCCCTGACTGCCCGCGCCTCCACATTGCACGACCAGACTCAAGCGGCGTGATCGTTGTGCCCGGCGAGCGAGTCGTGGCCGTCGGCTTCCCTCTGCACCAACAATCGACAGTGACCTCGGGAATTGTGAGCAGCGTCCGCGAACGGGCCATCATCTCCGATGCGAACATCAATCATGGGAACTCGGGTGGACCGCTCCTCAACCTTGCGGGCGCAGTAGTGGGCGTTAACACGTTCGCTGATCAGAGCACAGAGGGAGGGCCAGGCATCTCAGGTTCCATCCTCATTACTCAGCTTGCCCCACTTCTGAGGCAGGCTGCGGACACACTACCGTCGCTCCCGGTCCCAGAATACGCCGTACTCCCCACGCTCTCGGCAGCGCCATATCCGCTGTCCGAGTTGCGCGCGGCGGCAGACAGTGTGGCACTCGATGACTACAAAAAGGTGGCGGCGCTGAAGGCGGGCAACTTCATTCTTTCGTTCAACACGCCCGTAGCCAACTTCGTGTACGCGAGAGCAGAAGAGAATGAAGTCACGAAGGATCGCCGCAAGCGCGAGGCGCGGGCCGGGTTAAGCGAAGAAGAGCGGTACTCTGAGATCGGCACGTGGCGAGATTGGACCGACTACGTGGGGAACGTGACGACACCAGCGGTCTACGTCGAAGTTGTCCCCACGCAGGGCGAGACATTCTGGAGTGCTCTGGGCAGGGGACTGTCGGCGTCTCAAGGATACGTGCCAGGACGGGCCAAATACGTGTTCAAGGGCGACCTTGAGGACGTGCAGTGGTACCGAAACGGTGAGCCCGTCAGCCCGGTTGTGGGCGGGCGTACGCCGCAGCGCGTCTAAGCACGCGACCGGGCGACTGAAGCGCAGCTCGCTCGCGCCCACGCGGAAGCGCATCGGCAACGCAGCGCGCGTCAGGAGCTAGCGCGCAAGCTCCGAGAGTCGCGCGTACAGGCCAAGCAGGCGCGCGCAGAGGGTGTGCGTCAGGGTCGCGGCGAGAGTCAGCGCCAGGTGAGCGAGCTTCGGAAGAAGCTTCGCCAAGCCGAGCAGCGCGCGCGCCGCCTCCAGCGGGGCACAACGGCACAGAGCGAGGGGCTGGAGTTCGAGGAAAAGCTCTGTGAGCGACTGCGCCGAGAGTTCCGGGGAGATCGCGTAACCCTCGTTCGGCGTGGAGGTGACGTGGTGCATGAAGTCGTGTACGCGAAGGACGTGGCGGGGCGAATCGTCTACGAGTGCAAGCGGGAGGAGGACATTGCGCCCGCACACGTCCGTCAGGCGGCGCGCGCGAAGGGGACGCGCGAAGCGGAGTTCGCTATCCTCGTGACGACCGGCGAGCGTAAAGGGTTCACGGGCCTCGCTGCTGAGCGTGGGGTGCTGATCGTCCGGCCACAGGGGGTTCTCGCACTTGCCGCATTGTGTCGCGGGCACTTAGTCGAGATGGCGAAGGCGGGTGTAGACCGTTCGCGGCGCGCCCAGATTGCGCAGGCGTTACTCGCCTACCTCACCAGCTCGACGTACCGGGTGCCGCTAGAGGAAGCGATCCAGCAGGCCGACCGCGCGCAGGACCTGCTCCGGCGAGAAGTGCAGCTTCACCTCTCGCAGTGGAACGAACGGAGCCGCATCTACCAGACGATTCATTGGGACGTGAGCCACATCCGCGACAACGTGGCCCGGGTGCGTGAGGGTGGGAAGCCGGTGCCGCTCGAACGGGTCCGTGTTGATCGTCTTCTCCTGCCAAGACAAGCGTCTGGTCCCTAAGCCGTTCCAGAGTTGGTGCCCGCGTCTAGCGAATGACGCGGTATCGCGCCACGAATGGGCTGGCGGTATTGCTCGGCGAGGCCGCCCCACCTCGGCGCCGCTCACCGTCGAGCTTACATTGGTGGGCGTGCGTTAGCGCTCCAACCCCCCGGACGGACTTATGGACCAGCAGGAAGTCGCTGAGTATTACGCAACAGTCACAGGACCCCTCCTGACGGCAATCAGAGACGCGGCAAGAATCGTCGTCCCGCCCTACAAGGACAAGGGCGTTGAGCTTCACGAGACCGGGCAGGACCGGGACGGACGAGCCCTGGCCACCGGCCATCTCGTCATCACACGAGCCGGGCCGAACGACTCGATATGGACGATTGACATCGGCTTCGGCAGCGGCCAAGCGTTCTATGACGCTATCGACCTGGATGTGCCAAAGGGTCAGTTTCCCCCGATGCGGGTTCCGACAGAGCTGATGTGGCTCGGGAATGACCGCTGGGGACGACGCAAGAATGCGGAACTGATCGTCCCGCCGTTCGAGCTGTCCCGAGACTCTATCGCGTGGCTCGGCCGCCGGTGGTCGAAGGCGTCAGACGTGGACGCCCAGTGGATCGTGACGACAATCCTCGAACGGTGGCTCCTTCACGATAGCCCTGAGGCGGCCGAGGAAGCTCGCCTTCAAGAGCCAGCCGCTCGTTGGGAGCGGGTGGAACGCATCGGAGGGTGGGGGCCGGGAGAGGTTCTTCGCGTGCGGGACCTGCGCGATCCCACAGCTCCGCATCGTGCGATGAAGGTCTTGCGGTGGAGGAAGGGGCCGGGAACGACCGTGTACAAGAGGTTGCTCCGCGAGATCGAGATAACCCGCCAGCTCGGCCAGGAGAACAGCGGCATCGTCGAAGTCATCGACTTCGGTATCCCGCAAGACGGGGACGAGTGGACGCCGTTCTACGTCATGCCGCTGGCTGAGAGCACGCTGGCGAAGGCCACCGACTTCGCGGGCAACCTGGAAGCCGTCCTCAGCCTCGGGATCAAGCTGGCCGCTGCCCTGGCTGCCGCCCATGAGAAGGGGGTTATTCACCGCGACGTGAAGCCGGACAACGTGCTCCTGTTCGGGCCTGAGCGGCGGCCCGTGGTCGCGGATTTCGGCATCTGCTTCCTCGCGACGGAAGAAGGGAGCCGACTGACGGGAGACGAAGCGAAGACCGTGGGACCGGCGAACTACGTGGCCCCCGAGTTGCTTGGAGGGAAGGCGGAATCGGCAGCCATCGACGCGCGGGTGGATGTCTACTCTCTCGGCAAGACGATGTACTATGCCCTCGCGGGCGGCGAGGACCTCCCCCGCGAGTATCACACCCAGGATCGTTACGACCTCCGCAAGAAGCTCGACGATCCACGCATCGCGCATTTCTACGGCCTCCTCCAACGCATGGTCGTGGAGGACCCGAAGCGACGCTTTCCCACAATGCGAGCGTGCGGCGAAGCGTTCGCCCGCGCGCTGGCGAACATCAAGAAGTACGTGCCATACGCCGATGGGATGTATGGTGGCACCCTCACCCCAGTGGAACGATTCGAGCAGTTCACGCACACCCTCACGGTCGCAAGCGGGCTTCCGCGAAAGGACGGTGTCCGCAACGCAATCACAGAATCTCGCCAGGTCGTGGATGCCCTGGTCGCCGAGCTGGCCGCGCCTGGCGGCAGGCCACCCCCGCAGGACCAGATGACTCGTGTTTCGGCAGAGGCGGCCGAGAGCCTAATGGCTGCTGGCCTCCCACTAGTGACGGCTGGCGAGAGCGAGGGTTTCGAGCGCTGGCTGGATGACATCGTGGCGCCGCTAGGGCCGGATGGGACCGGCGGTATGGCACCCGCGAGCAACGTAAAGCGGGCCGCATCCGTTCTCGCGTTCCATGGCGTCGCGGCAGCGGCCTGGTATGGGGAACGCCTCGCGCTGCTCGGCATGATGTTGAAAAAGTACGACAAACACTCGTCTGCCTTCGTTTATCTGCGTATCTGCAACGGGGAGGCAACAGCCACCTGGGAATGGATTGCCAAGGCTCTGAAGGGGTCCAGCGTCCTTAGCCGTGCAGAGCCCACACTGGAGAGAGACTTGGACGAAGCGCTGGTGCTCGTTGCTGGCCTCGGCGCCCTCGTTAGTCTGTTGGATACCAGCCCTGCCGCTCTTGCGGCGGCCGTTCCCGAACAAGGCGACCTAGACATTGTCTTGTTCCCGGCGTTCGCGCCGCAAGCATGTCTATGGGTGGAGAGTCTTCCGGCCCTCTTTACACACGCGCCCGCTGTAGAGCGGGCAGTCGCACAAGAGGTGTTCGGCTCGACGCCAGAGGTCTTGCGGGAGAACTGCAAGCGAATCACGCCGAGGCTCGCGAGGATACTTGGATGGACCGCGAGCCAGCTGGGTCGCGCCACCATGTGGATCGAAGAAATCCCCCGTGGGGGCTCGTGGTCGAAGTGGTGCGGTGGCGAGGTGGAGGCGCGATTCCTTCGCGGGTAGACAGCCCACACTGTGCCTGAGGCAAAGACCCAACGAAAGGCCCACCGCCAGGGAGATGGCAGTGGGCCTTGAACCCCCAAGAGTGTGCCGCAAGTGTGCCGGACCGTGTTATCCGATGGTTGCGGTTGAGCACAAAATCCTGTTGAAGCTCCCCGATGCTTTGTGCTCAACGCTCACACCGTTCAGCTTATCAGGCGTGCGCTCTAACCACCTGAGCTACAGGCCC
>Ga0137383_10003281_pt1 | contig 10130 bp, 4 predicted proteins | sample SagtaG_19_FD_104817 | JGI IMG/M metagenome (GOLD analysis project Ga0137383, IMG submission 104817) | Vadose zone soil microbial communities from Sagehorn Ranch, Mendocino, California, USA - Sage2_R_40_16 metaG | ecosystem: Environmental > Terrestrial > Soil > Vadose zone | place: USA... | reverse complement strand
TTCTTCCAGACAAATCTTGGAACCGCAATGCGCGCCACCGGAGACAACAACGAAATGGTCCGCGCGCTGGGAGTAAATGATGAAAACATGGTTATCCTTGGGCTCGGGCTCTCGAATGGCCTTGTCGCCTTAGCCGGAGCCTTTATTACGCAATACCAGGGTTTTGCCGATGTGCAGATGGGCATCGGCATGGTGGTCTGGGGACTAGCGAGTGTCATTATTGGTGAGGCATTGGTGGGCACAAAGCAGCTTGGTCTGAGCATCACGGGCGCGGTGATGGGGTCAGTCCTCTTCCGGCTCCTGGTGGCAATCGCACTGCGCTTAGGTTTGAATCCGAACGACCTGAAACTGATCACGGCGCTTTTCGTTTTCGCGGCGCTTGTAACTCCCGGGCTTCTGAAACGGTTTAAGGCGCTTAAGCCCCGGTCATCCCATGCTTGAAATCCGCGCGGTCAGCAAAACCTTCAATCCTGGAACGCCTAACGAAATGCGCGCACTGCAGGCGATCGACCTGACGGTGAATGACGGAGCGTTTGTAGTCATCATCGGCACGAACGGCTCGGGGAAATCCACCTTGCTCAATGCCGTAGCCGGATCGTTTTACATCGATTCTGGTTCGATTGCCCTCGCTGGTGCGGATATCCACAAGTGGCCTGAGCACCAGCGAGCGGAACTGATCGGGCGCGTTTTTCAAAATCCGTTTAGCGGCACAGCGGCCAGCATGTCCATAGCAGAAAATCTGGCGCTAGCCGCGTACCGCGGGAAACCACGGCGGCTGGGCTGGCCACTGCGGCAATATCTGCTCCGCCAAATGCGTGATCGTGTAAGCCAGCTGAACATGGGCCTTGAAGATCGCCTGAAAAATCCAATTGGCTCACTCTCAGGGGGCCAGCGGCAGGCGCTAACTTTGCTCATGGCAACGTGGTTGCGCCCGGAGCTGCTGCTTCTCGACGAGCACACGGCTGCGCTTGACCCCAAAAGCGCCGACCAGGTGATTGCGCTCACCGACACCATTGTCCGGCGCGACAAGCTAACGACACTCATGGTGACCCACTCCATGCAGCAAGCCGCCAACCTCGGCAACCGCCTCATCATGATGCACAGAGGCCGTATCATTCAGGACTTCCACGGAGCCGAGAAGAAGCGGATTCGCGTCGATGATCTGCTGGCACGTTTCGAAGAGGTTCGGCGCGCCGAATTGCTCGACGAGAGCGCCGCCGAAATGCTGCGCCGCGTGTACGTCTGATCAGAGAAGCTCGGCAGAATATTGCCCCAGTCGAGGCGAATAGATTAGGTGCTCTGTCATTGAGAATCGAACGTTCTCTACACTTCGATTGTGTCCAACTGATGTGCCAGCCGTTGGGAAATACGGTACTTGTCCGATAGCCCGCTAAGCTTGCTGATAATTTTCTGCCAGGTCGGACCCGTGAGGTTCCTCGATGGGTTTACGGCGCAACAGCTGAGAACTGCGCGACGGCATTGTCAAATTCGTGCTCTCGGACTTGGCATGCCACACTAGAAATGTCCCCAGTTTATGTTTTCACCAGTCTGCCGGGGCGATTCGGGTTGGATGGTCGGCCACCACGAAGTTATCCTGTCACTTCCTGTTCGCCCGTGATGGGGAGCACAGTTTTGACCTCGATCCCCCAGCGCGGTCGGGCGACTGTCGACTTCGCGTGAAGCGGAGACGACGAACTGTTGCCCCAACGTGCTTTTTCTTGCACCCCTGAACGCACAGACCTACTCGGCCATGTGTCTCACCTCCAGATCGAACGAAGCTTCCAGCGGTCACCCCTTACTGAAACTGCCTTTCCGCTTGAAGAAAAGAGTGCAACCCTGCTGTTTCGTGAAGCGGGGAAGATCAGGTTCGTCATAGCAATCGTGCCGTTCTGTGCGTAAGCCTCTATGGATGAGCGATCAATGATGAGTTTGAAGTCGTAGGAGCGACTTACGATCAGCGGAGCCGTTGTCCTCGCCGGAAAGTCCGGTGTAATAGCCACACCCGACCTTGTGCGATCGATGTAGAACTCTCGCTTCGGCTGATCAAACCCGATCTCTGTCCAATGCTGCTCGTCGGTGTAGATGCGTATGCCAAAGACTTGTTCAGATGTTCGGCCAAACTGCAAGTCTAACTCGAAGGGGGCCTGCATGTTACCTGAGAGACTGCCGCCCTTTGTCGTAGAGATGTCGGAATGATTTGCACGGAGAGGAGCGATAACGGGGTACTGCACTACTGCCAATCCTGCATCGTCCCTCAGTAGCGAGAGCCGTCTTGGAACACTCATCTGTCCGCGCCAGGGAGAGGTCGGCAGTCGCGAAGCGTATTGCCAGTTGTTCATCCAGCCGATGAGAATCGGCTTCGCGCCATTCGGCAGCCCGTTAAAGCTGATGGCGCAGTAGTCGTCCTTGCCATAGTTCGTCCATCCGTGCGAACCGGGCTCGCTGGACGCCGTAAACCGCTTCCCGTCGAAGTTGCCAAGGAAATATTGCTCGCCGGAACCGCCTTGCGGCGCGCCCGGATTGAGACCAATTTTCAAAGCCCACATGTCACCTGTTCCATTCTCGCCGGGGATACGCAGGAGGTCGGGGCATTCCCAGGCTCCATCGACGTCGCCAGCGGGTCCGAAGTCGCTCAGTTGCGTCCACTCCTTTAGGTTCGGGGACGTATAGAAACGAATCTTGTGCTCCATGGCCAAGGAAACCGCCATCAACCAACGGCTTTCCTTCTCATCCCACGACACGCTGGGGTCACGGAAGTCGGCCGTGTGCAGATCGATTACGGGGTTGGCTGCATATCGGGTCCAGGTTCGTCCGTCGTCTCGGCTGTATGCAATGTTCTGTGTCTGCTGTGTTCCTTGGCTGGTGCTGCGGTAACCGGTGTATACCGCAACCAGGCACTCAGTTCGGGGCGTGCAGAAGCCGCTGGTGTTGTCGCGGTCCACTACGACGCTGCCCGTGAACGCCATTTCGCCGTCCTTCTCTGGGATTGCGACCGGAAGCTCCTGCCAATTCAAGAGGTCCATGCTAACGGCATGCCCCCAACTCATGTGGCCCCATTCATCACCGAACGGATTGAACTGATAGAAGAGGTGATACTCCTTGTGAAAGTAAACCAGGCCGTTAGGATCGTTTGTCCAATGCTCGCGAGGAGAGAAGTGCACCTGAGGACGGTAAGGCTCGTCGTAGCCGATGACTTGGGCCCCCGCAATCGACGTAGAGAACGCAAGTGCGCACGCGAATAAAGTGTCGGTCAGCTTGAATGAAGGCATCCTCATTGTCACATCATCTCGCATCTATCGCGCGCAGCAACAGACGACGTTCTTTCATTTGCTTGCTTAAAGACGATGGAGACCAAGAGCGCTCAAGAGCCGAGCGCCGCGTGCTCCTGGGCAGGTCGGCTACTCTTCGATAATCCGATAATGTCCGGCCGGCCTGTGACTCGACCGCGATCGCCGACAAGCGCCGTCGGAGTCTCAATCGCCTCCCGCAAAGCCGACATAAGGCATGACAGAGCTTCACGGACTGGCCTGGGACCCAATGAACCATAGCGGTACCCGAATCGGGCATATACGGGACCCGTTCCTTACTTCCTCACACCTATCTGATGGAGCCTAGCCTCATTCCCTGGCACCGGCAATTCCAGAAAGCAGATCCGGATGAAACTTCAAACCAAATTAGGGGAGCAATTGTATGGCGTGACAGCCGAACGGCAGATTTATGGCCTAAGCTGGAGCTGACTTCGGCACAAGTCTGAAGTACGCGGCAATTTGGGGGAATTACCTAAGTAATTGCGAGAAGCTCGAATTGTGACTTATATCACATCGGGCGAGGTCACCTTGCAGGTAGTCTAGACATGCAGACAGACAAGGCTGCCCTCTCGACCGGAACCCTCTCGCGTTGCTGACCAGGAACCCATCGGGCAACTGAAAGTTAGTTCATGCCTTCACGACGCTCGATCTTTCGCCACGCTCTGATTTCTCTTTCGTTCCTGCTGCTATACCTGTTGCTGAACCGTCCTGAAGTCATTTTGCTTTCTCGCATTGGATTCGTTGCCTGGTATCCCGCCATCGGTGTGGTTATGGCGCTGCTGTTGGGAATCAGCCCCTGGTACGCTCTGCTGGCGTGTTTCGCCGATGCTTTTGCTAGCAGGGTTATTTACTCCCAGCCAGTCATATCCTTCAGCGGTACGGTCGGCAGCGTGGGAATTGCTGTTTGTTATGGCGCTGCAGCATACGTGTTGCGCGGTCCGCTGCAACTCGATCTTGGACTGCGTCACCGACGAGATGTGGTCCGCTACGTTTCGGTGAGTGCGGCGGCCGCTGTAGTTGCAACCATGATTGGTGTCGCCTGCCTGATTGCCGATCACAGCATTGCCTGGGGCGAATACAAGTCGTCCGCGCTGGGGTGGTTGTTAGGGGACACCATCGGCTTGGTAGGTATTGCACCGTTTCTTCTGGTCCATGTATTTCCGCATGTTCGTAATTGGCTCTCGCCGACGCCCTCCCGGCTACGCTCAGCTCATTCCGCTGGAACGACGTTTACTTTTGCTGCGCTAGCAGAGACCTGTGGCCAAATTCTTACGATATTAGCCGTCCTCTGGGTGATATTCGGAACCAAGGACGGGCGTTACGACCATTTTTTTCTTTGTTTCGTCCCCATCATCTGGATTGCGATGCGTCAGGGGGTCCGGCGAGTTGTCACTGGCCTGCTGGCGCTAAATTTTGGAATCGTAGTCGCGATGCATTGGTTTCCCCCCAGCGCAGCCACGTTCACCAAAGTCGCCCTGCTCATGCTGGTGCTCTCCGCAGTAGGACTCATCGTGGGATCCGAGGTCAGCGAGCGGCAGCGCCTGGCAATGGATCTGAATGAACAAACCAGCTATTTAGACTCGTTGGTACAAAATAGCCCGCTAGGGATCGTCGTTCTGGACCGGAAAGGCTCGGTGGAGCTGGCGAATTCCGCTTTCGAGAGACTCTTTCAGTACGACCGGCAGGAGTTAACCTCGATTGATATTGCGCATATGGGGATACCTGACGATGAAGCTACGGACTCCGCGCAACTGATTCCGCAGATCTTCGCCGGAAACGCCTTGCACAGGACGGTGCGAAGACGGCGCAAAGACGGACAAATTCTTGACCTGGCACTGCATGGAGTTCCGCTGACGGTAAACGGTGAGATACGGGGAGCATACTTAATCTACGAGGATGTTTCGGAACAGATCAGGGCCGGCGAAGCACAGCGGCGACATGCGGAGTTGTTGGACCGCCTGGTGAAGGAGTTGGAACTCCGCACAAAACAGATGACCTCGCTGAATGAAATGGGGTCTCTGCTCGTGTGTAGCGGAACGGTTAAGGAAGCCTGTGCTGTGGTTGCTGACTCTCTGCAGAGACTCTTCCCTGACGCTCCTTCCGGGGCGCTCTATTTATTCAGGTCGTCCCGAGACCTCATCGAGGCAGCAGTTCGGTGGGGGAAAAAAGACGTATTAGCGCCGACATTTCCTCCCGACGCATGTTGGTCTCTCCGCCGTGGCCAGCCTCACTGGACTGGGCATCTTGGAAGTGGCATCGCTTGCCAACATTTGACCCAGAGTTCAACCTCCGAGTGTCTATGCGTGCCGATGGTCGCGCAGGGGAACACGGTTGGCGTGTTGCATCTCGAATTCGAGAGTGCCGCGGAGCTTCAACGCGATTCGGGCAGGGAGAGTTTTCGTGAGTCTCGTCAGCAACTGGCCGTCAGCGCGGCCTCGCAGATCGCCCTTTCGCTGGCCAGCCTGCAGCTGCGAGAGACCCTTCGTGAACAGGCGGTGCGTGATCCATTGACCCTGCTGTTCAACCGGCGATTCCTGGAAGAATCGCTCGAAAGAGAGATACAATTAGCTGCCCGCAAGAAGCAATCCATCGCCGTTCTTTTCCTCGACCTCGACCATTTCAAGCGATTCAATGATACTTTCGGTCATGATGCAGGAGACATGGTGCTTCAGTCCCTTGCCGATCTGTTTCGCAATTTTTTTCGCGCCACCGATATATGCTGCCGCTATGGCGGCGAGGAATTCGCCGTCATCCTGCCTGAGTCATCTTCCCACAATGCGGCTATCCGTGCGGACGCGTTGCGCTCGGAAGTAAAGCGCCTTCAGCTTCAGTACAGGAAGCAGACCATTGGGCAGCTCACTCTCTCGGTAGGTGTGGCTGCATATCCGGAGCATGGCTCAACCTCCGTCGAGTTGCTCAAAATCGCGGACCAATGCCTCTATGAATCCAAATCGCGCGGGCGTGATGTGGTGACCGTGGCTTCTCCGCAAAACGCGCGACTGCCTGTCGATCCCGTCATTGATCGTCGATAGCGCTCTTTTAACACCAGATCTAGCTGATTGCATGCGGTGTGCAGAGGCTAGATACCCTGGACTTCTTCATACACGACTGAGGCGCCAACACAATCATCCAAGGAAAGTGTCGGAATTAGCGCAGTACTCGCACTGCCGAATAGCAGAACCGAAAAGATCGAGCATGGTGTCAAAGTGGTGGCACATCGGACTGTCGCCTGCGATTGCTCCGAAGCATCGAGCGTGTGTGGCGATCGAAGACAGCTAGTGGTTCCATAAATCATGACTTGATATGACTCAAGCGATTCAGGATCGGAGAAGCTATCCCCCTGACCCGGGGAACCGACGGTCGCCACTGACGGGCGGAGTCGATTGAGATGTCGTCACACCTCTCGAATTAGCCTGGGCAGAACTCGGGGACAGTTGGAACCGTTTGGTCGGGACTATAATGGCGCGCGGATGGCCTTCACCTCTGGCAAGAAACTCGGGCCGTATGAAATCGTCTCCGCGCTGGGCGCTGGCCGGATGGGCGAGGTGTATCGGGCTCACGACACGCGGCTCGGCAGCACGGTCGTCCGCTGCCGCGTGACCAGTTTTGACGTTGCCACGGACATGGTCCGGCCCATGAGATTCACCAAAATCGAAGGCAGTACCGCTCCGCGCTGACACACCAACACCATTCTCCCGACGCGAACGCTGCCGTCCAAGTCTTGGACGGCGGGATGAACCAGACCAGGCCCAGGCCGAGTACGCGAAGCTGCAGTGGAAGTCCGTGTTCCTTGTTTGCTTTATCGGTGAAGCAGCAGTTTTGTTAGGCTCTAAGGGAGGAGGCACGCTTACTCATCTGATCGGTAGGTGGCGAGTGGCAACTCTTTCAGTCCGACAATGTCCGGTTTGCCCACATCCGGGCACAATCGGCAAAGTGCCCGGAATGACCACATCTCCGGTCAGCCGACTCTACGGCAATCCTCCGCTGGCATCGGTTCACCAGCCCCGGATACCAAATGGGCGCGGTGGCCGCGCAACTCGGCCACAATCGCGTGCCCCGGGGACGCCAAGAGTCTCGCACTCATCCTGATCGAGATTGACCTGAAGATCGCGAATCAATAGACCGGCACGAGATGCCGGGCTGAGTGCTCCGGACGCGACCTCGAGAAAGAGGGAGGCGGGGCCATCGACTTGTCACCAGGCGCGGTGGCGGGGTCCCGGGCTTCTTGATGCTTGCATCTGAACCGTAAACATCAGCCTTTAGCTCACATGCGCCTGTGGTTTTGTAGATGTAGGTCTGCGGGATAGTGGGCGGCTCACCATAGAGATGCCGTGTAGCAAGGATTGATGCTCCTACCGCTGCTGAACCCTTCAAAAACTCACGCTTGTCCATGGATCACCGTGTCTAACACCTTAATTATTGCTTAGCTCAACTACGTTGCTGTTCTCGGTGGGGCGGCCTCTTCAAAAGGGCAAGAATTATCGCGATGATTGAAAGCTTTCAAATGATATTCGATTCTGGAGCGTTGTCAATCCTAGATCTCCGAATCATGTTCGTGGCGCGGTTCCGCCCACGCCGCCATGTCAGCCCGGCCTGTGGATGACGATCCACAAGGCAGGCTCCCACGCGCTTTTCCTCCTTATCCTTGATGTGATAGCTGGACGATGATGTCCTCCGTTTCCTCGTAAGCCGTGGCATTGGCCAATACTTTTCTCGCAAGGGTACCCGGAGAAGCCGGCATTCGGGAAAGGGCGTGGACATCAGGCTTGAAACGTTTTATATTGGATCGTCGAAAATCAAGCTTGGCTCAGGAGCGCATTCATGAAATGGGCATTTGGGCGGTTTTGTGCAGCAGTCTTGCTCGTTGTGACCACCCCTGCATCGGCTCAGGATACGCATTACCGGCCCGAGCGTCAGCAGATTCCAACCCCCAGCTGTCTGGTCATGCGAGGAGCATGGGAGGGCGGATCGAAACCTTGCTCGGAGAAGGAGCATACAGAGTGGCTTGCCGATATTCGCCATTGGCGCAAAGAACGCCTGATTCGCACTGGGTACAACGCTTCTCGCTACGAGATCCCAGCGCTCCAGTGGATTCAATCCAGCTTCATGCAGCCGCAAATGATGGTGGAAGAGCGCTACTTCTATGATCCGGTCGCCCATCGCTACACCGTCGACCGATACCTTGATGATCTCGAAAAACGCTACGGCGGAATCGACGCGGTACTGATCTGGCCGACTTACCCAAATATGGGAATCGACAACCGCAACCAGCACGATATGATTCGCAGCATGCCTGGTGGCCTCGCCGGCGTGCGCCGGATGAGTGCCGATTTTCACAAGCGCGGCGTCCGGGTTTTGTTTCCCATGATGATGTGGGACCAGGGTACGCGCGATCCTGGCCTGCCCTGGCCGCAAGCCATCGCCGAACTGATGGCCGAGATCGGCGCCGACGGCATCAACGGCGACACCCAAGACGGCGTGCCAATGGCGTTTTCCCTGGCAGCGGACAAGACCGGCCACACTCTCGCATTTGAACCTGAAGGTGGTCCGTCTGACGAAGCTTTGGCCTGGAACGTCATGACTTGGGGTCAGTACGAGTTTCCGTTTGTTCCCATGGTGGACAAGTACAAGTGGCTCGAGACCCGTCACATGGTGAACATTTCCCACCGGTGGAATCGTGACAAAACAGACGACTTGCAGTTCGCTTTCTTCAATGGCGTAGGTTGGGAAAGCTGGGAAAATATCTGGGGAATCTGGAATGGAATCACCCCTCGAGATGCCGAAGCCACTCGCCGCGTTGCCACCATCGAACGAGCGGTAAGCCCGTTTCTGGTAAGCCCGGACTGGGAACCCCTGGCCCCGATGTTGCCTTATGGTGTGTATGCCAGCCGTTGGCCGTTGGGGCAGCAAGAAGTGTGGACGATTGTGAATCGTAACGAGTACGACGTATCCGGCCCGGAAGTTGAGCTTCCGGCCGTCAGCGGCCTCCGTTACTTCGACCTCTATCACGGTACCGAGCTCACCCCCACCCGCTCCAGGTCAGGTCAGGTTGTGCTGAGCTTCCCCGTGGAAGCCAAGGGCTATGGCGCCTTGCTGCTTACCCCATCGGCTTCAGCTTCGGCTATTCAGAGACTCATGGAGAAGATGGCAGCGATGACCGCGACGCCGCTAGCGAGTTACTCCCACCAATGGGAGATGTTGCCCCAACAGATTACGCCTATCACCAGTACCAAGCCCGCCTCCGCAGAACCACCGGGGATGATGAGAATTCCGGAGGGGGATTTCGATTTCCGGGTGCAAGGTATTGAAATTGAAGGTCTCAATGATAACGGCGTGGATGTGCAATATCCATGGGAGGACTCGTCGCGGCGCTTTCACAACCATCTCCTGCACGTTCAATCCTTCTACATCGATAAATTTCCTGTGACCAACGCCGAATTCAAGAAGTTTCTCGACGCGACCGGCTATCATCCACCAGATGACTTGAATTTCTTGCGGGACTGGAAGGATGGCCGCTATCCAGCAAGCTGGGACAATCGTCCCGTGACCTGGGTTTCCATCGAAGATGCCCGTGCCTATGCCGCTTGGGCGGGGAAGCGCTTGCCCCATGAATGGGAGTGGCAGTACGCAGCACAAGGCACAGATGGACGTCTTTATCCGTGGGGCAATGACTGGGATGCTTCGGCAGTTCCGGCTCCCGACAAATCACGAACCATGCGCGGTCCCGACCCTGTAGACGCGCACCCCAAAGGCGCGAGTCCCTTTGGGGTGATGGATCTGGTGGGGAATGTCTGGCAGTGGACCGAGGAAGTTACCGACGAC
>Ga0137383_10003278_pt1 | contig 10134 bp, 11 predicted proteins | sample SagtaG_19_FD_104817 | JGI IMG/M metagenome (GOLD analysis project Ga0137383, IMG submission 104817) | Vadose zone soil microbial communities from Sagehorn Ranch, Mendocino, California, USA - Sage2_R_40_16 metaG | ecosystem: Environmental > Terrestrial > Soil > Vadose zone | place: USA... | reverse complement strand
GCTGCGGCCGGCGACGACGTAGTCCTTCGAGTTTTTCACCCGCATCGCCGCCCACAGGCCGATCGCGATCGTGACGAGCAGATAAAGCACGACGGATGCGATCAGCATGGGTGCAGATTATACGGCCGTGAAGAACACCGCCCAGGCGAGCGCGGCGGCGAGCAGCAGGACGATCCATTCCAGCACCCGCGTGCGCCGCCGCTGCAGCCTGATGAGGTCATCGAGGGCACGCTCGATGTGCCCAACGCGATCGTCGGCGAGCGCGCGATGCAGCAGGCGCGGCAGCTGCGGCAGCATCGTCGCCCAGCGCGGCGCCTCGTTGCGAAGCGTGCGCAGGAGGCCCTTCAATCCGATCTGCTCGCGCATCCAGTTCTCGAGAAACGGCTTGGCGGTGGTCCACAGGTCGAGATCCGGGTCGAGCTGGCGCCCGAGCCCCTCGATGTTGAGGAGCGTCTTCTGCAGCATGACGAGCTGCGGTTGGATCTGGACGTTGAAGCGGCGCGAGGTCTGGAACAGGCGAACGAGCGCCCGGCCGAAGGAGATTTCCTTCAGCGGCCGGTCGAAGAACGGCTCGCACACCGCGCGGATCGCGCCCTCGAACTCGTCCATTCGCGTATCGGCCGGCACCCAGCCCGCCTCCAGGTGCGCCCGCGCCACGCGGGCGTAGTCGCGCCGGAAGAAACCGAGGAAGTTCTGCGCGAGATACTGCTTGTCCACCTCGGTGAGCGTGCCCATGATGCCGAAGTCGAGTGCGACGTAGCGGCCCTCGGGCGTCACCAGGATGTTTCCAGGATGCATGTCGGCATGAAAGAAGCCGTCGCGGAACACCTGCGTGAAGAAGATCTCGACGCCCGTGCGCGCGAGCTTCGGAATGTCCACGCCCTGCCGGCGCAGCTCATCCACCCGGCTCACCGGCGTGCCGCGCATCCTCTGCATCGTCATGACGGTGCTCGTGCACCAGTCCCAGTAGACCTCCGGCACGGCGAGCAGCGGCGAATCGAGGAAGTTGCGGCGCAGCTGGCTGGCATGCGCCGCTTCGCGCATGAGGTCGAGCTCCTCGAACAAATGTCGCGTGAATTCGGCGACCACTTCGCGGGGCCTCAAGCGCCTGCCGTCGGCCCAGAAGCGCTCGACCAGGCCCGCGGCGGCGTCCATCAGCGCGAGGTCTTTCGCGATCACCGGCATCATTCCCGGCCGCAGGATCTTGACCGCCGCCTCGGTGCCTCCGGGAAGCGTCGCGAGATGCACCTGGGCGACCGACGCGCTCGCCACGGGCTGCAGTTCGAATTTCTCGAAAACCTTTGCGATCGGCTTGCCGAACGCGCGCTCGACTTCGGCCACCGCGAGCTCGCCCGGAAACGACGGCACCCGGTCCTGGAGCTTCGCCAGCTCGTCGGCCAGGTCGGCGGGCAGGAGGTCGCGGCGCGTCGAGAGCACCTGGCCGAACTTGACGAAGATGGGGCCGAGTGCCTCCAGCGCCAGGCGCAACCGCACCCCGCGCGGCTCGGAGAGCGCGCGAAAGAAAAGCAGCGCGTTCAGCGCGCGCGCGAGCCGGCTTCCCGAAGCGAGCGCGAACTCGTCCAGGCCGAAGCGCAGGGCTATCCTGAGGATCTTGGCGAAACGAAGCAAGGAAGTGGGAAACCGCAGGGCGAAGCGGCCAATTTACCAGAATTGGCCGGCGCGACCCGGAAGCGAGACCCGGATTTTTAGCGGTCCTCGCCCGAGCCGGACAGGTGCTCGATGCGTTTTTCGAGCCGCGCCACGTCGTCGCGCAGCGTGTCGACGTTGCGGCAAAAGTTCTCAACGTCGACGGGCCGCGCGAGCAGGGGCTGCTCCTCGGTCCAGTATTCGGCGAGGTTTTCGCCGAGGCGCAGCACGGCTTCGCGCTGCCACGCCGCAAAGGCCCGCGCGCCTGCGGCGAGGCGGTGCGCGACGATGTCCCCGAACACCCGGGAGAGGTCTTCCTCGACGTCCCAGGTGAGGTTGCGAAAGAGGTAATCCACCACGCTCGCCAGATCCGCCGACCCCTCGATTTCAACCTGCCTTCGGGCGGTCTCGTAGCGCGCGAGCAAGAGCGGCAGGGCGCCCGGGGTGAGCCTTACGACGAGGGTGCTCGCCGCTTCTGCCTGCGCCCGATCGAGGAAACCGCTATCGGTGATCCTCACGCGCAGTTCCGGAAAGGGCGGGCTGCGAAATTCCACAATCTGACCCGCAAAGGGTCTCAGTCGCTCAGCCGCCCACGGCTGCTGCTGCAGAAGATGGTTCAGCCCTGCGAGGGCGCCGCGCTCGATCATGGAGCTTTTCGGTCGGCGCGGGTCCAAGACCCGGTCAGCTCAGCTGCTGTATCCCGGCGAGCAGCCAGCCCGAGGAACCGTTCACCGGCTTTCTCACGTGCCAGATCTCCTCGAACGGCTCGGCCAGCGCGTTTGCCTCTTCGCGGATCGAACCGGAAAATCGCACGCTCGCCCAATGCAGCCCGCCCTCGGTGACGAGCTCCAGAAGGGCAGCGTTCAAGGTCACCACGTCGGTCTGTTGCGCGCCCGAATGCCCGACGACGTCGTCCTTCAGCGCGTTGAACATGTCCTCGGTCGTGACCTGGCGCAGCCGCGCGAGGTCGCCGCGGTCGTTTGCTTCCTGCAGGCGCAGGAAGTTGCGCCGGGACTCCCTGAGAAAGCCCTCGACGTCGAAGCCTGCCGGAATATTGGAGACGAACTGGCTGCGGTAATTCGGCTGCACGCCCGCGTCCCCCGGAAGCTGCGAGGGCGGCGGCGCAGCCACGGTCTCGTTGCCGAAACCGGCGTACTGTACCTGCGATCCCTGAGTTCGCCGCTTCGACAGACGCATCAAGGCGAACACGACGGCGCCGGCAAGCAAGGCCATGAGAAGCGCGCCGATCGCGGGCCCGAAACCTCCCTGCGCGAACAGCCAGCCCAGGCCAAGGCCCGCGGCGAGTCCGGCAAGGGGCGCAAACCAGCGGCCCGGCCCGGACGGTTGCGGCGCCGCAGGCTGTTGCTGCTGTGCCGGGGGAGTCGCCTGCTTCGGAGGCGCGGTGATCTGGCGTTGGGCTCCGAGACTGCGTCCGCCGCCGAGCCTGGCGGCCTGGACGTCCTCCGCCAGGATGCCCGCACCGAAGACCAGCGTGAACAAGGAAACGATCAATTTTTTCATGGTCTCTCTCCACCGCTCAAAATTTGTAACCCCGATGCAAAGCGACGACGCCCGCACTCAGGTTGAAATATTCGACCTTCTCGAGTCCCGAGCGTTCCAACATGCCCTTCAGGCTCTCCTGGTCGGGGTGCATGCGGATCGATTCGGCGAGATAACGATAGGCCGCCTCGTCGCCCGTCACCGTCTTGCCCAGCCAGGGAAGCACCTTGAACGAGTACCAGTCGTAGGCCTTCGCGAGCGGCGGCCACACGCGCGAGAACTCGAGCACGAGCAGCCTCCCGCCGGGTTTCAGCACGCGGCGCATTTCGGCGAGCGCCGCGCCCTGGTCGGTCATGTTGCGCAAACCGAACGCGACGCTGACGCAGTCAAAGTAATCCGAAGGAAACGGCAGCCCTTGCGCGTCGCACTGCACCGCAGGGACCGGGCGGCCGCGGTCGAGGAGGCGATCGCGCCCCCGCTCCAGCATCGCACGGTTGATGTCGGTGAGCCACACCTCTCCGCTAGTCCCGGCACGCTTCGCAAAATCGAAAGCCAGATCGCCTGATCCGGCAGCCACGTCGAGCACCCGCTCGCCCTCGCGCACGCCGGCGAGCGCGACCGCGAACGCCTTCCACAGCCGGTGCAGGCCCCCGGACATCAAATCGTTCATCAGGTCGTACCGGCCTGCGACCGAGGAAAAAACGCCGGCTACGCGCGAAGCCTTTTCGGTCTCGTCGATGCGCTGATATCCGAAGTGGGTTTGACTCACGCGAGCATGCTAGCACGCCACTGCGACGGGTTCATTTCAAGCGCTCAAGCCTCGCGGCGTGCCCCGGCTGCCTCGAGCCGCTCGAGATAAGTCTGCCAGAGAGACTGACGATTTCCCCCGAGATCGTAGAGATAGTCCCAGGAATAGATGCCGGTGCCGTGCCCGTCGGAAAAATGCGGTTGCACCGCGTAGCTGCCCACCGGCTCCAGGCTCAGGATGTCCACGTCCTTCTTGCCGACCTGCAGGACTTCCTGGCCCGGTCCGTGGCCGCGCACTTCGGCCGAGGGGGAGTACACGCGCAGGAATTCGTAGGGCAGCTCGAAACGGCTGCCGTCGGAAAACGAGATCTCGAGCACCCGGGACTTCTGGTGCAGCTTGATTTCGGTGGGAGTCGGTCTGTCCGCGGCCGCCATGAGGCATTTTAAACGACCGGCCGCGCGACACTAACGCTTGTTCAGGAGTTTGAAACGCTGACCTGATCGTAGTCGAAACCGTGTTCGAGCAAGCCGGCAAGCGTGACGCGTCGTATGGCATTGCCGAGGTCGAGTTCGAGCTCGCTCGCGCGCCGGTACCAACCCGCGGGCAGCACGAGCGCGGGTGCCAGGCCCGGCGCGACCGGCAGCATCAATGCATCGGCCCGCTTTGGGGCGCTCCGGTCGGAGGAGCGCACGGCGCAGGCCTTTGCGACGCCTTTCAGGGCCCGGGCTCCGAGGGTGAGCGTCTGCTCCGGTCCTTCTACGAGCCAGTCGACGTGGCAGAGGATGAACTGGCGCGCGCCGCTTGGCCGCAGCGCCACCAGCTGCCGGTGGGCAAGACGCATGCCGGGCGTCCGGCGGCGAAGCTTGAATCCTTCGTCCGATTCCTCCAGCGTTTCCCAGCTCTCCAGACTCTGTTCGCGGGCATCGCGCGTCTCGGAGCCCTGGAAGACATGAAGTCGCTCGGCTTCCCCGTAGGAATAGCTCGATGGACCCTCGTTCCTTGCGGCGGGATTGCCTTCGATCGCGTGGTGAATCGCGGCAAACCCGCTCACCAGTTCGATGGGCGAGGGGCTCTCACGCCGCGGAAAGTCGCGCGCCGCTGGGGAATCGAGCCAGGCACCCCGCAGCGTCTTGAGAAGATCTTGAGCGGCAAGCCGCGTGCAATCGGAGCCCAGTCCGAGCGAGGCGGGTTCGGCGCCCGCGTCCAGGCGCTGGATGCGGGCGTCGATCGAGCGGGCGACGCGGGTTAGATCGAGAAAACGCAGTGTCGCCGCACCGGCTGCCGAATTCGCCCAGGCGGGCCCCGAGTCCCTTGCGATATCCACGGCGTAGGCGCGGCGTCCGGGCGCCTCGCGGCTGAGCACTGCCTTGTGCGCCCAGCGACGCACCCACCTGCGCGTCCAGCCGAGTTCCCGGTGGGACAAGTGCTGCGGTCGGGAAAGCTGCAGCATCAGCACCTCTGCGTACGCCGCCATCGGCGAGGATTCGTCGCTGAAATCAGCAACAGTTTCCCTGGCGGCCGCGCGCGCTTCGGATACCGCGTAAGTCTGATTCACCACCTTCCAGTAGTCCGCTCCGAATTCGCGCCGCGCGAGCACGTAAGTCCCGATCGCCTCTCCCGCGCACGCAAGCACGCGCTGGAAAAGCCGGGGAAGGGAGGACTTGAGCTCGAGGTGCTTGCCGTTCAACGCGGCGGCGAGGAGCCGCGCGTAAGCGCGCAGCATCGCGGCCCACAAGCCGTTCGCGTGAACGAAGGCCGTGGCTTCGTCGTAGCTGAGCGGCAGGGGTTTCCCGGCGAAAAGCTTGGCTTGCTCCTCTTCGGCCGGCGCGACGGAATGGCGCAGCCGCTCGAGGATCTGCAGATACGCCGAATGCCTGGGCGGACGAGCCTCGATCTCCTCGAGCAGCGTGAGAAGAGTGCTGCAGGCATGCGTGTCGGTGAGCACCACGTGCGCAAGCCAGTCCTCGCAGCTCGTCAAGTCCGCGAGGCGCGGTTCTGCGGCGGGGAGGAAATCGCCAAGGGCCATGGGACTTTATCGGGGGTTGATGCCTGCGGATCGGGATTGCGACAATGTACTATGACAAGGACATAAAAACCGGCCGCACCGAGGCCGGGATGTGAAAAATTTGGCAGAGAGCGGTGCGGAGCGGGGGTCTCAGACTGCCTCGAAAGTGACGCGCTCGAAATCGGCCCCACGATCGACGACCGACGCGAGTCGCAACTGGCCCGCGCGATCGCCGAACACCTCGATCTCGCGCTTCGGCTTGAACCACCCCGCTGGCAGAACCAGCGTTTCGGGAGTCTGGAGCGCCGCAAGCGCCGGCAGCAAGAAGGCCGGGGTGTATTGCTCGGCCGAGGTAACGGCGCCAGCCGCCCTGATCGCGACTCCCTGGGGAATCCCGGGGAGGATCTGGACGCCGGCGCGCAATTCGAATTCCACTGAGACCGAGAGCCACTTGACCGTGCAAAGAAGAAAGGCCTTCGCGTCCGCCAGCCGGATCCCGAGCAGCTGCCCGAGTATCAGGCGCGAGCTTGCCGCAGGATCGACTCGCGCAAGGCGCAGCCCGGAGGCACTCTCGTCCTTGATCTGCCAGGTCTCGACAGCGAAATCCGGCGGGGGGCCGGGTTCAACCTCGTGGCGCGTGGCGACGCGCCCGAGGGTCGCAATTTGCTCGTGCTGCACCTGGGATATTTTTGGGGGGCCTGCGCGGACCGCAAACGCGCGGCCGGTGACGAAGTAGTGTATGGGGGCCATCCCCGAGCACATCTGTGCCGTGCCGCTTGCGCCGCGGCGTGGGTGCACGCGCGATTGCTTGTCCTCGCACCAACGCCGATGGAGCATGCTGAGGAGGCTTTCAGCGAGCGTGGCGGTCACGTCCTCGCCGAGACCGAGCGCCGCGGGGGTGTCGCCCTTGCGCAGCAGGCCGACGCGCTGGCGCACGCTGCTCCCAAGCTCGTGGATGTCGAGAACGCGGGTGGTGTCGCCCTCTGGCGTGCGGCGCGATGCGCCGGCGGCAGCCGAAAGATCGACGGTCAGCGGTGCGACGCCTTCGCCGGCGGCTGCGGGGGTGCGTCCGATCGAGACCTTGGGCGTCCAGCGCTCGAGCCAAATTGAAATGAGCTCGATCTGGCGCGGCGTGAGCTTTCCGGGGTTGGCGAGATCGATCAGCAGAACCTGCGCGTAGGTTTCGGTGCAGGTCGTCTGCCGGCCTTTGTGGGCTGGATGGGCGACTTCGTCTCGTGCCACGCCTCTTTCCTCGACGAGCGCATAGACGCCGTGCAGCAACTTCCATTCGCGCTCGCGGACGTCCTGATAGGCTTGATAGTAGGCGAGCATCTTCTGCCCGGTGCACCACAAGACGCGCTGGCCTACCAGGGCCGCGTTCGCGCCGGAACCTCCACCCGCAATCGCCTTCAAGCAGTGTTGATATCCGTACGAGAGTGCATCCCAGAGCGCGTGCACGTTGTCGAGGATCTCCTGCTCCGGCTTGGCGAGCGGGGCGGGGCGGCTGGAAAATCTCTTGGAGTGTTCCTTTTGCACGAAGCTCACCGGGTCGCGCAAGAGCTCCAGGATCTTGAGCCGCTCGGCAGGCGCGACGTTGCAGGCATTCAGCTCATTGAGCTGCCCGAGGAGACGAACTTGGGATGGGCCGATGTTGATGAGCGGCAGTGATTGCAACCACTTCGCGCAGCCGGAAGAATCCGTGAAATCGGGAGCGGCGTCCGGCTTGATGCTCGGGGGATCGAAGCTCGACATGGAATCAGTCCAGTCTGCGTCTCAGCGCGGCCGCAAGCGCGCCGCGATCGGGAGACGGGCGCTGCGGGACGTCCGCGCGCGAAGGCTCGGCCCAGATCGGACGGGGAAAATGGCGATCGCGCTGATGGCGCGGAATCACGTGCCAGTGCAGGTGCTGCGTGACGTTGCCCAGGCTCGCAAGGTTGACCTTGTCCGGATCGATGAGCTCGCGGAGCACGGCCTCGGTTGCGAACACCGCGTTCATCAGCCGTGTGCGCTCGGCAGGCTCAAGGTCGGTCATTTCTCTCACGTGCCGCTCGAGGACCACCCTGCAAAAGCCGGGATAATCCGGATCATCGACCAGCACAACGCGGCAGAACCCGTCGCGCCAGAGCAGATTCCCGCCCGGGGAGTCGCACAGCTCGCAGGGTTTGTCGATCAAATTTTTACTCCCCGTCCGGGGGCGCCGCGTCGGCGAATCGTCCGCGCTCGCGGCGAAGGATAGCAGAATCAGCGACGGCTACGGGCTTTCCCGGTTCGACGGCGGCTCGGCCGGGATTGCGTTCTCCGGGAAGATGTCCCGATAGCTCGCGTAAAAGCTGCCGAACACGGTAGGCAGCGAGAGCAGGGTAAGAATCAGGGCAAGGGAGCGCAACACCTGGCCGGACGCAGCAAGCCTCCGCGATCGAGCACGGCGCACATGACCATGAAGCTGACTGAAAATGCCGGCAGCAGCACGGTGGAGGCGGCGGGGCCCAAGTAAGCGATCTGGCCGAGTAGCGCAACGGCGATGTAGTAGGTGAACACCAGAAACAGCCACATCGGCGGGCTCTTGCGGAAAAGCGCAAAGCCTCTTAAAAGCCAGAACCAGCCGTTTCTCGCCGGAACGACGCGCGTCGTTAGACTTGAAATCCGCTGGTTCTCATCAGGGCCAGTGTGGTCCAGGCGCCGGTTTCAAACAAGAGGGAAGGGGCGGGTGCGGCGCGCCTCGAGCACCCGGCGAAAATGTTCCGGGTCATGCGCGTGGGTGAGCTCGCCCGCGCGGGGCAGGTAGAAATCGTACAAACGCGAAAGCCAGAACCGCAGGGCCGCGGCGCGCAGCAGCACCGTCCAGGCTTCCTGCTCGACCCGGGTGAATTCGCGGCCCCGGCGGTACGCCGCCACGAGCGCCGTCGCGCGCCCCGGGTCGATTTCGCCCGCGGGGTCTACGCACCAGTCGTTGACCGTCACTGCGACATCGAACAGGAGCGCGTCGATCCCGGCGAAATAAAAATCGATCACTCCGCCGATGCGGTCTCCCTCGAACAGCACGTTATCGCGGAACAGATCGGCGTGGACAGGACCGCGCGGCAAATCGAGCGTGCGGTGGCGCGCCTGGAATTCGAGCTCGGATGCGAGCAGCTCGCGGCGCCCTTCGTCGAGGAACGGCGCCACCTCGCGCGCCGCCTCGCGCCACCATTTGGGCCCGCGCGGATTCTCGAGCTTTCCGTTGTAGCCTTTTCCCGCAAGATGCATGTCGGCGAGGACCGCACCGACCTGCTCGCAGTGACGCGGCTGCGGCGTGCTCACCGGGGCGCCGGGGAGGCAGGTGACGAAAACGGCGGGCTTGCCGTTCAAGGTTCCGAGGTACCTGTCGCTCCGGTCGGCGATCGGTGCGGGGCACGGAATGCCATGACGCGCAAGCTGCGCCATGAGGTTCAGGTAGAAGGGAAGCTCCGTTGCACTCAGCCTCTCGAAGAGCGTGAGCACGAACCGGCCGTGCGAAGTGGTGACGAAGTAGTTCGTGTTTTCGATCCCTGCGGCGATGCCCTGCAGATCGACGAGCGTGCCGATGGCGTAGCGTTTCAGCCAGGCCGAAAGCTCATCGGCGGTGACGCGCGTGAAGACAGACATGATGCCCGAGCGGTCGCCGGCGCCCGCGCCAGCGTCAGAACCGGCGGATCACCCAGAGCGGCACGCGCACGCCGCGATCGAGGCTCTCGTTTCTCAAGCCCGGGCCGTCGCCCAGATCCTCGATCAGGTAGTACTCCTGGCCCGCCGGCGTGGTGACGCGCACCACGCGCCGGCCGTCGATGAGCCGCTCCTCGACCTGGTCGCCCCCGCCGGGCTGGATGCGCACAGGCGGCTCGCCCGGCTGCTCCGAAGAAACGCCCGGCGGCGGCGGGGGAATCTCGGGAAGCGGTTCGAGCTTGGGGGGCTGCTGTGCTGCGAGGGGCAGCGAGACGACGAAAAGCGCGAGAGCAAGGATTCGGCGCAACATCGGGCGGAATTCCATTTCCCGGCGAGTCTATCAGAACCGCTGCGCATTCGTGGTTCGAAAGATGGCCGCGCAAATGTTCTGACATAATGCTGAACAGGCGCCAGGCTTCGCCTGCCGCGCAATCTTGTCGCTCATAAGTTCCCTTGGAAAAAACGCTGCTGCTGGTTGACGGGTCGTCGTACCTGTACCGCGCCTTCCATGCGTTGCCCGACCTGCGCAACGCGGCGGGGGAGCCCACCGGCG
>Ga0137383_10003277_pt1 | contig 10137 bp, 7 predicted proteins | sample SagtaG_19_FD_104817 | JGI IMG/M metagenome (GOLD analysis project Ga0137383, IMG submission 104817) | Vadose zone soil microbial communities from Sagehorn Ranch, Mendocino, California, USA - Sage2_R_40_16 metaG | ecosystem: Environmental > Terrestrial > Soil > Vadose zone | place: USA... | reverse complement strand
TCAGAACAACAAGCCCAATGTCGTTTTCATTCTCGCCGACAACGTCGGCTACGGCGATCTGGGTCCGTACGGCGGCGGTGAACTGCGCGGTGCGCCGACGCCGCGCATCGACGAGTTGGCCCGCGAGGGGTTGCTGCTCACGCAATATCTCGTGGAACCTGGTTGTACACCGTCGCGAGCGGCGCTAATGACCGGGCAATACTCGATCCGCAATGGCCTGTCGCTGATCATCGTGCCCGGCAGCCTGAGCACTCTGTCGAAAAGCGCCGTCACGATGGGCGAATTGTTCAAGAGCGCTGGCTACGCAACGGCAATCTTCGGCAAGTGGCACCTCGGCGCAGAGCCGCAGAGCCTACCGACCGCTCACGGCTTCGACGAGTTCTACGGCATTCCACCCGACATCTCGTGGGACTCAGCCACCTATGTCGACACGATCACGCTGACACACTCCATCAACGAGCCGCTCAACGAGCTTTTGGAGAAGGGGCCGCAAATCGTGGAGGCAGTCGCCGGAGGTCAATTGCGCACGGTCAAGCCGTATACGCGGGAAGTTCGGGCCGAAATCGACATCGAATTGGTAGCGAAATCCATCGACTTCATGAAACGACAAAAGGCAATCGGCAAGCCCTTCTTCCTCTATCTACCATTCTCAATGGGGCATTTTCCAAATCTCCCGTCAAAGGAGTTCGCAGGCAAGTCGCAGATTGGCCAATTCGGTGATAAGCTGATGGAAGGCGATCATCATATCGGCCAGATCCTCGATACGCTGAAGGAACTCGGAATCGACGACAATACGCTGGTCGTCTTCTCCTCGGACAACGGGCCGCAGGGCGAGACCGCCCGCGAAATGGGCAACCAGGCAACGCCGGACATGGGTAATTCCGGTCCTTTCCGGGGCGAACTTGGCGAGGCGACCGAGGGGTCGATCCGGACGGCAGCTATCATCCGCTGGCCGGGCAAGGTCAAGCCGGGCACGACCTCGTACGCAATGTTCTCGATCATGGATTTCTTTCCGACATTCGCCCTCCTAATCGGCGGGACGATGTCTATCGACCGGCCCATTGACGGCGTCGACCCGACCGACGTGCTGTTCGGCAACAGCGCGACTGGCAACCGCGACAGTCTGTTGACCTTCATCGGCGCGAATTTGGTGGCGGTGCGGTGGAAGGCGTGGCGGATGTACTTCACTGATGTGCAGCCAACCGGCATCGGACCCCAGCGACAGCCGGGCCTGTTCTCGTCAAGCGCGCCTATGGCCGGGTATCCGAAACTCTACAACATCCAGATGGACCCGCACGAGGACCTACAAGTCGGCGCTCTGTTTGGGTGGACGTTCGGACCGATGTTCGGGGAGGTCGAAAAGTATTTGGAGTCGGTCAAGAAATATCCTAACCCACCGGCACCGAACATCACGAGCTTCACTTCGCATTCACGGCCAGGCGGCTAAGGGCATGCCAACACCGGAAGTCTGCCAGCTTCACTTTATCACCCCAACGGTGCGGCCTTGGACTGAGCCACAGGTTTGGCGCGCGGACAGAGTCATGGAAAATCTGACGCACTACCCTTTGCTGGTGCTCGTGGCGGCCTTCGTAACGCTGTGGCTCGCTTCTTTGACGGGCTCGTGGTTGCGTAGACGTAACCCGAGCGCTGGCGATGAGCAGGATGAGGATATTGGGGTCATTCTTGCAGCTAACTTAACGCTGCTCGCACTGATCATAGGTTTCAGCTTCTCGATGGCGACCAATCGTTACGATCAGCGCAAGAACTTCGAAGAAGGAGAAGCCAACGCAATTGGGACCGAAATCCTGCGTGCCGACTTTCTATCACAGGCGGATGCCGCAAACGTGCGGAAGCTTCTTGGCCTCTATCTCGACCAGCGCATCCAATTCTACACTAATGAGGACGACGTTCGACGAGAGCAGATAAGTCAGCGCACAAGCCAGTTGCAGGCTGATCTCTGGGCTGCGGTCCGCCGCCCGGCTGCCGACCAACCAACGCCGATTGCGGCTCTAGTTCTCGCTGGCATGAACGACGTAATCAATTCACAGGGGTACACGCAAGCGGCGTTCTGGAACCGGATTCCCACCGCCGCGTGGTTTCTCATGACGGCTATCGCGCTGTGTTCTAACGTGCTGTTCGGCTATCGATCGCGAAAGGGCGTAATGAAGCTTTCCATGGTACTGCCTTTTGTCATCTCGATTGCCTTGCTCCTGATCGCCGATATCGATGCTCCGCGGCATGGTTTGATCCGCATCAGTCCACAGAATCTGGAGAGTTTGGCGAGGTCGCTCGGGCGCTGAACTTCGCAGCGAGGGCAAGTGAGCGTTGTTCGTCCTGGATCAAACCCGCCATTCTGAGGACGCACCGTCCATTTCCGGTCTACGCGATAAAACGAACGTTCTCAGAGTCCGACAGGTCTCAAACGTGCCCATTTGCGGGGCATTCTAAAGTTCTGAGTGCATGACCGGAAGCCCCATGGCATCGCTCGATAACGCCGAAACCCTCACCAGTCCTTGAATGTCGGCTCGATGCAGCCCCCGCAGATCCAAGGAAAGGTCCAATCGGCCGTACGCTTCGCACTGTCGGGGATGTACCTGCTCCAGGCATCGGCGCGCACCGGGTTGATTGACTGCCAAATGACATCAAAGGTCCCGGAAGAATTTATTTTGCCTATCATCACTGGCTTGGAAAGATGATGATTGGTGTTCATCACCACTTCGAAGCCGCTCGGCGCCTTGATTCTTTGACCGTACATGGCCTGGCGGACCGCATCTACGTCTGTGGTGCCGGCTTGGACAACGGCTTGTGCCCACATCCTGAAGCCAATGAAGGTGGCTTCCATCGGGTCATTCGTGATTTTGTCTCGTTGCTCGTTGAAATCCGCCCACATCTTGATGAATGCCTCGTTTTCTTTTGACTTGATAGATTCGAAATAATTCCAGGCCGCCAGGTGCCCGACGGGGAAGATGTCCGCACCGAGCAATTCGCGCTCGCCGACTGAGAAGGCCATGACTGGAATTGCGTTGGCGTCTAGCTGTCGGGCTACAAGTTCCCTGTAGAGGTACGTATTCGCATCTCCGTTTACTGTTGATATGACCGCGGTCTTTTTTCCCTCCGAACCGAAGGCTTTGATCCGGTCGACGATTTCTCGCCATTCGGAATAGCCGAACGGCGTATAGATCGTCGTAATGTCGTCTGGCGATACTCCCTCGAGAGTGAGATACGCGCTCAAGATCCGGTTGGTCGTGCGCGGATAGACGTAGTCGGTGCCGAGCAGAACCCATCTGCGAACCTCGCCTCCCTCCTTGCTCATCAGATATCGAACCGCCGGAATTGCCTGCTGATTGGGTGCGGCTCCCGTGTAGAAAATGTTGTGCGAGCTTTCTTCGCCCTCATGTTGCACCGGGTAGAAGAGCAGGCCGTTTAGCTGCTCGAAGATCGGCAGAACGGATTTGCGGGAGACGGAGGTCCAGCAGCCGAACACGACCGCGACCTTGTCCCGCGTGAGCAATTCCCGGGCCTTTTCCGCAAAGGCGTCCCAATCGGACGCCGGATCAACGACGATCGGTTCCAGTTTCCGTCCCAGCAGCCCACCTTTCCTGTTTTGGTCTGCTATCAGCATGAGCACCGTGTCCTTGAGTACCGATTCGCTGATGGCCATGGTGCCGGACAGAGAATGCAGAATACCGATTTTGATGGCATCTTCGCCTGCGCGAGCCGCTGGAACGACGAGCACGAGCCGCAGGACGAGCAATCCCTGCACGACACCTCGTAGGACCGAAGCTGATTTCATGTCGATGCCCCGACGAGCTCGAAAATGCGGGTTTCCCTTGTCATGCCCTTGGCAATGACCGCCTCGAAGGCTCTGAACTGGAAGCAGTGCTGGACCTGCAAGTAGACGCCTTCGCTTACAAGGATAGCGGTCCCAAACTGCTTGTTCAGGCCTTCGAGGCGCGCCGCCAGGTTCACCGTGTTGCCAAGAGCCGTGTAGTTCATGCGCTCAGTCGACCCCAGGTTGCCGACGACGGCCTCTCCGACATGAATGCCAAACCGTGTGAAGAAGGGCTTCAGACCCTCAGTTTCAAACTGGGAGTTGAGCTTTTCGCACGCCAGTCTGCCGGCAAGAGCTGCCCGGCAGGCGCGCTCGACGTGGTCAGGCTGTGGATTGGGTGCGTTCCAGAACACCATCACGGCGTCACCAATGAACTTGTCGACTGTTCCGCCTTCGGCGAGGAAAGCCTCTGTCAGCACGGAGAAATAGCGCGACGTCTGGTGCATGAGAAGGTCGGGGTCGGCGGCCTCGGCGATCGCGGTAAAATCTCGGACGTCGGTGAAAACGACGGTAATCTCCCCTCGGACTCCGCCAAGCTCTGTGGAGATGGAATTATCGATGACCCGCTGGACGATCTCCTTAGGGACAAAGTGCGCGAACGACCATATGGTGCGCTGCGCGAGCTCCATTGCACTACCAAGTTCGTGAATTTCCTTAATGCGCGATGTGACTGGCGAGAGGTCGGGCGCAGCCAGCTTCTGGAGTTTGACTGCCTGAGCCGTTATGCTTTTCAAGGATCGAGACATTCCGCTACCAAATATCCAAATGACCGGAATGAAAGCAGCGCCAGCGATAATTGCGAGGATCAGTCCGGTGAACTGAAGCCTACGAACATCCTGAGCAAAGTCTTCTTGGGCCGCCAGCAACAATATGTTGGCGTTGTACCGCTCGCCCAGCGTGACTTTCGCCACTCTGAACAGATAGTCCCGCCCTTGGTCATCGCGGATACTTCCGTCGTAACGGTCGCGACCAAGCGAGGCTCGTAAGACTGCCGCCACGACCCCGGTGTTGATCTCCTTGATGTTTGGCAATTGCGGTCGGGATGGATGTGTCATCGCATCGACAACGAACTGTGCAAAATCGGGGTGAGCTATCAGCGAGCCGGTCGAGTCGAAAATCAAGACGATCCCGTGCTCTCCAGGCCGTTGCGCTTGGACGAAATCGCTGAAGGTGTCGAGCTTGAGATCGGCGGCAAGGACGCCGGGCACTTTGCCGCGCAAGGGTGCGCTAACGGTGATCACCGGTGCGCCGATGCTAAACGCAAGATAAGGCGATGAGACCAGCGATCGGTCGGCTTTCATCGTCTCGCGATACCAGGGCCGCTCGCGTGCGTCGTATCCGTATCTCCATAGATCCAGTTGTCCGACCTCGTTGCCCTGCTGATCTTCAAAAACTCGTCGCATGAGCAGTTCGCCACTGGGGGTGGGGCGGACCAAATTAATCGTAATGTTGGCGCCAGGCGTCGCACGAAGCCTGCCGCGCTGCTCATCGTTGAGCTCGCTAATGCGGCGCACCTGCAACCAAGCGCCATTTTCGAAACCCGCATAGATACTGTCCATTTGGGGCAGCTCCTGCAGTGCGGCTTTGAATAACGGGATCGCGCGGCCGGTCTCTGTTCGCTCATTCGAATCGGAGACGCTGGAACTGGTCGCCAGCACATGCACCAACGAAGCTAGAGCGGTCATTTCCGTCTGAAGGCGCCCAAAGGCTCTCGTGCTGGTTGCATCCATATACGCAGACGCGGCTTCACGCGTGGCCCAACGAAGAGCCCGGACCTGAATCGCGATCAGTAGCGCGGCCAGGGCGACGATAAAAGCCATCACCGCGAAGGTGATTGAGGTTCGAAATGTCAACATCCCGCGCGCGCTCCTCTTTCGTCGAGCAATAAGTCTCGTCGCCGGGGCGCGACCATCGGAAGGATCAGCACGCCAGAAAGGTGCCGGGGACGTCACTGCTCGATTGAGTTCTTCAAGCTGCTCCTTGGCGCTCTTGAGATCGGATGGACTGACCCCTTGGTGAACCATTAATAAATCGGCACCAGAAATCGCGTGCTTCACCGTGCTTATGCTGATTGGCCCAGAGACGGCAGCTCAGCCGCATCATCTGGTGAGGGTGGCACCAGGCCTATTGATCGTGGCGACTTATCCTCAATGCCCAGAGTCGCAATCGCATTCAGGATTCGCTTTCGCGGTCCAAGAGGTCGGCCGAGCGTTTCGAGATCGGCCTCCGTCAGGTCCGATAGAACGTCAGCCTCGATTTCACTCTCGCGAAACCGGCCCTCATACTGTCCCAGGCCGAGGCCCCTTAGCCAAGCTGCGACATCCATGCGCACGCTCCAACCCGTTGGGGCGGATGAACGGTTGGTCCGCTTCAGACGATAGATCAGACCTCAACTAAAAAAAGCTTGCGAAAGGGTCTCCCCCGAAGTCGAGAGAAAAACTGGTTCGATTATGACGAACTTCGCATTATGCCGCTATGCAGAAACGGCTCCTCGCACCAAAGCCTGAAACGGGTCAAAGACGCTTCTTTGGCATCCAAGATGCGCCGCGACGGATCCCGCGCTGCTTTGACGCAGCGACATTGTTCCGTCGATGAGCGCGGAAGACTGCACGGCGCACCAGGACTCTCGAACCCCGCAGAGCGTCGCGTTGCCGCGTGCGCCAAAGCAATCTTGTCGTAGCGAAGGAAAATCCTTGCGGGATATGGATCGGATAAACAAACAGACCCAAGAGCGGTTGCAATCGATAGCGCGGGCGAACGAAGTGGCCGACATGCTTCAGACTATTGGATCGGTGCTATCGTTTGGTTCCCGGATCGCGATGGCGTCGCAGTCGTTCGGCACCAATACACCCGCCGAGATCACTAATGCCAAGTCGTCAAAAGAGTTGACGGAAGCCGTAGGGGCGGCCCGACTTCAGTTAATGCGAGATGTCGAGATGCTACAACGGCTGTATAAAAGAAAGTGCAGATATATATGTGCGGATCAAGGAAAGGGCTGTTCCTACGTTGAAAAATCGAGGAGCTCCAACTCAGCCACGACGCGAACCTCTGCATGTGGCACCTGCGGACGGACATCCGGAGAGGCGTGGACTGGCCCGGTAAAATCTGGCGAGGTCCTTCCGCAGGATTAGTCTATACCCGTTCTCTCTCATCATGCAGGTCCGGTCGCATATCGCAACGTGTGAGGTCAGTTGGTCGGGCCGTCGCCGCGGATAGCGAAAGTGGTGGCCTTCAGCTTGGTCATCCCGAACTTGTCGAACAGCTTGTCATAGGTGCCGTCCGCGCGGATCGCCGTCAGCGCATCCGCCGCCGCCTGAGCCAGCAGCTTGTCGCGGAAGGCGAAGGTGATATCGGTGCCGGCGATGTCGCGGACCCAGATCTTGGCGATTCCCTTCTGTTCGAGCGAATTGGCAGTCTCATTGATGTTGAGCGCCGCCTCGAGCTGCCCGGCGCGCAGGGCCGCCGAGGTCGCGGTGACGGTGGTGAAGGTGCGGAGCTCGATCGGCTTGAGGCCCTTCGCGGCCATCTCGTTGCTGAACTCGCGCGCCTTGCGCTCGGTATAGGTCGCGGATTCGACGCCGATCACGCGGCCGGCGAGGTCTTCGAACTTCTCGAGCTTAAGGCTCGATGCAGGATCGGTGTAGATGCTGATCGCCTGCTGCGCGTAGGGCACCAGATACAGCATCTTCGAGCGCTCTTCAGTCCAGAACAGGCCGGTGTTGATGGTGTCGAAGCGGCCGGAGCGCAAAGCGGGGATCATCGGCGGGAAATCCATGCGCAGGAACACCGGCTCCACGCAGATGCGCTTGGCGATTTCCCTGGCGAGCTCGACATTGAGCCCTTGCAGCTCACCCTTGTCGTCGACGAATTGCTGCGGCGGCAGGGTCGGATTGATCGACATCTGCCACTTCGGGGCCTCGATCAGGCTTGAGGCCGGCACTTGGGGCGTGCAGCTCTCGGCATGGGCCGTCTGGACGATGCCGATCAGCGCGGCGAGGGCGGAGAAGGTCTTGAGAAATCGCATCGCTTGAACTCCTATGCAAAAACAGGGATGGCTGAGGAGGCGTTCTCCGCTCCGGCAGTCTTTTGGTTGTCGCGTCATGTCGCGTCGGGCTGACCGGATTCCGGTTGCCGCGTCAGGATCAGCGACACGTGGCGAGCTTCGGTCACCACCTCGGCGCGCTGGTTGATCAGCTCGAGGGCCTCGATGACGATGCCGCGGGCGGGGTTGCGGGTCGGCCGCTTCTCGACGAAACGGAAGCGCACGCGCAGGCAGTCGCCGGCGAGAATGGGGCCCTTGAAACACACCGCATCCCAGCCGAGCGAGGCAACAGAGGTCTCCTCATAGAGCTTGAGCTCTGACTTCAGGCCTTCCATCAGCGATAGGCCGAACAGTCCGTGAGCGATCACGGCGGGAAAGCCGCGCGACTTTGCGTAAGTTGCGTCGATGTGCAGTGGATGATGATCGCGCGTCACGTCGCCAAACGCCGCGATGTCCGCTTCCGTTACCGTATGCACCGCAGTCTCGAACTGCGCGCCCAGCGCGATGTCCTCGTAGCGGAAATTGATCGGTGCAGTGGCAGCGTCCATGGCGGATCCCTCACGCAACCTTGCGCGCCCGCGCCGGCAGCGCCATAAGACTTTGGCCGATCCCCATCGGTCCGGGCCGGAAAATGCGCGGGTCCATGTCCCTGAGCTGCGGGCTGATACGCGGCCGGAAGCCCATATGCGCGAGCACGTCCTCTTCGATGCGCACGCCCGGCGCAATCTCCGTCAGGGTGACGGTGCCGTTCTCCAGCTGGAACACGGCGCGCTCGGTAACATAGGAGACTTCCTGGCCGCGCTGCGCCGCGAGCGTCGCGCTGAAACTGATCTGGCCGACGCGGGGTACAAATTTGCGGAAGGCGCCGTCGCGGCGGATGGCGAGACGGCCGTTCTCGACACCGATGTCGAATTTTCCTCCCGTCATGGTGCCGCTGAAGATCAGCCGCTTAGCGTTTTGCGTGATATCGATGAATCCGCCCGAGCCGTCGCGACGATCGCCGAAGCGGGTGACGTTGACGTTGCCGGCCTCATCGACTTCCGCGAAGGAGAGGAATGCGCAGGAGAGCCCGCCGCCGTCGTAGAAATCGAACTGATAGGCCTGGTCGAGGATGACGCGAGGATTGATGGCGGTGCCGAATTCGCGGGCATGACCCGGCACGCCTCCGACCACACCGGATTCCACCGTCAGCGTGATCAGGTCCGCGATGCCTTCCTCGGCTGCGACGTTGGGGATCATCGCGGAGATGCCGACGCCCAGATTGACCACGTCGCGACGGCGCAGCTCGAAGGCGGCGCGGCGGGCAAGCACCCGCCGCTCGGTGAGCGGATCGGGTGCGATCATGGCCACCGGCACACGCGTGTCGCCGCACCGGGCGGGATCGTGAATTGTACCGTAGGTCTGCATCTGATCGGGTTCGAGCACCACGTGGTCGATCAGGAAGCCGGGGATCTTGACCAGCTGCGGGTGGACCGAGCCGCGCTGGACGATCCGTTTCACTTGGCAGATCACCGTGCCGCCGGCGTTGTGCACTGCCTGCGCGATCGAGAGATCCTCGCGCGTCGTGCCTTCGTGCTCCATGCTGATGTAGCCGTCTTCATCCGCCGAGGTCCCGCGGATGATGGCGACGTTGGGCGGGCCCGGCACACGGTAAAGCAGCCAGTGCTGGCCGTGTAATTCGAGGAGGTCGACCAGCGGCAAAGTGGTGCGAGCGTTCATGCGTCCGCCGTCCTGGCGCGGGTCCATATAGGTGTTGAGGCCGACATGGGTCAGCACGCCGGGATGCTTGGCCGCCATAGCGCGGCAGAGCTGGCTCATGACGCCCTGCGGAAAGTTGTAGGCGTCGATCAGTTCGTCGCGGACCAGGCGCATGAACGGCACCTGCAAGCAGAAATTGCCGCCGATCACCCGCGTGACAAGCCCCTCATGGGCGAGGTGGCAGAGGCCTTTTTCCGTAACGGCCCCGACGCCGGTGATGTTGATGAGCGTCAGCCCATGTGGTCCGTGGCCGCCGAGGAAACGCTGTTCCAATGCGTCGAGAATGGCTTCCGCGGCACCCGTGCCGCCATTGCCGCCGACGATCAGCGTGTCGGCGTCGCGGATCAGGCTTGCGGCCTGTGCTGCGGTGATGATGCTCAGCACGCCTGCACACTCCGCATCATGCGGCCTCCTTCTCGACCTGACGCGAGATGATCAGGCGCTGTATCTGATTGGTGCCCTCGTAGATCTGGGCAAGCCGCACGTCGCGGAACAGCCGCTCGAT
>Ga0137383_10003266_pt1 | contig 10152 bp, 14 predicted proteins | sample SagtaG_19_FD_104817 | JGI IMG/M metagenome (GOLD analysis project Ga0137383, IMG submission 104817) | Vadose zone soil microbial communities from Sagehorn Ranch, Mendocino, California, USA - Sage2_R_40_16 metaG | ecosystem: Environmental > Terrestrial > Soil > Vadose zone | place: USA... | reverse complement strand
TGCCCGCTCAAGGAACGCGTCGGCTCGAACTGCGCCTGGTCGTCCCGGTCGGGAACGCGACACTGTGCGTGTACTTTCTCCCGAATGAAGAGCGCGAAACTCCGCGATCCTGCATCGAGCATCACCTCCGCGTTTCTCGTAGCGATCTCACTTACGACAGGGTTACAAATAAGTTCCTCGCGATTCCGGGAGGCGCGAGAAGTCTACCCGCTATAGCAGGTGCAACTTCGCCCCGGAAAACCGGAATATGCACTGTGTCTACCTGAAGTATCCGGAGCGGGAGGAACGAGCGTGGAACGAGATCGTCACAAGAATCAGCCGCTCACTGAGGAGTTCCCGGGAATCAGGGCAGAGGGACGCTGAGGTTGAGGAGGATGAATTGCCGGCGTCTCATTCGATCACCTCCGCCCGCGTAGCGAGCTGATATTTGAAGCCCTTCAGATGCTGCCTACGTAGGCAGCGCGACCTGTGAGAGCCGCTGGCACGCGGCGACAAGTTGCTCCTGCAGTTCGACCTCATAGACCTGCGGGTTCGGTGCGCGAGGACGCATGTGATAGAAATAATGGCCCGTGACACGCGCTCCTGGATCGTCGCTGACGGCCAGCCACGTCTGCGTCCGATGAGCCTCGTCCATGTCGTCAGGGGCGCCGGCACCACCCATGCGCGTCGCCACCCACCCGGGCTCTAAGGCGTTCGAGAACACCCCAGGCCAGCGGCGGGCGACGGCGAACGCCAGCAGGACGTCGTGCAACTTGCTCTCTGCATAGGCTTCAGCGCCCCGCCACGGGCGCTTTTGCCACGTTGGATCGTCCAGGTTCGCCTCGGCGCTGCGGTGCATGCCTGAACTTAGATAGACCAGCCGTTCCGGCCTGCCGATCAATGCGGTCAGAACGAATGGCGCGAGCGTGTTGACCGCAAACACATGGGGAAGACCATCTTCCGTCCTGCGCGGTGGCTCACGGTAGCCAACGCCGGCGTTGTGGATCACGGCGTCGAAGCGGCCAGTCCCGTTGACCTGGTCGGCGACGCTGCGGGTCTCCGCGAGGCTGGAGAGGTCGCCGACGACGACCGCTTGGGCTTCGGGCAGCGCGCGACGGGCGTCATCGGCGCGGGCCTGATTGCGCCCATGCAGAACCACCTGGTGGCCCTGTTTGACGAGGTGCTGAGCAGCCATCAGGCCGAGGCCGGTCGATGATCCAGAAATGAATATGCGCGACATTCGCCTATCCTGCCGAGCCGTGCGCCAGTTTGGGCCCTACTTTGTCTTGGTGCCGAATCGTAACCCATTTCATGGCGCGAGAGGGCCCACGCGTTAGGAGCGTGTACTTTTTTCGCGAGACCGGGGAGAGCCGAAGCGATACAGGGCAAGGGTCTCGAATTGTTCGTGTCGGAACACTTGCCTTGAAAGCTGGGTCCGGCCACCAAACTCTGGACCCGTTTATCTTAGACTCGGTCCGGGCGCTCCCGGATCGGATCAAAGGTCAAGAATCCGGATGCACCTGCGATGCAGAGGGTGATCGAAGCTGGTGGGTAAACCGCACCATCCCCCAACTTGCAATCAATTGCAAAACAGCCTGGACCCCGGGTGATAGGTACGCTGAGGTGGAATTATTTCGGAATTGGCGAGTCATGCAGCTTGTGAGTCAGCAAGCACCCATGACCGGATCGTGAAAATAAGGCCGCGAAGCCACCCAACTTGGTTGAGGCGGAGGGCATCGAGCCCGGGCCTCTTCGCTGATCTCGCGGACCCGGCCGTCGACGTCGAACGCCATACGGGCGTCCAGACTTATTCCTCTTCTGAACCCTGCACCGGCGTGGCCTCGAACTCGGTAACGACCGTGACGCCGGGGACCGGCTCCTCGATCACGTCCACGATAACCGTTTCGGCTGCAGCGTCGCCCTGCGGCGGCGGCCCGGGCGCCTTAGTACCGGCCTTCTTTGTCACAGCCCCCTTCGCTTTAGCCTTGGTCACCCGCTTTTTGGGAGTCATCTTGGCAGCAACGCGCCTGGCCACCCTCGTCCCGCCGCGCGTTTAGGCGCTCTGCCGCGTTTTACTGTTGCTTTTCGCGCCGCGCCGCGCGCTGAGCTCTTTCACCCAGCGATGACCGCGCCGCAGCTTTAGGCCGCTCTTTGGGGCGGCAACTCATATGCGCCCCGGAGTTCGTACTTTATCGGTTCCGTGAGGCTCAGCCACATCCCCGCGAACCGGAGCATGTCTGCGCGCCGCTCTGGGTCATTCATGCTCTGCGCCCGAGCCGCGCACTCATCCGCTCGCCTGACCCAGTAGTCGGCCAAATTCAGCATAGAGGCGTTCGTTTTGGGATTAGAGGCAGCCTCCGCCAATTTCAAGCAGTCCCAAGCGACGCGCCGATATTCCTCTGCCGTGCTCATGGGGAGTCTTTCCCCTTTCGTCGCACGAGCCCGTCCTCCGTAGGAGCAGAACGGGTTACGGTTTTCGGCCGTTCCGGCTGGGCGATTAAAAAAGTGTATTCCAGCCGCACATCAAAAAGCGACACCTCGGGGCGGCCGCGTTGTGAGCTACCTCACACAATTTCCAACCCCCAACGTGTCATGGGACTGTCATCCCAGGGGGAGGGCGTGCGCATGATTCGGTTGCCTAAGAAATGGCTCATCAACGCTGCTTTTCTGGCAGCGCTGCTCGTGTTGGCCGGCATCGGGGTGACCGCGGCAAAGGCCTTATGGCCTGCCGCTGCCGTGCATCCGGCAAATGGTGATTCGAATCTGGTCTTCGACGCGGATTACGTGCAGGGGTTGGTCAAGCAGGGGATCGCGAAGCGGCCAGGGCTATGAACCTCCGCCGGCTGTTCCCATCGCCACGAAGCCGGACACCGAGACCTCGACCATCGAAGGGGATCGCTCGACGGGCTTCGCCGCGGATGAAGTGCCGCGTCTATGGCGATTCGGTGGTCCCGAGGTTGGGCGACTTCCAACGGGCTGAAGGATTTCAGGCGTATCGCAACGCACGACGATAGAAGCCGGCGAGCTTGGGGACCTGCACTAGGAACAGGTAATCAATCCCGCCACCGAAATGCTTTGGATCGCTCGGGGCTCAGCCGGGAGTAGCGCACCGTATTGGTGATCGACTTGTGGCCGAGATAGTCCTGGATGGCTCTCGTATCGACGCCATTGTTTGCCAGTTTGAAACCGGTGCCGTGTCGCAGCATGTGCGGGTGGATCGGAAAGCCGATTCCGGCCACCACCCCCAACCGGGCGAACATCTTGCGAAAACCCGCCGTGGTGCACGGGGCTCCTTCGAAGCTCGGCGATTCCGGACTTCACACAGCGAAATCCCGAAAAAGAGAAACGCCCGGACCTACGCAACGACCGGGCGCTTCCAGTTGCACGGCGGGAAAAAAGAAAGGGCTCGGCATCATTGGCACCGAGCCCAAGGGCAAAAAGAGAGGAAAGAGCCAGCCCCCGTCGTGAAAGGGCTGGCAGGAATCACATTAACGCTGAAATGTGGCGCAAGCGGGTCAGCCGAGATACTGCCCTATGTCGCAAGAAAAAGCCCCGGATCAGGCGGTGAGGCACCGGGCACTGTCAAACGAAGAGTCCATAACCGCCTCCGCCCGAATCAGCCTAATATGGTGATTCGGATGCAAAGGAGGTCAGCATGTTCCTCTACGTGCGAAAGTCCTTCCTGATTTTTAAGATCGTGCTTGCCTGCATCGCTTTCCTTGCCTCAATCATCGCGCTGCTGGGCATCTCACAAAATAGCATGTTGTTGACGCAGGAGAGCGGCAAGCAATTGGCCATCGTCATGGCTCTCATTTTTGCGATCATCACCATTGTTGAGGCGTTCATGGCACCTCCCGAAGCCATTGTTTCTGGTTGGGGCTGGAAAGCCGTACCCGAGTCCCCTCTGATGGAGGCGAACCCAGTGGATGCCAGCATTACCGAGCCGGAGGCTCGTAGGCGGGCAGCTTGACGTCCAGTCGAAAACCCTGGCCTCGTCCTTCAGCCGCCCGGAATGGAAAAGGCCGCCCGAGTACCCGAGCGGCCTTGGTCCGACGTTTGGCCATCGTGCGCGGGGTCCGGCGAGTTGGCACCGGAGATCGGATCTAGCGATAACTTGAAAGCGCCATTTTGGGTTAAAAGACCAGTAAACTAAAGGCTATTCCTGACGAATCACCTGCCCATTGTCCCAGCGATAATTGACCGGCTCGAATGATTCAATGACCCGAGTGTTCCGTGCCGAGGAGAATTGGGTCGCGTACATCTCAGCTTCTTCCTTGGTGGCAAAGCGCAGACCGTTGCCAGCCCAGTTACCAGAATCGGTCATTACTTCAGGTGCCCAAGACAATCTTTGTTTTCCTTCCAGTCAGATCAAATCGCCACCAGAGACTTCCATGAAGGCGGATTATGGCAGGAACGCGGGAGCGGACAAGCCGATGCCGAAACCCCGGCTACCGGACTGGCCGCGACTGCGGACAAGCAGATCGCCGAAATGAACCGCGGAAAATTGAGGGTGTTCCGCGGGAAACTCGGGGTTAGCGCAGGACTGCGTGGTGGTCGGGGGCTCAGGCGTTGTGTGTGGCGGAGCCTTCTCAGGATTGGAGAAGATCATCTCGGCCCGTTGTCTGAACCCGAAAGCCTCGGTCGCGTGAAAAGTGGGGTCTGCGTACCTTCCAGTCTAGAACGGCCGCCTGGGAGCCCAGCGGGGCCGGAATTGCCGAACCCGTTCGTGAGCGGTTGCGCGCTTGAGGTCGCTACCTTCTGCGCCAGGCGCTTGGTTCCGGATCGGCGGCCAGCGCAGGTGAGGCATTGAGTTCTTCTAAAGCACGCAAAAAACCTCTTGGCATGATCAACCGTCACCTCAACATGGCGTTCAGCTGATCTGCGCACCAAACTGCGCAGCGTAAGCCTCTCGCATTCCTCCAAGAACGTTAAGGCTCTTTTGTAGGACTCCGACTCCATACGAGTAATGTAACGCCCTGATCTCCGCCGCAAGAAACTGGTAGATCAGTATTCGGTTCTTCCGATTTCCCACGGCAATGGTTAGACCCTTGAGCAGTCTTGCAAAATTTGCATTTGTCATTTCGAACATGCCGTTCCCTCTAAGCGGGTTGATCGACCACGATGTAGCAGGTTTGACGGGATACTCCTCAATTTTGAATAATGGTTTGCCAGCAGGAGGCTTCGCGCCGCCTCAATTCGTTTCACTTGATCGCTGTCCTGGGGATCCGCTTTCGTCAGCACCACGTCGCACAGACTGATCCCTCATACAGATGGTTGGATGAATTTCCTGGATTGTAGTCATGGCCTTCCGCGACGCATCAATCTTTTCGGCGAACTCGACAACCTGTTTCTGCACGGTTACGACATCCTTCATTTCTGCTTGCATGGAATCGACCGCGGACTTCAATATTTCCGGGCCACGAGCCATATTGGGCAAACTCACGTCTCGGAGCGATTGCTCGACTTTGCTCCGCAGTTGGCGCGAAGGGCATATTCGGTTTTTAAGATCTTGAATCTGGCGTCAAAAGCACTAGCGTTGTTCAGATTCGCAGCAAGGTCATCTGGCTTGATGCCGCACACGACCGCTATGTTTTCGATGTTCGGGTAATCGGTCTCAACGATCTTGCTGTAATCGCTGAAGAGTGCCTTTGCTTCTGTCAGGAGCGCATTGAAGCTGCAAGCAAGGTGATCACGTCCGCGATAACAACGATCCAGCTTAATTTTGCCTTTGGCACCGGGTAGCGTAAGGGGTTCCGAGTACTCAGATTGTTTGTCACAGGATGCCAGCGCAGTCGCTAGGGTTCCTCCAGACATGGCATCACTTTCAGGTGCAACGACCGGCGTTGGTTTCGGCGGTGAAGGTTTGGCAGCAGGGATTCTGGAGAGTTTTTTTAGTTCATTTTGCAGCAAGCCGAGCGGCTTGCGTTCTTGAGGAGTGGGCTCTTGGGCCCAAGCGATGCCAGACCAAGGCCCCGCCGGCAAGAGCGCATACATCAGGGCCGTCGCGGCGAACCGGCCGAGGCAGCGGGCGAACGAATTAATAAAATGCTCCCTGCCGTTATAGGTCATCTCACCCCCCGTTGGCAGCCCCAAGCAGAGTAACCGATCAGCGCCGTGTGGGCTGTGATTTTCTCGCAACACCCAAGCAAAAACGCGAGCAACAGCGGTATCAGAGGGGGCACCACAGCCGAGAGGCCGACGCCCACCCGCCCTCGATCATGCAACGCATGGGAAAGCCCAGGGACGCGGGTGGATTACCGATACTTTCCTGTGGAGGAAAGATAGCGTAGCAGTGTTGTCGAGCGATCCGGGGCGGAAGTCCTCGTAAGTGACCTACGGCGACGAGCTCGATGCAGGCTATGCCGATCGCGGCGGGTCCGTTCGCTCGGGCGTATCAAAATCGGCCGGAGAGTCCGCTGGCTCAAGTGCCTGGACTAGAACTGTGGGGCAATGAAAGCAATCTTGCCAAGTAGGATGATATTATAACCGACCCGAAAGATCCAGGCGTCCGTATCACGAACGGCCACATCGATGTTGATACCGCTGAAGATGTTATTGACCGGTTGATTGGACAGGACATCTGTCCCACTCCCGAAGTGGTTGGGATCGCCAGGTGTCTACTGCGAAGCCGGAGTTTATCGCGATTATTGCGTTTGCTGAGTTCTCGCCGCGGCGACCCCTGATCGCCGTGGCTATTGGAGCATCAAAATTGGGCCGCGCCTACCCTCAGCCAGACACTGCTTCCAAGCTCCAAATCAAAGAGTCATAATCACTGTGCAGCGGTACTAGTGTCCTAATTGCAACACTTGACGAAATTCGGCCTGAAGCGGCTTTGCGAGCCCCCGATACCTACACAATCGGCTATGATTCGGCCAAAGATCGGGGCGGTTGAATGGCCGATCGGCCCGCTTTGGTCGGGTCAGGATTCATGCGCAACGGGCTCCGATTGATTGTCCTCGGTTTGGCTGCCTGGGCGCTCGGCGCTTGCACACAGGGGACGCTCGTGCCGGCCTCGCAGGCCAACTGGACGCCGAGAGACCGGCAACTGCTGGCCAATGCACCCTATCGGCAAGCGTCGATTCCCGGACAATACCAGCGTCAAATCGTCGACTATGGCCGCAAGGAGGTGCCCGGCACCATCGTGGTCGATACGAATAGCCGGTACCTCTACTATGTCCTGCCGCAGGGCAAGGCCATTCGCTATGGTGTAACGGTCGGCGAAGAGGCGCTCGCTTGGTCGGGCGTCGCTAGGGTCGGACGCAAGGAAGAATGGCCGGCCTGGGTTCCCACCCCGGAGATCAAGCACCGACTAGCCAATATTCCGGATTTCGTAAGCCCAGGCCCCCACAATCCGATGGGCGCGCGAGCGCTTTACCTCTACCAGGGTGACAAGGACACGCTCTATCGGATCCACGGCACCAATCAACCGGAATATATCGGTCGCGCGATTTCGTCGGGGTGCATCCGAATGACCAATGAGGATGCGATCGATCTCTACAATCAGGTGAAGATCGGCGCGCCCGTTGTGGTATTCCCCCCCGGCCAGGGGGTATAGCGCTGACGCCAGGCCACTCCCGACAGGCTTAACAGCTAACGGATCGAGACAATTGGCTGTGCACCGGATACCAGAGCCATGGTTCCAGCCGAAGCGGCCATTTTCGGTTGCTCAGCCCCGCTTCCGGCCGGGGCTGAGCCCGCGGGAGCTGGGCGAGAGCCTCACGTTTCTTTTCGACGTTTGGTTTCGGTTTGGCTGCGGCTATCGAGGTAGGTCGCGCCGGCGCGGCTTTCGGGGCGGGGGCCGCAGCCAACTTTGCTGCCGATTCCGGTTTCTTTTCCTCGCTACCCCTTAACAGGCGAGAGAAGAAATTCCCGGATCCAGTTGAAATGCTCGCTGGCCCACTTGCCTGTGAGTTGGAAGCGGCGACGGCCTGCTCGCGCGATGGCGATGCAGAGCGAGCATCGACGTCGGACGCTACCAGCGTCCTCGCCTCGACAACGGTGCCGGCCCTATTGCCAACCTCGCGGACGAGCGCCGTCTTGAACTTGGCGAGGAAGACCGGATGCATGCCGCCGTCTATCCCGCTTCGGATGTGCACGGTTGGCGTCCCGTGGGCGATGAGCTCCGCCGTCTGGAGCCGATCCTTCCTTTGTTTCTCGGCAACGGCGGCAGCGATCTCGCGCCGGACCTGGTAAGCGGGGCAGGTTCCGATCGGGTTGAAGCTGCCCTGCCACACCGAGGCCGGAACCTCCGCATCGAACACGTACCGGCTTTCGCAGAAGCCGCGTTACCTCGAAGTGATCGTTGCCGTCCTTGAGCATATGCCAGAACGGCATGTTCGGGTTATCGCGGTGCTTGGCCAGGTTCGCCGGTGTCATCCGAAACGGATACGCTTGCACCTGGAACGCGCGCTGACCGCCGAAGAAGGATTCGCGCGCGAGCGCATAGATCTCGCTGATCTGCTCGTCGGTCATGGCGTAACAGCCGGCTGAAGCGCAGTCGCCGTGCACCATCACACTCGATCCGGTGCGCCCGTGAGCGCGATCGAACTCGTTCGGAATCGCTTCAATCATCACCAAGCCGAAAGGCTCGGGCCAATCGACGGGAAACAGCAGCGCTGCCGCATTCGCCAGAAACTGCTCCTTTGTCCGATCTTTGACGTCGCCGATAAGCTGGATCTGCTTGCTATCCACCATCGGCTCCAAACGATCCTTAAAATAACCCTTCTCGCCCCGCGGCACCTTCGCTACGAGAAACAGCAGCGCTGCCGCATTCGCCAGAATTCCGATCTTTGACCTCGCCGATAGCCCGAATAATCCGGGGCGCAGGTTTTGGCCACGCTAATAGGCTCTCGCGCGCGGATTTTTCCTACGGCGGGAGCCATCGAGGAAGCGCAGAGCTCAATGCACTGGGCATTGCTACGGCGCGTCAGGTTGGGCATCGCTATGGAGCCGCGGCCGGTTCTGCCCCCGTACGCCACTCGGCGTATCGCCGAAGCGCATACGGAACAATCGGTTGAAGTGCGAAATGTCGGAAAAGCCGATCTGCAGCGCGATATCGGAAATTCGGCGTGTGCTGTTGCCCGTGTCCGTCAGCAGCGTAAAAGCACTCTGAAGCCGCAATTCGTTCACGCGATCGGTGAACGATGTTCCTGCTGCCTCCAACAGGCGCTGCAGATAACGCGGCGAGATGCCCTGGGAGCGCGCGACCGCCACTACGCTGAGCTCCGGGTCCTGGAAGCAGGCGGCGACATGGTCAAGGGCGGCGTTGAGACGCGCAGTCGTGATCGCGCTCAACCTACTCTCGCCCATAGGACTGTGTGTAATCGCGAGCGCGATAAGTTCGGTGATGTGTCGCCGGATCGTCTCTCGGAGGACTGGGGAATGGCCAATCCCGTTCTTTTCAATAGAGTGGAGGTACTTTCGTAGTAGCTGCAAAGCCTCTGATTGTCGCGGCAGGTGTTGCATGACTGCGCCGTCCAGGCCGGAGCAATGCGCCTTGAGCTCTGGAACGATCAATGCCCTATATCGGACGTCATCGTGTGAGCCGATGCTGCCAACCTCACACACGTGCACGAGCGTAGCGTCCCCGCTGCCGAGTCGCAGATTGCGTCGGCAGTGCGCGACATCGAGATTTCTCGATTGCGAGAGTATCAGCGAGAAATGATCTTCGCCGTCCTTAACCATCCCCTCGTCACGAAACGTGATCCCAGGGCTGTGTGCGATGCGTACGATGCGCTCGAAGATCGGCGTGAAGGTAGCGCGAAACGGTGCGTCTGACAGCGGCTCGAAACCGATATTGATGGCGCGCCGGGCAACTTGCTCGCGCCATTCGCGGACCGTATCGCCTTGGGCTGCCATTTTGGAAGGCATTGTCGTTTCAGGCAGGGAAAGCTGGCATCTAGCATTCCCAGCGCGTGTTTGCAATTTGCGCATTGACAGCCCCGCTTGGCTGTTCGCAGCAGACCAAGATGGATAGCGTTGGGCCTGGTAAGTCGGCGATCGAAAGTGGTTCGCAGGATCACTCTCTGGAGCCCGCCTCGGCGGCCCCGATGGGCATCTGCCGAAGCCGCCGCACTCGAAATCGAAGAAGCGGCGCTTCGCTAGACGCTCACTGCCACAATGGCGCCAATTGCGGGCCTGGTCACGAATTTCCGGGATGAGCGGGAATAAAGC
>Ga0137383_10003265_pt1 | contig 10154 bp, 8 predicted proteins | sample SagtaG_19_FD_104817 | JGI IMG/M metagenome (GOLD analysis project Ga0137383, IMG submission 104817) | Vadose zone soil microbial communities from Sagehorn Ranch, Mendocino, California, USA - Sage2_R_40_16 metaG | ecosystem: Environmental > Terrestrial > Soil > Vadose zone | place: USA... | reverse complement strand
GACATGCATATCAGCCACGTGCTGCGCGGCGACGACCATATCTCCAATACTCCCAAGCAACTGGCCGTCTATCGCGCGCTCGGCTCGGTAACCCCAGTCTTTGCTCACGTGCCGATGATTCACGGACCCGACGGGAAAAAGCTCTCCAAACGGCACGGCGCGACGGCTGTCGGAGACTACCAACACCTAGGTATTCTCCCAGAGGCGATGCGCAACTTTCTCGCGTTGCTTGGATGGAGTCCGGGCGGCGATCGCGAGATCATGAGCAAAGAGGACTTGCGCAGCCTCTTTTCGCTCGACGGCATCCTGAAAAAGCCTGCCGTCTTCGATACCACGAAGCTCGAATGGATGAACGGGCAGTACCTGACGGCGAAGTCGGCCGACGAGCTGTATCCGCTCGTGAAACCTGAGCTGACCAAACTGGGTCTCAATGGGAACAAGGACGCGGTGCTCAAAGTAATTACCGCGGTCAAGACGCGGTCGCGGACCACACTCGACGTCGCGCGCCAGGTGGCGGTGCGGCTCGACGAGCGGTTCGTGACGCTCGACGAAAAGGCCCAGAAAGAAATCGCCAAAGATCCGACCGGTTATCGGGCATCGCTCGCGGGCAGCGTCGTCGCACTGAAGAACGCGCCGGACTGGTCGCCCGCGAGTCTCGAGAAAGTGCTGCGCGATCTCGCCGAGGAACGCAACGTGGCGGCGGGCAAGATCTTTCAGCCGATCCGCATCGCGCTGACCGGAGGAACGGTGTCGGAACCTGTGAACGAGCTGCTGTCGGTCGTCGGCAAGGAGGCGGCACTGCGCCGCCTCGAGGCTGCATCTCTCGCATGAGGAGGCCCGTTTGCGTCTGCCTGGTCGGATCGCAGTGTTCGTCCCCTGCGCCCTATCCGCGTTTCTGGGAGTCACCGATGTAGCCTCGTGCCAATCCGTTCTCGACCGGCCACCCAACCTGTCGGGTGGCTGGCTGGGCGCGCGCGGCACGCTGCAGTTCAACTTCGTGCACCGATTCGGAGTGGGTGACGCCCCACTCCGCAAAGTCACGAATTCGCCGACGTTCCTCCTCGCCTATCAGCTTCCCGTTCCTCTCCTCATCGGTTTCAACTACGCGACGTCATCCGACGTCGCCGCCGCATTTCCGAACGAATGGGAAGTGTTCGCGCGCTACGGCCGTTCGGGCGTGGCGTTACAGGCGGGCTACAATCAGGCGGCGGGGAGTGGAGATGCCGAGCTCACCGCGGCTCGGTCGGTGGGCCGGTTGCGGCTGATGGCCGTCGGCAGATTGCTTTCCAACGGCTATCACACCGACACCACGCGCTACGCCGTGGGCGGGGGTGCGACACTGCGACTGCATCGCTGGGTCGCGCTCGCGGGCGACGTCACGACGCTGCTCGATCGCCGGCCCGGTGAGGAAGTCGCCTGGGGTGCCGGACTCCAGCTCGCCATTCCGTACTCGCCACACACGTTCTCCGTGCAAGTCACGAACACGAACACCGCCACGCTGCAGGGCGCGTCCCGGGGCATCGACCGAGTCCGCGGCGGGTTTGAGTTTACGATTCCGTTTACGCTGAGCAGATACTTCGGGCGGCGAAGCAAGACGGCGGCGAAGGGCGGCGAAGGGGCGGCTGGTGAAACGGCGGCAAATGCGACCCAGGCCGAGATGCGCACCATGACGTTCGGGCCAAAGCGTCTCGAGATTGCCGTGGGAACGACGGTTCGCTGGACCAACAACGATCAGCTCGTACACACCATCACCGCCGATGACCGATCGTGGGATTCGGGACCGATCGAGCCCGGGAAGACGTGGAGCCACACGTTCACGCAGCCGGGCGAGTACGCGTTCCACTGCACGCCGCATCCGTTCATGAAAGCCGTCATCGTCGTGAGGCAGCCATGAAACGGGTCATCGTTGGAGTACTCGCGTTGGCGAGCGTGGCGGTCGTGGCGTGCTTCTCGGAGCGCGGGTCGGGCCCGGGCGTCACCGGCGCGGCGGAATGCCGCGTGCCGGTCACGGTGATCGACTCGATGCACTACATCGTGGCGATCAGGAATTTCGCATTCCATCCCGACACCCTGCACGTCCCGACAGGCGCGAGCGTCACCTGGATCAACTGTGAAACCCCGCCGCAGGAGCCCCACACCACGACCTCGGATACCACGGGGATCTGGGGCTCGACAGACCTGAATCCCGGCGACCGCTACTCACACACCTTCACGACGCCCGGGAACTACCCGTACCACTGCATCCCGCATCAGGCGTTCATGCGCGGAGCGATCATCGTCCCATAGCCTCAGCCGTCTGAAAGGAGGGCACAGTCTGCGTCCGAGCCTTTGTGCGGTATCACCTGCAATTAGCTGTCTAAGGAGGATTGGTATGCACGTATCACGAGCACTGGCGATGTTTGCAACGATTTCACTGATCGGCGTTGCTTGCAGTAATGACAACACGACGGGAATTCCGGCCGACGTCGAGATCTTCAAAGCGACCCTCAACGGGGCGAACGAAATACCAGCCCTCCCCACACCGACGACCGCCACGGGCGAAGCCACAGTCACGGTGATGGGCAACCTGCTGAGCTGGCACGTCGAAGTGACAAATATCCAGAACGTCAGCATTGGCCATATCCATTACGGACCCGCCGACTCCGCCGGTGGTGTCATGGTGAGCCTCAGCCCGACGCCGGGTGACTACACGGCGAAGACGACGATCGCGCAGGGCTCGCTCCTTGTGGCCGACAGCGTGCTCGTGCACATGCGCGCAGGAAAGGCGTATGTGAACATTCACACGAGTGATGCGTCGCTCCCTGGCAACAATACACCGGGCGACTATCCGGCAGGAGAGATCCGCGGGCAACTGCGGAAGTTGTAACCGACACGGTAGGGGCGCAGCATGCTGCGCCCCTACGCATTCCTACCGCACGGCTCCGTCGTTCCGCAGCACCTGCCCCGACTTCATTACAAAACTCACCCGCCGCAGCGCCGTGATGTCGGCCAGCGGATCGCCGTCGACCGCGATGATGTCGGCATCCAGCCCCGGCGCGAGCGCGCCGATCTGATTGGCGAGTCCCATCGCTTCCGCGTTCAGCGACGTGGCCGCCTGAATCGCGTGCATCGGCGCTTCGCCCGCCTGCTGCACGCGACAGACCAAATCTTCGGCGTTGTGGCCGTCCGCCCCCGCGACCGCGTCGGTGCCGTAGACCACCTTGAGCCCCGGCGTTGCCAACGCCATGCGAATGTCTTGCGCGGCGAGCGGCAGCGCGCGCTCCATCGCCGCGAAGCCCGAATCCGTGTAGTTCCCGATTCCCAGATAGCTGGCGCGATGCCCGAGATAATTCTGAAACACGAGCGCGCATTGCGGATCGAAGTACGTGCCGCGCGACGCGAGCAGCGACAGCACGTCCTGCGTGACGAAGATGCCGTGCTCCACCTGCGTGCAGCCGGCGAGCGCCGCCGCGCGGACCGCCGCCGCGCTGTGCGCGTGCACCAGCGTACGCAGCCCGAGTGCCTTGGCCTCGCCGCAGACGGCGACCAGCTGCGAGTCCGCCATCGTCTGCTGGCCACCTTCGCGAATGCTGGCCGAGGCAAAGAGCTTGATCAGGTCCGCACCTTGCGCCTTCCGCTGGCGGACCAGCGCACGCAACGAATCGGGCGGGATCCGGGGATCGGTGATCGGATCGAGTGACGTGAGGATGCGCGGGCCCGGCAGTCCTTGCGTCGCGATCCAGTCGCGCAGGTCGGCGTCGCTGCGCGAGCCGACGCTCTGGATCGTCGTGAACCCCGCCAGGAGCGTGGCGTACGCATTGGCCGCCGCCGCGAGCATCGACTGCGCAGGCGTATCGCCGTCGCTCGACGTGTGCAGGCGGTTCTGACGATTGAAGTACCAGACGGGATGGGCGTGCGCATCGATCAGTCCAGGCAGCACGCTGCGGTCGCCGAGATCGATCACGCGCGTCCCTGGGGCGAGCGGCCCGCGCGGGACGATCCCCGCGATGCGACCGCCGCGGACGACGATGTCGACGTTATGGCGGATGCCACCGCGACCATCGATAACTGTGGCGGCACGAATAACCATCGGGTCCTGTAGGGGCGCAGCATGCTGCGCCCCTACCAAGCGGCCGAGCACCAGCAGTGTGGCCAGCACTAGTTGGTCTGCGTGGCTGCCCTGGTGAACTGCGACGCTGGGCGACGGCCGAGCCGATACAGCAGCAGGGCCGCTCGCTCGGTCTGCATGGGGAGCGTTTTGAGATCGACACGCTCACCCGGCGCGTGTGAGCCGCTGCCCAGCGCGCCGAGTCCGTCGAGCCCGTCGATGAGCGGAGCGACGAACGAGATGTCGCCTGCCCCGCGCCGACCGGGATCGAGGGGCGCCACCGGGCCGTAGCCCAGCGCCTGGCTGGCGGAATCGTAGACCGCGAGCAGCCGCGCATTCCCAGCCGTCGGTGACATCGCGGGATACTCGTCGCGGAACACGATCGTCGCCTCGGTGCCGGGCAGGTGCTGCGCGACGATGTCGCGCATGCGCTGGCGGGTGCGCTGGAGCTGCGCGTCAGAGATGAATCGCAGATCGCCGTGCGCGACGGCGCGCTGCGGCACGATGTTCAGCTTGCTCGCCGCCGTGCCGCTGATCGCGACGGTATCGTAACTGACGTCGGTGCCGCCGACGATGATCGCGGAGTTGAACGTCAGGTACTGCTCGCCGCCGAGCTGCGTGCGGAAGGCGTCGAGGATGCGCGCGACTTCGTAGATCGCGCCGTATCCCGCGGTCGCGCCGAAGACGCCGGCCGAGTGGGCCTGGTGCCCCGTCGCGGTGACGCGCCACGCGCTCGCGCCGCGGCGCGCCACGGTCGCATCGGCGCGGTTGCCTGCCTCGAACGCGAGCGCGATGTCGCTCTGTTTCGCGGCATCGATCAGCGCACGCCGCGCATCGGCGAGCGGCTCCCCGGGATGCTCTTCATCGCCGGTGAACACGATGGTGATGTTGAGATCGCGCAGCACGCCCGCCTGCTGCAGCGTCTTGAGGGCATAGAGGATCACCACGTCCCCGCCCTTCATGTCGGCGCCCCCGACCGCGCGCGCGGTCGAATCCTCACGCACGAAGTTCGGGCCGGCGGGCTCCACGACGGTATCGAGATGGCCGATCAGGAGAAACCGCACCGCTCCCGGCTTGCCGCGATGCTCCGCGACCAGATGGCCCGCGCGCCCAACGGCATCGGGGACCGCGACCCAGCTCGTCTTGAAGCCCAGCGAGTCGAGCGACGCGCGGAACACGGCGCCGACTTTCTTGACGCCGTCGAAGTTGAGCGTGCTGCTCGGGATGTCGACGACACGCTGCAGGTACGTGATCTGCGCTTCACGCGCCGCGGTGATGCTCTGGCGGATCCGCTGCTCGGTGCGATCGAGGCTCGGCGCTTGTAGCGCCAGCAGGAGATACAGGAGATGCACTACGGAACGGCCTTGACCGTATCCTGAGCGCGGCGCCGTTCCTCGGCATCGCGCTCGGCTTGTTTCCGGTCCCTGAGCTCGCGCACGTAGCGGCGGAACTGCTGCAGCGTCTGCGCGCGATCGGCGGCGCGCAGGATGTCGGCGCGCATGTCGGCGAGCTGCCGGTTCCGCAAGTCTTCGTCGAAATTGCCCTGCGGCATGTTCTTGAAGAGATAGCCGAGTGCCGTCAGAACTGCGGTCGGGACCTTGATCCCGGCGACGTGGATGTAGGCCGAGTCGATCCCCCACGTCGGGTTGCCCGGCGTGCCGCCGACCGTCCACGACGGCCGGCGATGGTCGCGCTGTTCCTGGTCGAGTATCTGATTCAGCGAGTCCACCATCACCCGCAAGCGGTCGACGGCGGCTGTGCGCCGCTGCGCCGTGTCGCCGTAGATCTGCTCGGCCACGGCCGCGGGCAGGCCCGGGCGCGGGCTCACCCACAGCCGGCCGTCGCCGACCTGCGGCGCGGGCGCCACGCGACTGGCATTCGGATCGTACGCCGGGAGTGTCGGAGCGGTATCGACTGGTGCAGGAACAGCGCTTTGCGGGGCAGCAGGTGGGGGAAGAGGTACGCGGCGCGTCGTCTGCACGGTTGGACCCTTCGCGCGCGCTTCGCGGGTGCCCGGAACAAAAACCATCGAGTCGCCGATATCGCGCGGCGGCAGCACGACGTATTCGGCTTTGCGCCACGGCGCCGCCAGGTTCACCGTGAAGAACAACACCACGGCGAGGACGTGAATGGCCGCCGTGACCAGCCACGCACGCCCGATCGGCACCTTTCCTACCTGACGGTCAAACAGTGGCCAGCACCTTTCCCAACCGCTCCGTCGCCTCGATGAGTCGCGGCGTCGGGACGGTCAATGCAATCCGGAAGAAACCTTCTGCGCCCGCGCCGAACGCGCTGCCGGACAACGTCAGGACGCCGACGTCTTCGAGCGCGCGCTTTTGGAACGCTGCCGACGCCAGCCCCTCCGGCAAGGGGATCCAGAGATACAGCGTGGCACGCGGCGGCTCGATCTCGAATCCGTTCGTGCGCAGGACCGGCACAATGGCATCGCGCCGCTCCTTGAACTGCGCGGCATATCCCGCCGCGATCCGCTCCGCCTGCTTCAGCACCTCGGCACCCGCCGCCTGCACTGCGAGAAACGCGCCGGTATCGATGTAATTTTTCACGCGCGCGAGCGCGGCGATCCGGTCGGCGCGGCCCACGGCCCACCCCAGCCGCCATCCCGTCATGCAGAAGCTCTTGCTCAACGAATGAAACTCGACCGCGACGTCCATCGCACCCGGGATCTCGAAGATCGACGGGGCGACGTAGCCGTCGAACGTGATCTCGCAGTAAGGATTGTCATAGGCGAGGAGGAGATCGTGTTTCCGGCACGCGGCGATCACGCGCTCGAGATACTCGCGCGGCGCCACAGCGGCCGTCGGGTTGTTCGGATAATTGAGATAGACGAGCTTGGCTTTCTTCAGCACATCCGCCGGGATCTCCTCCAGCTCGAGCAGAAAATCGGTCCGGGGCGTGAGGTTGTAGAGATACGGCTCGGCATCGGCGAGAATGGTGCCGCCGTGATACACGGCGTAGCCCGGCACCGGCACGATCGCGACGTCGCCGGGATTGAGCAGCGCGGTCGCGAGGTGCGCGATGCCTTCTTTGGAGCCGAGCAGCGGATGCAGCTCTTTGAATGGATCGACGCTGACCCCGAAGCGCCGCTGCATGTATCCCGCGGCGGCTTCACGAAACGCGGCGAGGCCCAGCTGGAAGGCGTAGCGACTCATGGTGGGATCCTGCACGGCGCGGGTCAGCGCCTTCACGGCGACGTCGGGCGGCGGGAAGTCCGCGTCCCCCGCTCCCACGTCGATCACATCCACACCCTGCTCGATCAGTCGCCGCTTGATCGCGGGTAGCTCGGCCATCGGGTAGCCCGGTAGCTGTGCGACGCGCTTACTGAACCCCGTCACTTACGTCTCCCCTCGCTTCATTGGACATTCGACACTCCCGGGAATCTAGCTCCCGGTCCAGGAAACGGGCGTGCCGATACTGTGCAGTGCAAAGAACTCTTCCAGCTCGCGTCGCACGTCCGGCCAGTTGCCGATCGCCTTGGAGGCGGGCGGCAGGCCCTCCAGCATCGTGGCCCCATAGCGTTTGGTCACGACCCGTCGGTCCAGCAGGACGACCGCCCCGACGTCGGACTTGGTACGGATGAGCCGTCCAAATCCCTGTTTCAACTTGAGCGCCGCGAGCGGAACCAGATAGTGGCTGAAGCCGTCCACACCTGCTTCCGTGAGACGCTCCAGCCGCGCCGCGGTTAGCGGCTCACTCGGCACCTTGAACGGCAGCTTGGCCAGAATCAACACGCGCAGCGCGCGACCTGGTACGTCAACGCCTTCCCAGAACGAATCCGTTCCCAGCAGAATCGCCGAGCCGGCATCGCGGAACCGCCGCAGTAGCTGGTCGCGCTGTCCCTCCCCCTGGACGAGCAGGGGCCACCGGGCGCCGACGTGCCCCTGCCCCCGGATCGCGTCGGCGGTGCGACGCAACGCGCCATGGCTCGTAAACAGTGCGAAGATGCCGCCGTCGGATGCGTGCGCCAGCTCGAGCAACACGCGCGCGACGGCTGCCCCGTGCCCCGACTCGTCATCCCGCGGTTCCGGGATGTCGGTGGGGATGCCGAAGACGCACTGCGCGCCGAAGTCGAACGGCGACGGCAGGATCTCGCGCACCGTCACGCGCGACGGCGGCAACGAGAGACCGAGCCGCTCCTCGAGGAACGTGAACTCGCCGCCGGCCGCGAGCGTCGCGCTCGTCAGCACCACGGTCTCGACGCGGTCGAACAGCGCCTCCTTCAGCACCGGCGCCAGGTCGAGCGGCACTGCGGACAGCGTGAGGTTCGGAGTGCGGCGGCCGCGGCGTTCCATCCAGCGGACGGTAGGGCCGGCGGCCGGGCGGTAGCCGACGGGCTGGAGCGTCGCCTTGAGTCCTTCCGCCGCCGTGTCGAGGCGGCGCACGACACCGCGCAATTCGCCGATCAGGCGCGTGCGCATCTCGGCGGGATCGTCGATCGACAGCCGGTCGGCGATCGTCTCGACGCCGTCGCGCAGCTTGCTGAAGGCGACGAGCAGATTGTCGAGCGCGACGTCCAGTCCTTCGCGCCACACGGCGTCGGCGGCGAACGCATCGGTGAGCCGCAGCACCGGCGTCGCAGCCTGTTCGGTCTCGAGCCGGCGCGCGAGCCGGCCGAACAGCTCGTCGGCCCAGCGCCGCGCCGCGACGAGCGCGTCGAGCACGGTGCGCGTCAACAGGTCGCGGCTCGCCGCTCCCAGCAGATCGGTATGCGTGCCGAGCTCGGCGGCGAGCGTCGGCAACAATCCGCGTCCATTGCGCTCGAGGCGGCCGAGCAAGCGCTGCACACCGAGCATGCTGACCTGGGTACCGAGGTGGTGGGCGGCGACGTCTTCGAGATGATGGGCCTCGTCGAGGACGAGGCGCCGGTACGGCGGGAGCACGGCCGCCTCCTGCCAGTTGTCCGAGGCGATGCGCACCGCGAGGTCGGAGGCGAGGAGATGGTGATTCACGACGACGACGTCCGCTTCGGCCGCACGACGTCTCGCGGCGAACACGAAACAACGGTCGAAATGCGGGCACTTCAGCCGCGTGCACAGATCCGCCTCGGCCGCGACGGCATCCCACACCTCGCTGGAGGGCTCTTCGACGAGATCGGACAGACTCCCGTCGGCCGTCCGCGCGGCCCATCCCGCGATCGACTCGAGCTCCGCGCCGCGCCCCTCGTCGAACAGCGACTCCTGTCCCGCGCGCGCCTGCTCCAAACGCGACAGACAGAGGTAATTCCGCCACCCCTTGAGCAGCGCGAACGTGACGCCGCGCTCGCCGGTCGAGAAGGCGCGCGACAGAATCGGTAAATCTTTGCCGACGAGCTGTTCCTGCAGGTTGATCGTGTTGGTCGAGACGACGGTCCGTTCGCCATTGACGCGCGCCCACTCGATCGCCGGCACGAGGTACGCGAACGATTTCCCGACGCCGGTGCCCGCTTCGAGCAGCGCGATGCCGCCGTCGTTGTAGGCGTCGGCGATGTAGGCCGCCATGTCGCGCTGGCCGGGCCGGTCTTCGAAGGCCGCCGTGCCGAGGACGCGCGCCACTGGGCCCGACTCCGTCAGCAGATTCGCCACCGCGAGGGAGTCGAGCCGCGCGACGGTCCGCGCGCGCGGACACTCGACCACCACGTAGAGCGTCGAAACTTCGTTGTTGACGATCCCGAAGCCGACGCCTTCATCGTGTAATCGTGCCGCGACGTGCAGATCGGCGCCCGAGGGCTCGAGGAAGCCGCTGGGATGGTTGTGGATCAGCATCTCGCCGCGCGTCGCGACGCCGGGGAGCGCGAGCACGGCGTCGATCGTGCCCCGCGCGACGACGCGCGCGTCCGTGAGCGCGCCATTCGGATCGGCCCGCACGACAAACGACACCTCGCGCCCGTGGGCCGCGGCGATCTCCTCCTGCAGGAGGGTGCGGGCGGCCGCCGTCAGGCGCTCGACGCTCACGTCTTGAGCTCGCGCTTTTTCGCGGCGGGAAACAGCACGTTGTTCAGAATCAGCCGATAGCCCGGCGAGTGTGGATGCAGCGAGAGATCGGTCGGGGGATCGCCGATCTGATGCTGGGG